>Ga0136636_10000962_pt1 | contig 16140 bp, 10 predicted proteins | sample AntDrymUQ8522106_2_FD_104653 | JGI IMG/M metagenome (GOLD analysis project Ga0136636, IMG submission 104653) | Polar desert sand microbial communities from Dry Valleys, Antarctica - metaG UQ852 (21.06) | ecosystem: Environmental > Terrestrial > Soil > Desert | place: Antarctica: Dry Valley... | reverse complement strand
GTGTGTCTTGAATCAACCCGTGAAAACGCAAAGAATGCTGTACAAAAGATGGAAGCCCTTTAGTGATGATAAAACGGAAGCCGAAGCCGAGCGATTAAACAAGAAGAGCCCCCGAAAAAACGGGGCAGGCTGTGCGAAGCGAGAGTTTCACAGCCTGGCCCGAGTATCGGTATACGGTTCCGTGAGAACATGAGGGTGAAATTCCCTCGCGTGACTCGATTATTGATAGTTGACACCTTCTATGTTTAATAATAGAATTAAAATAGATAAGATAAAGACATAATAACCAATCTGCTGCATTGAACCCAAAATATCTTTGGTAATCTAAAAATAAGATTAGTAAATGTGCTTCGATGAGGGTTTAATACCAAATGCAATTTTAAATCAGTGCAAAGCTGTGGTATAATGCCTATAAATAGACCTGCCCGACGGCAGTCGGGAATGCTAAGGCCATTTGAGTGAGCGAAGATTGGACTGCAACATTTCTTCAATCGGTATAACCCATTGCCTGATTTACTTTTATTTTAAAGGATCGACGCCCAGGGTTCCAACCAAATCATTCAGGTATTCTTTCGATTTTACTTTTTCCAATTGAGCCTTAGCTTCTTCAAGTTTTTGAGTCAGATTCAGACGTTCCACCGCTTCTTTGTGATTTCTCATGCCAATCACATTTTCAATGTAGGCCATGTTTTTCGTCCAGAATTCAATATCCCTTTCTTGTTTCAGTGAAAGCCGTTTTTTATACCAGTCACTGTTCATAACCTGTTCGCGGCTGAACATCTGGCGGAATTCCGGATGATTGCGGTCTTTCCCATCAAAGGTTCCGTTAATCATGATCGATACCAAAGCCTGTAATGGCGGGCAAAGAGCTTCGAATGTTCCATCTCTCATGAAACCTTCGGCAACTCGTTTTTGAGTGATTGAAAGGTTCTTGAGCGAATCGACAAAGGTTTGCTGATCCTGTAATTCAGGACGGAGCATATCTTCAGAGAAAACTGCTTCAGGATTACTGAAAATTCGGCCTAGAAAGTGACGTACAAATTTCTTGGTAATCCGGTAACCCAACAAACTTGCATCGATAACTTCTCCATTATGAGTGAAATTTTCAATTTTCTCAAGGTATCCGTTTTTGATCAGGAATTTTGGATCGCGCTCGTCGACGCTCATTCTTGAAATCAGCTCGGGCATTAGCAAACTAATGTCGTGGTCAACCTTGTAATTTGGACCCACACAACCTGCGGCCGATGAAAATGCTTCGTAACCGGTAATGATGTTAGACAATAGCGCATTGTTCAGGTCGGTCGATGGCAGAAGGTTGTTGAACGGGCCTTTTGTCAATGCTCCTTCGGAACCAAAACCAGTTGTTGAAGGCGATTTTCCGGTAATACTGCAAATAAAATCAATAAATAACTCCGGTAATTCCTGATAATGAACGGGGTTATACACGGCTAGTGGCGGTACGTTATTTTTTGGTTCTGCCGGATTGTTTCTTCTTCCCGGAAGTATTGCGTTTACAGGTAAAAACAGCGGTTTGTTTAAAGGTATTTTGCGTTTGATCCGTGTGCTTGTTTCAGCAATGTATTTCTCGATTGGCGAAACAAAATCGGGACGAATTTGCAAATACCGCGGGTTTGCCGATGGTACACCTTTCACCAAACGAGGTTCAGATGGAACGACCAAATATTCAGGGCTTTCGGCAGCGAGGAAGTTGTTAATTAAATCCTTCACCGGTTGCGTGTACAAATCGAATCCGATGGTATCGTCTTTAATTTCTTTTACCTGATCTCGTGTAAGTGGCTCGAAATTAGAGAAAAACGTATTTGGACTCGAAAGTTCTCTTTCTCCTTGTTTGTCGTAGCCTTTATGCACGCAATCATCGGGGCGTTGGAAAAGTCTCGACTCGCAGTTTGCCACTAATTTAACGCTTTGGTTTTTATACAGTGGATTCAGAAAGTCCAGTTTGCTGGCAGGCAGAACAATCGAAGCTGTAATGTCGTCTTCCATTTGCACCTTTTGAGCTGCATAATAATCCTGTCGTACCTGGAAAATCCGCCACGAATTATCGAGGTCGTGACCAACTCTCAGGTAATTCGAAATCAGTTTTCGACCATTAAATTTAAGTTCATTGCCTTGTTGGCCATTTACTTTGTCAACCGAGAAGTATTCGCGCCAATGTTGCCCCATCTTACCATGATATCTGCGTTTTACAATGTAAAGCATGTCTTTCACAGATTGTGGTATGGTATCGAGCCACTGGTTGTACTCGTCGGTATATTCAGCATCGTGAGTAAGCAGCTTGATTACAGAGCCCAACGATCTATTGGAATCTAATATCTTCCGGGTAGCGTTTTTGCTATAATCAGCAGGAATTATATAGCGTGGAGAGTAATCTTTGTCGATCAATTTTTCTACTTCATCGAGGTCTTTTTGTATATCGGTAACAATAACTGAACCTTGAATCATTGCATCTAAAATCGATTTGGAGATTTCAGATTTACCACCGCCTGAAACGGTGCATGGTTTGTGGCAAAAAGTTCCTTCGCCAACCGATCCGGTCAAGTGCCACATGCTGCCATTCAGTCGTTTACGCATCTGAATTTTGTATCCAGAAGGTAAAATGTAAACATTCTGAGGCAGCAGCTTTATTGAATGCTGATCGTTATTCTTCTCTTAGGTTACCTTTTGTTCGAATAAGTTGAACCGGGCATTCTCGGGCACATAGATAATGTTGCTGTAATTTTTGTCAATCGCATAACCCTCAGGTTGCAAATCCATGATGTACGAATACAACTGCAACACTTCCCTGAAGGTAGCATCGGGCGATAATGACATACTATCGTTGGCAAAGTTCTCACCCAAATCGTAACTTGGGAATGCCAAAGCGCCGCCTGCATGTTCCTCTTCAGCCAATCCAAATAAGTTGGCCGAATAACTAACCTGAGTTTTAACTTCCTTCTTGCAATAGCCAAAATAGTTATCGGCAATAATGGTAATTACCACTCCACGTTCATCGCGTGCAGTGATTTTAAAGGCCGAACCATCGTTGTATTTTTCTTCCTGATCTTTCCAGCACATTCCATCGCGGCGTTGGCGTTCTGTAGCGTCGTCGTAATGCGGAAGTCCCAAATCTTTTTTCTTCAGATGAATCAGGTGAGTGGCCAAAATTACGCATCCGGTATGGCCCGTCCATGTTTCCGGATCGAGTGCGGCATCGTTCTCAGGCAGGTGCGGATCACCGGCATTACCGAAAATCGATTCCACAAAATCGAGGTTACTGATCAGGTTTCCGGGAGCAAAAAAACGCAGCTCCATGGTTTTTTCAGGAGTTACGCCGGGAACTTCAGGAACAACAACCGGGCGCAACAATAAGCTCACAAACAACTCTGCTTTTTCTTCCTGATTGGCGGTATAAGGCAATATTTTCAGTTCTCTTGGTGGATTGAAAGCAGCTTCGAGCAACTTTGCAAACGTTGCTTTTGGAACTGACTTTTTATCGTCTGGAATAGGGAGACCGCCTTCACAAATGTGAAATACACCCTTTGTAGTTCGTTTGTCTTCCTTCGGATTGTGCAAAATTCCCTGGGCACAACGATACGTGCTAACAATGTCGGTTTCATAAATATCGGCATTGGGTGGCATCGACATCATACGGGCCAGGCCGTGATAATCGAGTACCAGTGTGTGTTGTGGCAACTCAATATTTTTCTCCCCCGGAACATCGCTCAAATAATCATTAATAAAGTCCTGAATTCTGGCTCCAACCGGCGTAAGGTGGTTCGATAAAAGTCTGGCCTTTTCTCTGTAATTATTTAAGAGCGGAGTTGCAACTTCCAGAAACTGAGCAGTACGTTCGTCCTGAAAATAGGGATAACCCAAGGCAGCCAGTTTGAGGTTGATATATTGAATTAATTTTTTGCTGTTAACGGTGTCTTTGTTGAAATCGATTCCAACGCCAAAAGTTTTAGTAATTGCCATTTCCTGAATTTTTAATTGGATCAAATTTAGTGATTGGTAAAATGTGTTATCAATTTTATGAAGTTTTAGAACAGTATTTCCCAATAAAATAATATTAAGTACTTCAATACTATAACAGAAATCTCACTTAAAGGTTTCTATATCAGTTAATTTATAATGACGATACAAATATCAACCTGAAATACCTTGAGAAATATCTAAAAACAAATAATAAGTTACAAGAAAGCGATAATTACGATTTTCAAACAATTTGATCCTCAAACCGTTTTAAATATTGAAGTGTGAGGCGCTTAATAGAAATTTATTTAAACCATGAATCTCAATCAAATTACGGTTCCGGTATCCGATGTTGAGCGATCGATCCGATTCTATGAGAAATTAGGACTTCGATTGAGCGTACAATCATTGCCAACTTATGCGAGGTTCGAATGTCCGGAAGGAAACTCAACATTCTCACTGCATCAGGTCGATTTAATGCCTGTTGGTGATGGTATCTGGGTATATTTTGAAGTTCAAAATCCGGATGAAATTGTAAATGAACTGATTGGGAAAGGTATTGTGTTTGAAGAAATGCCCAACAACAAACCCTGGCTTTGGCGCGAAGCACGATTGAAGGATCCCGATAACAATCAGATTATTTCGTATTTTGCAGGAAGTAACCGCGCAAATCCTCCGTGGAGAATGGTCAGCAAAAATTTATAATCAAAAAAACGAGCAATGGCTATTATTTACAAATCAGGCATTATGCCTGATATCGAACAGGTTATTGACCTATACAACAGCTCCGGAATAAAACGGCCAACAGCTGATTTCGAGCGGACAAGAAAAATGTATTCCAATTCAAATCTTTTGGTTACAGCCTGGGATGAGGACAAATTGGTAGGTATTGCTCGTTCACTGACTGATTTCTGCTACTGTTGCTATTTATCTGATCTTGCTGTTCGGATGGAATATCAAAAACAGGGTATTGGAAAGGAACTCATTCGTCTCACCCAAATTGCAATTGGGGAACAAACCACGCTTCTGCTCCTTTCAGCACCTTCCGCCATGGAATATTACCCGAAACTTGGTTTTCAGAAAGTGGAAAATGGGTTTATTATTCCTCGTAAAAAGTGATTGCCTAGTGGGTTTTCCCCATTCAAAAAAAACAATTGAATTTGAATGGAATGATCAGGCAAATTTGCAAATTTGCACCGCTTAAATTTTCCCTTAGATGACTAAATTTCGACTATTTATAACAATCATTTTAACACTGTTCATCGGTTCTGTTTCAGATGCACAAGTTATACTCAACGAAATTTCAAACAAAAATTCAGGACAAATTTACGATGAAGACAATGAACTGGAAGACTGGATCGAAATCTACAATCCATCGTCATCTACCATTAATTTGGCCGACTATTGTTTGAGCGACGATTCCCTTAATTTTGAAAAATGGGCATTCCCTTCCTACCAAATGCCTGCAGGAAAACATTTGGTGGTTTTTGCTTCAGGAAAAGACCGCAAGGCTGTTTCTGATGGGTATCATTGGGAAAGCCCGGTTTTACCAAATCATACTTTCGATTACCTGATTCCGGGAGCTTCAACACCTGCCAACTGGAAAGATCGTAGTTACTTGACTTCGGGCTGGCGTCAAGGAAAGGCTGGTTTCGGTTATGGCGATAACGACGATGCAAGCATCGTTCCGGACGGAACTTTGGCGATATATGTTCGTAAAGCTTTCACACTTCCCTACGGATTTAATTTTCAGGATGTTTCGTTGATGTTGGATTACGATGATGGATTTGTGGCTTACCTGAATGGAACTGAAATCGCTCGCATGTATATGGATGTCAACCCTGCATGGAATTCTACAAGCAATGCAGGTCATGAGGCAACCATGTATTCGGGTGGCAAACCAGAAGCAATAGCAGTGAATCCTGATTTGATCAGGTCACTGTTGGTTAGTGGAACCAATGTACTGTCTATCGAAGTTCATAATACCAATTCAAGCTCAGCCGATTTAAGTCTAATTCCGTATTTTTCTTTTAAAATCAATGATTTGTATTCACTTTTTGATCAAACACCGGCAACATTAATTCCAGCCTCATCATCTAATTTACATGCCAATTTCAAAATAGACAGCAAAGGCGAAAACATTTCTCTTTTCAATAAAAAGACAAATAAAGTTGAAACAGTTTTGGTCAAAAATCTGACAACAGGATTATCCATGGGACGTGTTTCGAATGGTTCAGGTAACTTGGGAATATTCCTGCAACCCACGCCTAATTTGGCCAATACAACAAAATCCTATTCCATCGATCGTGAACCGCAACCTGTCTTTTCAATTTCTGAAGGTTTTTATACCGATAAAAAGAATGTTAGTATAACTTCGACTTCATCGACAGCTGAAATTCGTTATACGAAAGATGGAAGTGAACCAGTCAGCACCTCAACCTTATACAACGGAACTCCAATTCCGGTTTCTGTTTCAGTAATTATCCGCGCAACCTGTTTCAGTAAAGCCAATAAGTTGCCAAGCTTTTCAGCGTCAAATACTTATTTTATGAATAAATCCGGGCATTCGGTACCGGTACTTTCAGTAATTACGGATAATTCGAATTTATATGGCGGAACCGGAATCTTCGATCATACTGATCAGGAATGGGAAAGACCATGCTATGTGGAATATTTTAACAAAGAAGGCAAGAAGCAATTTGAACAATTTTCGGGAATTCAGATTGACGGCGGAGCAGGTGGTAGTCGTTCAAATCCGCAGCATTCGTTTCGTTTGGAGTTCAATAACAAAACCTATGGAGAGGGCGATGTGGATTATCCTCTCATTACCGATCGGCACGAACGTAATGATTATAAATCGATATACCTGCGCAATGGAAGCAATCAATGGCTCACTTTTCAGTTTAAAGATGCCATGCAATGTGAAATGATGGCGAACAAAACCAATAACTATTATTCGCATTGTACACCAACAGTGGTGTACATCAATGGCTCCTATTTCGGAGTTTACGAAATGCGCGAGAAACTGAATGATGAGTATTTTCAGGAGAATTACAAGGCAACTATTGATTCCAGCTTTCAACTGCTTTCGCTTAGCTTTTATTACAATTTAGTACTTCGGGCACTTAATGGATCAGTTGAAACCTTCACCACCGATTACAATCGCTTTTTGCAACTTAAAAATACTGATTTTGATTACCTGAAGAAAGTTGATCAGATTCTTGACCTTGAATACTATACCGATTACATTATTGCCCAATCGTGGATAGCTGATACCGACTGGCCCTACAATAATATTAAAATTGTGAAGGGCGATTTCACGAATAACCGGTGGAGATTCATATTGCAGGATCTCGAATGGGCGCTGAGTCCCAATGGATGGTCTAATTCAAGATTCGATCACATCAATTATATGATCACGTACGATCTCAATATGCCCTATCTTCGGTTTTGGAGGGAACTGATTAAAAATGCAGCGTATAAGAAAACATTTATTAATCGGTTTGCCGATATCATGAATTCATCATACCTTCCTGAGAATACCACTAAGATTGCTCAGGAAGTTTACGATGCATCCTTTCCCGAAATGAGTGCCGAGTATACCAGATGGGGTGGAGATTATAGCCAGTACAGCAAAAACCTCGCAATTTTTAAAACTGAGTTGACTAACCGTTCCACAACAGTTCGTAAGAATATAGTGTCAAATTTTACTTTGGCAGGACAATACACGGTCGAACTACAAGTTCAGCCTGAAAATGCAGGGGTCATACAAACCAACACCATTTTTCCTGAAGTTTATCCGTGGAGCGGCGTGTATTTTGCGGGTGTTCCCATTAAAATGGAAGCCAAAGGTTTGGGAAATTATGTGTTCGATGGTTGGGTGGCAAACAGTTTCATTAAAGATACCAAGAACCCTGTGATTGAAGCTGATGTGAAAGTGAACGGCTATAAATTTGTCGCTAAATTCAGGTTGCAAACACCAGATGACGCAATTACCATCAGCGAAATAAATTACAGTTCGGACGAAGTATATCCGGCAGGCGACTGGATCGAATTATACAATTACGGACAAACAGCAAAAGACCTCACCGGCTGGTACCTGACCGACTCTGACAAAACGCATAAATGGGTTATTCCGGGCGCAGTATTCCTGCAAGCTGGTGAAAGTTTGGTACTGGCTTCTGATCAAAGTAAATTCAGTTTTGTTTATCCGAACGTAAAAAACGTTTTGGGTTCGTTCGGATTTAGACTGGGTTCGCCTACCGATAGTGTTCAGATTTTCGATCGGAAGGATCAGCTTATTGCCGGAGTTAAATACAGCAACCTTTCGCCTTGGCCAACAGGTGCCTACGACCAGGGAATGACACTCGAATTAAAAGATCCGAATTTAAACTTGAATCTGGCTTCCAATTGGTTTGATGGTTGTGTGGGAGGCTCACCCGGAGCTGCTTATACCAAATGCCTGATTAATGGAATAAGTACTCCGGCAGAAGGAAGCATAGCAGTTTTATACCCGAATCCTGCCTCCGATCTGATTTACATTGTTTTGCCTTCTGTTTCTGACAATCAGGATATAAGCTGTCGCATTTACGATGTGATGGGAAAAGAAGTAAAAACTGAGACTGTTAGTGAGGATTCGAAAAATACGATTCAAATCGAAGTGTCAGGCTTTCGGTCAGGTATTTATGTCGTTAAACTTTCCGGAGATAACTTTCAGCAGAGTTTGAAATTCGTCAAAAACTAAAAAAAAATATTTCGCAAACCTTAAAGGTGGGATGTTAAAAATTTGGCATTGAGAATTATTTTTTTTTCGTTCGTTTTTATCAGAATGCAAGACAAGAAAGCTGCGAAGCTGCTTTTCTAATAGGTAGCCAGTTTTGGAACGAAGAAAAAATAGCTGAATATTGAATTTTTGACAGCCTGCCGTACAGGGTAAATGCAAGCATCACTCAGCGGTATCTGTAAACTTTGAAGTTCATTTTCTCCATATCCCTTTGCGTATTTTTCGTATTTATTGGATTTCGGTAAGAGTAAAGGAAAAATGCTGGCCAATGGCTGAATGGTCAATCAAAATGGATTAGTTGGGTTTGTTTGTATACATCCCATTTAAACATCTTATCATTTTTGCTGTTGAAAGAAGAACTTAACGTATTAAGTCTTTCACGATAAAAAGTATGTCATGAACGATCAACAATTATTTTACAAGCAAAAACTTCAGTTTGAAGTTGACTCCTGGGATTTGAATGATGCGATTCGTATGGGAGAAAACGTGGTTGTTATCGATGCCCGATCTGTTGAATCGTATACGAATGAGCATATTCCCGGAGCAATCAATATTCCTCACCGGACGATGAATCCTGAGAACACTGCCCATTTAGACAAGAGTAAATTTTTTGTGTCGTATTGTGATGGAATTGGATGTAATGCTTCAACCAAAGGCGCTTTAAACATGGTAAAACTTGGATTTCAGGTAAAAGAATTAATCGGTGGATTGGATTGGTGGAAGCGGGATGGATATCCTACAGAAGGTGCAAATGCAAAAGAGGATCGGGGTACTTCCTGTGGTTGCTGATAATATTTTTTCTGTGAGTTTTAACCAATAAAAAATGCCCGACTTGCGGGCATTTTTTGTAGTATCTCGGTAAAGAGTTGTTTGTTCGTATATTATCTGCGATCACGATTGTCGCGGCGATCACCACCACGATCACCACCGCGGTTGTCACGACGGTCGCCGCCACCGCGGTTATCGTCACGACGTGGAGGACGGTCGTCATTGCTGCGTTCTGGTCTCTCTGGTCTGTCTGGCATTCCTTCCGGTTTTGGAAGCAATACGCGACGCGAAAGTTTCATTTTGCCATCGCGGTCCATATCAAGCAGTTTCACTTCAATCTCCTGACCTTCCTGAAGTTCTTCTTCTACCGTCTGTAAACGGTTCCAGCTGATTTCAGAAATATGAAGCAAGCCTTCTTTTCCCGGCATGATTTCAACAAAGGCACCAAACGAAGTGATCGATTTTACTTTTCCTTTGTAGATTTCACCCTTTTCAGGAACGGCAACAATCATTTTGAGACGGCTTACTGCAGCTTCCAATGATTCTTTGTTCACGCTCGAAATCTGCACATATCCAATGTCATCGCGTTCTTCAATCGAAATAACCGTTTTGGTTTCTTCCTGAAGTTTCTGAATGTTTTTTCCACCCGGGCCAATAATTGGTCCGATGAATTCTTTAGGAACCTGAATGATGACCACACGTGGTACATTTGGTTTGTAATCTTCGCGAGGTTCAGAAATCACTTTCAGGATTTCGCCCAGAATGTGCTCACGGCCTTGTTTGGCCTGAAGCAATGCTTGGGTAAGAATCTCGTAAGATAGTCCTCCAACTTTGATGTCCATCTGGGTAGCAGTGATACCTTTTGAAGTACCGGTTACCTTGAAGTCCATATCACCCAGGTGATCTTCGTCACCCAGAATATCAGAAAGAACAGCAAATTTATTGTTGGCTGGGTCAGTAATCAAACCCATTGCGATACCTGAAACCGGACGTTTCATCTTCACACCGGCATCGAGCATACACATGGTTCCGGCGCAAACAGTAGCCATCGATGACGAACCGTTTGATTCCAGAATATCAGAAACAACACGAACAACGTATGGAAAATCATCCGGAATCATTTTTTTCAATGCACGCAATGCAAGGTTTCCATGACCAATTTCACGGCGACCCACTCCACGTGGTACTTTAGCTTCACCAACTGAGAATGGAGGGAAATTGTAGTGCAACAGGAATTTTTCTACGCCCTGATAGGTTACGCTGTCGATTTTCTTTTCGTCCATTTTTGTTCCCAAAGTGATGGAAGAAAGCGACTGAGTTTCACCACGGGTGAAAATTGCTGATCCGTGTGATCCCGGAAGGTAGTTAACTTCGCCCCAGATTGGACGAATTTGTGTGGTTGTACGACCATCCAAACGGATACCATCGTCCAGAATCATGCGGCGCATGGCTTCTTTTTCAACGTCGTGGTAATATTTCTTAATCAGTTTGATGTTTGTTCCAAGGTCGATTTCAGTATTTTCAGAATTGGCTGTTTTGTATGCTGCAATATACTCTTCAACAATGGCATGAAATCCTTCAATACGAAGTGCTTTGTCGTTGAGGCGCTGAGTAGCCAGTTTATAACAGGCAGGATAAAGATCTTCGAAAACTTTCGCTTTCAGATCGGCATCGTTAATTTCGTGGCAATAGGTACGTTTGGTTTTTCCAACCAGAGCAGCCAGTTCTTCCTGTGCTTTACACTGAACTTTAATGGCATCGTGGGCTATTTTAATTGCCTCGAGCATAACCTCTTCCGAAACTTCGTCCATTTCGCCCTCAACCATCATGATGTTGTCGAATGATGCGCCAACCATGATATCTAAATCAGCAGTTTTGAGCTGCGACAGAGTAGGATTTACAATAAATTTTCCGTCAATACGAGCCACACGAACTTCAGAAATCGGAGTTTCAAAAGGCACATCCGAAACTGCAATTGCAGCAGATGCAGCAAGTCCGGCCAACGAATCGGGCATTACTTCAGGATCGGCAGAAATAAGCGAAATCATCATCGCAGTTTCAGCATGAAAATCAGCAGGGAAAAGTGGACGCAAAGCGCGGTCTACCAATCGGCCGATCAAAACTTCATCGTCCGACGGACGCGATTCGCGTTTCATAAATCCGCCGGGAAAACGACCGGCAGCAGCGAATTTTTCGCGGTAATCAACAGAAAGTGGCATAAAATCCACATCATCTTTGGCATCTCTTGCAGCTACAACGGTCGCCATAACCATTGTATCACCCATCCTTACAACCACCGCACCGTCGGCCTGTTTGGCCAACCGTCCTGTTTCAATGGTAATGGTGCGGCCATCACCAAGGTCAATCGTTTTAATAATTGCTTGACTCATAATTTTTCAAATAAATAAAATTTCTAAAAGGTACTACAAATGGTCGTGGTGGGGCATTTGTTCAGAAAAACTGAAAGTGCAGCTAAAAGTATGGTACCGACATATTTTTAATTGCGTATAAAAATAAGAAAAGGCAATAAAAATATTGCCTTTTCAGTGATAAATTATCGACGTAAGTTAAGGTCTTTGATAATTGCACGGTAACGGTTGATGTCTTTTTTCTTCAGATAATCCAAAAGACTACGGCGTTTACCTACCAGGGTGATCAAAGCACGCTGGGTGCTGAAATCTTTCTTGTTTAATTTCAGGTGGTCGGTCAGTGCGCTGATGCGGAATGAAAACATCGCAACCTGCGCTTCAGATGAACCAGTGTCAACGGCTGATTGGCCGTATTTTTCAAAAAATTCGATTTTCTTTTCAGATGATAACATGTAACGTTTTTTTAATTGTTATACAATATTTAAGCAGCAGCATCGCTTTCAATAACAACCGCTTAAAATTAATTTTTAAAAGCGTGGCAAAAATAATCAAATATCTTTGAAAATCAAGATGTCAGCTAATTATTCTTCGTCGTGAATTTATTCCTTTCCTTTAACTTTTGTACCTTTTATATGTTTAAATCCTATCATCATGCTGATTTGTAGGTATTTGGAAAGATAGAAGTTTGAATACTCATTTTTTGTCCAAAAATAATTTAGGTTTAAGCCAAGGGTTGTCTTTTTACCATTGCCTGAGTTGAAGATACTTAGTTTTACACCAAACGAAGGCTGATTAAAATAATAACGATTTATTCCTGATATTGAGATATCGCCTGAGCATGGCGGGTTCGTAAAAACGGTGTAATAGGAATTGTTAAGTTTGCTGTATCCGGAAAGCAAGTATTCGGCTATAGGGCCAATTCCAAATGAAATCATGCTGTCGATACGAATCCTCATTTGAAGGGAAACGTCAGCAAAAAAACTGATAATCTTTCCTGAATAACAATTGCCCGCGCCTAAGCCACCACCTCCGACGCTTATTTTTGAATATTGTAGATTTAGGCCGGCTTCTTTTTGCAGGGATATCCTGCGATCATTTCTATACCAAACTTTGGGCGGTTTTGAGGGTCAGAAAGTTAGGCAGAGCGTATTCTTCCGGCCAGCGCTGGTTGTATTCGCTTGAAAATGTTTTGTTAAATCCAAGTTCAAATTTGGTCTCACTGATTTTTTGAGCCAAAACTGGAGAAATAGCTGAAATCAAGAAAACGGTCAGGAAAACTGTATTTTTTTTCATGAAAATATAATAAATCAATGGTTTACTACGACTGAGTACTGATCACTTTTTCCAATTTCTGACTCTCCAGTAAATTCCTGAACTCGCTGATTTGCGTGGGTGAACCCAGAACAAACAACTGATCGCCACGACTCAGGGTCAGTTCGGGCGCCGGATTGAAGACATATTTGGCACCGCTGATTTTAATGCCAATAATATTGATTCCCGATTTGTCTTTGATCTGCAATGTTTTCAGTGATTTGTTCACGAAATGTGTTGCCATGTGTGTACATGAAATTTCTTCGAGACTCACATCTTTGCTTTGCTGCAGAAGAATGTATTCTAAAAACTCGACTACATCAGGCTGGGTAACCAACTTCGCCATCCGTTGTCCGCCAATGCGCTCAGGCATAATTACGTTTGTTGCTCCTGCCCGGCGTAGCTTGGTAATCGATTCCATCTCCGAAGCCCGGCTGATAATTTTTAATCCGGGATTGATACTTCTGGCCGTCAGGACGACAAAAACATTATCGGCATCATTGGGAGTGGTGGCAATCAGAGCCTTGGCGTGCTCAATTCGTGCCTGAAACAAGGTTTCTTCATGCGTTGCATCACCGCGAATATACAACAGGCTTTCGTTTTCACGAATCCGTGCCAATACGTTCTCGCGCTTTTCGATGACTACAAATTCAACACCAGAGTCTTGCAGTTCCATGGCTGCCTGTTCTCCGTTCCGACCATAGCCAACAATGATGGTATGGTCCTTCAGTTTCATAATTTTTTTGTCCACTCGGTATGTTTTTAGGTAATTTTTTAATTCGCCATCAAAGAAGAAACGTGCCAGGTTCGATCCAACATAAGCCAAACTTCCAAGACTGAACATGATCAGCCCGGAAGTGAAAAGTTTTCCGGTATCTGAAAGAGGGTAGAACACTCCAAATCCGACGGTTGAAATAGTAAAAATGGTCATAAAGAAGGCATCGATCAGCGGAAAATGTTCATGCCACCAATAAAAGAATGTACCTGCTGAAATAAGCAGTACAAGCAGCACAATTGCTGTACGAATCGTTCTGTTTGATACTTCCTGAAGTTTATTATACGGTTGACTCATGCGTTGAAGGTTTGGCGGAGCTGATGATCTTCGCTCCCAATTGGCAATTTAAACATTTTTTGTGTTCACAATAATTATTTTTTAACTGAAGTAGTGCCTGAGTTTCAAAAGCAGTCCGGCTTTCAATACCAAGTTCGCTCCATTTCCTGATAATTTGATTCGATTCGGGAGCCAGTTTTTCCAGCATCATCAAGGCCCGGTCTTTCATGGCCTGATCGAGATGCTGATCGCCATATACAAAAAGCAATGGGACAATCGTATTGATCAACAGGTTATTAAACGCAGTATCGCCCAGTTTTTTCGAATGATTATTCTTCGAAATTTTGTTGAAACTGTAGTGGGTATCCCAGTATCCCGAAGCTGAAACATCAAATAGTTTCCGGAGTTCTTCCAGATCTTCGGTTTCCAGAATATGTGAAAATAAAGCTGATGAATGATGAATCAACATGGCCAGCTGAGCAATTCGAATGGTCGGAAAATTGATCGGACGCAGGCGCATGAATTTCCAGAGGTGCGATTCGATGCCCGATAAATTATATTTTTTATACAGGTAAGAGTATTCATTCCGGAGTGATAAATAATAATCGTCGCCCAACAAAGTTTCGTTCAGCAAACCCGATTGCCCGAATAACAAGGCTTCGAGCTGAAACAAATCGTTTTTGTGCTTTGATAAAATTTGTAGAGGCAACGATTTTGCCAACATCTCGAAGGGAAGTGCATTGGTTTTCATACCGAAATTCCGGGCGAGTAATCGGTAAAAGGTCTCGTTCCAGTTGTTTTTGGTTTGTTCAAGAATGTTCAGAATATCGCCGGTTTTCGATTGAAGACGTTCGATCATCAGCGAACTGAACCAAAACCTGATAAGGAATGGATCGTATTCCGAAATCTGATCTTCGCAGGCAATCCATTTCGCTGATCGAAGCAACTGCTCATAGTTTTCCAGAATCTCAGGAGGATAACTGATTACCAGCGTTGGCAGTGTCTGACTTTTTATGAGAACCGGGCTATCATTAAGTTCAACTACATGCAGGATTACATTATCATAAGCGGCATCGGTATTGTGCCGGTGGCGGTACCAATGTGACGATTTTTGATGAATTTCGATGTTTCCGGCCCAAGTAGTATCACCAATCCTGATTTTTGCATTGAAAAAATCGGGTCCCGAATCTGAGTTTAGTTGCCCGCTCGAAATAATTTCCAGTGGCTTCCCATCGGTAGTTTTCAGGTCAATCTTCCTGAACAATCCATGTTTCCAGATAAACTGTAAAAAATCTTCTTTCATTATGTTTAGATTCAAAAGTTCTGAGTTTGTGTTAATCTCAAAATACACTTTATAAATTTAACAAAACGAATTCAGATAATCATCTTTTTTTACTGAAATTTAGCAATTTGAGAAAGAACTTTCAGAATACAATCGTTTATCCTGCTTTTTCAACGACCATGCAGACTTGTATGACACATGCTAAATCGGCAATGGATGAAATGTTTTCATTGATTCTTGCATTATTCAAACCCTTTCGGTTGAAAACTTTGAAACACAATAAATTCAGCTAATTTTGGCTACCGAAACTTTCAATTTGCAAAAATGTCCGCTAGCAATACTTCAATTCGAATTAAAGAGAAAGCCCTTGAATTGGGGTTTTTGGATTGTGATATTTCGGAAGCGAGATTTCTGTCTGAAGAAAAAGAACGCTTACAGAATTGGCTTCAGAACGAGCGGCATGGCGAGATGAACTACATGGCGAATAACCTGGAAAAGCGCCTCGATCCGCGTCTTTTAGTCGATAATGCACGCTCGGTAATTTCGGTTTTGCTGAATTATTTCCCTTCAGAGAAACAAACCGATTCGGAGGCCCCAATACTCT
>Ga0136636_10000961_pt1 | contig 16145 bp, 6 predicted proteins | sample AntDrymUQ8522106_2_FD_104653 | JGI IMG/M metagenome (GOLD analysis project Ga0136636, IMG submission 104653) | Polar desert sand microbial communities from Dry Valleys, Antarctica - metaG UQ852 (21.06) | ecosystem: Environmental > Terrestrial > Soil > Desert | place: Antarctica: Dry Valley... | reverse complement strand
TATTAAATTGCCTCTAAAGTTGCCGGTAATACATGGGTATAAAGCGCCCACCCGCCAGGCATTTTTAAACCTTATTGCAAATGCACTTACCTATAGCAGAGATGGCCTACAACCAACTATTACAATTGAGTTTACCGAAAATACAGATAGCTGGCAATTTTCTGTAGCCGATAATGGTATAGGAATAGCCGGGTATAACCATCAAAAAATATTTGAAATTTTTAAACGACTGCATAGCTCAGATGAATATAGTGGCACAGGTATAGGGTTGGCCGTAACCAAAAAAGTAATTGAATTGCAGGGTGGAAAAATTTGGTTAAAAAGCGAAGAAGGTGTAGGCACCACTTTCTTTTTTACTATTAAAAAATAAATTACTCTTCCGTATTTGCAAATGTGTATAAAATTAGCAACAAGTATAGCTGGGAGCATTTCAATTAGTAGCTTTCAATTTTGGTATGTAAGGGACACCGGCCGAGGCCAGGCTGTGGTTGATGATCTAAGTCAACTACATAAATAAAGAGTAAGTGAATGTTGGAGACACTAACCTGGGCCGTAGTTGGTTACCTCACCAAACATAAGGCGCTGCGTTAATATTAAATGCACCGTGTAACTTCTTATAATGCTTTTATACTAAAATGATGTTGTGATAGTAATTTCATTGTGCTTAGTTTTTTAAAGCGAGGCACAATAATAGACAGTGCAAGAATTAGAATCAGTATTATTATTTCTAAAAAAATAAACATCTACGTATAATAAATATTATTTTTATTCGTTTGATGGGTGTCTGTTAATTATGATGTTTTTTAAGGTGTCACTTTTTTATAAAGGTTGACACCTTTTTTTTGTAACGTGCAGCATCAAAAAAAATATTTTTATAAGATTTGTTGTTGATTTTGTTGTAGGTATAACTATTGTTTTTTAAACATAAACTTTGGTATTTGTATCATTTTATTAAATTACCTTCAACTTTATCAATTTACTGCCTTAACTGTTGAGTAACATGAAAAATAGCGACAAGCCTTCACCTGGTATATTGTTACAAAAAGCGGAGGCAATATTGTTGCAGCAACTATCTACTTTAGTACAACCTTCCTTAGCTGTTGATATCTCCAAACTTATCCATAAGCTTAAAGTACACCAGTTAGAACTGGAGCTTCAGCAACAAGAATTGGAACTTGCTAACCAGGCAGCAACGGCTGCAGCAGAAAAATATACCTCTTTATACGATTTTGCCCCAATAGGTTATTTTACTATTTTACAAAACGGCAGCATAGATGAACTTAATTTGTGCGGATCGCAAATGCTTGGTAAGGATAGGGTACACTTAAAAAATAAATATTTTCCAATTTTTATAGATGAAGTGAGCAAGCTTCCCTTTCGTTTTTTTTTAGAACAAATTTTTACCAGCACATCAAAACATACCTGTACCATTACTATCACTAATAGCAACAAGGTAAGCACACAGGTAATGCTTATCGGCATACGGATGCAAAAAGAAAATGTCTGCCTTGTAACGGCTACAGATGTTACTGACAATATAATAAATGCAGCAGCAATTATAAACGAAAAAGGGCTTTCTGAGGCTATTGTAAGCAACCTGCCTGGTATTTTTTATTTGTACAATGAAGCTGGAAATTTTATAAACTGGAATAAAAATTTTGAAGGTGTAACCGGCTATACCACCAAAGAAATAAGCAGCATGAAACCGCTTGATTTTTACGATGCCACACAGCAGCAAATTATTAGCAAGCGAATAGAAGATGTTTTTAATCATCAAAATACCAATGGAATAGAAGTAAATCTACTTACAAAAAAGGGCAACCAAATTCCTTTTTACATTAGTTCAAAAACCATAGAATACAACGGTAAAACTTGTTTGATGGGTATTGGTACTGATATCACCAAACTTAAATTAATAGAAAATGCCCTAAAACAAAGTGAGCAAATGTTTAAAATGATTTCAGAAAATACCTCCGATGGAATGGTAGTATTTAATGCCGATAATACCATACAATATACTTCTCCTGCATACTTAAAACAATTGGGTTACAGCCAAAAAGAAGAGCTTACCAGAAATGCTGATTCAATTTATCAAATAATTCACCCCCACGATAGAGAGGAACTTTACGCTAAAATTTTTAAAGCTATTGAATTAAAAAAACCTTCTTTAATTTATAGTTTTAGAATTAAACATATTGATGGCCATTATATTTGGCGGGAAGATAATGCACTATTCAAATACGATGATAACGGAAACTTTGCAGGCACTAATGTAATTTGTAGAGATATTACTGACCGCAAACAGGCAGAAAAAGATTTACAACATAAAAATGATTTTATAAAAAGTATTGTAAATAATATTCCTGGTATGGTAGCATACTTTACAAAAGACCTGCATTGTACCTTCTCTAACCTACACTATAGAAATTGGTTTGGCCGCACAGAAACCGAGATGGATAACATTAGTATGCCTGATTTACTTGGGCATCAATTATTAGAAAATAATATACCTCACATAAAAGCTGTACTAGAAGGCCATACCCAACAGTTTGAAAAAATGACGGTAAAGGAAAATAGTAAAATTGTTTACACCTGGGCTACTTTTATACCACATAAAATTGATGAAGATATAATTGGCTTTTTTGTATTTGTTGCAGATATTACCGAAAGAAAAGAACTGGAGAAATTATTAAGTAAGGCTCAAAGCCTTGCCCGGCTGGGAAGCTGGGAAATAGATTTTGTAAATGATACCATATTTTGGTCGCAGGTAGTTAAAGAAATACATGAGGTAGAAAATGATGTAGAGTTGAACCTTGCTACTATCATCCACTTTATACAAGAAGGTGTTTTTAGAGATCTTTTTGAAAAAAAAATTGACGAGTGCAAAGCTACCGGCAAAAAATGGACTGCAGATTTAATATTAATAACCGAAAAAGGTAATGAGGTATGGATTAGGGTTAATGGAGAAGCGGAATTTAAAAATGGTACCTGTAACAGAATATATGGCAGTATTCAGGATATTGATGTTCAAAAAAGAGCAGAAGAAGCCATTCGTATCAGTAATGAAAGATATAATTTGGTGGCCAAAGCCACCAACGACGCTTTGTGGGATTGGGATATTGTTACAGGTAATGTATTAAGAATGGGAAGGGGATTTAATGTACTTTTTGGATATAATGATGAGGAAGCAAATAACGATAATCAATTTTGGCAAAAATTAATTCATGCAGATGATTTGGCTTGGGTAAGTAATTCTCTCAACGATGTATTTACTAATTCGAACGAACAATATTGGGAGGCAGAATTCAGGATACTAAAAGCTAATGGCGAAGTGGCTTTTGTTTATGACAAAGGTTTTATTATAAGGGATAGCAATGGCAAACCCATCAGAATGATAGGAGCCACACAAGATGTTACAAGGCTAAAAGAAAATGAGCTCCACCTGAGTAAGTTGAACGAAGATTTGCAAAATCAAACCAAAGAACTAGCTAACTCCAATAGGGAATTAGAGCAATTTGCCTATGTAGCATCACACGATTTGCAGGAACCCCTGCGGATGGTTTCTAGTTTTTTAACCTTACTGGAAAAAAAGTATGCTGATAAGCTGGATGAAAATGGTAAACTCTATATTGATTACGCTGTAGATGGAGCAAAAAGGATGCGGCAAATTATACTTGATTTGTTAGAATTATCGAGAATTGGCCGTACAGAGGACGTTAAGAAATTGGTTGATATTAATAAACTGGTACAAGGTATAATTGTGCTGTATAAAAAGGTTGCCCAAGAGAAAAGTGCTAGTATAGAAGTAGGTGAACTTCCGGTAATATTGGGGCATATTGCCTCTCTCAGGCAAGTTTTTTTAAACCTAATTGGAAATGCTTTAAAATACAGCAAAAAAAATATCCCCGTTCATATAACAATTTCAGCAACCGAATTAAAAGATTTTTGGAAGTTTACCATTGCAGATAATGGTATTGGTATTGCAGCCGAGTACTTTGAAAAGATATTTGTAATATTTCAGCGTTTAAATAAGAAAGAAAAAATTGAAGGCACAGGTATTGGGCTTTCAATTACGAAAAAAGTAATTGAAAGCTATGGAGGAAAAATTTGGTTAACATCTAAAGAAGGAGTTGGTACTTCTTTTCACTTTACAATTAAAAAATAAAGCATTAAAATATATCTTTAAAAAATTACGTTTATTAAAAGGGGTATCTCAATTATTTGTTATTTATGGGTTGCATAGGCAAGTTAATATCTATAACTTTGCTATATAAAATAGCCTTATACAATAAAAAAATTAAATACCAAGAGAGGTGTTTTTCTTTTTTTGTAGTAAATAAAAACTGTTTTTAGTTAATTTCAAAACAAACACAATGGATGAATTTCATATTCTATTAGTAGAAGATAATGATGGTGATGTTTTGTTAACAAGAGTTGCATTGGAAAATACTGAAATACCCTTTAAACTGAATGTATTAAGTGACGGGCAGGCTGCCATTGATTTTCTAAATAGTTTAGATGCTGCTAAACCAGAAGATATACCCGATATAATATTGTTAGATATCAACCTTCCTAAAAAAAGCGGACATGAAACGCTACAATTTATAAAACAAAACAATAAGCTAAAGCAAATACCAGTCATTATACTCTCTACATCCTCTTCGCAAAGCGATATAGATTTAGCTTATGCCAATAATGCCAATTGTTTTATTACCAAACCATCTGAAATGGATGAATTTTTAAATGCAATAGCTGCTATTGTAAATATTTGGTTTACAATCAGTTGCCTGCCATCAAAAATAAATCCGGCATTTTTGCTTAATCCTTAAAGGAAACGTAGGGTTTAAGGTTACTACTGTTATTTACCCTTAGCAAAATAATCTTGCTTCTCTTCAATAATTGAGTTTAGCAAAAGCAGGGTATATTATTAAGTTTGTTAAAATTGTTACTTCACCTCTCCAAACTTGCAGCACCTTAGCCGTACAGTTATTATAGAATGTTACTTTTCCTTTCAACTCCTCTTTATTTTTTCATGAGTACAATTCTAACTTTTCACATTTATTTTTGGTATTATATTTGCCTGCAAGCAGCTAATCGTTATTTTTACAAATACTTACATTTATACGCTGCAAAAATTCTGGAAAATATTAAAGAGAACATTACTTGCATTGCTATTGCTAATAGTAGTGCTATATGGTTTATTACACCTTGCTGTGGTACAAAGTTTTATTATAAGTAAAGTAACCAATACACTTTCAAAAGAGCTAAACACAACTGTAAAAATTGATAGGGTTGATTTTAGTTTTTTTGATAAATTAGACCTAAAAGGATTGCTGGTAAAGGATGCTAATAAAGATACCCTGTTATATGCTGGTACAGCTAAAATTAATATTACCGATTGGTTTTTTTTACGGGACAAAGTAATATTAAAGTATGCATCTCTACAAGATGCGGTGGTTAATATGCAACGTACCGATTCTATTTGGAATTACCAGTTTATAGCAGATTATTTTGCAAGCCCCCGTAGTACAAAAAAGAAATCAGAAATTCAGTTTGATATTAAGGAAGTGCATTTGCAAAATATCAGGTTTAATCAAATAGATAAATGGGTTGGTAAAAATATGATTGTAGCCCTGCAAAATTTCGATTTGCAGGCAGATACCATCAATTTTAGTAAAAAGCGCCTCTACATTAACAATATCAAAATTGTTTCACCGGTATTTTTAATGTCGGATTATACGGGTAATAGAGATAAGCTTGGGCTTAGGCGGCCAGCAATAAAAAAGCAGCCTGTACCCGGGCAATTGCAATGGAACCCAAACGAATGGGTGTTGAATGTAAAAAAGCTTTTGTTACAAAATGGCATATTTATGAATGAAATTGAAACAGACAGCCCTGCGCCAGTTAATCAATTTGATGCCAATCACCTTAGGTTTAGCAAAATTAATGGCGAGTTATTAAATATTCATTACGAAAAAGATACACTTACAACTAACGCAACCCTAAGCACCCTTGAACGCAGTGGTTTTGAAATAAAAAAATTAGCTGCATCCGTAAAATTTACTCCTGCTTTGATGGAATTTAAACAGCTAAATCTATTAACCAATAAAAGTAAACTTGGTAATTACTATGCCATGCGGTATAATGATTTTAATGCAGATATGGGAGATTTTTTGCACAAAGTAACCTTAGAGGGTAATTTTATTAACAGCGAAATTAATACAGATGATCTTGCATATTTTGCCCCCGAATTAAAAAACTGGAAAAGACAGATTAAAGTACAGGGTTTGGTAAAAGGTATTGTTGATAATTTGTCTGCAAAAAAAATGTTGCTTAAAAGTGGCGCTACAACTGTAGATGGTGATATTATGATAAGGGGCTTGCCCGATATTGACAATACTTTTATAGACTTTTCTGCAAGGAATTTACAAACAAACTATACCGATTTAGCAGGTATTATACCAGGCTTAAAAGATGTAAAACAGGTAATGCTGCCTAAGCTTGGTAATATCAATTATAAAGGCAATTTTACCGGGTTTATCAACGATTTTGTGGCTTACGGCAATATCAATACCAGTTTAGGAAGCGTTACCGGCGATATAAACCTGAAATTGCCTGCCAATCGGCCTCCGTTGTATTCCGGTAAAATTTCTACACAGGGGTTTTTGCTAGGGCAGTTGGTAAACGAAGCAAAACTAGGTGCCATTACTTTTAACGGAAAAGTAAAAGGTAGCGGATTTTCTCCTAAAAATATAGATGCCAATTTTGATGGTAACATACAAAGTGTAGCTTACGCAGGTTATCCATATCAGAATATTACAATAAAAGGCGATTTTAAAAAACGATTGTTTAAGGGATTTGTCAGTATCAACGATCCTAATCTTACAATAGATAATCTTGAAGGAACCATTGACCTTAATACTGCAGAACCGCAATTTTATTTTAATGCTGACCTTGCCAAAGCAGATTTTAAAAAACTACAATTATCGCTTGATAGTTTTATGTTAAGTGGTCATTTCAACCTAAGGTTTCAGGGTAGTAATATTGATGATTTTTTGGGTATGGCAAATATTACCAATGCACGTTTATTGCACAATGGCATACCATTGTCATTTGATTCACTCACCCTTCAATCACAAATTATTGACGATAAAAAATATCTTTCCCTTACAACAAATGAGTTGGATGCGGCTATAAAAGGCAGGTTTAAAATAATGGAACTGCCAGATGCGTTTAAGGTGTTTTTAAGCCGCTATTATCCAGCTTACATAACCAAGCCATCATACAACATTAACGATCAGGAGTTTTCTTTTGAGATAAATACAAAGGAAGTAGATGCTTATGTACAATTACTCGATAAAAAATTAAAAGGCTTTGATTTTAGTAAATTTAGCGGCAACCTTGGGTTAAAAAATAACCAACTTGTAATTGATGCCAATATACCTGTGTTTAGTTACGATGCTGTAGTTTTTAACAACGTTCGTTTACTGGCAAGTGGCGGGCTCGATACACTTGTAACCAGCATTGATGTAGATGAAATTACCATTAGCGACAGTTTTCATTTACCTGCTACAAAACTGGTAATTAAATCGCTGAATGATGTTTCTGATATCAGCATTAAAACTAGTGCCAGTAAAACGTTGGGTGATGCTGCTATTAATGCAAGGGTACGCACCATGAGCGATGGGTTTAATGTATATTTCTTTCCTTCTTCCTTTATAATCAACGATAAAAAATGGGAATTAGAAAAAGATGGTGAAGTATCCATGAGCAAATCGCAGGTAAGTGCAAGCGATGTAAAATTTGTACAGGGGCTTCAACAAATTGTGATAAGTACGGAGCCCTCATCAACCGGTAATAGCCATGATATTGTAGTGCAGTTAACCAAGGTAAGTATAGATGATTTTGTTTCAATTGTTACCAGCCAGCCAAACCTTGAAGGTAAACTGAGCGGCACTGTACGAATAACAGATCCTTTTGTAAAACCATTTATTGATTACGATACCTACATAGAAGAGTTTAGAGTAGATAATGACTCAATAGGCTTGTTTAATGCCCAAGGCTCTTACGATGTAGCAAAATCTATATTGGCTATTAAAGCCACTTCCTTAAATAAGGAAAATCAGTTAGATATTGATGGCTTAATTAATTTTAAGGATAGTACCGTAAACCAAACAAGGCTTGCACTAAAGTCAAGTAAATTTAATATTTCTATTCTTAACAATTATCTTAACAGCATTTTCAGCGATATAAAAGGTACGGCAAATACAAATGATTTGGTATTATCCGGCAACACAAAACACTTATTACTTACTGGTACAGCCAATATTAATGAGGCGTCGCTTATTGTAAATTTTACCCAATGCAGGTATAAATTAAAAAATGAGAGCATTGTATTTAATCCGGATGAAATAGATTTTGGTAAAATGGAGCTTAAAGATACACTCAATAATAGTGCTCAATTGAGTGGCAAAATGTACCACCAGTTTTTTAGCAATATTGAGTTTGATAATATTTTATTTGAAACCAATAAATTATTGGTTTTAAATACTACCAAAAAAGATAATAGCCGTTTTTATGGAAAAGTAGTTGGTAAGGCAAGGCTACTGCTTACCGGTAAAGAAGATAATATGCTGATGGATATAAGTGGCGAACCAAGCAGGCTCGATAGCAGCCATATTTATATTTTAAGCGGTAATAGTATTGAAAATGGCACAATTGATTACATAGATTATATACAATTTGGCGATAAAATGGATGATAATTTTAAAACAAAATTATCTACCAATATTATTGTAAATATGGAAATTACAGCCAATACATCTTGTAAGGTAGATGTAATTTTAGATGAAGTAACCGGTGACATAATAAAAGGTGAAGGAAATGGTTTGCTAAAAATAAGGGTAGGTAACAAAGAGGAATTGAGTATATATGGCCGCTACGAAATTACCAAAGGAGAATACACTTTTAACTTTCAAACTTTTTTAAAAAAATATTTTACAGTAAACAGTGGTACCCTCGTTTGGAGCGGCGATCCGTTTAAAGCAATGATTGATATACAAGCAGAATACCTTGCTACCAAGGTAGATTTTAGCAATCTTTCCAGTACGGTTAAACAACGGGCAGATTTAAAGGTAATAGCCCATTTAACCGAAACCCTGTTAAAGCCAGCCATTGATTTTGAGTTTCAATTACCTGCCGGCAGCCCTGTTGAAGATTACCTTGTACGAAAGCGATTAGCTCAATTTAGAGAAGATAAAAATGACCTAAACAAGCAGGTTACTTCTTTGCTAATATTTAATACTTTTATTAGCACGAGTGGTGGTAGCCAAGGTTTAATAACTGCCGGCAGCGGTATCAATATATTATCCAATACCATTGGGGGTGTAGTTTCTAACGCCATCTCGGGCTTTTTTAATAAACTACTTTCTAAGTACATAAAAAATTTAACGGTAAGTATTGATGTTAACTCATCTGTAACCGGCGATTTGCAAACCAACGTAGAAAGGCTGCAAACTGCCGCCAAAAGTAATTTTGTATATACCTTATACAATGGAAGATTGATAATTTCTGCCGGGCTTAACCTCGATTACAATAACCCTTACACCACCGCAAACAGAAACAGTAACTTACTGGTAACGCCGGACATTACTTTTGAGTGGCTGTTAACCAAAGATGGCAGGGTAAGGATTGTAGGGTTTAACCGTACTAATTTTGATTTGGTAAGTCAGCGTAACAGAACAGGTGTAAGTCTTTCTTACCGTAAAGAAGCTGATTTATTATCGCAGTTATTCTCTTTTCGTTCAGGTAAAAAAGTAGTGAGCAACTAAGTCGAAAACTTAATACATAATATAAAAAAACCGTTACAGATAGTAAACCCGTAACGGCTTTTTTATTTTGGTAGTTTATTATTTGCTTAAAATATCATGCCCCATTTTATCCCTCTTAGTAGTTAAATATTTCTCGTTGTGCAGGTTAGGCTTAATTTCAATTGGTACAGTTTCTGTTACCTCAAGGCCATAACCAAGTAAGCCAGCCCTTTTGCGTGGGTTATTACTAAGTAATTTCATTTTGCTAATACCAAGGTGGCGAAGTATTTGAGCACCTACGCCGTAGTCTCTTTCATCCATACCAAAGCCAAGTTCCAGGTTGGCTTCTACAGTATCCATACCCTGCTCTTGTAATTTATAGGCTTTTAATTTGTTTAGCAGGCCAATACCTCTTCCTTCCTGGTTCATGTAAAGTACAACCCCCTTTCCTTCCTGCTCAATTATCCTTAAAGCTATGTGCAATTGATCTCCGCAATCGCAGCGAAGTGAGCCAAGTATATCCCCCGTCATACAACTGCTATGTACTCTTACCATTACCGGTTCGCCTTTTTCCCACTCACCTTTTTTTATTGCCAGGTGTATTTCACCAGTATTCAATTGTTTAAAGGCAATTAATTCAAAATCGCCATATTTTGTTGGCATTTTTACACTTTCCTCCTGGCTTATCAGCGATTCTTTGTTTAGCCTGTATTCAATTAAATCTTTTATAGATATTAATTTAAGATCAAATTTTTGCGCAATTTCTTTTAACTGAGGCAGCCGGGCCATTGTTCCATCCTCATTCATTATTTCTACCAGTACACCCGCTTCTGCAAAGCCAGATAGCCTCGCTAAATCTACAGTAGCTTCTGTATGCCCTGTTCTTCTTAGTACACCACCTCTTCTGGCTTTAAGCGGAAAAATATGTCCGGGTCTGCCAAAATCTTCTGGTTGGGTAACAGGGTTTACCAATGCCTGTACTGTTTTTGCCCTGTCAACTGCCGAAATGCCTGTAGTACAGCCGTTGCCCAATAAATCTATACTTACTGTAAATGGGGTAGCATGTAAAGAGGTATTTTCACTTACCATGGCCACCAGTTTAAATTTTTCACAAAGCTCTTCAGATAGCGGGGCACATATCAATCCTCTGCCATAAGTGCTCATAAAATTGATAATTTCTGGCGTTACGTTTTCTGCTGCTGTAATAAAATCACCTTCGTTTTCTCTATCCTCATCATCTACCACTATAACCAGTTTGCCATTTTTTATGTCTTCAATGGCCAATTCAATACTATCTAACATGATGTAATTTTTTGCAAAGGTAAAGAGGTTTATGTTTGATTAACCCGGATTTTGCAGTTGAAATCCGTAATTGCTTCCAACTATTGCATAGTTGAACACTTACGTTTAGTTTTTAACTGCAAAATAGTCCACTATTTTTTTGTCGAAAAATAACCCGAAACATTTATATGTATTGCATTTAAAAAACCTCAGTTCATTAACAAATAAAAATCCTGGTAAAACGATGTAACGAAAGTACAATCAACCTTAGTATTTCGCTGTTTTTCATTATAAAAGAATGTTATAAATAATTATCATCCGGTACTATTAACAAAACCTAGTAAAAAAAGTTATCACCAGTTTTTCAACACTACATTTTCTATTTAAGGCAGTTTGAGAAAAAATGGTTTCTTTTGTTAAAAATTTTAACAAAATAGCTTTAATTGAACCAATAATTTATTTAGAAGCAACACAAAGCCAAATAATTTTGTATTTTTTTGCAAAATAGAACTTATTTAAAATTTTGTTTAATTGTATGTTCGTTTTTTAACCAAATCCATCAACTCTTTAGTAAAACACTCGATTTCTTGCGCAAATGGTAATAATTTTTTAACCAAAACAACCTGCTGTAGAACAATTTTAACTTCACCTTTGCAAAAAATTTCAAATTATGATTAGTAGAAAGAAAAGTAACCTCTTTACCATCCTGTTGGTAGTGATGGGTTTTGTATCGCAGGCACAGGAAACTACCTCCGAATTGTTGGGTATTGTTTCAGGCACTGGTTTATTAAATGGCGCAACCGTAACAGCATTGCATGTACCTACTGGTACAAAGTATTCAACAACAACTCGTAAAGATGGCCGGTATAATATTGCCAATATGAGAATTGGAGGCCCATATACAGTTACAGCAACTAACGTAGGCTACAAAGAGCAAAAACAAGAGGAAGTTTTTTTAACGCTTGGTAATGCATACAAATCAGATTTTGTTCTAGTAACCAACGAAGCAAGCCTTACAGAGGTAGTAGTTTCTACAAAAGGTAAAGCTGATAAGGTTTTCAGCCGCAGCCGTACAGGATCTGCAGAAATAATTACCCGTCAGCAAATTGACAGATTGCCAACTACCAACCGTAGTATTGCCGATTATACAAGGCTTACACCTACCGCTAATGGTAATAGTTTTGCAGGAAGAAGCAGTGCTTTTAATAACCTTACTGTAAATGGTGCAAGCTTTAATAATACATTTGGTTTATCAGGTTCATTAGGTGGCCAAACAAACTCACAGCCATTTAGTATTGATGCATTGGAGCAAATTCAGGTAAATGTTGCACCTTATGATGTAACCTTGGGTAGCTTTACAGGTGCAGGCATAAATGCAGTAACTAAAAGTGGAACAAACGAAATTAAGGGTTCTGTTTACTATTTTACAAAAACACCAGGTCTTACTGGTTTAAAAGTAGCTAGTTTAAAAGTACCTCGTCAGGAGTTTGATTTTCAAAATCGTGGTGCAACTATTGGCGGTGCCATCATTAAAAACAAATTATTCTTTTTTGTAAGTGGTGAGCAGGAAAGAATTAGTAATCCGGCAACTTCCAGAATTGCCAGCCGCGGTGGAGCCGCTTCCGGGCCGATAGTATCTGGTGCAAGCGGAGAAGCTTTGGATCAGTTAAGCGCTTTTTTAATAAGTAGATTTAATTACAATCCGGGTGCTTATGAGAATTATAATTATGAAACAAAGAGTGATAAAATAACGGCAAGACTAGATTATAACATCAATTCAAAGAACACTTTTAACATTAATTATTATTATCTTAAATCTTCCAGAAACATTGCGCCAAGTAATAGTGGTGCACCAACCAATGGTCGTTCTGCCAGTATTACAGGTATGCCATTTTTCTCCTCTTCTTATATAATCAACAATAATTTTAATATTGTAATGGCGGAGTTAAATACTAAGTTTAGCAATAAGTTATCTAATAAATTACAGGTAGGTTACAACAGCTTGAGAGATTTTAGAAGTAGTCCAGGTGGTGTATTTCCTATGGTGGATATCCAGAATGGAGCTGGAGCTGCATTTACATCTTTTGGTTACGAACCTTTTACAGCTAATAATCAATTAAATACAGATACCTGGCAGTTTAATGATATTGTAACCCTTTATGCAGGAAAGCACACCTTTAATTTTGGTACACAAAATACCTACAATAAATTTTTAAATGGATTTGCCCCTAACTATTTTGGTAACTATAGATTTGCAAATGTTGATGATTTTTATGCCAATGTTAATAATGGAACACCTAATTCTATTCGTTATGCATTTCAACACAGCGCCCGCAAAGGCGGTGAATTTCCATTTGCACAACTAAGATCATTGCAATTAGGCTTTTTTGCTCAGGATAAATGGAATATAAGTAAAAACTTTACCTTAACTCTGGGAATAAGGGCAGATATTCCAATTTTTGAACAAAACTTTTCTACTAATGCTAATGCAGATGCACTTTCTTTTAGAGACGGTGTTAGAATCCAGACAGGTAAAGCCCCTACTACCCAAGTTTTGTGGAGCCCAAGAGTTGGTTTCAACTGGGATGTAAAAGGTGACAAAACGTTTCAGTTAAGAGGTGGTGCAGGTGTATTTGCAGGTCCTCCTCCGTTTGTTTGGTTAAGCAACCAGGCAAGTAACAATGGAGTTGATTTTGGCTCTTATGCAATCGTACCAGGTCAAAACGATATTTTAGCTTCTGATCCACGTTTTATTTTTAATTCAGACGTTGCAGCTAACATACCTTCCAATGCATTGTCTAACACAAGTTATAATCTTGCAGTAACAGATGCAATGTTTAAATTCCCCCAGTTATTTAGAGCTAATTTAGCTGCGGATTTTAAACTTCCTTTTGATATTACTGCAACTGTGGAAGGTATTTTTAATAAAGATATCAATGCTGTTTATCACCAAAATATCAATCTGCCTACAACAGGTACTGCACTAAATGGCTTTGACAACAGAATAAGATATACAAGACCACAGATTTACTTTAATACTCCAAGAAATGCGACCAATGCTAGCCCAAATATTACAGATGCCATTTTGATGAGAAATACATCCAAGGGTTACACGTACAATGCTACGCTACAATTACAACGTAACGTGAAAAATTTGTACACCATGATTGCTTATAGCTACGGTGATAGTCGTTCTGTAAATGACGGAGGTTCCATAGCACAATCAATTTGGAGAGACCGCTCAGTAGATGGCGATCCAAATGCTAATGTAACTTCTTTCTCAAATTTTTATCAACCTCACAGAGTAGTATCTGCGGCAGCCTATCGTTTTGAATATGCAAAATATTTTGCAACTTCTTTTGGTTTTACCTTTGAATCTGCTAATGGTCAAACTGCAAGCTACTTATATGGTAACACACCTAATAATTTTCCAACTACCGGAACAAGAATTCAAAATGCGGGTGCGGACTTAAATAATGATGGCCTTGCAAATGATTTAATTTACGTTCCTGCTGCAAGGGATGAAATTATTTTAGAAAGACAGGGTGGTACTTCTGCGGTTGCTGATCCAAGAACACCAGACCAACAGTGGGAGCAATTAGATGCGTACATTAACCAGGATCCTTATCTAAGTAAGAGAAGAGGTAAGTATGCTGAAAGAAATGGCTTATTAACCCCTTTCTATACAAGAATGGACTTTAATTTTACCCAAGACTTTATTGTGAAAGTAGCTGGAAAAAATAATACACTCCGCTTTACTATGGATATATTTAATTTTACCAATTTACTTAACCGTAACTGGGGTATATTTAAAACTACAAACCGTACAGCATTACTTAATTTTTTAAGGATGGAAACTGCTGGGCCTAATGCAGGTAAGCCAGTATTTAACTTTCCATATTTAGATGCTGCCAACAGAATTCCACTTTCCTCTACATTCCAAAATAGTACAGGTCAGGGTTCTAGATTTCAGGTTCAAATGGGTGTTAGGTATATTTTTAACTAATAACTTAATGATTTTATAAATAAAAAGCTATCCATTTTGGGTAGCTTTTTTATTTATGCGACATAGTGATACTGTTTTATTTTATAGTTAGAGTTCAATTAAGGTGAAATAAAAGTTCTATAAATATTCTTCAAAAATTAAACAGAAGCATAAAACAAACTTTAGTAACAATACATTTGATTATAAAAAATAAATGCGTTAATATTGATAACTAGTTTCTCTGCCAAAAAATAATCTAATGAAAAGGTACTTCAGCACAATATTGGTTTTGTCTTTTTTACTAATTTTTTTTAGTTCTTTTACTGCATTTATTTTTAGTTCACAACCACCACAAGGGTCTACAGGTGCTGCTAATGTTTATTGTACCCAGTGTCACTCGGGGGCACTTAACAGTGCAGGCGGCAATGTAGAGGTAACTGGCTTGCCCGATGCAGGCTATACAGCCGGCGTAACGTATACTTTTAGTCTAATAAATACACATAGCGTTGCTAATAGAAGACGTTGGGGCTTTTCAATAGAGGCTAGAAACGCCTCAAATCAAGTTGTAGGTGTGTTCTCAACCACCAATGCAAATGCTGCTATAAATGGAAATGAGCTTTCGCATTTATCTGCCATCAGTACAGGTTTACAGGCATCTTTTACCTATAATAATTTAAAATGGACTGCTCCTGCAAATCCTGGTGTTGCTGATCAATCTATAACTTTTTATTTTGTAGGTCTTGCAGCAGATGGAGGAGGTTCTTCCGGTGGAGATTTTACTTATTCCAGCACTAAATCAATTACGCTTTTACAAGCTACTACCTATACGTTTACAGGTAATGGTAATTGGAATAATCCTGCAAATTGGAGCAACAATAGTATGCCACCGGCAATTTTAACTGGTAAGGATGTTATAATTATTGATCCGCCAGCCGGCAGCGAATGTATATTAAACGTAATTCAGCGGGTAGAAAGCGGCGCAACTTTTACTGTAAGAGCAGCAAAACAATTTAAAATTATCGGGGATTTGATTATTAATTAATTCCCTCATTCCCTCATTCTATCATTCT
>Ga0136636_10000960_pt1 | contig 16149 bp, 11 predicted proteins | sample AntDrymUQ8522106_2_FD_104653 | JGI IMG/M metagenome (GOLD analysis project Ga0136636, IMG submission 104653) | Polar desert sand microbial communities from Dry Valleys, Antarctica - metaG UQ852 (21.06) | ecosystem: Environmental > Terrestrial > Soil > Desert | place: Antarctica: Dry Valley... | reverse complement strand
GCCGAGTCACCGCGCTTCATCTGGTCAAAGCCTTCGTTAATCCGCTCCAGCGGAATAGTTTCCGAAATGATCGTGTCGAGATCCAGCAGCCCGCGCATATAAAAATCGACCAGACGTGGAATGTCGACCGGGAAACGGTTGCCGCCCATGATCGCGCCTTGCAGTTTCTTGCCGGACAAAAGGTCCATCGCGGACAGGCCAACCGAATGCTGCAATGGCATCATGCCAAGGATGGTTGCCGTCCCGCCACGCTTCAATGACTTCACCGCAAGTGTGCCAGACGCAGGACGTCCAACAGCCTCAATCGCGTGATCGACGCCGCCCTTGGTCAGTTCCTGAATCTGTGCCGCCGCATCGTCGGCCAAGGCATCGACCACGTCGGTCGCGCCAAGCTTCAATGCCATGGCCCGCTTTTCAGGCAGCGGATCCGCAGCGATAATGCGTCCTGCCCCTGCAATCTTTGCAGCGTTAATCGTGGCAAGCCCAACTCCGCCGCAGCCAATGACAGCCACGGTTTCCCCCGGCGTTACCTTGCATGCGTTGAATATCGTCCCGGCGCCTGTCGTTACAGCGCAGCCAATGACCGATGCCTGCGGCAATGGCATGTCTGGATGGATCGCCACGCATGCATGTTCATGCACCAGCATCATTTCGGCATAAGCAGACAGGTTAAGCATCTGGTTGACCAGGCTGCCGTCTGGCCGCGAAAGGCGCGGGGCTTCGCCGGGCTTGCGGCGGGTCTCACCGCCAAGGCACAGGGACATGCGGCCGGTCACACAATATTCGCAATGACCGCAAAAGGCGGACAGGCAGGTGACGACGGCGTCGCCTACCTTGACCGTGCGCACTTCGCTGCCCACTGCCTCGACAATGCCAGCCGCTTCGTGGCCGGGTATTGCAGGCAGGGGGTGCGGGTAGGTACCCTCGATGAAATGCAAGTCGCTATGGCACAATCCGCAGGCCGCAGTGCGGATCAGCACTTCATGCGGCCCGGGATTGGCAATATTGATCTGCTCAATCTGAAGCGGTTTGCCCGCTTCGATCAGGACGGCTGCTTTCACCGGGCAACTCCCATATCGCCGCTCGACATGCCTTCTTTGCCACGGCCGCCATGCTTGCCAAGTTCCATACGGGCGATGGCGCGCGCATGCACTTCATCGGGACCATCGGCCAGACGCAAGGTGCGCTGATGCGCCCATGCAGATGCAAGACCGAAATCATCGGACACGCCGCCGCCGCCATGCGCTTGGATCGCATTGTCGATGATGCTCAGCGCCATATTCGGAGCCTGCACCTTGATCATCGCAATTTCAGCCGCAGCCGCCTTGTTGCCGACCTTGTCCATCATGTCCGCGGCTTTGAGGCAAAGCAGACGGGTCATTTCAATGTCGATACGGGCACGCGCAATGCGCTCTTCCCACACGCTGTGCTCGGCAACGGTCTTGCCAAAGGCGACACGCGTTTGAAGACGCTTGCACATTTTCTCCAGCGCTTCTTCGGCCGTGCCGATGGTGCGCATGCAATGGTGGATTCGGCCTGGTCCAAGGCGCCCTTGGGCGATCTCGAAACCGCGACCTTCGCCAAGCAGCATGTTCGATGCAGGAATACGAACATCCTTCAGTTCGATTTCCATATGGCCATGCGGCGCGTCATCATATCCGAACACTGGCAAATGACGCAGGATGTTTACGCCCGGCGCATCAAGTTCCATCAGCACCATTGATTGCTGTGCGTGGCGCTTGGCTTCGAAATCGGTTTTGCCCATGACAATCGCGATTTTGCAACGCGGGTCGCCTGCACCAGAGGACCACCACTTGACGCCATTCAGCACATATTCGTCGCCTTCGCGGCGGATCGAGGTTTCAATGTTGGTTGCATCCGACGATGCCACGGCTGGCTCCGTCATCAAAAACGCCGAACGGATTTCGCCGTTCATCAACGGGATCATCCACTTTTCTTTTTGCTCTGCCGTGCCGTAGCGCAGGAACACTTCCATATTTCCGGTGTCAGGCGCGGAACAGTTATAGACTTCCGAAGAAAATCCGATGCGGCCCATTTCTTCAGCGCACAGGGCATATTCCATGTTGGTCAGGCCGGGGCCGTCGAACGCAACGCTGTCATCGACATGCACGCGGCCCGAAGTTGGCGGCATGAACAGGTTCCAAAGCCCGGCAGCCTTGGCCCGCGCCTTTTCTTCTTCAACGACTTGAAGCACTTTCCAACGGTCGCCCACCGCCTGCTCCGCGTAATAATCGGCAGCGCGCGGGCGCAGAAAGCGTTCATTATGGTCGCGGATACGGTCCCGCCAGTAAGTTTGCTTGTCGGTGAGATCGAAATCCATGACTCATTCCTCTTCCATTTTTAATTGGTCGGTTAACTGGCAGACTCTGCCGCAGTGTTCAAGACGCGCAAGCGTTCATTATGACTTTCACGTGAAATAGGGAAATGTCGCAATATCAGAACGCCTATTATTCCCACAACCAACACCGTGCCCATGTAATAAAGCGCTAGCCCGTCGAGGACAGCGACATCCACCTCACCGCGTTTCGCATTCTGAGGAAAATCGGCGAAGGTCAGGATCATGCCAGCTGCAAAAGTTCCGATGCCGACGGCGCATTTCTGCATGAAGAAATAGCCGGCAAAAAACAGACCTTCGGACCGTCTGCCGGTTTCCTGCTGCGATGCTTCTACCACATCGGCCATCATCGATGAAGTCAGCATCATCATCCCCACCGCCGCACTATTGGCGATCGTCACTAAAGCAAACATATACAGGATTGACGGGTCCGAAGGCGCGCCGGGTACGAGATCAAGCAGCCAGCTTCCATAAAGTGCGGAGGTAAAACCCAAAGAAATCAGCGCAAGCAATATGGCGGCATGTTTCTTGCCCAGACGTGCGGACAAGGGTGGAACGATGATAAACGCAATGATGACTGTGGCGAACAAGGTTAGCGCATAATAGAGCATCTCCATCTGCTCAAGCTGCCACAAAAACGCGAGTTGGTAATTGCTCAACGCGAAGGTTAGCCCCTGGTTGATAAGCCCAAATAATGCGGCAGACACAAGCCACAGAAAAGCTCGGTTGGACAAGGTCGCTTTCACTTCGGCAAAAGCATGGCCAAGACCAACGCCGCGTGGGGCAGGCGGCGATTGCTTGGCAACATGACGATGCTGGCCAAGCGCGGATATCAGCACGGCGCCGGTCATCATCAGCGCGCCCCAAACGGAATAGGCGTCATATCCTGCAGGGTCGCTGACGCCCTTCTCGCCAGTGAAGAAAATACCATACGCAAATATGAGCATGAGCAAGCCACCCGCCCAGCCGAACAGGAAACGGTAACGCATCAACCGCGTGCGTTCGTCATAATCACCTGTCAGTTCGGGCACGAGGGCAATCGACGGCACTTCGCACATCGCAACCAAGGTGCGGGCAAGAACCGCTGTGCAGAACAACCAGATGATTGTGCCTGTCTGGCCCATCTCCGGCGGGTGCCACAGCAGCAACCAGATGATGCCAAGCGGAATCGCTGCCGCGTAAAGCCAAGGCAGGCGTCTGCCCCATTTGCTTTGTGTGCGGTCGGACAGTTCGCCGATAATGGGGTCGGCAAAGGCATCGAATATGAGCGCGGCCATGATCACCGTGCCAACGATGCCAGCATCGATGCCAAGCACCTGATTATAGAAAATCAGCAGGAAAACCGAAAAGCCATTGTCTTTCACGCCATAGGCTACCGAGCCAAGGCCGTGCATGACTTTTAACGAACGGGGTAGTGCAACTGCGGAGGCCATGATGGTTAGATTTTTAAGCGTGAAAAGGCGTGTTTTCCGGCGAATCGCACGATGTCTCTCTCCTGTGTCCCGCCCTTATGCTAGGCATGCCACCCGGCCTGTCAATCACGATGCAAATGACGTTACGGCATGCATCGCTCACCGATAAAGGCTTGCGTTTCGTTGCGTGACCGCCCAAAATTTCATCAAGCAATTAAACAGGAGAGCGTCATGTCCGACCTTGAAACATTCCGTGCTGAGGCCCGCGCCTGGCTGGAAGAAAACTGCCCCGCTGAAATGCGCACCCCTGCAAAGGGTGACGAAGATGTCTGCTGGGGCGGACGCAATTTCGTGTTCCAATCCGAAGCGCAAAAATTGTGGCTCGAACGTTGCGTGGCCCAGGGCTACACCGTGCCCGATTGGCCCAAGGCTTATGGCGGCGCTGGCCTTTCTCCACAGGAAACAAAGGTTTTGCGTCAGGAAATGGCAAAGCTTGGCTGTCGCTCGCCGCTCAACAGCTTCGGCATCTGGATGCTTGGCCCTGCCTTGCTCAAGTTCGGCACTGAAGAGCAAAAAGTACATTATATGGGCCAGATCGCTCGCGGTGAAATCCGCTGGTGTCAGGGCTATTCCGAACCAGGCTCAGGTAGCGACCTTGTATCGATGCAGACCTTTGGCGAAGACAAGGGCGACCATTGGGTCGTTAACGGCCAGAAAATCTGGACGTCATATGCAGACAAGGCCGACTGGATTTTCTGCCTCGTGCGGACGGACAAAACGAACAAATATCAGGGCATCAGCTTCCTGTTGTTCGACATGGAAACGCCCGGTGTGTCTACCAAGCCGATCAAGCTGATTTCCGGAAACTCTCCCTTCTGCGAGACTTTCTTCGATAATGTCGTCGTGCCGAAGCACCAGATTGTCGGCGAAGTGAATCGCGGCTGGGATGTCGCAAAATATCTGCTTGGCCATGAACGCGAAATGATTTCCGGCATGGGCGGCGATGGCGGCGTGACCTCCATTGGCGCGGCGATGAAAGCAACATTGTCCGAAGAACCAGTGCTACGCGCGCAGATGGCTTTGTTCGACGTCGATAACCTGACCTTCCGTGCCCATGGCGAACGTTTCATGGACGAATGGAAGACAGGCAAAGCGCACCCGGCTTATTCTAACCTGATGAAATACGTCGGGACCGAATTGAACAAGAAACGCAATGAACTGGTCATGTCGATCGGCGGCAGCCAAGCGCTCGAGTGGGAAAGCGAACGCGCAAATGGTGGGACAAAGGCGCGCAACTGGTTGCGGACCAAGGCCAACTCGATCGAGGGCGGCACCAGCGAGGTGATGCTGAACGTTGTATCCAAACGCATTCTCGAAATGCCGGGAGCTTAATCATGGCAATGACCCTAAATGACGACCAGAATATGCTGCGCGACAGCGCGCGTGATTTCATGGCAAGCGAAGCGCCGGTTGCACATTTCCGCAAATATCGCGACATGGGCTGCAAGGATGGTTTTAGTCACGGCCTGTGGAAGCAGTTTGCCGAAATGGGCTTTACCGGCATCCTTATTCCCGAAGCCGATGGCGGCATGGGCATGGGCCAGATTGAGGCTGGCATCGTTCTAGAAGAAATTGGCCGCAACCTGTCGCCATCGCCATTTTTGACCACGTCGGTCGCGGGAGTGGAGGCGCTGAAGCTAGCGGACAAGGCCATGCGCGACCGTTGGTTCCCCGGCATATTGGCGGGAGAAACGGTTATCGGGATTGCCATTGAAGAAGGCGTGAAGCACCGTCCCGAGAAGATCGCCTGCGTCGCGGAGCGCAGTGGCAATGGCTTCAAGCTGACGGGGCAGAAGCAATTTGTTGTGCAGGGCGCATCGTCCGACATGCTGATCGTCGCAGCGCGTACCGCTGGCGCGGTTGGCGAAACTGACGGGCTGACCTTGTTCGCGGTGGACAAGGATGCCGCGGGTCTGTCGATGGATGCTACGCGACTTGTGGATTCCGCTGTCGCCGCGCATGTGAAGCTGGACAGTGTTCAGGTCGACGCCGATGCCGTCATCGGTGAAGTCGATGGCGGCTGGAGCGTGCTTTCGAAGATGCTTGATGCCGGACGGGTGGGGGCAGCTGCCGAAATGGTCGGCGTTGGTACGGGCGCGATGGACATGACATTTGACTATCTCAAAACGCGCAAGCAATTCGACCGCGTCATTGGCGAATTTCAGGCGCTGCAGCACCGCGCCGCGCATCTCTATGGCGAAATGGAAGGCGCGCGTTCGATCGTGCTCAAGGCGCAGTCGCTGATGGATGAAGGCCATGCCAAGGCTGAGCTTTACGTCGCTGCGGCCAAGGCCAAAGCTGGGCTTGCCTGCAACCTTTCTGTGCGCGAAGGCGTGCAAATGCATGGCGGCATCGGGATGACCGACGAATATGACATCGGTTTGTATATGAAGCGCGACAGGTCGTTGAACGAATTTTTCGGCGATGCATATTATCACGCAGACCGCGTGGCGACGATGAACGGTTATTAAAAGGACACGCAAATGGACATTCAAACCTTATTCAACCTCAATGGCCGCGTTGCTTTGGTAACCGGCGGCTCGCGCGGTATCGGCAAAATGATCGTCGAAGGCTATCTGAAGGCTGGCGCCGCGCGCGTCTATATCAGCGCGCGCAAGGTCGACCAGATCGAAGAAACCGTTGCTGAGTTCGGCAATCAGGTGATTGGCCTGCCATGCGACCTGTCGACCGTGGACGGGTGTCTTTCGCTCGCCAAACAAATCGCGTCGCGTGAGGAGAAGGTCGACATTCTAGTGAACAATGCTGGTGCTGCATGGGGCGCGGATTTTGGGCAGTTCCCCGAAGCTGGTTGGGACCGCGTGATGGACCTGAACGTCAAATCCTTGTTTTTCCTGACGCAGGCACTGCACCCGCAATTGAAAGCGGCAGCCACCTTTGACCGTCCCGGCAAGGTCATCAACATCGCATCGATCGACGGCATGCGTATCAACCCGTGGCAAACCTACAGCTATCAAGCATCGAAAGCTGCGGTCATTCACTTGACCCGGCGGCTTGCTGCCGAGCTGGTAAAGGATAACATCCTTGTTTCAGGCATTGCGCCAGGCGCATTCCAGTCGGACATGAACAAGGCCGCGCGCGACCATGCCGATGCCGTGGGCAAGAATATCCCGTTTCCACGAATAGGGACGCCTGAAGACATGGCTGGCCTCGCGATCTTCCTCGCGGCACGGGCAGGCGATTATATCGTCGGCGAAACCATCGCCTGCGATGGCGGCATCGTAAATGCGTCATTGCCGGGCAATGGTATCGCGCCATAAGCGGTAATTTCAGCGTTATTTGACGGACGCGATCTACGCGTTTCCTATGAAAATGGGGTTAGTTGCAAAACACGCAACTGGCCCTATTCTTTTCGCAATTGCAGCAAAATCACCTCGCCCCTATTTGGACGTCAACGGCAAGCGATTGTCGAAACGCACATTGACCGGGCGGCACTCTCCTCCTCTCTCCCTCGCCCCCGGACAATTTTTACGGCCTCCATGCACTGCGTGGGGGCCGTATCTTTTTGTCTGCCAATCTTGTCCTCCATTTTGTCCACCGCGAACTGCTCAGCCTGTGGATAAGTCGAAAGATTGTGCTTTGTGCGACTCGAAATCCATGACACCTTCAGGTCATCAGGCAGACACGCTTCGATGCAAAGCCGGACCGGAAACGGGAAAGCGGAGCGGATCAGAGTGAATGCAGGATCACCAAATCGAGAGGCAGCCCGTCGCAAGACGGGAGATGTGATCGGGTTGGTGGGTACAAAGAAAACGAATATCATGTGCGGCATCACGCAAGTGACGCAACGCCGGATAGGATACCCAAAGTACCAAGGTGAACCAAGGAAGCCTTCGGGTGAAATTGAGGAACCGGACGTCAGACAGAGGAAAGAATGGCCCTAGTGACCAAGGACTTCCAAACTCAGACGCAGTGGGCGCTGGTAGCGATACCAGCGCCCATTTATTTTGTGTTTTGCCTTTTTTGCGGTTCGTGTCGCGCGCAGTGGAAACACGGTGAACGCACACGCGACCGATGGGCATCTCGACAATGCTCGATGCGAACGGATGGGTTTGTCCGGGGCAAATGGGTTTGGCCAATTCGAACACTTTCAAAAAACCAAACAGGCTGGATAAATACTGGCGGCGTCGCTAAGGCCATGTCATGTCTGAAATCACGCCCCAAATCGTCGCGGACCATGGTCTGAATGAAGAAGAATATGCGCGCATTCTGCACGCCATGGGGCGCGAACCCAACATGGTTGAGCTTGGCATATTCTCGGTGATGTGGTCGGAGCATTGCTCCTACAAATCCTCACGCATCCATTTGAAAAAATTGCCGACGGAAGCTCCTTGGGTCATTTGCGGCCCCGGCGAGAATGCTGGCGTCATTGACATTGGTGAGGGGCCGAATGGCACTAAATTGGCGGCGATCTTCAAAATGGAATCGCACAACCACCCGTCTTATATCGAACCCTATCAAGGCGCAGCAACCGGCGTTGGCGGCATTTTGCGCGATGTCTTCACTATGGGCGCCCGGCCAGTGGCTAATATGAACGCGCTTCGCTTCGGACGGCCAGATCATCCGAAGATGAAGCATCTGGTGCAGGGCGTTGTTGCGGGCATTGGCGGCTATGGCAATTGCGTTGGCGTTCCAACCGTGGGTGGCGAAACCAACTTTCATCCGGCTTATGATGGCAACATTCTGGTGAATGCGATGACCGTTGGCGTCGCTGACCAAGACAAGATTTTCTATTCTGCTGCGACTGGCCTTGGCAACCCGATTGTCTATGTGGGTTCCAAGACTGGCCGCGACGGCATTCACGGCGCGACCATGGCGTCTGCCGACTTTGGCGCGGATATCGAAGAGAAACGCCCTACAGTTCAGGTGGGGGATCCCTTCACCGAAAAGCTGCTGATTGAGGCCTGCCTTGAATTGATGGCTTCGGACGCGATTGTCGCTATTCAGGATATGGGCGCGGCTGGCCTGACCAGCTCAAGCGTCGAAATGGCGACCAACGGCAAAGCCGGAATCATCCTCGACATGGACAAGGTGCCCTGCCGCGAAGAGGGAATGACACCCTATGAAATGATGCTGTCCGAAAGTCAGGAGCGCATGCTCATGGTGCTTAAGCCCGGTCGTGAGGATTTTGCCAAGGCGATCTTCGACAAATGGGAACTGGATTTTGCTGTCATCGGCGAAGTCACCGACACCGGCCATATGGTGCTGACGTGGAAAGGCGAAGTGGTTTGCGACATTCCGCTGGGGCCATTGGCGGAAGACGCGCCTTTGTACGATCGGCCCGCCGCCTCGAAGGAAGCGTATAAGGCATGGGCAAAGGTCGAGCCGCTGGGCGAGTTGCCAGTCAACTCCGACATTGGCGCAGATCTCCTCAAACTCATGGCAAGCCCGAACCTAGCCAGCCGCGCATGGATCTGGCAGCAATATGATGCCCAGGTCGGCGGCGACACGGCACAGCTTTCGGGTGGAGACGCTGCTGTGGTCCGCATCCACGGCACCAACCGTGCGCTGGCGATGAGCACCGATTGCACGCCGCGTTATTGCTATGCCGACCCCTATGAAGGCGGGAAGCAAGCCGTTGCCGAAACTTATCGCAACATTAGTGCCGTTGGCGCAACGCCGCTTGCGATTACCAACTGCCTGAACTTCGCCAACCCGCAGCGCCCCGAAATCATGGCACAGATTGTGGGTTGTCTTGAGGGCATGGGTGACGCCTGCCGCGCGCTTGATTACCCCATCGTATCGGGCAATGTGTCACTATATAATGAAAGTAAGGCAACCGGCGGTGGCAGTGCCATTTTGCCGACGCCAGCGATCGGCGGCGTTGGCGTGCTTGAAGATGTCAGCAAAATGGCGACCATCGCGTTCAAGGACGGCGCGCACAAGATATTGCTAATCGGCGCAGATTCGCGCGCGATCCCGCAAATGGGCCAATCGACATGGCTCGACGTATGCCACGGCCGGCAAGCCGGATCACCACCCAAGGTCGATCTCGCCGCCGAACGCCGCCATGGGGAATTTGTCCGTAAGTTGATATCGGAGGGTCTGGTGACTGCGGTCCATGATGTGTCCGACGGCGGCATATTGGTGGCGCTGGCGGAAATGGCGCTGGCGGGCAATATCGGCGCAGTGCTTGAGATTTCGGCGTTCGAGAATTTGGTCGACCGCGAAACAGTGCAGCATGCTTGGTCGTTATTTGCCGAGAACCAGACACGGTACATCGTGACCGAGCGTTACGACTCGCACGCGATTGAGAAGCTTGCTTCCGACACTGGCATTGGATGCTGCTTCATTGGCTGGACTGGCGGCGACGCCATTTCCATCTGCCGCGGGCGTGAGCCGCTTTACAAGGAAACGGCGCTTACTGACCTGCGCGCTGCGCACGAGAGCTTTTTTAAGGATTGGATGGAAAGTTAGGGGCATCTCGACTTCGCTCGATGGGAACGGAAGGGTGAGGGCACGCACGATCTCACGTGTACGCTCTAGGCGAACAGGCCTGAGCGTAGTGTCTTAAGCTGCAGCCGCCAACAAATTATAAGGATCAATGCCATCCGACCGCATCGCGGCATGGGCGGCGTGATAGGCCGTTGGCGTAGCGATACCCAAACGCTTGCGAGCATCCGCCAGCGGCTCACGCAGAAGGGCATTGATATCCTCATGCACCAAGTTTTTCGCGGCCTTACCAATGCGGTAACCCTCATGCACTGCGCGCATGATGGGCGCCGAGGGGGCGACGCGGCGTTTCAGCTCAATACCGCCGGCATAAGCGATAAAGCCAACGCCCAAATTGCGGTGCTGCGCATAGGTAAACGCCAGAACGCATTGCTCGCCCAAGGCGTCGCGGCCATAGCCCGTCAAAATGTGGTGCAAGTCATGCGTGTCGCGCAGACGGTCGCCATAACGGTCAATGCCATCTTCAAAACGCGTTCCAGCGGTTGTGAATTTGGCATATTCGGCCTCAAGACCAGCGGCAGACAGCCCTTCGCGTTCCATGAAATCCACATAAGCGCGACCAACGGTTCCAGCCGAAAGTTGCTTCAACGTATCGTGATCATCGAGTATGTCGATCAACCGTTCATTGGTGGTAAGCAGCCTTTGCCCCTTGTCACTGCTCCAAAAACGGTTGGCAATTGTGCGGAACTTACGGCCGCGCAGCGCGGCAATAATATGGAAAACCTGCTCGGTATCTTCCTTGTCAGCCATCAATGCTTTGAAATGGCGCCACGCCTTGAGAGGGCGAAATTCGCTGCCCGGACGATCGGGGTGATGGAAAGGAATATCTGCATTCAACGCGGCCATGAAGGAACTCCAGCGAATCTATGTGTATATGGATTATGGCTTACCTACACTGGTGTCAATAACAAAAATTTAAAGGGCTGGACCCGCATACATGGGAACTGTATTAATCGAATAATACACAGGGGCGCGCGCAGATGACGGAACAACGGCATATCACTTTGGACGCAATGCGCGGATTTGCTGTGATGGGCATATTGGCTATGAATATTATCGGCTTTGCGATGCCTGAATGGGCCTATATCACACCTGCGGCTTATGGCACCGAGACTGTAGCCGACCAAATTACATGGGCGTTTTCCTTCATCTTCATTGACGGCAAGATGCGTGGGCTGTTCTCGCTCTTGTTCGGTGCAAGCATGATGCTGGTCATGGATCGCGCGACGGCGAAGGGCGAGAGCGCGGCTCAAGTCCATTATCGGCGCATGGGGTGGCTCGCTGTGTTCGGTCTCGCGCATTATTTCTTCATCTGGTTTGGCGATGTCCTTTTCCTTTATGCGATTGTCGGGATGATAGCGTTTTGGTTCCGCGATTGGCCGCCCGAGCGGCTGGTCAAGGTCGCTCTTATCATCTTTGCGGTGGGTCTCGTGATCTGGGGGCTACAATTTGGCGGGCTTCAGGTCTGGCAATTTTTGGCAACCCGGCCAGATGCGAGCGCAGACATGGTTCGACAATATCGCGAAATGATGGATAGCCCGGACTTTGCTTTCAATATCGCGCCCGATCTTGCGCTGCACCGGGGAAGCTATGCCGAAATAGTTGCCGATAAACTGAACGATTGGAGCGCGCCAATCACCACAGTGCTGATGTCGGTTTGCGAGACCTTGCCGCTGATGATGATAGGCATGGCAATGCACAAGAGCGGGTTCATGACGGGCAATTGGGAAGCGGCCGATTACCGGCGTTGGGCCATGCGGCTAGTGCCAATCGGGTTGCTGCTGACAGCGGCATTGGCTGCCTGGATGATGGCCGCCGATTTCGACCGCGTCACTTCGCTCGCGGTCTTTTTCTTCTGGGGCGCAGTCCCCCGCATGATGCTGACGATTGGCTATGCGGCGGTGTTGATCCTGCTCATCGGCCGTTATCGCTACCACCTGATGCTAGCTCGGGTTGCCGCAGCAGGTCGCTCGGCGTTTAGCAACTATCTCGGCACGAGCATCGCCATGACGACAATTTTTTATGGATATGGCTTCGGCTTGTTCGGCGATGTCGGCCGCGTTGGCGTGTGGGTGTTTGTCATCGGCGCGTGGGCAGTGATGCTCTTCTGGTCAAAGCCTTGGCTCACGAAATTTCATTACGGACCGCTGGAGTGGCTTTGGCGAAGCTTGGCGCGCGGCAAAATGCAAGCGATGCGGCGTTAATGCTATTGCAATCGGTTCGCATTAACGGTAAGGCGATTCTATAGGAGTTGATCCATGGTCGTTTGCATCTGTAATGCCATCCGGGAAAAGGACCTTCGCGCTGCGGTGCGTTGCTGTTCCGACCGACCAACTGACGTTTATGCGCGCCTTGGGCGAAAGCCAAAATGCGGGCAGTGCCTGTCGTTCGCGCGAAACATTATCAGCACCGGACCTGCAACCGCTTAGCAATAGCGTATTAAAAAGGCAGGTTTTCAGCGGCTTTTCCGCCTTCACGATCCGCTATTCTCCCGCTATTATACGTGCAAATAGCCAAAAGGAATTTGCCATGAAGGGTGATGCAAAAGTCATCGAATTTTTGAACGAGGCGCTTAAGAACGAGCTGACGGCCGTCAACCAATATTGGCTGCATTACCGCATGCTCGACAATTGGGGCGTGTCACGGCTCGCGGATTTTGAGCGACATGAATCGATCGATGAAATGAAGCATGCCGATAAATTGTCGGAACGCATATTGTTTCTGGATGGCCTACCCAATTTCCAGATGCTCGGTCGGTTGCGCATCGGCGAGACCGTGGAAGAGATCTTGAAGGCCGATCTCGAGCTGGAATATGAGGCGCTGCCTCTTCTTAAGGACGCCATCGCGCATAGCGAGAGCGTACGCGACTATGTCAGCCGCGACCTTTTTGCTTCAATCCTGGAAAGCGAAGAAGAACATGTCGATATGCTTGAAAAGCAATTTGATCTGATCGCGCGGATGGGCATCGAAAATTACGTCCAGCTGCAGTCCAAGCCGATCGAGGACTAATACGCGGACGGGCAGGGCTATGGCTTAACCGTAGCTCATCCCGCCAAGCGCGTTGCGTTGGCCAGCACTAGGTGGCTTGCGTTCAACTAACGGGCTGGCTTCCGCCTCAAGCGCGGCGAGCGTAGCTTCGAACACAGGGCGCAATTGCACGATAGTTTCCACCAATTCGGATGGATCTATCTGAATTTCGACATAATGGCGCGCTGCGACCTCAATTTCCTCAGCAAGAAGTGCAAGACCGTGCGCGCCAAACTGCCACGCTTCGCCCTTCAGCGTGTGCGCAGGAATGACGAGCTTGGCTGAATCCTTGAAGCGAAGCGCCTCTTCAATAGCGGATACCGACTTGATGCCATCATCCCGGAAATAGCCCAAGATGCGTACAAAACCTGCGCCAAGCAGGTTGCGCGTTTCGCCAAAGGCTTTCCAGTCAATCAGGTCATCCGGCAAGTCGGTCAAATTATCACTCCAAGGCCACGCACCAATGCATGTCGAAAAATGATAGTACAAGGACACTGGTAAACAGAGCGTTGACGCCCCGGGCTATCCGGCGCGTGATCGCTTAGGCATTGTCTGCAAACGGGTTTTTTGACGACCGGAAGTTGATGCGCACCGGCACCGCGCCAAAATCGAGATCGCGGCGGATACCGTTCAGCAAATAGCGCGCATAGCTGGCGGGCAATTCGTCCGTACGGTTGCCGAATATCACGAACGTTGGTGGACGGTTGCGTGCCTGAGTCATGTACCGCAGCTTGATCCGCTTGCCGCCGGGGGCAGGGGGCGGGTTCGCCGAAATCGCAGCTTCAAACCAGCGGTTGAGTATACCGGTAGGCACGCGCTTGTTCCATGCCTCGCGCGCGTCAAAAGCGGCTGAAATCAACTGATCAAGGCCTTTACCCGTCAGCCCGGATACCGCGATCATCGGAACGCCCTTCAACTGGGAAAGGCCCTCTTCAAGCGCCGCACGAATACCCTTGAACAAGCCGCTGCCATCGACAGCAACATCCCATTTGTTGATGCCGATGATCAGCGCACGGCCTTCCTGGATGACATGATCGGCAATTTTGAGGTCTTGCACCTCAAGCCCTTTGGTCGCATCCAGTAGCAACACCACAACTTCGGCAAAATCGATCGCATGGCGCGCATCGGCAACGGAAAGCTTTTCCAGCTTGTCCTGTACCTTGGCGCGTTTGCGCATTCCGGCAGTATCAATCAAGCGTACGCGGCGCTCAACCAGCATCGGAGGAATATTGCCTTCTTCGTCCGGCTCGCGTTCCTTGGGGCTTGGGTCGGTCCAGATCCAGTCAACCGAGATACTGTCGCGGGTAATTCCCGCCTCAGGGCCGGTAATCAGCCGGTTTTCGCCAAGCAATTTGTTGATCAGCGTCGACTTACCCGCATTTGGACGCCCGACAATCGCAAGCTTCAATATCGCATCTGGCGCTTCGGGATCAGGAACTTCAAACGCCCCGCCATCGATATGCGGCAAAAGTGATTGAAACAGATCCGCCATGCCTTCGCCATGTTCGCCGCTGATAGCAATCGGGTCGCCAAAGCCGAGCGCATAGCTTTCGAGAATACCGTTATCGCCTTGCTTGCCTTCGGCCTTGTTGACCGCGAGCACGACCGGCGTTGCACTGCTGCGCAACCAACGGGCGATTTCCTCATCAAGCGGGGTCACACCGGCGCGACCGTCGATCAGAAACAGCGCAACCTGCGCGCCTGCAATCGCGGCTTCTGTTTGCATCCGCATTCTGCCCGGCAGGGTGTCGGGATCTTCATCCTCATAACCCGCCGTATCGACGATGGTGAATTCAAGGTCAAACAAGCGACCTTCACCTTCACGGCGATCACGCGTGACGCCCGGCGTGTCATCGACAAGCGCGAGTTTCTTGCCAACCAGCCGGTTGAACAAAGTGGACTTGCCGACATTGGGCCGACCGATAATGGCTACCGTCGGCAACATGCCGGCACTTCTCCTTTAGGGCCTATCCACGAAACGCGGAAATGCGGCCAGAATCGTCTAAGATATATAATATGTTGTTAGCGACAATTGGCGCCAGCGATACATCGGCTTTCAGGTCAGCGACCTGAGTTGCGGTGCCCTCTTCAGGCGCAACAGCCCAAATTGAACCACGCGAATTTGCGACAATCAAGCGACCGCCCGCGAGTATAGGTCCGTACCAGCTGATCGGGCCTTTTTTCTTCTCTTCATTGTCATAACGCTGCAGCTTTGAAATCCAGCGGATCTTACCGCTTGAACGGGCCACGCTCAAAAGACGCGCTTCGTCGGTCATCACGAACACCCATTCGCCCGCCGCGACGGGGGTCGAAATGCCTGCAATGTTAATTTCCCAGATGCGCTGGCCGCTGACCAGCTCATAAGACGCCATGCGTCCGCCCTTGCCGAGTGCAAAAACGCGCCCTCGGTCGATGACTGGGTCGGCATCAATGTCGGTCAGCGTCGACACCGATGTCGACATCGCTGTGCGCGACAAGGTGTCGCTCCACAGGCTTCGACCGTTTTCATAACGATAGGCGGCAAGCTCGCCGCTGGAATAGCCCGCAATGACGGTACCTTGCGCAGCAGCAGGAGCGCCAACGCCGAAAATACCCGATGCGGCAACTGGGCCAGCTTCGTTCCATTGTGGCTCACCATCGCTTTGGCGCAGTGCATAAATTTGGTTATCCTGCGTCATCACGTACAGGTTGCCATTCGACAAAGTGGGGGCACCGCGCAACGGGCCAGCCGGACGCTTTTTCCACACTAGCGCGCCGCTATCTGCAGCAAGCGAGGCCACATCGCCGACGCCATTGGTGGCAAAAACATTGGTGTTGGTGGCG
>Ga0136636_10000959_pt1 | contig 16152 bp, 13 predicted proteins | sample AntDrymUQ8522106_2_FD_104653 | JGI IMG/M metagenome (GOLD analysis project Ga0136636, IMG submission 104653) | Polar desert sand microbial communities from Dry Valleys, Antarctica - metaG UQ852 (21.06) | ecosystem: Environmental > Terrestrial > Soil > Desert | place: Antarctica: Dry Valley... | reverse complement strand
TATCGCCGTCAACTTCAATCCACTCATGATCTTCGGTGAAATAACGGCTCATGTGTTGGCTCCTTTGCGATGATAATGATGTGGGATGAAGGGTAGGTTCGCGACGGCGACCGGCACGCGCTTCCCGCGCACCTCGGCCTCAAGCGAGGTGCCGACGGCGTTATGGCCTGCATCGACATAACCCATCGCTATCGGCGCGCCGACGCTTGGTGCAAAGCCACCTGATGTAATCACGCCAACTTGTGTGCCGCCAGCAAATACCGGCGCGCCTTCGCGGACGGGCAGCTTGCCTTCGACCGACAGCCCAACCAGCTTGCGGTCTGGGCCGTTGGCGAGCGCGTTCAATATGCGTTCGGCGCCAGCGAACCCGCCTTCTGCACGGCGGCGCTTGGAGATGGCAAAGGCTGCATTGGCCTCAACCGGATCAACATCGGGGGTCATGTCATGGCCATAAAGCGGAAGCCCCGCCTCAAGCCGGAGCGAATCGCGTGCGCCAAGGCCAATGGGTTTGACCTCCGGTTGCGCACAGAGCTGGTCGGCTAGCTTTTGTGCATGCGACGCCGGGACAGAGATTTCAAAGCCATCTTCGCCCGTATAACCAGACCGGCTGATCCAGAGGGGCTCAGGGTCAGTTTTCGGTCCCCAGAAGAAAGAACCCGCCTCCATGAAATATAGCGCGTCAACGCCGGGGACTACGCGCTTGAGTGCTTCGACCGCCTTCGGGCCCTGAAGCGCCAGCAACGCACGGTCTTCCATATTGTTGATGGTAATTTCGTCGGGCAAATTCTCGCGCAGATAACCCATGTCGTCCCACTTCATCGCGCCATTGACGACAACATACAGGCCCATGGGGACAGCCGTAATCATCATGTCGTCAAGAACGCCGCCGTCTTCGTCCAGCAAAAGCGAGTAACGCATCTTGCCCTCTTTGAGAGCGTAAATGTCGCCGGGGACCAGCGCCTCAAGCGCCTCGGCTGCACCGTCGCCGGTCAGCATCAATTGGCCCATATGACTGACATCGAACAGCCCAGCATTTTCGCGTGTCCAGACATGTTCGGCCATGATGCCTTCATACTGGATCGGCATGTGATAGCCCGCGAACTCAACCATGCGCGCGCCCTTGTCGCGGTGCCAGGCGTCGAGCGGCAGCTCCAAAATTTCGATCGGTTCGAGTTCGAATTCTTCTTCTTCGCTCATATCAGTCCGTTCAAGAGTCGCAGCGACTGACGCCGGATGGCGCCTAGCCTGCTGCCCCCTCTGTCACGGGTACCTGAGAGCTTTATCTGTCGATGTTGCTGCGGACAGCATCAAAGCCAGGCTACCCCTTCGGTGGCGGATCTTGGCAAACGGCCAAGACAAGCGCTTTCCAGAGTGTCGCAAAAGCCAAAGCGGTCCTTTTGCCTGAGAGATTCCGGGGCGGTTGCTCCTTCGGCGGTCCCTGTAAGAGACGCTCTCCCGCTTCGTCAGCGACAAAGCCGCATTGGCTGCACCCAATGACAGAGTCAACTGGCGAGCGCGCGGATCGAATCATTTTCGTGGATAAAAACGCCATCGTCATGCCTGTTCGCCAGCGCCGTGATCGCCTTTGCCAGCGTATCGGATCGCGTAGAAGCAAATCTTCGCAACGGTCCGATCATCAGCGTGTCGGTAATCGGTGACAACCGGATACCTAAAGCCTCGCCCGGGCGAGGCTCGTCACGTTTGCCACCGGTCAGCAGGCTGGGCCGCATGATATCAATACGTTGAAAGCCAATGTTACGAAGACCCTGCTCCATTTCGGACTTCGTTCTAAGATAGAAACTGCCGCTGGCGGGCATCGCCCCCACGGATGAAACAGTGATAAAATGTCGCGTGCTGGCTTCAAAGCAAGCCAATGCAAAGGCAATCACCAAGTCATGGTCAACGGCCCTGAAGGCATCGCGTGAACCAGCTGTGCGGATGGTGGTGCCTAAGCAGGAAATTGCGATGGCAGGCTTGACGCTAGCGACTATTGCGGACCAGTCGCTGCATGGGGCGACATGCTCCTGTATATCCGGCGTCGACGGCGTGGATGGTCGACGCGAAACGAGATGAACCTCAAATCCGCTGCGCGCCAGAAATTCGGCCGTCTGCTTTCCGACCAGGCCCGAGCCACCGGCAATTACAACTTTCTGCTTCATGCCATAGGCCCGCAGATTTCACGATGCCGGTCAGTGGCATAACGGTCGGTCATGCCCGCCAGAAAATCGCCAATATAACGGCTGCGTTGCGGGTCTTCATCGGGGAGATTTTCAAGCCATTCGGGAGGGAGTAATCTTACATTGTTGCGATAGGCCACAAACAATTCACGCACAATTTTCGATGCGCCAACGGCTGCTTCATTTTGAGTGGGATGGTGATAGAGATTTTCGTACATAAAAGCCTTCAGCTGACGTTCCTGCGTGGCCATGTCCGGCGAAAAGCCGCCAATCATCATGCCAGCGTTGCGTACATCATCGGCGTTCCCAATGCGTCGTTCTGCTATCTTACCGCGCGTGGATTCAATGACATCATTTACCATCACGCCAATCTGTTCGCGCGTCAGCTCCCCAATCAACCGGCGCGGGCGCACGTCGGGATATCGGGCAAGTATCGCCTCCCAACGTTCCGCCACAAACGGCAGCTCAAGCAACTGATCGATATCAAGCAAGCCTGCGCGAATGCCATCGTCAATGTCGTGGTTGTCATAAGCAATATCATCGCTGATCGCAGCAATCTGCGCCTCAAGTGATGGCCAATCGGTCAGACTGAGGTCAAAATCTGCATTTACCTGATGCAACGCCCAGCCAGGGTTCGACACCGGGCCATTATGCTTTGCCAGACCTTCAAGCAACTCCCAGCTAAGGTTAAGTCCCGACCATGACGGATAGGGCGATTCAAGATAGGTCAGCGTACGAAGCGTCTGTGCATTATGGTCAAAACCGCCGAAAGGCTTCATCGCCTCTTCAAGCGCATCCTCGCCCGCATGGCCAAAGGGTGGGTGCCCGATATCATGGGCCAGACATAAGGCCTCAGTCAGATCCTCGTTCAATCCCAACGCACGGGCAATGGTCCGGCCAATTTGCGCGACCTCCAAGCTATGCGTCAGGCGGACGCGGAAATGGTCACCGTCGGGCGAAATGAAAACCTGCGTTTTGTGGCGCAGGCGGCGAAACGCGATGGAGTGGATAATCCGGTCACGGTCGCGCTGAAAAATGTCGCGTGGACCGCGAATGTCGCGAATAGGTTCGGCATGCAGCCGACCCCGGCTGCGGTCAGGAAAGGAAGCATAAGGGGCGAGCTGCGACATGCCGCGCTTATGCCGACAAGCCGCGCCAACAGGAAGACACTATTTTGTTTTCAACGGATTAACGATCTCGCCAAGCTCGCTTTTCCACATAAAGGCGTCGCCACCTGCTTTTTTATAATCGCTTTCCCACTTCTTCGCGGTCTTTTGGTCCGCAAATGGACCGACCAACAGCCGATCAGTCCTGCCCCATTCGGACGTAAAAGGATTTCGACCCTTGAACAAATCCGGATATTTTTTGGCAATTTTGCGATAGTCAAAGCCAAGCGCCTCGGCGTTACCTGTGGCAATTTGGACCCAGAATCGCGCTGGATTGTCTTTTTCCAATTTTGCCTTGGCGGCGATTTTGGGATCAACCTTCGCGACCTTTGTCGTGGCCGCAGCGGCAGCAACCGCCTTTGGCGTCACAGGCTTCAACTTTTTTAGGTCGACCGGAATTTGCGAAGGTTTTTGCTCGCTTTCGGGAATTTTGATTGAGCTCACAATTGCGCCAAGGTCGAAACTCGAAGATGCCACAGGAACAGCAGCGGCAGGTGCAGAGATGGAGGTCTGCACAGGAGCAGAAGGCGCTGGCGACAGTGTGACCGTGCTTGCCATCGTCACGTTGTTTTGCGCTGGTGGCGGCCCCATCACGACAGGCGAGGCAGTCACCACCGCCGGTGCTGGCGTCAAGGCAGTTGGCTGCGACACAGGTTGCACTGCAACTGTACGCGTATCTATTTGAGCTGCCACCGGTTCGCTTCGGGTCGGTGCTGGAAACGGCGTAGGCGTCAATGTGGATGATGGTCTTGGTAGCGCCGCACTTACCAGCGGCCGGGCATTTTCAGGCACTGGCAAGGCATTATTGCTGACACTGGCAATCCGGGATGCCTGCGCCTCTTCAACCTTCGCACGCGCACCAGCAGTGCCAAGCCGGGACGTGTCTGTTTTTGGCAGCCTTTGCGATTCGGGAATATTTGCCACCGCAGCCTGAACCGCTGCGCGCTCCTGCGCTTTACGGTCACGTCTACGGTCCGGCTTTGGGGTCTTTTTGGTGTCGCGTACCTGAGCAGTCTTGGGACCAAGCGGCGCGCCTGACGGAATGAGCCTGTTAGCCGATGGTGCGATGGGCGTCTGCGGAAGGGCCGATGCGACTCGGCGGACTTGTTCGCTGTCACGCCCAACCGCTTGGCTGGTCGGGAAATGGCCTAGATGAATGGCTGCTGCCTGTTGCGCGCCGGTCAGGTTGGGCATCAGACGGAAGAAACGCTCCATGCGTTGCGCCGAACTCGCGTCCATGAACCCTTGCGCAACCTTGGTCGATTCGCGCAACTCGCCACGCGCTGCAAGCATCAACGCGCGCGCGCGCCATGCGGTTGCGCTATTACGCTGCAGCAAAGGCACCAGCATCTCATCAGCGGTCTCTTTTTGCCCGGCCAAGGATAAGGAAACCGCCTGGCGAATGATTAAATCATCGGAAGTGCCCGCTGTCCGCGCCAGTTTATAATCTTGCTGAGCGCGGCCGAAATTGCCCAACAAATCAAAGGCCAGCGCACGGTCGGTAGCAATTGAACGCTCGTTTGCGCCAAGGCGGATGGCATCATCGAATAGCCGCAGCGCTTCAAACGGATTTTCGGTGCGTACCGTTGCGGTGGCAAGCCCGGCAACGATTCGGCTGTTGCCGGGGCGGAGTGCGTTTGCGCGCGTGAAGAAATTGAGCGCGGCATTTGCATCCCCCAATGCAAGTGATGCGTTTCCAGCATCAGCCAAGGCATCAGCGTCAGAGGGGTTGAACGAAATCCGGCGCATCGCTGCGCGAAGTTCGGATGCGCCAGCGGGTTCTGTTCTAATCGGCGCAACCGGGGCTGTTCGGTCAAGCGCTTCCAGCGCGCTTTCATCAACCGCTTGAGCAAGTGCGCCGGAGGAGATGGCAAGTGCGCAGAATAACCCGGCGCCGCGAAACAATGTCACATTCATTCCCCTTTATTGGGGTGACCATCGCCGGACGCAAAGCGTGTTAACGCGATGCTCCGACAAACGGTTGTCTAAAGCGGACGAAATGACGCTACGCTTAACGCGCAGCTTAGGAGTTGTTTTGCCTGTCGAGAAAACGCGGGATGTTGATGCTGCTTGCGCCATCAGTGCCCTTGTCTTCTTCTTCGTCGGAACGCGAAAGGCCACGTGACAGGTTGGACATGCGTTCGAACAGTGTCCCACCAGTGGGAATGCGCGGTGCAGCACGCTCTGGCGCCTGGGTCACATCGACAGGTGCAGGGGCCGGAGACTCAGTGCTGTCCTGTGCTTCTGCAGGGTTGTTGAGTTCAAGCGCATCCGCGCCAGCCCATGAATTTGACGAGAAGCCTTTTGAATCCGGCGAAGTTTCGTCGCTTGCCGCAACCGTCTCTTCATCGGCGTCGGTAGCTTCGAAATCACTGCCAAGGACCAAGCTGTCGTCTTCCGTCTCGACAACGGCATTTGTTTCTTCAACAGGCGCGACAGGTGCGCTTTCGAACAACGATGTTGTTGGCGCAGTGACCGTGACTACTGGCTGGGGTGCGGGACGGTTGAACGAAAATGGTGTGCGCGATTGCGACGATGGTGAAGCGCTCAAGCCTTCATTATCGATGCCGGTCGCCACGACCGAAACGCGGATCTTGCCATTCAGGTTTTCGTTGAATGCAGAACCCCAGATGATGTTTGCATCGGGATCAACCAACTCACGAATATGGTTCGCAGCCTCGTCGACTTCCATCAGGCGCATGTCTTCACCGCCAGTGATGGATACGATAACGCCCTTTGCGCCTTGCATCGAGACACCGTCGAGCAACGGGTTGGCAATTGCTTTCTCCGCAGCTTCAAGCGCGCGGCCATCACCTTCGGCTTCGCCAGTGCCCATCATCGCCTTGCCCATTTCATGCATCACGGAACGGACGTCGGCAAAGTCAAGGTTTATAAGGCCGGGCATAACCATGAGGTCCGTTATACCTCGGACGCCCTGCTGCAACACTTCGTCTGCAAGCTGAAACGCCTCTTTGAACGTCGTGTTCGGGTTGGCGACCAGGAACAGATTCTGGTTCGGTATGACGATCAGCGTGTCGACATGCTGTTGCAGTTCAGTGATGCCTGAATCTGCCGAGCGCATCCGGCGCGATCCTTCGAACAGGAACGGCTTGGTTACTACGCCGACGGTCAAAATGTTCATCTCGCGCGCCGCTTGCGCGATCACAGGTGCAGCGCCCGTTCCGGTTCCACCGCCCATGCCTGCCGCGATGAAGCACATGTGGCAGCCAGCCAATGCGGCCTTGACTTGCTCGATGGTTTCTTCTGCGGCTGCACGACCGACTTCTGGACGCGATCCGGCGCCAAGGCCTTGCGTAATTTCTGGTCCAAGCTGAATGCGATATTCGGCGGGCGACGCATTCAGCGCCTGCGCATCGGTGTTGGCGACAACAAAGTCTACACCTTCAACTTTTGCAGCAATCATGTTGGCAACTGCGTTACCGCCAGCGCCGCCAACGCCAATGACGGCAATTTTCGGCTTCAATTCGTCAACCATGGGTGGTCCGATATTGATGCTCATAATTTTATCCCCCTAGCCTCGTTGGCTTGTTCGAAATTTTCACGCTTTTGACACAAAAGTTTAACGGGCACACCCGAAAATTAACCCTTTTGCACAGTTTTCTGTCAGAAGTTCTCACGAACCGCCCGTTTTATACGTTCAATCAAACTCGGCATGGCTCCGCCCAACTGTTCAGCGCGCAAATCATAGCCTGATTGCAGCTCCACACGCTCCGACGCGGCGAAATGAATCAGCCCGACGAGAGTCGAAAATGCAGGCCCGGAATGCGCTTCAGGAATGCTGGTCAGCCCCGTTGGCCGACCAATGCGGACAGTGCGGCCTAACGCGCTCTGCATATGCTCGGCGGCACCCTTTAACTCTGCGCCGCCGCCGGTCAGAACGACTTGGTGGCCAGACGGGCCGGAAAATCCCAATGTCTTCAGAGCCTGTGCAATTTCGGTGACGATGCCGTCAACGCGTTGGCAGACGACTGCGTTCAATTGCGCCTTGGTGATGCGTGGGGCTTGGTTACCGGGCTCAACGCCGTTTTCGTCAGGGCCGATGTCAAGCACTTCCTGGTGGTCGCGTGGGCTGGTCAAAGCAGAGCCGTGGAAGCATTTGAGCCGCTCCGCTTGTGCCCGGCGAATACCAAAGACCGAGGCGATGTCGTCGGTAATGTCCGACGCGCCCTTTTGAATGGTCTCAAGTCCGACGAGCATACCGCCGATGAACACGGACACATTCGTTACCGCTGCGCCAAATTCCACAAGCGCAACGCCCAGTTCGCGCTCTTCGGATGTCAGACAGGCAAGGCCCGTTGCAACAGGCCCGACAACAAGCGATTCGACATCCAGATGCGCGGCGCGCACCGTCATATCCATGTTGCGCACCGGTGATTGGTCGGCAAGAACGACATGGACATCAACACCCAATCGATCGGCATGAAGCCCAACCGGATTGGCGACACCGCCTACGCCATCAAGCGAGTATAAAGTCGGTTGAATATGAAGCGCCATTTTGCCGCCAGTCTGAATATTGGCGCGTCCAGCCTGCAGCAATTCGTCGACATCCTCTTGCGTGATGCGGTCGCCGCCCAGTTCGATTTCAACTGGCGCCAACATGCTGTCGAGGCCGCCTGAAGACATGCCCACCCAGACGCGGTCGATGTTGAGACCCGCTATCCGCTCCGCTTGTTCGACCGCATGGCGCACAGACAATTCCGCCTGCTCCACATCGGCGATGCAACCCCTGGTGACGCCACGGCTTTCGCGCTGGCCAGTGCCAAGCACAAGCAATTCACCGCTATCGGTTTGGCCAGCGATCAGTGCCGACACCTTGGATGAACCAATATCGATGGCGGAAATCAGCCGTTCAACACGCGCCGTTTTCATGCCGTTAGCCCATTTGTTTTTGACGTGATTTCGTTAAGTTCCACTTTAACAGGGTCTGCTTTGGGTGCTTTGCGGAAATATGCGCGGTCCGGGTCGCGCAGGTCAAAATGGATCAGGTCCCGGCCAAGCAAGCGATGGACACCGTCCATGCGGGCAAAATTGAGCAATGCCTTTGCGGCTTCAGCCTCGCCCTCTGGCAAGGCAAGCGTCTCGCCAGTTTGAAACTTCAAGTCCCAGCGGCGATTGCCAACCCAGGTTGCGCCTGAAACCTGAGATTTCAAGGCAGACGCCTTGTCGAGCAGTGCGTTCAACGCCACGGTCTGCTGATTGGCATCATTGCCGTTCAATGTCGGCAAGTCGCCACCTTCACCGGGGCGGACATTCGCCAGCACTATTCCGTCAGCGTCGATCAACGAATATTTCCCGTCGCGTTGCCATACCGCAGCAGGTTTGCGTTCGATGATCTCCACTGCAAGCGTGTCGGGCAAGCGCCGCGCAACGCGGGCGTCCTTGATCCAACCATATTGCAGCAAGTCCGCGCGTACTTTGTCGATATCTACCAGCGGCATGGCGCGATCTTTTTCCGCGAGAACAAGCTGGTAGACTTTCAACTGGTCAACCCGCTCCATGCCAGTCACCTCAACACGCTGCACCTGAAAGCCAGCCTTGGCGGCGAGTGCGGCATATTGTTGATAGGCCGCCGCAGTCAGGCCAGCATATTGCGCGGCGGCAAAGGCGAGCACGGTGAGCGCCACCACGAAAATCCAGGTGATGACGCGCTGCACCTCCTCTTCGGAAAAAGGCAGGGTACGCATTGCCTTGTCGACCCAAGATATTTGCCGCACCTTCTGCCGTGGGCTTGGGGAAGTCGCCTTGCGTTTGGCGGCGGGTTTGCGTGTGGCAGTTGCCATTATGCGATCGCCTCTTTCACGATGATGTCGACCAATTGTTCATAGCTGATGCCAACATGGCGTGCCTGTTCGGGCACAAGGCTCAATGGCGTCATGCCCGGCTGGGTATTGGTTTCCAGCACGAACACGCCATCCATGCCGTCTTCGTCGTCCCAACGGAAATCAGTGCGCGATGCGCCCTTGCACCCAAGCAATTGGTGCGCGCGAAGGGCTGTATCAAGCATATATTGCGCAATGTCACCGGGGATTTCGGCGGGACAGATATGTTCGGTGAGGCCGTCGGTATATTTCGCGTCAAAGTCGTAAAAGCCGCTTTTGGGCTTCAATTCGGTCACACACAATGCCTTGTCGCCCAACACCGCAACCGTCAGTTCACGGCCCTTGATGAAGGGCTCGCAAAGCAGACGGTCAAATTCTTGCCAAGGCCCTTTGGCATCGCGGGCAATCGGGCTGCCGTAATTGCTGTCATCGGTGACAATCGCAACGCCGACTGAGCTGCCTTCATTGACTGGCTTTAACACATAAGGACGCGGCAGTGGGTCGGCGGCATACAAGCTTTCGCTTTCGACCATAACGCCCTTAGGCATCGGAATTCCCGCAGGCACGAGGCGCTGCTTCGTCAATTCCTTGTCGATGGCGATGACCGACGTTACCATTCCGCTATGCGTGTACGGAATACCCATCAGGTCCAGCATGCCCTGCACCGAACCATCTTCGCCGGGAACACCGTGCAAGGCGTTGAAGACAACGTCAGGGCGAAGAGCGGCGAGGACTTGCGCGACATTGCGGTCCATATCGACGCGACTGACCTGATAGCCAACCTTCTCCAAGGCATCGGCCACACCATTACCACTCATCAAGGATACAGGCCGTTCGTTCGACCAACCGCCCATCAACACCGCGACGTGAATTTGCTTACTCATTTCGTTTCACCCACGCGCTGGATTTCCCATATTAGCTCAATGCCCGAATGCGCCATTACGCGGGCACGGACTTCTTCGCCGAGCGCTTCAATATCCGCGCTGGTCGCGTCGCCAGTATTAATCAAGAAATTGGTGTGTTTTTCGGATACCTGCGCGCCGCCGATCTGAAGCCCGCGGCATCCCGCAGCATCGACCAATTGCCATGCCTTATGCCCATCGGGATTTTTGAAGGTGGAGCCGCCGGTTTTGGAGCGCAATGGCTGCGATGCTTCACGTGATGCGCTTATACGATCCATTTCGGCCTGGATCGCCTCTGGCTCGCTCGGATGCCCTTGAAAGCGCGCCGCTACCACGATTGCACCATCGGGCAATTCTGAATGTCGGTAGCTGTAATGCAAATCATCAACCGACAAAGTCACGAGCGTCCCGTCGCGCATCACGACGTCGCAATCGCGCAATATGTCTTTCACCTCGCCGCCATAAGCGCCGCCATTCATGCGGACAAAGCCGCCAACGGTGCCGGGAATGGAACGCAGAAATTCCAGACCGGCAATCCCATTGTCGCGCGCCGTGGACGATACCAATATGCCTGACGCCCCAGCGCCGCATTCCAGCATCACCGCATCGGTGCAGGTGACTTTGGCAAAAGCCTTGCCCAAACGGATAACAACGCCCCTGACACCGTCATCGCGGACAATAAGGTTGGAACCCAGACCAAGCGCCATAACCGGCGTTGCAGGGTCAAGCTCGCGCAAAAAGGATTTCAAGTCGGAGACGTCTTTGGGTTCAAACAGGTAATCGGCGCAGCCACCCGATTTGAACCAAACCAATGGCGCGAGCGGCGCACCTTCGGTCAATCGTCCTTCTACTTGCGGCAAAAGCTGCATGGTCATGCACGCATTGCCCGAATGGCGTCAGCAAGGCCAGCCGCCCATTTCGTGATATCGCCAGCGCCCAAGCACACCACGATGTCATTTTCATGAATCACCTCGGCCAGCTTGCGTGCCAGGTCATCCGCATCCGTCACGACTGCAGCCGACCGGTGGCCCCGTGCCTTGATACCATGCACCAGCGAGTCGGCATCAATGCCGTCAATCGGTCCCTCGCCCGCCGCATAGACCGGCGAAATGAAAACCATGTCGGCGTCGTTAAACGCCTGTTGGAAATCATCCATATGGTCGCGCAAACGTGTGAAGCGATGCGGCTGGGCTACGGCGATCACACGGCCCTGCGAGCCTTCACGTGCCGCAGAGAGCACAGCACGGATTTCAACCGGATGGTGGCCGTAATCGTCGATGATCGTGACACCATCTACGTCGCCGACTTTTGTAAAGCGGCGTTTGACGCCACCGAATTTGTCAAAGCCATGCGCGACGTCGGCATCGCTCATACCCATCTCAATGCCAACGGCGACGGCGGCTAGTGCGTTCTGCACATTGTGCCTACCCGGCATGGGAAGCCGAATGTCCTCTATCGTCCGCTGCGACCCATCGCGGGCGCGAACGACGACATCGAAGCTGTTGCCACCGGGATGCGGGGTGACATTTTCGCCGCGAATATCGGCTTGTGCCGAGAAACCATAGGTGATGATCCGGCGGTCGCGGATCTTCGGCAGTATCGCCTGCACTTCGGGATGATCGAGGCACATGATAGCTGCGCCATAGAAAGGGACGTTTTCGACAAATTCAACAAATGCGTCCTTGATCGCGTCAAAGTCGCCATAATGGTCGAGATGTTCGGGGTCGATGTTGGTGACAACCGCTAGCGTGCCATCGAGCCGCAGGAAGCTGCCGTCGCTCTCGTCTGCCTCAACCACCATCCAGTCGCTTGCGCCAAGGCGTGCGTTGGAGCCGTAGCTGTTGATGATCCCACCATTGATTACCGTGGGGTCAATGCCACCATGGTCAAGCATTGCGGCGATCAGCGAAGTTGTCGTGGTCTTGCCATGCGTGCCAGCGACGGCGACAGTGTTTTTCAACCGCATCAACTCAGCCAGCATTTCAGCGCGGCGAACCAAAGGTATGCGCCGTTCCAAAGCGGCGTCGCGTTCAGGGTTGCCTTTTTTTACTGCAGTCGATGTCACAACTACCGCAGCTTCACCAAGATTATCGGCGCTATGCCCTATCATCACGTTGATACCGCGTTGGCGCAGTCCGTCGATGACATAGCTGTCGGCGATATCGCTGCCCTGCACCTGATAACCCAGATTGTGCATCACCTCGGCAATGCCCGACATGCCGATGCCGCCGATGCCGACGAAATGCACGATACCGATATCCGTCGGAACGCCCCTCACGCTGCATTCTCTCGGGCAAGAGCGGGGGACGGGCTGAACGCGCTTATGGGTTCTGGCGTTGATTTTATTCCATGCATGATTGGGGCGCGGCCGAAAGATTCAACGAGGTCGGCAAGATCGGCAACCGCATTGGGCCGGCCACAGCTTTTCGCCGCCTTAGCCGCATTTTCCAGCGCGCCGGGTTCCAACGCGATTTTCTGGATCTGCTTGGCCAGCTCGACTGCTGTAAACGTTGGCTGCGCAATCGCGCGCGCGCCGCCCGCTTGGACCATTTCTTTTACGTTATAACTTTGGTGATTATCGGTAGCGCTTGGCAACGGAACAAGTATGGCTGGCCGCCCGGCACAGGTCAGTTCTGCAATTGTCGACGCCCCTGCACGCGCAATCACCATATGCGCCCAGCCAAGCCGTTCGGGCAGGTCAGGTAAATAGGTTGCCAGCTCCGCCGGAATGTTATGCGCAGCATAAGCCGCGCGCACCGCGTCAATATCTTCGGCACGGCATTGCTGCGTGACTTGCAACCGCCGCCGCAAATTGAGAGGCAACATCGACAGGCCATCGGGCACAACATCGGAAAGCACCGTCGCACCTTGGCTTCCGCCTGTGACAAGCACGCGGAAAATGCCATCGGCCAACAGCGGCGGATAAGGCTGATCCCGCAGAACCAGAACTTCTTCGCGAACGGGATTGCCAACGAGATGCACCTTGCTCGCGTAACGCGGCGACAGGCGAAGCACTTCTGGATAGGAAGTGGCAATCGCGTTCACTTGCCGAGCAGTGAAGCGGTTGACGCGGCCAAGCACGGCGTTCTGTTCGTGGATGATCGCCGGAATCTTCTCGGCAAAGGCACCCAGCAAAGCTGGAAAGGCTGGATAGCCGCCAAAGCCAACGACAGCACTGGGTTCAAAATTTTCGTATAAGCGGCGCGCCATGGCGCGACCTTCGGTGATAGCCATAAGACCGGGAAGCCAGCTCGCCGGGTTTTTGGTGATGCGGCCAGCGGGAAGCTTGTGCGTTGCCATCTTGTCCGGGCAGCCAGGAATTTTCGCACCGCGCTCATCTGTGATCAGCGCCACGTGATGGCCGCGGTTAATCAATTCCTGCCCCAGCGCAAAGGCAGGGATCAAATGCCCCCCGGTCCCGCCAGCGGCCAATACATAATGCCGAGAAATGGTCATGGCCTTTGTCCCTTCACCATATAAAGCGACCGGTCAAGATATGGGTTTCGCTTCGTCAACGCCAGTATCAGACCGCAGGTAATCGAGAGCGCCAATATAGACGATCCGCCATAGCTGATGAAGGGCAAAGTCATGCCCTTCGATGGGAACACACCCAAGTTCACCGCGATGTTAATCATCGCCTGTCCGCAGAATTGCGCGCCAAGGCCAGTGACCGCCATAACCACAAACTGGTCCTTTTCATCCAACAGACGAATGATGATGCGCACCAAGATGGCAAAATATAAAATCGCGATGACCATGCATGCCAGCAGGCCGAATTCCTCACCGATGACGGAGAAGATATAATCGGTATGACCCTCAGGCAGCGAATATTTCTTGATACCAAGCCCAGGGCCAAGGCCAATAAAGCCGCCATTGGTCAAGGTTGCCAGCGCCATCTTGTCATGAGTCAGACCCTCGGTGCCGAAAATCCATGCATCGATCCGCTGCGTTGCAACCGGATAGAAATTATAGGCCAAGACGATGAAAACGATGCCGCTGATTACCAAAAACCAAAGCCGCCCGGCAGGCACGCCAGCGACCATCATCAGAGCGAACCATGTGCCCATAAACAAAATAGTTTGCCCAAGATCCGGCTGAAGCAGCAGGAAGAAACACACAAAGCCAGTGATGATGCTGGTAAGGATGAGAACCGGCAAAGACGGGTCTTTCAATCGCCAGCAAATGATCCACGCCATCATGACCGCAAAGAAGGGTTTAAGAAATTCCGACGGCTGAAGCCCCGCAAAGCCGGGGCCAATCCATCTTTGCGCCCCGTTTACCTCACGTCCCAATATAGGCACTAAAGCGAGAAGCACGAAAAACACGCAGAAACCAAAGACCGCAAAACGGCGCGCTTGCTCACGTGGATACATGGAAACCACAAGCATGATCGGGACACCGACGACGACCCACATCAATTGCCGGTAAAAGAAATAGAGCGATGAAAGCTGCGTTGTCGATGACGACAGCCGCTGCGCACCCGCTGGAGACGCCGCAGCCACGGCAAGCAGGCCGATGGCGATCAGCACCATCATTAGCGACAATAACACGCGGTCCAATTCCCAGAACCAGACGCCCAGCGGCGAGCGATCGCCGCGGCCAAGCCGGTTGGCAAAGCCGATCTTGCCGGTCTTTGCAGCGAGTACCCAGGGAACCTCTTTGCGATCGCTCATAACGCTTCGACAATCGCGCGGAACGCGTCACCGCGCGCTTCGAAATCCTTGAACTGGTCAAACGATGCGCAGGCTGGCGACAGCATGATGACGTCGCCAGGCTGCGCCTGGGCCGCTGCCGCATGCACCGCAGCTCCCATCATCTCGCTACGCTCCACGGGCATGTGCGGCGAAAGCAGTTCGTAGAAAAGCGGACCGGCTTCGCCGATGGTATAGGCTTTCACGACATGGCCGAAATTGGGGATGCATTCGTCGAGATTGTCGGTCTTTGGCAGGCCTCCAACGATCCAGTGAACGCGGGGGTAAGCGGCCAAGGCTGGCGCGGTGGACGCGCCATTCGTCGCCTTGCTGTCGTTGATGAACAATACGCCATTGCGTTCGGCAACGACTTCCATCCGGTGGGCAAGCCCCTTGAAGCTGCGCATTGCTGGCCGCCACTGTGCCTCGGTCACACCAAGCGACTCGACGATGGCAATGGCGACTGCAATGTTCTGCAGATTATGCGGACCTTGGAGCGAGGGCCAATCAGCCTGGCCGTGCACAGATTGCGGATCGGCCAGATGCACAAACTCGGCCCCGCGCCGTGCAAGCACATCGCGATAAACGCGTTCGGTATCGGCATCGCCCTTACCAAACACCGAAAACTCTTTGCCCGTCTGCATTTCAAACAGCCGCGCCTTCGACGCCATATAGCCTCCATAACCGTCGTAACGGTCAAGATGGTCGGGCGAGAGGTTGATCAAGGCAGCGGCATCGCACGCGAGCGTATGCGTGATATCAATCTGGTAGCTTGACAGCTCAAGCACATAAACGCCGCCTGCCGGCAACGGCACTTGGGACAAAATCGGCAGACCAATGTTGCCACCCATGCGGACAGGTATCGCCGCGCTTTTCAACAAATGGTGCACCAACGCCGTTGTGGTGGATTTGCCGTTGGTCCCGGTAATGCCGACCACGCGGTGGGGCGGCAGGTTCGACCGCGCCATCGCGAACAATTCCATGTCGCCAATGAGCGGCAGGCCCGCCTCTCTTGCCTTGTCAGCGATGGGGTGTCGGTTGATGGGAACCCCGGGTGAAACAACAATCGCCTGATATCCGGACAAATCGCTGAGCAGCGGATCGGCAATCGTCGCAATGTCGGCGACCTTGGCGCGGGCGCCTTCGTCATTGTCCCATGCCATTATTTCCGCGCCGCCCGCGACAAGCGCATGCGCAGCCGAAAGGCCGGAGCGCGCAAGTCCCAATATTGCGAACTTCCGGTCTTTAAAGGCAGGGGTAGTGATCATCTGAGTTTAAGGGTCGATAGCCCTGCAAGCGCCAATACGAAAGCGACAATCCAGAAGCGAATGACAACGGTCGGTTCCGACCATCCAAGCTGTTCAAAATGATGGTGG
>Ga0136636_10000956_pt1 | contig 16168 bp, 19 predicted proteins | sample AntDrymUQ8522106_2_FD_104653 | JGI IMG/M metagenome (GOLD analysis project Ga0136636, IMG submission 104653) | Polar desert sand microbial communities from Dry Valleys, Antarctica - metaG UQ852 (21.06) | ecosystem: Environmental > Terrestrial > Soil > Desert | place: Antarctica: Dry Valley... | reverse complement strand
TCCGGCGTTTTTAAACCATTGATGATACACACTAAAATTTTCCGTTCTCTTTTTATAATACGTGGAATATCTAGATTTGGAATTTTCTTTTGATCGACTATTGCTAAATAATAAGGATTTTTCTTATTTTCTGTATTCACGATGGTCATTCTCGGCTGATTGATGATTTCAAAAGCACCTAAATCCATGATGCAAACTAAGCCGCTTCAAGAAAATAATATGCAAGACTAAATTACAAAATGCTTTTGTAAACTTCCATCAGATCTTTAGAAATTTTATCATCGTTAAATTTCTGAACAAATTCCAACCCTTTTTCTGCTCTCCGTCTTCGTTCGGATTTATTTTGCCAGAGAAATAGAATTTTTGCTTTTATATCTTCAAAATTATGAGGATCAATATAAACAGAATTTTCTCCGCCAGCTTCGGGAAGACAGCTCAAATTACTTGTAATTACGGGAGTTTCCGAATAAAGTGCTTCGATAACTGGAATTCCAAAACCTTCGAAAAAACTTGGGTACACAAATATATCCGCCAATTTATAGATTGCAGCCAATTCTTCCATGGAAACATTTTCTAAAAACTGGACCTGATCTTCTAATTTGTTTTTGGCTAAATATTTTTTGACTTTGTTAAAGTATTTTGCTTTCTTACCAATTACAACTAAAGGAATTTCATTTCCCTCAATGGCTCTCACGATGTTCAATAAATTCTTTCGTTCTTCTATCGTTCCCACATTCAAAATAAATCGTTCTGGAAGATTGTATTTTTCTTTTACTGAATTTAAAAATTCCGCACTTTGATTTTCTTTAAAAGCTTGATGACAACCTTGATAGACCACGCGGATTTTATCTTCTGAGATTTTTAAATAATGAACAATATCCCGCTTCGTTTGTTCCGAAATGGCGATGATTAAATCAGCTTGTTGCGCCGCTTTTTTAAATTTCCAAAAATGAATTTTACGGTCGAAGTATGCGTAATACTGCGGAAATCTCATGAATATTAAATCATGGATCGTCACCACTTTTTTAATGGCTGTTTTATTCCATTTTAGAGGCAATTCGCCTGAAAGTCCATGGAAGACATCACAATTTACATTTTGTGCATCTTTTCCCATTTGCATCTGACGTGAAAAATTTCCTTTTGTCGTTTTGAAAAAAGAAACATTGGGTAATTCGAGAATTTCCCTTCCCTTTTCTGGGCGATTTTTATTAAAAAGCAGATATTGATTCTCCGGAAAATGAGTTGCTAAAATCCGAACCAAATCCCGGGAATAGTTGCCTAAACCCGAACTGTTATTAAAAAAGCGTTTTGCATCGAAAGCAATTTTCATTTTTTAGAAATTTTTGGAACGAATAATATAATTCGGACGTTCTTTAACCTGCTTGAAAATTTTCCCTAAATAAATTCCGATAATTCCCAGGATGATCAACTGAAGTCCCCCGAAAAAAACGACGGTCATAATCAAAGAAGCCCAACCGGAAATTTCCGTTTCCACAATAAAAGAATGAATCACATAAATTCCATATCCCAAAACAGCGATCGCGGAGAAAATAAAACCCAAATAAGCCGCTAAATAAAGAGGTTTCACACTGAAGGCTGTAATTCCGGTAAAGGCAAAACGCATCATTTTTTGGAGATTGTAACTGCTTTCACCCGAAAATCTTTCGCCTGCGGTGAAATGGATTCCGGTCTGTTTAAAACCCATCCAATTGGATAAACCGCGGAGAAAAATATCAGATTCGTTCATATTTCGAACCACATCAACTACAGATGAATCCATTAATCTAAAATCGGAACCGCCACCTTCACGTAGATTAACATCAGAAATTTTGGATAGAAATTTATAGTAGAGTGAAGAAGTTTTCCTTTTAAACGCAGAGATTTGTTTGGGATATTTTCGAATGGTGTACACAATATCAAAACCTTCTTCCCATTTTTTTATCATTTCTGGAATTAATTCCGGGGGATGCTGAAGATCTGCATCCATTGAAATTACGGCATTTCCATTAGACCAATCCATCCCAGCTTTTACGGCAGGTTGATGTCCAAAATTTCGGGAAAATTCAATAAATTTCACCTCCTGAAAATTTTCTGCTAATTTTTCAATTTTAGCCTGAGTTTGATCCCGACTTCCATCATTCACAAAAATGATTTCAAAGCGGTAATTATCAAGTCGCGAAAAAACTTCTTCAATTCTTTGATGAATTAAGGCGACATTATTCTCTTCGTTATGTGCAGGAATGACGATGGAAATTTTTTTCACTTTAATCTAATTTATAATCTTTTTTGAAATCCTTTGTCAATAATTCATAAATGACCTGGAACCAAACAATGCAACAAGGTAGGGCTTTTAAGGAATATTTCATGATATAATTATCTTTCACGAATTTCGGAAACAAATCTGAAAAGGAGAAACACGTTAAAATAAGGACGAAAATTAATAATCCAATTTTGTACGCTGATTTTTCCTTCTGCATGATGAACCAAATCATAACTCCAGCAACTGCAATAATAAAAGTTGGAGATTCTGACCCAGAACTAAAAAGCACGATGAATAATAATGTGGAAGCTAAAATCATCAACTGAAAAGGTAAATTTTTGTATTGTTTAATTCGTAAATAAGGCAAAGCAAAAACCGCGATTCCTGGAATTAAGAAAGTTAAGTTAGAAATATCCGCATTCCCGGAAACTCTTCTTACAATTCCCATCAAGGAATAATCCTGTCTGTTTCCTAAAACTTGGTTGTGTGCATTTTTTTCGGACAATGACACAAACCAATCAGTATAAGACTGAATCCCGAAATGGGGACTCGAAAGTACCATGGGAAGAAGAAGAAATACCAACCCAACCGTGATCAAAGAGAGGATGAATTTTGTTTTATTTTGAATAAAGAAAAAAGCAGAAAGTCCTGCAATTCCATATAATTTTACGAAAAAACCTATTAAAATTGCGATTGCAGACTGGGTTTCTTTCCTTTCGTAAATATAAACTGCAGAAAGTATTAACAATCCCGTCAATGCGATATTAAACTGCAAACTAACCGCGGCAGTGATAAATTCCTGCAAACATAACCAGGCAAAAAAAGCTTTTTTAGGATCGGAAAAAGGAAGTTTATAAATGGCAAAAAGAAACACCAAAGTGTTTGCAACATTCCACAAAATCATTCCCAACCAATCCGGTAAAATTGCAAAGGGTGCGATTAAAATACTAAAAAAAACCCCGTAATGATTGGAATCGAAATGAAAATCCGGATAGAGCGAATAGATATTTTTTCCGTTAAGCGTGTTGTAAAAAACATTTTTGAAAATTAAATAGTTATTGTATTTCTCGGGTCCACCACGATATTTTGCAATGGCAGATAAAATAGAAACCAGCAAATAAATCCCAAAAATATATTTGGGATTTGAAATGAGTTTTAAAAATTTTTCTTTCAAAATTAAGGGGAAATATTCTTTAAACGGAAACGTTATTTTCTCTTAAAGCTTCATTAAGAGAGGTTTTTTTATCCGTAGATTCTTTTCTTTCGCCAATAATTAAAGCACATGGGACTTGAAATTCTCCGGCAGGATATTTTTTGGTATAACTCCCTGGAATCACAACCGACCGCGCCGGAACACGACCTTTAATTTCGATGGGTGTTTCGCCGGTTACATCAATAATTTTTGTGGAAGCCGTCAAAACTACATTCGCACCTAAAACCGCTTCTCTTTCTACGTGAACTCCTTCTACGACGATGCATCTTGAACCCACGAAAACATTATCTTCAATAATAACTGGAGCTGCTTGAAGCGGTTCTAAAACGCCGCCAATTCCTACTCCACCACTTAAGTGAACGTCTTTTCCAATCTGTGCACAACTCCCAACAGTTGCCCAAGTATCGACCATGGTTCCGGAATCTACATACGCTCCGATATTGACATAAGACGGCATCAAAATTACTCCGGGAGCAATATAAGCGCCTTCTCTTGCAACTGCAGGTGGAACAACGCGGACTCCTTTTTCTGCATAATTTCTTTTCAACGGCATTTTATCATGAAACTCAAATGGGCCTACTTCAATCGTTTCCATTTTTTGAATTGGAAAATACATGACCACCGCTTTTTTAATCCATTCATTGACTTTCCAGCCATTTTCGGTGGGTTCTGCAACACGAAGTTCGCCCAGATCTAGATGCTGAATAACTTCCCGAATCGCTTTGTGGCTTTCTTCATTTTGCAATAGTTCTCTATTGTCCCAAATATTTTCGATGGTTTCTTGTAATGTCATGGTTTAATTTATTTTAATTTAGGTAGCAGCAAATTTACAAAACTCTTCTTGCAAAAAGGTAGGCAATGTTCCAATACTTTTCGTTGAGAGAGGAAATAATCACCCCTTTTGAGGTAGAAGCGTGAATAAATTTTACTTCTCCATTGTTTCCGATATCGTGAACAATTCCCACGTGTGTTACCCGAGAACCACCTGAAGTGGCAAAAAAAACTAAATCTCCGGGTTTTGCTTCTTTGATGGAAATTTCTTTTCCGGCATTGGATTGATCTTCGGAACGGCGCGGAAGTTTGGTACTGTTCTCATCAAAAACTTTTACCGTAAATCCAGAACAGTCAAAGCCTGAAGAAGTATTTCCCGCATATTTGTAAGGTGCACCAAGGTATTTCTGTGCATCTTTTAAAATTTCCTGAATTTCTGAATTTACTTTTCCGGAAAAATTAGAATCTAAATTTTTAAGATTTGATGATTTTGCGACGGTTTTTGTGGGAACTGATCTTTTAACCACTTTATTGGTGGTTCCACATGAAATTAAAAATACAGAAACCAATAAGGTAAGGAAGAATTTTTTCATTTTAATGATTAGATATTTTCAAAAATACTAAAATTATTTTCAAACTTAAGAGGAAGTGCGCTTTTATGGCACTTTTATATAAATTTTAGAAGTTTTTTCTAATCTAATTTCGACTTTCATTTAAAAGGAATTATATTTAAAATTCAAAAAGAATAAACTTATCAATGACAATATTAGAATTAAAGAATATTTTCCAAAGGGAACTTTCGGCGATTTACAATTCCAGCGAAAGTGCAGAAATTTATGCGGTCTTTGTTCAGAAATTTTTGGACTTAAATAAGTTTCAGCAGCGGCTTAATCAACATCAAAATATTTCTGAAAAGGAGCACACGCAATTTGATCAAATTCTCCAAGATCTTAAAACCGGAAAACCCTTTCAACAAATTTTGGGGGAAACAGAATTTTATGGTTTAAAGTTCTTCGTGGATGAACATGTTTTGATTCCACGGCCCGAAACAGAAGAGCTTTTGGAATTGGCGATTGCGAAGTTGCGAGCTTCGGGTTTCGGGTTTCGAGATGCGGGAAAATTTAAAATACTGGATATCGGAACTGGCTCTGGAATTATTCCCATTGTTTTAAAAAAGCATTTTCCAGACGCAGTAATTTCAGCAATTGATTATTCTGATAGTGCATTAAAAACGGCGAAACGAAATGCAGATTTTCATGAAGTTGAAATCAATTTTATTCATGAGGATTATTTGAACGCAGCTCTAACCGAAATGTATGATGTCATTATTTCGAATCCTCCCTATATCGGAATTGAGGAAGAAAGTGAAATTTCTGATTCTGTAAAAAGTTTTGAACCGAAAATGGCGCTTTTCTCCCCAACTTCAAATGCTTTGATCTTTTATGAAAAAATTGCGGAAGATTGTAGAACACATTTGGCTAAAGATGGACTGGTTTTTTTAGAAATCAATCAAAAATTGGGTCAAGTAACGCGGAATTTGTTTGTGGATGTTTTGTCGGAAGTAGAATTGCTGAAGGATTTGTCGGGGAATGAGCGGTTTGTTTGGGGAAGAAGCTGAGTAATTGAATTGGTGGGTTATTGAGTTTTGAGTTCTTAATGTTGGATATTTGAGTTTGAAATTAAATTTATTCCTTGGCATGAGCAAAGCGCGCGCGAAAAGGTTAAAAGGTTGTTATTAATTTGAATCAATTAAGTGAAACTTCTATTAAATCAATTATCGAAATTTCTTTGAGATCCTTTCTTCGTCAGAATGACAAGGGTAATGTTCATAGAAACACACCGTTATTAAGGAGAAAAACTTCTTGAAACATTTCTAAGAAAAAATGCCTGAATTTGTAGCCCCGATTGAAATGAAAATCCTTTTTTTGGTCTCGGTGAGGAACGAGGCGAGATCAAAAAAAGATTGTAATGGAAAGCGGGACCAAATCTGCTAAAGAAGCGGAAATCTGGTTGCTCCAAAAATTTTAGCCAATCTTTTTCACCACGAAAACCTGATAAGACATGTACATGAGTGGAAGTGCCATTATTCCTAGGAAAAGTGCATTTTCTATGGCTCTTTCCGGTTGTAAAGCAACGGCATAAATGAGACCGAAGAATGCGCCACCCAAATGTGCAGCATGTCCAATATTATCATTTTCCCGCGGATTGAGCATCATGTAAACGGAATAGGCGAAGTAGAGAAATCCGAAAATATAACCCGGAATCGGGATCGGAATAAAGAAGAAATAAATCCCCAAGTCTGGAATCATGGCGATTGAGGCGAACAAAATCCCAGAAACTCCGCCACTTGCGCCAATCGCGGAGTACCAACTTTGATTTTTGTATAAATAAAGGGAAAAAAGATTCCCCAAAAGTATAGAACCAAAATATACGAGCAAAAAACCATAATCGCCGAAAGCCTGAACAACAATAGGTCCGAAGAAATACAGTGTCATCATATTGAACAACAAATGCATTAAATCTGCATGTAAAAAACCTGCAGAAATTAGGCGCACATATTCTTTTTTGTGCAATATTGCACCGACATTGAATTTGTATTTTTCGAAAATAGTGGAATTACTGAAGGCTATAAAACTGACAATTGCCGTAATTGCAATAATGATTAAAAGGATGCTGCTCATAAATATTTTTCTGAATAAAAGTTTCGGTAGATAAAAACTTTGTTAAACGATTTCTGAAGTTAAGCTCCGCGCCAGTAATTTTTCGTGCATGGGTTTTAGTTTTTCCAAAGCACCTGTTTTTACGGTACATTTCCCTTTGTAATGAACAAGCATGGTACATTGTTCCGCCTGTTCCGGCGTGTGTTCGCAAATTTCAATCAAGGCTTCTATGACATCGTCAAAAGTATTGACATCATCATTCCATAAAACGATTTTGTAAATATCATCTTCCTTTTCCAGAAGCGCAACATCTTCTTCGTACTCGCGCTGCGGTTTTTCGTAGTTTTGGGGTTGATGTAATATGTTGAAAAGTATATTCATTAAGGGAATAAGTTTCTTTAATTGAAGATGATTGTTTTTTAAATTTCGTTGATTTCTTCGGCTAAATCATCTAATATATTGGGCTCGTTGTAAGTCAATTCCACTAAATCCACAGATTTATTTTGCATTTTAAGGATTTTTACGTGGTAGTTGTTGATCTCGAATTCTTGATTTTCTTCTGGGATTTCCTCTAATTCATGCAAAATAAAGCCCGCCAAAGTGTTATACTCTCCATCTTCCGAAAGCATGAATTTTTTCGGCAAATGCTCATTAATTTCATCTAAATTTTGAGTCGCCTGAACCCAGAAAACATTGTTTCCAAGTTTATCTACAATGATATCTTCATCGTCTTCTTCATCCTGGATTTCGCCAACTAATTCTTCCAAAATATCTTCTAAAGTAATAATTCCCTCTGTACCGCCAAATTCGTCAATTACTACTGCTAAATGCTGTTTTTTTTGTTGGAAAACTTTCAACAGATCCGATATTTTTTTACTTCCAACCACAAAGAATGCTTCCCGCATGAGATGGCCTACTTTTTCGTGATTTATTTCGCCTCTGCTTCGAATGTACTCTCTAATGATTTCTTTAGCATAAAAAATACCGATGATATTGTCTATGGAACCCTTGTAGACGGGAATTCTGGAATATCCGCTGTCCATAATTTTCTCAATGATCTCTTCCATCGTATCTTCAATATCGATTGAAGCAATATTCTGGCGCGGAACCATAATTTGTTTTGCAGAGTGGTCTGTAAAATCAAATGCATTTTTTATGATCTCGTAGTTTTCTTCTTCGATTTCACCTGAATCAGCAGACTGTTTTACGAGCAACTGTAATTCTTCCGTAGAGTGAATTTCCTGTTCAGAAGCGGGATGAATTTTGATCAAGCGCAGAACTGCATTTGAAAGCTGATTCATTGACCAAATAAAAGGCTTGAAAACAGTATAAAATACACGCAGTGGAACTGCAATAATCATTGTAGTAGGTTCTGATCTTCTTATTGCAATTGATTTCGGAATAAGTTCCCCGAAGACAATGTGCATTACAGTAATGATCAGAAAACTCAATACCAAAGAAACTGTAGTAATTGTGGCAGAAGAAACTGCTACATTAAAATATATAAAAAGATTTTCTATAATGTGATGCAGCGCACTTTCTCCCACGAAACCTAATCCCAGAGAGGCTAAAGTAATTCCTAATTGCGTGGCAGAAAGGTATTCATCAAGATGCTGAATAATATGCTGTGCCTGTTTTGCCATGGCGTGTCCATCGGCTGCCTTTAACTGTATTTGAGAGTACCGTACCTTAACGATAGAAAATTCTGCGGCTACGAAAAATCCGTTGAGTACTACTAAGAATAAAGCTAATAAAAGCTTGACGACGTCTGAGTCCATTTAAAAATTTAAAAATATTGCTACAAAGATACATAAATAATATAATTTTATGAGATGAAATTTTGCAAATACAGACGGGTAACAACGAAAAAGCACCTGAAAATCAGATGCTTTCTCTCAAGGAAATTTAAAAAAATTACTTCTTAATGAATTTTATGGTCTGTTTGCGTTCGCCATCTTTTATAGGAACCAAGAGATAAATTCCAGGAGATAAAGTTCTGACATCAATATTGAAATCGCTTCTGGAGTTTACCATGCTTTCTTTTTTGATCATTTTACCGCTTGCATCGAAGATCTCAAAAACTAAATTTTTAAAGTCTTTCTGCACATTTAATTTTAGAAAATCTTCTACAGGATTTTGTTGCAAAGAAATGTCATTGCTAAATACTCCGCCTTCATTTGATTTTAGTAAAGCTCCTGGTGCAAAAGTAATCTGCCAGGAAGCTAAATTCGCAAGATCTCCATCTCCATAATCGTATAAAATGACTCTCCATTTTCCTGCAATGGCTTTACCTGTAAGGAAAGTAGTCATAGCAACAGGATTATGTGTTGGATATAAAGCTGTGCCGTAGGAAGGAGCGTAATTTCCTGCAGGAATAGGTGTTGCTGCTGATGCAACATTAATTGGACTAGCGTTGGCAGAATTAAAACTTAGAAGATTAGCCGCTGCAAAGGTTTTAGAACTACCACAAGCAGCAAGTGTAGAAGCACCTAATCTTCTGATCAGGGTAATTCCTTCTCCATTTGGTGCGATAATATCTACGGTAACATCACCTAACCAGGGCGCAACGAGTCCTAAATCAATGGTGACTTTGGTAGGATCTGCAATCGTGCCTGCAATTGGTACGATGATTTCATTCATCTCAACTCCTGGTTGAGTATTTGCACCGCATCCCCCGAGTTTTGAGGTTGCAACTGCTCCAGCTGTTGGAGTTGCATTTTGATACGTTTGTGCTTGAGTAAAACTGCAGATCGCAGTAAAACAAATTGCGAGAAAGTTGAGCTTTTTCATAATTTTAGGGTTTAAGTAGTTATTGTTAGTAATCAAAAATAGGTCAATTGTACAAAATAGTATAGGGTTAAATCACCCTAAATAATGATCGAGGGAAAAATCAACAACTAGGATCAGTTCTTTACCTAAATGATTTCTTAAAAAAATTACTTTTTAATGAATTTTATGGTGTGTTTGCGTTCACCATCTTTGGTAGGAATAAGCAAGAACATTCCGGGGGATAAAGTTCTAACATCAATATTAACGTTCTTTCTGGAATCTAAAATGCTTTCTTTTTTTAGCACTTTGCCACTTTCATCATATATTTCAAACACTAGCTTTTTGAAATATTTTTGAAAATTTAATTTTAAATATTCCTGAACTATGTTCTGTTTTAATGAAATATCGTTTCTGTAAACACCTAAATTTTCACAAAGCTCTGGGAGCAACATTTATTTGCTAAGAACCAACTGCCTACAGGTGAAACAAAACCATAATCTTAAATCATTAATCTCCGCAAACTATTGAAGACATAAAAAAAGACCGTGAAAAATCACAGTCTTTATATTGTTTAAAAAAAATAATTGCTTTATGAATTCTTTAAAGCTTCGGCACCACCCACAATTTCCAAAATTTCATTGGTAATTGCAGCTTGACGTGCTTTATTATAGAATATTTTCAAATCGTTTCTTAATGCTTCTGCATTATCAGTCGCTTTGTGCATCGCCGTCATTCTAGCGCCGTGTTCTGAAGCAACAGAATCCAGAATTGCTTTGTAAACCTGTGTTTTAATAGATTTTGGAATTAAAACGTTCAAAATTTCCGCAGAATTTGGTTCGAAAAGATAATCCGTATTTACTGCGCCTTGCTTTTCGCCCATCGCGATTGGTAAAACCTGTTCGGAATGAACTTCTTGAGTAGCGGCATTAATAAATTTATTGTAGATCACGAACACTTGATCGAACTGGCCTTCTTTGTAGGAATTCATCACGTTTTCCATAAAATTAGAAACAACGTTGAAACCCATTCCATCAAAAATAGCACTTTGATTATCGTAGACTTTTCTACTTCTTCTTACCGCATCATAGACTTTTTTACCCACAGCAAGAATTTCCACTTCATGTTTGGTATCACTAATCGCGTGGTTCAACTCTTTTATTACAGAAGAGTTAAATGCACCTGCAAGTCCTTTATTAGAGGTAACTACAACATATAGAACTTTCTTTACTTCTCTTTCCGCAGTAAAAGTGGAAATCCCTTCCATATCGGTGGTAGAACTTACATTTTCTATAATTTCCTGCAATTTTTCTGAGTAAGGCCGTAACATTACGATGGCATCAGTCGCTTTTTTGAGTTTCGCGGCAGAAACCATTTTCATCGCACTCGTAATTTGCATGGTGGAAGAGATCGAAGTAATTCTTGCCCGTATTTCCTTTAAATTTGCCATTCTTTGAATTCAAAGTTTAAAATTCACTGTTCAAAATTAAATTCTGAACAGTGAACAGTAATTATTTTTAGTTGTATTTTGAAGCTAATTCAGCTGCTGCCTGCTTAAGAACACCCGTAATAGAATCATCAATTTTTCCGGATTTAATAGCGGCCATTGTTTCAGGATGTTTCGATCTTAAAAATGCTACATATTCTTTTTGGAATTCTTTTACATCTTTAATAGGAACATTTCTCAAAAGATTTTCTGTACCTGCATAAATCATCGCTACCTGAGAATCTACCGGAAGTGGTGAATTTACAGGCTGTTTCAAGATTTCTACGTTTCTTTCACCTTTAGAAATAACGGCTTGTGTGGAAGCATCTAGATCAGATCCGAATTTTGCAAATGCTTCTAATTCTTTGTACTGAGCCTGATCTAATTTTAAAGTTCCAGAAACTTTTTTCATGGACTTAATCTGTGCATTTCCTCCAACACGTGATACGGAAATACCTACGTTAATTGCGGGACGAACTCCAGAGTTAAATAAATCTGTTTCCAGGAAGATCTGTCCGTCTGTAATAGAAATTACATTCGTAGGAATATAAGCAGAAACGTCACCTGCCTGCGTTTCAATAATAGGAAGTGCGGTTAAAGAACCACCCCCTTTTACAATTGGTCTCAAAGTATCTGGTAAATCATTCATCTGAGAAGCAATTTTATCATCTGCGATAACTTTTGCGGCTCTCTCCAACAATCTGGAGTGAAGATAGAAAACATCTCCTGGATAAGCTTCACGTCCCGGTGGTCTTCTTAATAATAAAGAAAGTTCACGGTATGCAACAGCCTGTTTGGATAAATCATCATAAATAATTAAAGCGGGACGACCTGTATCGCGGAAAAATTCCCCGATCGCAGCTCCTGCCATTGGTGCATAAACCTGCATTGGAGTTGGGTCAGAAGCATTTGCAGCTACTACAACGGTATAAGCCATTGCTCCTTTATCCGTTAATGTTTTTACAATTTGTGCAACAGTGGAACCTTTTTGTCCTATCGCAACATATATACAGAATACAGGTTGTCCCGCATCATAAAATTCTTTTTGATTCAAAATGGTATCAATAGCAACCACCGTTTTACCAGTTTGACGGTCACCAATGATCAATTCTCTTTGTCCTCTTCCGATCGGGATCATAGAGTCAATCGCAACAATTCCCGTTTGAAGTGGTTCTGTTACTGGCTGACGAAAAATTACTCCCGGAGCTTTTCTTTCCAAGGGCAATTCATAAGTTTCACCTGTAATAGGACCTTTTCCATCAATTGGATTTCCTAAAGTATCTACTACTCTACCCAACATTCCTTCTCCTACTTTAATAGAAGAAATTCTTTTGGTTCTATTTACTGTATCGCCTTCTCTTACCAATTTGGATTCCCCTAGAAGTGCAACACCTACATTGTCTTCTGCAAGGTTTAATACAATTCCTTCAATACCGCTTTCGAATTTTACCAATTCGCCGTACTGAACATTTTCTAAACCGTACACTAATGCGATACCATCACCAATAGTCAATACAGTTCCTACTTCTTCCACATTAGACTGTGTATCGAAGTTGGCTAACTGTTGTTTAAGGATTGCAGATACTTCTGCCGGATTTATTTCTGCCATTTTATGGTTGTTTTTGTCTTAATTTAATTGAAATTCTTTTTTAAGTCGGCTCAGTTTAGAGCGTACAGACGCATCGATCTGCTGATCACCAACTCGTAAAATATAACCTCCAAGAATATCTGCGTTGATAATTGGTTTTACATCAAATTTATTATCGTGATTTACCAAATTGGTCGATTTCAGAATATTATTGATATTCTCTTCTGAAAGTTGCGTCGCGGAAGTCAAGGTAATTCTTTGAACGCCGTTCATGTCTTCTACCTTATTAATATATTCCTGTGCGATATTCTGTAATTGGCTTTCTCTGCCGTGTTTGATGACCAACTGAATAATATTCTTCGCAACGGGAGAAAAATTCTGAAAAATTTCTGCAGCCACACTTAATTTCTTCTTGGTGTCAATAATCGGCGACATGAAGAAGTTTTGCAACTCTCTGGAATTGCTTATGGTTTTTACCAAATCTCCCATTTCCGTAAAAACAGAATTGGTATTTCCGGTTTCCTGAGTAAAATCAAGTAAACCCTGTGCGTATCTTTTTGCTACTTTACTTGTAAGCATTAGTTCAAATTAGATTTGTTAAGAATGTTTTCTACCAAAGCATTTTGAGCACCGTCATTATCTAATTTTTGTTTCAAAATAGATTCTGCAATCGTAACGGACAACGTTCCAATCTGACTTTTTATCGCAGACATTGCTGCAGATTTCTCCGCTTGAATGGATTGTCTTGCCTGTTCGATCATTTTGTCTCCTTCAGTTTTAGCGATCTCTTTAGCTTCCCCTACGATCCGGTCTTTGATCTCTCTTGCTTCTTTCAAAATATTATCACGCTCTACTTTCGCTTCGCGGATGATAATTTCGTTTTCAGCTTTTAAGTTCATCACTTCCTGCTTTGCCAATTTCGCTTGGTTCAAAGAATCTATGATGGTCACTTCTCTTTCGTTAACAGCATCCATAATTGGTTTCCAAGCAAACTTTCTTAAAACCAAAATCAATATTGTAAAAATGATCGATTGAATGATAAATAAACCTGATGAAAAATTTTCTAATAATCCCATACGAGTTATAATAAATTAGTGTAATTAAATTTTAATTTTTTAAAAAATCACTTGCCGTAACCAACCGTTCCCGGCAAGTGATAAATTGTGTAGAAACTTCTTAGTTTACTGCGAATAATGCAGCAAAAGCAACTCCTTCTACAAGAGCTGCAGCGATCAACATCGCTGTTTGAAGTTTACCAGCTTGTTCTGGTTGTCTAGCCATTCCTTCCAAAGCAGCAGCACCGATTTTTCCGATACCGATCCCTGTTCCGATTACTACTAAACCTGCACCGATGATTTTTGGCATTTCTTGCATAATATATAATTTTAAAAAATTAGTTTCTTTTATTTAATAACGCTTCTGAACGTTTTTATTTTTAATTAATGAGCCTCTTCGTGGTGGTGCTCTTCATTTGCCATTCCGAAATAAACCGCAGAAAGCATAGTGAAAATATACGCTTGTAAAAAGGCAACCAATACTTCCAACAAGTAAATTACAAAAGTAAGGAATGGGAAAGCTACGCCTGCAATTACATTTTGGAAATAATAAATCAAAGCGATCAAACTCATCACAATAATGTGACCTGCAGACATATTCGCGAAAAGACGAATAAGCAAGGAGAACGGTTTAATGAATAATCCAATAATTTCAATCGGCATCATTACAATTTTCATTGGCCAAGGCAATCCCGGCATCCAGAAAATGTGTTGCCAGTAATTTTTATTTGCGGTGAATTGTGTGATTAAGAACGTTAACAAAGCTAGTGCAAAAGTGATTGCAATATTCCCAGTCACATTAATCCCAAAAGGCATTAACCCAAAAATATTTAAAAACAAAATGAAGAAAAATATGGTCAACAAGTAACTCATGTATTTCTTATAATTCGGTCCAATATTCGGCTTTGCAATATCATCTCTTATAAAAAGAATAACCGGCTCCAAAATTTTTGCTGATCCAGAAGGAACCAGGGATTTTTTGTAATTTCTTGCAATAGAACCGAAGATCAATATCATCAAAAGTCCGGTCACCAAAATCATTAAAACACTTTTGGTAAGGGATAGATCTAAAACTTTTTCATTGGTAGCGTGTCCTGCTTCATCCATTGTCAAAGTTCCGTTCGCGTCTGTTTTGTAAATTTTTTCGTGAGAAAGCGTGTAGTGACCGCCTTTACTTTCTACCACTTCGTCACCGTGGTGAAAAGCGGAACTCATCATGGTGTGGAATCCGTTTGCTCCGTCGTAAAAAATTACAGGAAGTGGAAAACCGATGTGAGTTTCTGTACCGTCTGCATTTTTAGACACCATAATGTCAAAACTATGTCCATCTAATAAGTGATGATCAATGTACGCTTTATTCTCAGATTTAATTTTCTCTGCCTCAGAAAGCGGTGCTGCAACTTCCTCAGAAACATTTTTTGAAACACTGGTTTCAGTCGCAGATACCACTGCACTTTCGTGCTGTGCAAACGAGGTGGAAAATGTCGATAAAAAACCTATTACAAGAACTACTTTTTTGAGCATTGATATATCTTATTTTAAAGTTTTGCAAAAATAGGACAAATAATCATAATATAAAAATCCTTTTTTACTGATTTTTTTCATCTTTTTTGTTTGCTACAGTATCTTCCGTCTGCAGAAGCTTCACAGAATAAAGAGTTTCTAAAACCAAGGAAATGAGGTAAGGAATGATAAAATGAACTTTGTAATTTGGAACTTCCCCCAGATTCAATTTTTTCATGACCAAAAACATGATCATTAACTTAAACATGATTAAACCCATGAAGGCAAAACCTATATACATGGGATAGATTTTTTTGATGATGGAAAGAATGGTGATCACCATGACGAAAAGCAAAGTGAGAAAAAGATAATACTTAATGAAAGTGGTTTCAAAACCAATTTTAAAAATTTGCCAAATCCCAAAATGGATAAAAAACATGACGAAATAGAGAAGAATATAGAGGGTGTTATTTTTTAATTTCATCATTCTGAACATTTTTTAGTTGACGCAAAAGATTATAAAAAGCCAGTGCCATACCCAGGAAACCAATTCCCACCGTCAAAAGATTATTGGGCATTTCCAAATAATTGTTCAACCAGTTTCCACCCCAAAAAGAAAGTCCCATTGTTGCAAGCATTTGAAATACAATCGCGGAATAAATTCCATACTGCCGAAGCCCACTTTTTTGGTAATTCTTCTGGTCTTCTTCGTTGAATTCCTGATTGGCAGAATTTTTAAGAGGCATTATTTTTTTTTGCAAAAGTAGGGAAATTTTGTCAACCCTTTCAGCCTTTGGAAGGCTGAAAGGGTTTTATAAAGCTGATCTTGTTAATAATTTTGTCGCCCAATAATGGTGATCATCTCT
>Ga0136636_10000955_pt1 | contig 16173 bp, 9 predicted proteins | sample AntDrymUQ8522106_2_FD_104653 | JGI IMG/M metagenome (GOLD analysis project Ga0136636, IMG submission 104653) | Polar desert sand microbial communities from Dry Valleys, Antarctica - metaG UQ852 (21.06) | ecosystem: Environmental > Terrestrial > Soil > Desert | place: Antarctica: Dry Valley... | reverse complement strand
GCTGGCTCTGCGGGCGTCCTGCAGCATCTGAAAGCCGCGCTCGGGGTGGGTACGCATCACCGCGAACTCTGCCTCGGTCAGCTTGGCCGGGTTGTTCAGGATCGACAGCGGCATCGCCGCCTTGCCCATGTCATGCAGCAGGCCGGCCATGCCGGCCATGCCGGCCTCACGGCAGCTGGCATCGTCCATGCCCATCTGGTTGGCCAGCGCCACCATCAGCGCGCACACCGCCACCGAGTGCATGTACGAATAGTCGTCGGCCGTCTTCAGGCGCGCCAGGCTGACCAGCGCACCCGGGTTGCGGAACACCGAGCGGGTGATGTCGTCGACCAGCGGCTGGCAGCGCTCGGCCTCCAGCACCTTGCCCAGGCGCGCTTCGGCGAACAGGCTGGTCACGGCCACGCGCGAGCTTTCGCAGAGGCGTGCGGCCTCGCGCAGTTCCTCGTCCATCGCCACGCGCGCAGCACGCGGCGCCGGAACTGCGGGCGCAGCGGCGCGTGGCATGGCCGGCGCAGCGGCAGGCGTGCCGCAGGCCAGCGGCGGTGCCGGCACGGCTGGCGCGGCTGGCGCGGCTGGCGCGGGGGATCTGAGCGGCCATTGTCGGTATCTCACCGAACGCACGGCCGCCGAAGAACACCCCAGAAGCTGCTGAGTTTCGCGGCTGACCGTGTCAGCCGCGGCGCACTGGTCAGCGGAAGCGGCCCTGCGGCACCACGTGCAGGTCACCGGGCAGCGAGGCCAGGTACTGCGCGATCTGCTTGAGTTCGCTGTTGCTGAAGATCAGCTTCTTCTTGCCGTCGGCTTCCTGCACCACCTGGGCGCGCATCACGGCGTTGGCGCGGCCGAGCCTGGGGTTGCCGTCAGTGTGGTAAGCCTTCAGCGTGGCGTACAGGTAGTCGGCATGCTGGCCGGCCAGGCGCGGATAGCCCGGGGCGAGCGGCTTGTTGAAGTTGGCACCATGGCAGGCCACGCAGGTGGCCATGCGGTCTTTCAGGGCGTCGGGCATGGCCTTGGCCAGGGCTGCGGGCGCCGGCGTGCCCACGCCCTTGCCCTGCTGCTCATAGAAAGCGCCCAGGTCGGCCATGTCCTGCTCGCTCAGAGAGGCGGCAATAGCGCGCATGGTGGGGTGCTTGCGGTCGCCCTTCTGGTAGGCAAGCAGCGACGCCACGATGTACTGGGCACCCTGGCCCGCGATCATCGGCACTTTGTAGACCTCGGGAAAAGTGGCCTGGTAACCGACGATGCCGTGGCAGCCGATGCACATGGCAGCCTTGGCGGCGCCCTTGGCGGCATCAGCGGCGGCCGGTGTCTGGGTTTGGGCCTGTGCAGCGGCGCCAATGCCGGCCAGTGCCAGCAGCAGGGGAAGCAGGGAAAGCGCGTTGGTCATTGTCTGGCGGGCAGGATGGATTCGCTGGTGGACAGGCCCAGGCAACGGACCCCGCCGCGCCTGCACCGATGGCCCGGCAGCCGCCTTGGCGGGCGTCAACCGGGTGACTTCTGAGTATAAAGGCCACCCCTATACTGGCCCGGCACCGGGCTTCGGTCCCGCCCCGCTGCCCCTTCACGCTCAGCCCCTCCACCCTCAGCCACGGCCCGCCGGCCGCACCCCGCCATGAAGTTCCAAGGATCCGACAACTACGTCGCCACGCAAGACCTGATGCTGGCCGTGAACGCCGCCATCACGCTCAAGCGCCCCTTGCTGGTGAAGGGCGAGCCCGGCACCGGCAAGACCATGCTGGCCGAGGAAGTCTCGGCCGCACTGGGCCTGCCGCTGCTGCAGTGGCATGTGAAGAGCACCACCAAGGCCCAGCAGGGCCTGTACGAGTACGACGCGGTGAGCCGGCTGCGCGACAGCCAGCTGCGCGACGACGAGAGCGTGCAGAAGGTGCGCAACATCAGCAACTACATCCTCAGGGGTGTGCTGTGGCAGGCCTTCACCAGCGACACGCCGGTGGCGCTGCTGATCGACGAGATCGACAAGGCCGACATCGAATTCCCCAACGACCTGCTGCGCGAGCTGGACCGCATGGAGTTCTACGTCTACGAGACGCGTGAGCTGGTCCAGGCCCGGCACCGCCCGGTGGTGTTCATCACCAGCAACAACGAGAAGGAGCTGCCCGACGCCTTCCTGCGCCGCTGCTTCTTCCACTACATCAAGTTCCCCGATGCCGACACGATGAAGAGCATCGTCGACGTGCACTTCCCCGGCCTGAAGAAGGAACTGCTCACTGCGGCGATGAAGACCTTCTACGACGTGCGCAACCTGCCCGGCCTGAAGAAGAAGCCCAGCACCAGCGAGTTGCTCGACTGGCTGAAGCTGCTGGTCGCCGAGGACATCCCGCTGGAGGCCCTGCAGAGCAAGGACGACAAGGTGGCCGTGCCGCCGCTGGTGGGCGCGCTGCTGAAGAACGAGCAGGATGTGACCTTGTTCGAGAAGCTGGTGTTCATGCAGCGCCACAACCGCTGAGCAGATGCGCAGGCCTCGGGCCAATCTCGGGCGCTGCAATCGAAGGCGCTGCAACCGGGGCGCTGCAACCGGGGCGCTGCAACCGGGGCGATGCAACCGGGACGATGCAATCGGGGGCGCCGCACGGAGCGCCGAAATGGGGGGCGATGCAATCGCGCGCCCGCTGCCACTGATCTGATGGACCGCACCATGGCCTTGCCACGCATCACCACCCCCATCACGCTGCAGGGCACGCATGTGCGTCTGGAGCCCTTGCAGCACAGCCATGCCACCGCGCTGGCCGAGGCGGTGCGCGACGGCGATCTGTGGCAGCTCTGGTACACCGCCATCCCCACGCCCGAAGGCATGGCCGCCGAGATCGCCCGCCGGCTGGGCTTGCACGCGGCCGGCAGCATGCTGCCATTCACCGTGCTCGACGCCACCGGCACGCCGGTGGGCATGACCACCTACATGAACATCGACAACGCCCACCAGCGTGTCGAGATCGGCTCGACCTGGTATGCCGGCCGGGTGCAGCGCAGCCCGCTCAACACCGAGGCCAAGCGCCTGCTGCTGGCGCATGCCTTCGAGCAGTTGCAGTGCATCGCGGTCGAGTTCCGCACCCACCGCTTCAACACCCAGAGCCGGCGCGCCATCGAGCGGCTGGGCGCGCAGTTCGACGGCATGCTGCGCAACCACCAGCGCGCCAGCAACGGCACGCTGCGCGACACCGCTGTCTACAGCATCACTGCCGACGAGTGGCCCACGGTGCGCGCCCACCTCGACTTCCAGCTCAGCCGCCCGCGCGGCTGAGCCACGACAGCACCGCCACCATGCCCAAGCGCCGCCCCATCACCGTCGACGACCTCTGGGCGATGGAGCGCCTGGGCACGCCCAGCCTGTCGCCCGATGGCACGCAGGCGGTGCTGCCGGTCGGCCGCCACAGCATGGACGACAACAAGGCCAGCAGCGCGCTGTGGCTGCTGCCCACGCTGGGCGGGCAGCCACGCCAGCTCACCCAGTGCGGCGACAAGGACGGCGCGCCGCAGTTCAGCCCGCGCGGCGACAGCGTGGGCTTCACCGCCCGGCGCGAGCAGCAGGGCCACAAGGACGAGACACCGCAGTTCTACCTCATCCCGGTCGACGGCGGCGAGGCCCGGCGCGTGGGCGAGGTGGCCACCGGCGTAGAGGCCTTCCGCTGGTGCCCCGACGGTGCGCACATCATCTTCATCTCCTGGGTCTGGCCGCAGATCAAAGGCGCCAAGGCCCAGGCGCGGGCGCTGAAGGACTTCAAGGCCCGCAAGACCACCGGCGTCGCCACCAGCGAAGGCCTGTACCGCTACTGGGACCACTTCGTACCCGAGGGCCGGGTGCCGCACCTGCACCGCATGAACCTGCACAGCGGCAAGGTGGTCGATCTGTTCGAGGGCACGGCCTACAGCCTGGACTGGTGCGACCCCGACGCCCACAGTTTCGACATCTCACCCGACGGCAAGCGCATCGTCTTCGCCTTCGACCCGGCGCCCGACAAACGCAGCGACGGCCGCTTTGCGCTGGCCGAGCTGGACATCAAGCGCCGCAGTGTCGAGGTGATCGCACAGGACGTGGGCTGGGATTTCGGCGCTCCGCGCTACAGCCCCGATGGTGCGCGCGTGGCCTGCCTGGCCAGCCACCAGGCGCTGCGCCACACCATGCCGCACCAGTTGGCGGTGGTGGTGCCGGGCCAGCCGGTCGAGGTGGTCAGCGCCGAATGGGACCACGAGGTGGCTGCGCCGCTGCTGTGGGAGGACGACGGCAGCGCCGTGCTGCTGGCCGCCGAACAGCAGGGCCGGCGCCACCTGTGGCGCTTCGACCTGGCCGACCGCCGTGCCGAGGTTCTGGTGCATGGCGGCACGGTGCAGGGCTTCGACAAGGCCGCCGGCACCCTGGTGACGGTGGCCGACGCCGCCGACCACCCGGCGCGCTGCCATGCCCTGCTGCCCGGCGCCGCGCCGCACCGCATCGAGACCTTCAACGACGCGCTGATGGCGCGCATCCAGCTCGGCCGGCACGAGTCCATCCGCATCACCGGCGCACGGGGCGACCCGGTGCAGGTGTGGCTGTTCTACCCGCCCGGCTTCGACGCGAAGAGGCGCTACCCGCTGCTGCAGGTGATCCATGGCGGGCCGCATGCCGTGGCAGGCGACAACTGGCACTACCGCTGGAACAACCCGCTGTTTGCCGCCGGCAGCGGCCAGAAGGGCAAGGATGGCGGCGATGGCGGCGATGGCGGCCATGTCGTGGCGGTGGTCAACTACCACGGCTCGTCCAGCTTCGGCCATGCCTTCCTCGACAGCATCAGTGGCCATTGGGGTGAGCTGGAGCTGCAGGACGTGGAAGCCGCCACCACCGAGCTGCTCAAGCGCCCCTACATCGATTCGGCACGGGTGTACGCCACCGGCGGCAGCTACGGCGGCTACATGGTGGCCTGGATGAACGGCCATCTGCCGGCCGGCCGCTATGCCGCCTATGTCTGCCATGCCGGCTGCTTCGACTGGACGGCGATGTTCGCCGACGATGCCTGGGCCTGGCATGCCAAGGAGCTGGGCGGCTGGTACTGGGACGAGCCGGCCCGCGTGCAGGCGCAAAGCCCGCACACCTTTGCCGCCGCCATGCACACGCCCACGCTGGTGATACATGGCGCACTCGACTACCGCGTGCCCGACGCCCAGGGCCTGGCCTACTACAACACGCTGAAAGCGCGTGGCGTGCCGGCGCGGCTGCTGTGGTACCCCGACGAGAACCACTGGATCGTCAAGCCGCAGAACAGCCGGCTCTGGTATGCGGAATTCTTCGGCTGGCTGGCCGCCCACCCAGGGCAGCACAAGCCGGCGAAGCCGGCGAGGGCAACCAAGGCGGGCAAGCAAGGGCGTGGCGCAACCGGCGCCTGAACGCGGTATGGTCCAACAGCGTGCCCAGGCGGCACCGGGAGGCAAGCGATGCTGATCAACTTCTTCTACACCCTGCGCGCGGCCAAGCTGCCGGTCTCGGTCAAGGAATTCCTCACCCTGCTCGAAGCGGTGAAGGCGGGCGTCATCGACCAGTCGGTCGACCAGTTCTACTACCTGGCCCGCACCACGCTGGTGAAGGACGAAGCGCACTACGACAAGTTCGACCGCGCCTTCGGCGCCTACTTCAAGGGCGTGGAGATGCTGGCCGACTTCACCAAGGAAGTGCCGCTGGACTGGCTGCGCAAGAACCTGGAGCTCGAACTCAGCGCCGAAGAAAAGGCCAAGATCGAGAAGATGGGTTGGGACGAGCTGATGGAGACGCTGAAGAAGCGCTTCGAGGAGCAGAAAGAGCGCCACGAAGGCGGCAACAAGTGGATCGGCACCGGCGGCACCAGCCCGTTCGGCGCCTACGGCGTCAACCCGCAGGGCATCCGCATCGGCCAGGAAAAGAGCCGCAACAAGAGCGCGGTGAAGGTGTGGGACCAGCGCGCCTACAAGGACTACGACGACAACCTGGAGCTGGGCACGCGCAACATCAAGGTGGCGCTGCGCCGCCTGCGGCGCTTTGCCCGCGAGGGCGCGGCCGAAGAGCTCGACCTGGGCGACACCATCCACTGCACCGCCGCCAACGCCGGCCTGCTCGACATCAAGCTGGTGCCAGAGCGCCACAACAAGGTGAAGGTGCTGCTGCTGATGGACGTGGGCGGCACCATGGACGAGCACATCCACCGGGTGGAAGAGCTGTTCTCGGCCACCAAGACCGAGTTCAAGCACCTCGAGTTCTATTACTTCCACAACTGCGTCTATGACTTCATGTGGAAGAACAACCGGCGCCGCTTCAGCGAGAAGACCGCCACCTGGGACATCATCCGAAAGTACAACAAGGACTACAAACTGATCTTCGTGGGCGACGCGACGATGAGCCCCTACGAGATCCTGCAGCCCGGCGGCAGTGTCGAATACAACAACGAAGAGCCGGGTGCCGAGTGGATGCAGCGCCTGACCAACGCCTTCCCCAAGTACGCCTGGATCAACCCTGAGCCGCAGGGGGTGTGGCAGTACCGCCAGAGCATCTCGGTGATGCAGCAGCTGGTCAACCAGCGCATGTTCCCGCTCTCCCTGGCGGGGCTGGAAGGGGCGATGCGTCTGCTGTCGAAGTGAGCCTGCGGCGCCCCGGGCGGGGTGCGCTGGCCGGCGTGCCTGCGCGCTGGCTGCGGCCGGGGCTGCTGGTGGTGGCTGCTGCGCTGTCCGGCGGTTGCGCGTCCATCCGAGGCTGGCTGCCGACCGACGGCAACACAGCCACGCCGGCACAACCACCGGCGCGGCCCGAGTTCACGCTGATCGTCGAGGCGCCAGCGGCACTGCGCACGCTGCTGCTGCGCCACCTCGACCTGGCCCGGCTGCAGCAGCTGCCCGACGACGAGCGCCTGGGCAATGCCGAGTTCAACCGCCTGGTGGCCGCGCTGCCCGCGCAGGCGCGCGAGCTGCTGCAGACCGAAGGCTACTTCGACGCCGAGGTCACGGTGCTGCGCGAGGCCGAGCGGGTGCCCGACGGCCGCCGCAGCGCAGTGCCTGCCACCGTGCGGGTGCAGGTGCTGCCCGGCGTGCCCACCCGGGTGGCGACGCTGCAACTGCAGCCAGAGGGCGAGTTGAAGCGGCGCATTGCCGCCGGTGATGCCGATGCACGCGCCGTGCAGGGCCGGCTGTCTGCAGACGGCGTGCTGGGGCCAGGTCAGGTGTTCCGCAACGCCGACTGGTCGGCCACCAAACAGCTGCTGCTGACCCGCCTGCGCAGTGCCGGCTATGCCGCTGCCAGCCTGCAGCGCAGCGATGCCAGCATCGACGCCGACGCCCGCAGCGCGTTGCTGACGGTGGTGCTCGACAGCGGCCCGCTGTTCCTGGCCGGCCCGGTGCAGGTCAGCGGGCTGCAGCACCACGATGAGGCCATGGTGCAGGCGCAGGCCGGCTTCGGCGCCGGTGCACCGCTGACCGAGGCGCGGCTGACGGCCTTCCAGGACCGGCTGCAGAAGACCAGGCTGTTCAACAGCGCCACCGTCGCCGTCGAGCCCGACCCGGCCAGCGCCGCCGCAGCGCCGGTGCGGGTGCGGGTGACCGAGGCGCTGCTGCAGCAGGCCACGGTGGGCGCCGGCATCAGCGCCAATATCGGTCAGCGGGTGACGGTGGAACACACCCACCGGCGCCTGTTCGGCCTGCCGGTGCTGGCCGACAACAAGCTGGAATGGGGGCGCGACCGCCAGAGCTGGAGCGGCGACTTCACCACCCACCCGGGCGACGGCTTCTACCGCAACCTGCTGGGCGTGCAAGCCGAGCGTGTGACGAGCAACACCGACGTGGTGCTGTCGCAGCGCCTGCGCCTGGGCCGGATACAGGACACGCCGCGCATCGACCGGCTGTACTTCGTCGAGTTGCTGCGCTCTCGCCAGGCCGACCTGCCCGGCACCGCCGGCAGCGTGCGCAGCGGCGGCGCGCCGTCCACCGCCACTGCGCTCAGCGCCAACGCCCACTGGGTGTGGCGCGATCTGGACAGCGCCATCCTGCCCACCCGCGGTCTCAGCCTGGCGCTGCAGACTGGCGCCGGCCAGGCCACCCAGCACGGCGGGCCCAGTGGGGCCTTCGCCCGGCTGTACGGCCGGCTCACCGGCTACCTGCCGCTGGGTGAGCGCTGGTACGGCACGGCACGGCTCGAGGCGGGCCAGATCCTGCGTGGCACCGGCGTGCAGGTGCCGGACGCGCTGGGCTTTCGCGCCGGCGGCGACGATTCGGTGCGCGGCTACGCCTACCGCGCGCTGGCGCCCACCGACGCCGGCGGCGGCACCATCAGCGGCAAGCAGCTGCTGACGGCCAGCGTGGAAGTGGCACGGCCGATCCTGCCGTCGATGCCGTCGGTGTGGGGCGCGCTGTTCATCGACGCCGGCCGCGCGGTGAACAACTGGCACGGCTACAGCCCCGCCTGGGGCTATGGCGCCGGCATCCGCTGGCGCAGCCCGATCGGCCCGCTGCGCGTCGACCTGGCCTGGGCCGATGAGTTGAAGAAGCTGCGCCTGCACTTCTCGGTGGGCATCGCCTTCTGACCATGGACACCGCCACGCCACCGGCAACGCCCGCCACGCCGCCGGCTGCAGCGCCGCCGCCTGCAGCACCACCGCCTGCAGCACCCCCACCACCGCCGCCGGCCACACCACCGCCGGCCCGGCGCGGCCGGCCCGCCTGGCGCACGCTGCGCTGGGTGACGCTCGGGCTGCTGGCGCTGGTGCTGGCCCTGCTGGCCGCGCTGGCCGCCAGCGCCTGGCTGGCATGGCGTCACCCTGCTGCCCTGCCCTGGCTGCTGCAGCGCCTGCCCGGTCTGCAGGCCAGCGGTGTCAGCGGCTCGCTGGCCAGCGGCCGGCTGCAGATCGACCAGCTCGACTGGCAGCTGCCGGCCCGCGCCGGCCGGCTGCGGCTGTGGCAGGTGCAGATCGACGGCGCCAGCCTGGTGCTGTGGCCGCGGCCCGGCACCCAGGCCCTGCTGCGCATGGGCCGGGTGCAGGCCGCGCGCGCGCAGTACGACAGCCCGCCGCCCAGCGGCCAAGCGCTGCAGGCCCCGGCCGACCTGCGCCTGCCGATCGACCTGGCGCTGCAGCAGCTGGTGATCGACCACCTGCAGGTCGACGCGCTGCCGCCACTGCGCCAGCTGCGCGCCGGCCTGGCGCTGGGCGCCGACAACGGCCGCCTGCACCGGGTCGACGGGCTGCAGCTGCTGCTGGAGACCGGCACCGCAGCGGTACCGGCGCCGGTGCAGCTGGCCGGGCAGCTGCAGATCACCACCGCCGCACCGCTGGCGGTGCAGGCCAGCCTGCAGGCGCAGCGCCAGGCCGCACCGGCTTGGCAGGCCAGCCTGTCGGCACAGGGCCCGCTGGCCGCCTTGCAGGCCGAACTGCAGCTGGATGCCGACGCCCAAACCGGCAGCGCCGCACCCCGGCTGCAGGCACGCGCCACGCTGCAGCCGTTTGCCGCCTGGCCGCTGGGCACGCTGCAACTGCAGACCGAGGCGCTGGACCTGGCCGCCCTGTCGCCGCGTCTGCCGCACACCCGCCTGGCCGGCCGCGCCGACCTGCAGACCCAGGGCCTGGACCGCCCCGCCGCGCTGAGCGCCACGCTGGACAACAGCCTGCCCGGCGCCTGGGATGCCGGCCGCCTGCCGCTGCGCCAGCTGCAGCTGCAGGCCAGCGGCCGGCCCGACCAGACCGACCGGCTCACGCTGGACCGCTTCAACCTGCTGCTGGGCGACGCCGCCGGCCCGGCCGGGCGCATCAGCGGCCAGGGCCAGTGGCGTGGCGACACCCTGGCGTTGCAGCTGCAGATCGACCAGCTGCTGCCGGCGCGCCTGCACCGCAGCGCCGCGCCGCTGCGGCTGAGCGGCCCGCTCACGCTGCAGGCCAGCGGGCTGCCAACCACGACCACATCCACCCCGGCCACATCCACCCCGGCAACGACAACCACCGCCGTGTTGGCGCCCGGGCCCACGGTGGCGGTCGACGGCACGCTCAGCGGCCGCTGGAGCGACGGCAGCGGCCAGCCGATGCAGCTGCGCCTGGTGGGCGAGGCCGGCGCCGGACGCCTGCTGCTGACCCAGGTCGAGGCCCGTGCCGGCACGGCGCTGGCACGGCTCAGCGGCCAGGCGCGCGCCGACGGCGACGGCTGGCGGCTGCAGGGCCAGGCCACGCTGGCCGACTTCGACCCGCTGCCGTGGTGGCGCGGGCCGGCGGGCTCGGCCTGGCGCCGCGGCCCGCACCGGCTGCAGGGCGAGGCCAGCGCCCAGCTGCTGTGGCGCCCGGCCCTGGCCGCCCGCGCCGGCGGTCTGGCCATCGACCAGCTGCTGGCTGCAGTCGACGGCAACGCCAAACTGCATCTGACCGACAGCCTGCTGGCCGGTGTGCCGCTGGCGGCCGACCTGGCGCTGCAGAGCCAGGGCCCCGGCGCGCAGGTGCAGGGCATGCTGACGCTGGGCGGCAACCGCCTCACATTGGACGGCCAGGGCGGTGCCGACGCGGCGGCCGACCGCTGGAGCGCCAGCCTGCAGGCGCCCATGCTGGCCGCTTTGGCGCCGCTGCGCGAGCTGCTCGATGAACTGGCGCCCGGCAGCGCCGCAGCCATCGACCAGGCCTGGCCCCAGGCCGGCAGCCTGCAGGCCACGCTGCAGACCCAGGGCCGCTGGCCGGCGCTGCAGAGCCAGGGCACGCTGCAGGCCAGCCAGCTGACCAGCGCCGCCTTCCAGCTGCAGCAGGCCGACATCAGCTGGCGCCACGGCGACCGCAGCGATGCGCCGCTGCAGCTGAACCTGCAGGCCCGTGGCCTGCGCAGCGGCGGGCAGCAGATCGACAACCTCGCGCTGGCGCTCAGCGGCACGCTGGCCGAGCACCGTGTGCAACTCAGCGCCGACAGCCCGCTGCGCCCGCCGGCCTGGGCCGACAAGCTGCTGGGCCCGGCAGGCACCGGCACCCAGCTGGCCGGCGAGGCGCGCGGCCAGTGGCTGCCCGGGGGCAGCGGTGCGGGCGGCCGTTACCGGCTGCGGGGGCTGGCATTGAACGGGGGGGCCCGGCAGTCCGCCACCGCCGGCCGCCCGTGGCTGGTGGCCAAGGATCTGGCAGCCGAACTGCAGCTGGCCAGCGACGGCAGCCCGCTGTCCGTGACGATGGCACCCGGCCGGGTGCAACTGCCCGGCACGGCACTGAACTGGCGCAGCCTGGGCTGGCAGGCCGGCGGCATGCTGCAGGTGGCGGCCGAGCTGGAGACCATCGACGTGGCCAGCCTGCTGAACCGGCTGCAACCCGACATGGGCTGGCGCGGCGACCTGACGCTGGGCGGGCGCATCGACATCACCAGCACGGCGCAGGCGCTGGACGTCGACATCGTGCTGGAGCGCGGCCAGGGCGACCTGAGCGTGGTCGACGACCTGGGCCAGGCCCAGCCGCTGGGCCTGAGCGCGCTGCGCCTGGCGCTCAGTGCCCATGGCGGGCGCTGGCAGTTTGCCCAGGGCCTGGTGGGCGCGCGCATCGGCTCGGTGGTGGGCGCCCAGGTGCTGACCAACCCGCCGGGACAACGCTGGCCCCAGCCCGACGCCGTGCTGCAGGGCCTGGTGGAGGCGCGGGTGGCCGACCTGGGCGTGTGGGGCACCTGGGTGCCGCCGGGCTGGCGCTTGAGCGGCGCACTCGACACGGTGGCCCAGTTCGCAGGCACGCTGGGCGCGCCACGGGTCACCGGCAGCATGCGCGGCAGCAGCCTGGGCCTGCGCAACGTGCTCGAAGGCGTGAACCTCACCGACGGCCAGCTGGAGCTGCAGCTCACCGGCGACCAGGCCCGCATCACCCGGTTCAGCTTCCAGGGTGGCGACGGCCGGCTCGACATCACCGGTGGCGCCGACCTGGGCGCGCAGCCGCGCCTGGCGCTGCAGCTGGTGGCCCAGCGCTTCCGCCTGCTGGGCCGCATCGACCGCCGGGTGGTGGCAAGCGGCCAGGCCGGGCTGACGCTGAGCGATAGGCGCCTGCAGATCGACGGCGGCTTCAAGCTCGACGAAGGCTGGTTCGACATCGGCCGCAGTGACGCGCCCGCGCTCGACAGCGACGTGCGGGTGCAGCGCGGCGCCCCGGCGCCGCCGACAGCCGCCGCCACGCCGGCTGCAGCACCAGCGGCGCCGGTGCCGGTGCAGGTGCAGATGCAGGTCAAGCTCAACCTGGGCCAGAACCTGCAACTGCGCGGCCAGGGTGTGGACACCCGGCTCGCCGGCGACCTGGTGCTGACCAGCGCGGACGGCAAGCTGGCGGTCAATGGCAGCGTCAGCACGGTCGACGGACGCTACGCCGCCTATGGCCAGCGGCTGGAGATCACCCGCGGCCGTTTCATCTTCACCGGCGAGCCGGGCAACCCGCGCATCGACGTGCTGGCCATACGCCCCAACCTGGACGTGCAGGTGGGCGTGCTGGTCGACGGCCTGGCGTACAACCCGCGTGTGCGGCTCTACAGCGACCCCGAACTGGCCGACTACGACAAGCTGTCGTGGCTGGTGCTGGGCCGCAGCCCGGACGGCCTGGGCAGCGCGGACACCGCGCTGCTGCAGCGCGCCGCCTTCGCGCTGTTGGCGGGCAACAGCGGCGGGCCCACCGACAAGCTGATCGAGGCCATCGGCCTGACCAACTTCTCGTTGCGCCAGACCGAGGGCGACACCCGCGACACCATCATCAGCCTGGGCAAGCAGCTGTCGCGCCGCTGGTATGTGGGCTACGAGCGCGGCGTGCGTTCCACCACTGGCACCTGGCAGCTGATCTACCGCGTGGCGCAGCGCTTCACCCTGCGCGCGCAGTCGGGCGGCGAGAACGCGATCGACCTGATCTGGACCTGGCGCTGGTGAGCGCTGCCACGGCGGCGGCCGCCACCGTGCATGCGAGAATCCGGCCCGGTCTGCCGCCGTAGTTCAATGGATAGAACGAGCGCCTCCTAAGCGCTAGATACAGGTTCGATTCCTGTCGGAGGCACCATTGCAGCCACGACGGCAGCCACGCCGGCTGCCACGCCGGCTGCCCCCCGGAGCGCACGAGAAATCGCCGGGCAGCTCCCAGGTTTCCTCATTCCCCCTCGGGGGCTTGGCGCGCAGCGGCTGGTCTGGAGGCGCTCTCTTACGCCGATCAGTCAAACGCCGATCAGTCAAACGCCGATCAGTCAATCGCCGATCAGTCAAAGACCGATCAGTCAAACACCGATCAGTCAAACACCGATCAGGTCGGTGCTGCCGAAGTCGGTGGGCAAGGCGTCGCCCTGATGGCCGGTGTCAGTGAGCCGGCGGTCCTGGATGCGCTGCTTGGTCTGCATGCGGCTGATGACCGACGCCTCTTCGCGCAGCGACAGCGCAAACGGGTAGAGCGAGCGCTCCCGCGCGGCGGTCTCGGGGTGGCCGCCGAATTCGCCGATCTGGCGCATGATGTAGCTGAAGTCCACGCCCAGCAGCACCGCCGGCGCGTGAACCGCCTTGTTCATCCGCTCGTTGGCCAGCACCTGGCAGCCCAGCATGCGCTCGTAGTAGCGCACATGGCGGGGGTTGACCTCGATGATCAGCATGTCGAAGCCGCGGATGCGGTGGGCCACGATGTAGGCCACGTGGAACAACGTGGCCAGCACCCGCTTGGTGCCCACCACCGGGTCGATCGCGAGCTTGGTGAATTCGCAGATGCGGCGGCCTTGGGCGCGCAGGGCCGCCACCTCGGTGCCGAATGCTTCGTCGGCACCCAGGCGAACCGGGCTGTCGAACGAGACGGTGATGGTGCCGATGACCACCTCGTCTTCGACCGCCGTCAGCGTGAAGCGGTTGACGGTGGGGTCGGTCGGCAGGCTTACCTGCTGGTAGCCGCGCCAGCCGTAGCGGTCTTTCAGCAGGCTGTTGACCCGCCCGCGCCGTTCTGCCGAATCGGCCGTCTTGACCTTGAACCGGCGCGGGCCGGCAGGGCCGTCGGGCAACAGGTCGATGCGCGGGTCCTGTACCAACATGTGGCCGCCGGGGCCACGCCACATGACCGACGCTGCAAAGATCGTGCTGGACTTCAACGGTACACCAGAGGTTGTTGGAAACAGGTTGCTGAGCCGCATTGCTCTCGTCCGATCATAGCCATGGTCAGGTACTGGCCGGATGACCGGTTGTCACGCCAGGCTTGGTTTTGGTGCATAAACGGGCTGTTTGGGCCATTGCAAACGCCGCACACCCCCTGAATGAGGGGGTTGAGTGTGGCGGCGATCCAGGAATTTTGCGGAACCTTTACATCTGCACACGCGTGCGTTCACGCAGCTGTGGTGGCGACCAGGGCCTGCAGCATGTCCAGGCTGTCGGCCTGCCACAGCGGCTTGTCGTGCCGGATGCGCAGCATGCGCGGAAAGCGCAGCGCGATGCCGCTCTTGTGGCGCGGGCTGCGGGCAATGCCCTCGAACGCCAGCTCGAACACCAGGCTGGGCTTCAGGCTGCGCACCGGCCCGAACTTCTCCAGCGTGTGGGCGCGGATCACCGCGTCCACCGCCTTGAACTCCGCATCGCTCAGGCCCGAATAGGCCTTGGTGAAGGTGAGCAGCTGCAGCGCGCCGGGCTGGGCCGGCTGGCGGGCTGCGATGGCCTGCACCACCGCGTCGGCCTCGGCCGCACCGGCCGGCGCCCGGCTCCACACCGCAAAGGTGTAGTCGGTGTACAGCCCCGCCCGCCGCCCGTGGCCGGCCTGGGCATAAACCAGCACCGCGTCCACGGTGTAAGGGGCGATCTTCCATTTCCACCAGGTGCCGTCGGCCTTGGTGCGGCCACTGCCGTAGGCCGCCTGGCCGTGCTTGAGCATCAGGCCCTCGACACCACGGGCTCGGCTTTGTTGCCGCAGTTCGGCCAGGGCCGGCCAGTCGTCGGCACCGACCAGCGGGGACAGGCCGAGTGTCGGTGCCGACAGTTGGCCCGGTGGTTGGCCCGGCAGTTCGCCCGGCAACAGGGCCTCCAGCTGCGCGCGCCGCTGCCGCTGTGGCAGCGCGCGCTGGTCGCGGCCAGCCAGCTCCAGCAGGTCGTAGGCGATGAAGCGCACCGGCACTTCGGCCAGCAGCTTGCGGCTGAGGGTCTGGCGCTGGATGCGCCGCTGCAGCAACTGGAACGGCGCCGGCCGGTCGTCAACGCCCCAGGCCAGCAGCTCGCCGTCGAGTACCGTGCCGTCGGGCAGGCCGGCGGCCTGTGCGGCCACCTCGGGAAAGCGCTCGGTGATCAGCTCTTCGCCGCGCGACCAGATCCACAGCTGGCCGCCGCGCCGCACCAGCTGGGCGCGGATGCCGTCGTACTTCCACTCTGCCTGCCAGTCGGCCAGCTTGCCCAGGCGGGTGGTCAACTGCGCCGGCGCAGCATCGTCCAGCGCATGGGCCAGGAAGAACGGATAGGGCTGGCCGTCGGCCGGCGCAGCGGCGGCGCTGGTGTCGCCCTCAGCCGGCAGCGGCGCCAGCAGCGCGGCCAGGCGTTCGGCAGTGGGCACCTGGCGGGCGTCGGTCCAGCCCATCATGCGCTGGGCGATCAGCTTGGCATCCAGCCCGGCGTGGCGGGCCAGCGCGCGCTGCACCAGCAGCTTGCTGACGCCCACCCGGAAGCCGCCACCGATCAGCTTGACCAGCAGAAAGCGCTGCTCGGCCGGCAGCTCGTCCCACCAGCCGCGCAACGCCTGCGCCTGATGCGCGGGCGGCTGACCGCGCAGCGGCAGCAGGCGTTGGGTGAGCCAGTCGGCCAGGCCCAGGTTGCTGTGCTGCGTGGGCGGCGGCAGGATCTGGGCGATGGTCTCGGCCAGGTCGCCCACGGCCTGGTAGCTGGCCTCGAACAGCCAGTCGGGAATGCCGGCCAGCGCGGTGGCCTCGGCGCGCAGCAGCGCGGTGGGCACGGTCTGGCGCGGCTTGCCGCCGGCCAGGAAGTACAGGCCCCAGGCGGCGTCGGCCGGCGGCGCATCGCCCAGGTAGCGCACCAGCGCGGCCACCTTGGCCTCGGTGCTGGTGCTGGCGTCCAGCGCGGCGTAGAGGGCGGCGAAACGGCGCATCAGCGTCGGTGCATCGGTGAATGGCGCATCGGTGAATGGCAGATCGGTGTCTGGCAGATCACGCCGACTCACCGACTGGCGCCGGCTGGGCCGGCAGCTCACCGCCTTCGCCACCGAACTCGGTGCGGAAGGAGCCGGCCTGCAGCCCCTGCTCCTG
>Ga0136636_10000954_pt1 | contig 16177 bp, 14 predicted proteins | sample AntDrymUQ8522106_2_FD_104653 | JGI IMG/M metagenome (GOLD analysis project Ga0136636, IMG submission 104653) | Polar desert sand microbial communities from Dry Valleys, Antarctica - metaG UQ852 (21.06) | ecosystem: Environmental > Terrestrial > Soil > Desert | place: Antarctica: Dry Valley... | reverse complement strand
TTTTAATCTGTCGGCTTCCATTATATGTAATGTCGAAATTGAAATCGACTGCGGCATTATTTAAAAAGGTACTTGGATCGAGAAAGGTGGTTTCAAGTGCTTCGACCGAATCGTTTTCGGTACTATAAACGGGTTCAAAAGTATAGCTCTTTGTTCCGAGTTTGATTTTTACTTCATCTTTAATGCTTTTAAGATTGGTGGTGCGGATTAAAATGGTCGCCTTATTCCATTCGATATCTGTAGCGAGAATGTTTTTGGAACTAAAATCGAACGCGATATACTTTCCTTCAAAATTCATTTTTGCAGTAAAGACAACCGATTCATAGTTGCTTCTATTCAGTAGTTTTGTCGCAACAGTTGTTTTGTTTGTCAAAATCTCGGGAAATAAATACGCAAATTCTGTTACCGATGTGCGGAGCGTAGTTGCCACTTTGGTCTTTTCGTTGACCGAAATACTTTCAGTGAAAACCTTATACGGCACTTTGACAATCGGCCCGTAAAAATAAACATGCTTCCCCCATTTTTCTCCTGTTTCAGCGACTACTTCATTTTGCCGCATCGAACGTTCGCGGATGAGATCTTTTACAAATTCGAGCGGAATCAGTAGTATAAGCGTGAGCATGCCGACCATGATCATGCGCGCAGTGTTACTGTGTAAAAAACTTAAAATCCCTTTTTTTTCATTTGTTTCCATATTAATAATTTAGTTGGTTATGATTGATCTATTTTACAAATTTATAAATATAAAAGTACTTTGCATTTCAAAGTAAATGTGCAAAAAAATCTAGCTTTTGGCTATCAGTTTTTCGAGTGCTTCAATATGTTTCCGGAATGCTTGCTTTCCGATGTTTGTCGCTTTGTAACTTGTGTTAGGTTTTTTGCCGATAAATTGCTTTTCGATAGCGATGTAGTTTTCTGCTTCGAGTGCTTTGGCGTGGCTAGCAAGATTTCCGTCGGTGACACCAAGCAATTCCTTGAGCGTATTAAAATCGGCTGATTCGTTTACCATTAGGATAGACATGATACCGAGCCTGATGCGATGGTCAAAAGCCTTATTTATATTTTGAATAATATTCTTCACGCAATTTTGTTGTTAATTTTTTCTGTCATATTTGAAATACATAATGCTGCCGTATATGATATGACAAACCCCAAACCCCAATGCCCAGAATTCAAGTCCGTATGCAAGAAATGCCGTAGCAACGAGCCCCAAAATCACGACAGTTATGCCAAGATAACGCACATCCCGCAAGGTATACTTACTAGCGTTGACACAGGCAAGTCCGTAAAAAATTAACGTCACGGGCGCAATCATCCCATACATTTCATCGCGCAACAAAAGTAAAGCGAAAACACCTCCAGTAACGAGCGGAATCAGGAAATTTACCATCAATCGTCTGGCAGTACTATTCCAAACTTTCTCTCCTTGGCGCCTGGCCTTATACGCAGTCATAATAAACGCCGTGGCAACAGATAACAGTAGTACAATCGCAGCAGTCGCAGCAATCGCTTTAAAAGTGGCGCTTTCTAAAGTCACATAACCGGACTCATTCTTTGCGATTAGTGCGTTGGCGACATAGGCGCCAATTAAGCCATAGACGCCGGCCAATACACCAGATAAACCGCTTAGTGAAATGAATTGACTCGAGCGGTTCATCATGTTCTTGATGTCGCTGATGTCCTGGAGATAATTTTTTTCTTCCATATAAAAGTACTTTGAATGACAAAGTAATGGTAAAACATTTTTCTGACAAAACATTTTTAGCTTTATTTTATAAATTATTTACTGTTGCAGCAGAAAAGTTTTTCAAACAAAAAAACGTAATTTTGTGCAACAATTTTAAAACAGAAATACTATGAGTTCATTTGACGTAGTCATTATAGGTTCAGGACCGGGCGGATATGTGTCGGCGATTCGCTGCGCACAACTCGGCTTCAATACCGCAATCATCGAAAAATATAATTCACTCGGCGGAACCTGTCTCAACGTGGGTTGCATTCCTTCTAAAGCGCTCCTGTCATCGTCGCACCATTATGCCGAGATCAAACATTTTGAGGAAAACGGAATCGAAATCAGCGGCGAAGTCAAAGTGAACCTTGAAAAAATGATTGCACGTAAGCAGGCTGTCGTAGACCAGACCGTTGGCGGAATCAACTTTCTCATGGAAAAAAATAAGATTACTGTTTTCAACGGTATCGGATCTTTTGTCGATGCGACACATGTTGCCATTGCTAAAACTGATGGTAGTTCTGAAACTATTGAATCTAAAAATATTATTATCGCAACTGGTTCCAAACCGTCGTCGTTGCCGTTCATTACGATCGATAAAGAACGAATTATCACATCCACAGAAGCTTTAAAACTTAAAGAAATTCCTAAACATCTCGTCATTATTGGCGGTGGTGTTATCGGTATCGAATTAGGTCAGGTATATTTGAGATTGGGCGCACAGGTTTCTGTCGTAGAATTTATGGACCGTATTATTCCCGGCATGGACAGTTCGTTATCAAAAGAACTTACGAAAGTCCTTAAAAAGCAAGGAATGAAATTCTATGTGTCGCACAAAGTAAAAGCTGTAGAGAGAAATGGTGATTCAGTTTCCGTACAAGCCGAAAATCTAAAAGGGGAAACCATCACGCTCGACGGTGATTACGCTTTGGTTTCTGTCGGACGCCGCCCATACACTGATAATTTGAATGCAGACAAAGCCGGAGTCAAAATTTCTGACCGAGGGCAAGTGGAAGTCAATGAACATTTACAAACCAATGTGTCCAATATATTTGCGATTGGTGATGTCGTTCGTGGCGCCATGCTAGCACATAAAGCGGAAGAAGAAGGTGTGATGGTTGCCGAAATCCTTGCCGGCCAAAAACCGCATATCGATTACAATTTGATTCCGGGTGTTGTTTATACGTGGCCCGAAGTTGCTGCAGTGGGAAAGACCGAAGAGCAATTGAAAGAATCAGGAGTTGAATTCAAATCAGGCAGTTTCCCGTTTAAAGCTTTGGGAAGGGCGCGGGCCAGCGGTGATCTGGACGGATTCGTAAAAATTCTCGCTGATGCAAAAACAGACGAAGTATTAGGCATTCACATGATTGGCGCAAGAACAGCCGATCTTATTGCTGAGGCTGTCACTGCAATGGAATTCCGTGCTTCTGCCGAAGATATTTCGAGAATAAGCCATGCGCATCCTACATTTTCCGAAGCGATAAAAGAAGCGGCTTTGGCAGCGACCGACAATCGTGCGTTACACGTTTAAACTATTAAAATCTTATATTTACTAAAAGCCGTTCATGTTTCTGATGAACGGTTTTTTTATTTCGCCTTGAACAACGGTTTGTAGTTTTTCCAATACTGTGTAATCAGGAACAGGTTTCCCAAAAAAACGAAAAGTCCAATTGGAAGGCTTTCGGGCGTCATGAATATATTAATCAATAAAATATTCAAAGTGACAGGTAAAATGAGCAAATTAGCCAGCGCGACGTAACGTCCAAAAACATAGGCCAATCCACAAATCAATTCAATTCCTTTTGCCAACGGCATCAAATAGGCCGAAGCAACGAGCCCAACCTGAAACGCTTTAAAATCTCCTGTAGTTACAGGTTCTGGGACCAATTTTAAAAAAAAGCTTACCGCTGCAAAAAGCAGAAGAAAGCCTATTAGCGTTCGGATAATAATTGTGGCGATTTTCATAATTTTCGAAAGTTTCTTGATTGATACTCAAATTTACGAAGTTATTCCTCTAAAAATGTTAATTGACTGATTTTAATTTGTTTACAATGATTCGTAGAAATTAAATTTGAAGAACGAAACTAGATTAAAAGGCGCAATCATATAGCGCAAAGTGTCGGTAGTGTGTGAATAAAAGCACGAAAAATGTTTTGACAATTTTTTGTAATTTTGGGCGACAAGAAATTCACTTTGAGAACCGTTATTCACAAACAAATTGCCCATCCCGAACAGTTCAAGCAGCAACTATTAAACTGGTCGCAGGATTTTCGTGAAATTGTTTTTCTGGACAGCAATAGCCATCATGGAACGTATTCAGATTATGATTGTGTACTTGCTGTCGACGCTTTTACTTCAATTCAAACCGATTACTTCAATGCATTTGCCGATTTACAACAGTATTATCAAACTACAAAAGATTGGCTCTTCGGTTACTTATCGTATGATTTGAAAAACGATGTGGAAATGTTGTATTCGGCAAATCAGGACGGATTGCAGTTTCCCGATATGTTTTTCTTCCAGCCCAAAAAGTTATTCCAGCTCAAAGGTGACCGACTCGAAATGCGATATTTGTCCATGTGTGATGAAGATATGGAAGAAGATTATCACCAAATTTCCAAGTCAGAAAATCGGCCAGCCGTTTCACAAAAACTCGAGATACAGCAGCGCATTTCCAATACCGATTATGTCAGTAAAGTTAATGAAATGCTACAGCACATCAGCCGAGGCGATATATATGAAGCCAATTTCTGCATGGAATTTTTTGCTCAAAATGCCGTCATTGATCCGTTTGCGACATTCAATAGTCTCAACAAAATATCGCGCACACCGTTTGCGGTTTTCCTAAAAAATCATAGGCACTATCTTTTGTCGGCTTCGCCCGAACGGTATCTAAAAAAGAAAGGCGAGCAACTTATTTCACAACCTATCAAAGGAACTGCCCCGCGATTGGCCGAACGCGCGAAAGACGATGAATTAAAAACTAAGCTCGCTTCCGACCCGAAAGAGCGTTCCGAAAATATCATGATTACCGATCTCGTGCGCAACGACTTATCACGAACAGCCCAAAAAGGCTCGGTTCAGGTTACCGAATTGTGTGGTATCTATTCGTTTATGCAGGTGCACCAGATGATTTCAACAATAGTCTCTAAACTCGATCCCAAATATTCGCCCATCGACGCACTCAAAACATCTTTCCCTATGGGAAGCATGACCGGCGCACCCAAAATTTCGGCGATGAAAATTATCGAGCAACTCGAAGAAACCAAACGCGGTTTATACAGCGGCGCAGTAGGTTATTTTTCACCCGACGGCGATTTCGATTTTAATGTGGTCATCCGAAGTATTCTTTACAATCAGGACAGCCAATATGTTTCATTTTCGGTAGGTAGCGCCATAACATCGTTGTCGGATCCTGAAAAAGAGTATGAAGAGTGTCTGCTCAAAGCGAAGGCGATGCGCCAAGTATTGGCATAAATTCAAATCAAATCGTTACTTTTGAACATGCTGAAGCAATTACAAAATCATCTTACTGAAAACCTGGTTTTCCACGGGAAGAAAAAACTATTACTCGCTGTCAGTGGCGGAATTGACAGTATGGTCATGCTGCATTTATTTCAAAGCTTACAATATGAAATCACTATTGCGCACTGCAATTTCCAACTCCGTGATACTGAAAGTTTCAACGATGAAAATTTTATAAGGACGTATGCCGATGAACATCAAATCCCAGCTTTTATCACACATTTTGACACCAAAACATTTGCCGACGATTATAAATTATCGATACAGGTGGCGGCACGCGAACTACGTTATAACTGGTTCAATGAATTGGTGCAAAGCCACAAATTTGATTATGTCCTGACCGCGCATCATGCCGACGATAATCTTGAAACATTCCTGATCAATCTTTCACGGGGAACTGGTGTCTCTGGGCTGACGGGAATTCCGCAACAAAATCAAAGCATCATCCGACCACTATTGATCTTTAGCCGGAATGAAATTGAAGCTTACGCCAAAGCCAATAAAATCGAATGGCGTGAAGACAGCAGCAATGCATCCGACAATTATCTGCGCAACAAAATACGCCACAAGTTGGTACCTGTTTTAAAGGAGCTTAATGCTGAATTTCTGAAGGCTTTTCAAAAGACGCAAAATTATCTGCGAGAATCACATGATCTAGCCGAAGACGCGTCCATTATGGTTTATCAGCAAGTCGCCCAAGAAGCGAATGATGAAATTCATTTTAATCTTAAGAAACTCAGGCAACTTCCGAACTATAGATCCTACTTGTACCAATGGCTTGTCGAATTCGGTTTTACTGCATGGGACGACATTTATAATTTGGCAGATAGCCAATCGGGGAAACAAATTTTCTCACCTTCGCATCGTTTGGTTAAAAACAGGGAATATTTTATTTTGAGTCCGTTATCCAAGTTAGATAAAAATGATAAATTCGATATTGATCAGAATGTAAAAGGCGTTAATTTTCCCATAAATCTTACACTTTGCAAAACTACGCACATTTCGCAACCATCCAATTCCGTTATCTTTGTCGATGAAGCCAAATTGAAGTTTCCTTTGCTTTTGCGGCGATGGAAAGAAGGCGATAGTTTTAAGCCTGCCGGAATGAACGGGCAATCAAAAAAAGTCAGCAAATTTTTCAAGGATGAAAGAATGTCGGTTATCGAAAAAGAGAATGTATGGCTGCTGTGTTCGGGAGAACAAATTGTCTGGATTGTTGGAATCAGGCAGGATGAGCGTTTTAAATCAACTGAAATAACCAAACAAATTATACAAATAGCATTATACCCATGAGAAAAATATTCTTATTAGTGGCCTTTCTGGGTTTTGCATCCGGAAACTCCCAAATGCTCGAACCTGTCAAATGGACTACCAGGATCGAGAAAAAATCGGAAACCAATTACCAGTTGGTTTTTGACGCGATTTTAGAGAAGGACTGGCATGTATATTCGCAATTTACACCTGATGGCGGTCCCTTGCCACTAGAACTTAGCTTCAAAAACAAGGAAGGGAATTTCAAACTTGTCGGGAAAGCCTCCGAAGGAAAAACACGCACGGAATACAACGACGTCTTTGGGGTCAATGAAACTTTCTTCGAATACAAGGCGCAAATCCGTCAGGAAATCAGCCTGACCAATCCAAAAATAAAAACGATTGAAGCAATCCTGAATTACCAGGTGTGTAAGGAATCGTGCATCAATGCTGAGAAGAAATTTGAGTTTATCATACCTGCGCAAAAAAAATCACAACTTGTCGACAGTCCGATTGATACTGCAAAACAAGTAATAACTCCTGTGACAGTAGATCCACAGCGACAGATAGCGACAGTTTCGGCTGCACCAGAAGAACAACAATCAGAACCTGACAAAACAGTTCCCAAAAGAGGACTGTGGTCGGTATTCTTTATTGCATTTTTATCTGGATTCGCCGCGTTGCTGACACCTTGCGTCTTTCCGCTGATTCCAATGACGGTGAGCTTTTTTACAAAGCAAAGTAAAACACGTGCACAAGGAATCGCAAATGCCGTTACTTATGGAATATCGATCATAATCATTTATGTTGTTCTTGGATTTCTCGTCTCGTCTATTTTTGGTGCCGACGCTTTAAATAGTTTAGCGACAAATGTTTGGTTTAACCTCATATTCTTTGTGCTGCTGGTGTTTTTCGCTGCGTCCTTTTTGGGTGCCTTTGAAATTATGCTTCCAAATTCCTGGGCCAATAAAGTGGATAAACAAGCCGATAGAGGCGGGATCTTAGGAATATTATTCATGGCTTTGGCTCTAGCCATCGTATCATTTTCGTGTACCGGCCCGATCGTGGGAACGCTGCTATTTGAAGCTGCGTCGAACGGAGTGATTGGCCCGATCGTGGGTATGTTCGGATTTTCGCTTGCATTAGCATTACCATTTATGCTGTTTGCGATGTTTCCGGGTTGGCTTAATTCATTGCCAAAATCGGGCGGATGGCTCAATACAGTCAAAGTATTTTTGGGATTCCTTGAATTGGCACTCGCTTTTAAATTTCTATCGAATGCTGATCTTGTGCTACAATTGCACTTATTGGAAAGGGAAGTTTTTCTTGCAATCTGGATTGCCATTTTCGGAACCTTGGCATTATATCTCTTCGGAAAAATAGCCATGCCGCATGATAGTCCGATTACAAATCTTTCTGTTGGTCGAGTCATGATGGCGCTATTGTCGTTAACGTTTACAATTTACCTTATTCCCGGACTTTGGGGCGCGCCTCTCAAACTGATAAGCGCTTTCCCGCCGCCGATGGAATATAGTGAAAGTCCGACTGGCTTGGGTGGAACTCACTCAACTGCTGTTGTCATACCTCAGGGCGCCAAAAGTGGTCCGCATGGATTGTTTATTTTTGACGATTATGACAAAGGTTTGGCGTACGCAAAATCGGTTAACAAACCAATTATGCTCGACTTTACGGGATTTGCTTGCGTTAATTGTCGTAAAATGGAAAACAACGTTTGGTCTGATCAACGCATCCTGCCGATATTGATGAACGACCTTGTGCTGATTTCATTATATGTAGATGATAAACGCGACCTACCCAAATCGCATCAATTGGTATCGAAAACTACCGGCTCGGAAATCGAAACCATTGGCGACAAATGGACCGATTTTATGATTACTCGCTATAAAACCAATACACAGCCGCTTTATGTTTTGACGGATACAGTCGGGAACAGCCTGAATGTTGCACAGCCAACAATCAGTTATGTTGGTGTGGCGGAATATGAAAAATGGCTAAGATCGGGAATCGCCAATTTCAAAAAGTAAATCTATCGTCCTTAATACGGTCATACCAGAAAATCCCGACGAGCAATGTTGGGATTTTTTGTATGTTTACCTGAGCCTATTCTAACTTTTGATTTTTTTTTAGAAAAAAGTAGGGTGTTTGCATTCGAAGTTGTCTTAGCTAAAATCAAAAAAATCAATCCATATGAAAACTATTAAAATTGTTTTGTTGTTACTGGCATTTTCGGCGGTTGCATTTTACTCGTGTGCCGATTCCAATCCAATTGAAAAGCAAACGGTCGCAACGCAAAAGAGTATCGCTTTGAGGACTGCGCTTAACGAAATCAAAAATGCGAACGATATCAGCGGAAAACCTGCAAATGCAGAAGGCAAAACCGCCTTGACCAATCCATTCTGCTTTGAATTTGTTTATCCGATTACACTTTCATTTAGCAACGGCGCAAATGTTTCGATAGCAAATTTCCAGGGTTTGCTTGATATCCTTGAAAGCGAAACGGCAATACTTCATATTGTAGGAATCTCTTTTCCGTTTCAGGTAACTTATGGCGGTGCGGTACATACAATTACAACGGAAACAAACTTTACGGCACTCATACAAACTTGCGGTTTCAACACCTTTATTCTGGATTTGGAGCAATCATTTTGCTTTGATATTGTCTATCCTATAGAATTACAGCCCGGAGACGATTTTACGCAAACTATCAATTCTCAGGAAGAACTACAGGCTTATCTTAATGAACATGCCAATTCTGGTGTGGCGATTTTGTTTCCGATTTCGGTGATTTACATCAACCAAACTGTGGTTATCAACAACTTATATGAATTGTACCAGGTAATTAGTTACTGTGATACTTGCATTTGTACACAGGAATACGCTCCTGTATGTGTGCAGACGCCCGCGGGAATTGTAGAATATGGCAATATTTGCCAGGCAGAATGTGCGGGCTATACCCAAAACGATTTGGTGCCGTGTAACGGTCAGGTAGATTGCAGTATAAGCAATGTGACCGCAACTCCGGGTGTTTGTAACGATAATGGTACGTATCCGCTAACGATTAATTTTAGTTATAATGCTACAGTGACCTATTTCAATCTTTATAATGGAGGCAACCTATTGATTGGGACTTTCCCGATGTCTTCATTGCCATTGACAATCCTAAGTTATCAGGTTTCGCCGACAACAATCGATAATATTCGTATTCAAATCAATGAGAATTGTATTGGTTATGCATCATGGTCACCACCAAATTGCGCCTGTGTTTGCACAACAGAATACGCTCCCGTTTGTGTGCAGACAGCAACTGGAATTGTTCAGTTTACCAATGCATCATGTGCTTCGTGTGCTGGGTACACTCCAAATGATTTTATCACCTGCGGTGTTATTACAAATAACTTCGGGACGCAACTTGGTAGTTGTTTTAACATTCAATATCCAGTTTCCGTGCAGCATCAGGGTGCCTTGGTTACTGTCCATTCAAACGGTGAATTGCTGCAGTATTGGTTTCCTGCTTTGGGTCCGATGCCATTGTTGAATTACCCTGTCACAACAGAATTTAATAACATGCCATACACTTTCAACAGTCAGGCAGAATTCCAAAATCAGATCAATGCATCCTGCAACTAATAGCATAAATTGGGAGTTAAATTAATTAATTCGCTGTTGCCACATATCTTTAATTGGATGTGTGGTAATAGCTTTTTATAGATATGGATTCAATCGAGGAGAAGCAGGGCGCCATTTTGTGTTCGGAAGCAGTTTTTAAATCTGTTTTCGAAGCGCATTTCAAGTTGCTGCGGAATTTCTTGATTTTCAGGTTTCGAAATGTCGAACGAGCAGAAGACACAGCGCAAAATGCATTTGTAATTCTTTGGGAAAACTGCGGCAGTTTAAAACCGGAGCAAGCCAAAAGTTTCTTGTTTACAACCGCTATAAGGCTGTCACTTAATTCGATCAAGCATGATAAAGTCGTCGCCAATTTTGAGTTGGTGTGCAAACCAAAATCCATGCATCACGAAACGCCTGAATTTTTGTTGGTTGAAAATGAGTTGCAACAACAACTTGAACACGCCATTGGAAATCTACCCGAAAAACAGCGCACGGTTTTTCTGATGAACAGAATCGAGAACCAGTCTTATAATGAAATCGCCGCATTACTGGACTTATCCGTAAAGACCGTAGAAAAGAGAATGCATTCCGCTTTAATTGCGTTGCGGAAAGTAATTAAAAGCGTATGAAACCCTAAATGTAAGAGAATTAAAATGAATAAAAATCAAGAATCTAACGATACGTTTCTGTCCGAATGGCTAGCAGACAATATTTCGGATGCGCAACTGCAGCAACTGGTTCCGAAAACTGATTTTGACGCATATCTGCAATTGAGAAGATTGCTTCAATCCTTTGCGGTGCCCGACGCCGATATGCAAGCCAATTACGCATCGATTAAAGCAAAACGTATCACTGCAAATAATACAGAAGCAAAGCGAATTTTCCCATTATATGGCTGGGCGACGATTGCGGCGACACTGCTGTTATTTTTCGGACTATACCAGGTTTACATTTTTTCGAGTAGCGTTTTTACTGATTTTGGAAAGACCATGGCGATAAGTCTCGATGACGATTCAAAAGTGGTTTTAAATGCAAAATCGGAAGTTTCCTATCCTTTGTTTTTCAGGTATAATCGCACGTTAAAACTCGCCGGCGAAGCTTTTTTTGAAGTGGCGAAAGGTAAAGCTTTTACGGTCGAAACACCGAGTGGAAAAGTCGAAGTGCTCGGAACTAAGTTCAATGTAATTTCGCGCCCCGGATTTTTTGAAGTAATTTGTTTTGAAGGCCGCGTGAAAGTCAGCCATAAAAAATCTACAAAGATTTTGACGCAAGGCGATGCCATTCGTTTTTACGAGAATACATCAGAAACTTGGCGTGAGCTACAATTAAAGCCACTTTGGATTAACGGAGAATCTTCTGTCAGGAACCTGCCTTTAAAATGGGTGATTCACCGACTCGCGAATCAGTATCAAAGGAAAATTGTATATCCTCAGCAATTGAATCGGGTTCGGTTTACGGGAAGTTTTACACATCGCAATCTTGAAACGGCGTTGCAATCAATTTGTATTCCGCTGAATCTCAATTATTCCATATCGAACTCCGGAACCATCATCCTTTCTGAATGAAGCAATTCATCACGTTTATTACCCTTTTGCTTGCGATTCAGACTGCACGGTCCCAAAACGCAGCACGGCATTCATTTTCTTGTACTGCATCGCGGCTTGATAAAGTACTCTCTGAAATCGAGCAGCAGTTTGAGGTGAAATATTCGTATGTAGACAGTTTGGTCGCGCCAAAAACCATTGCTGTGCTACCTGCAGATTATACCCTTCAAGAATTGCATTCTCAAATTGCGTTACAAACCGAATTGGTTTTCGTAAAGATTGACGAACGCTATTATTCGATATACGGTGCCACGGAGGGAACGATAAAATTAGAACAACTAAAGGAAATTCTCGTGGAGGGTTTTTTATCGAAGGGCATTAACAAAGTCGGACAAAAAGTGATCATTTCACCGCAAAGTGTCGAGGCGTTGCCCGGCGTTACCGATGCCGATATCTTACTTTCATTACAGCAGTTACCGGGAGTTAAAAGTCCGAATGAAACCGCGAGCGGACTCCATGTCAGGGGCGGAACTTCCGATCAAAACCTCATAATGTGGGACGGCATCAGATTGTATCATCCGGGCCACTTGTTCGGAATGATTTCAGGTTTTAATCCCAATGTCGAGCAAACCGTCCACTATTATAACAAAGCGACCAATCCCAAGTTCGGGGAAAGGATTTCGAGCGTGATTGATATCAAAACAACTGATAAAATTCCGGATGAACTTAAAGTAAGTGCCGGCTTGAATATGCTAAACGCCGATGTTTATGCAAAAGTTCCGCTCGTAAAAAATAAATTAGGGTTGCAACTCTCGGGCAGAAAGTCGTTTACCGAATGGTGGCAGTCGCCTACCTTCGACGCTTTGGCTGATAAAGTTTTTCAAAATACCAACTTCAGAGATTTTAATGACAATAACCATTTCCAGTTTGTGGATTATTCGGCGAAACTCAATTTCAAAGGTACTGAGAACACTGCGATTTCAGTTACAGGAATCTTCATCGACAACCATCTTAACTTCAATACTGTAAATAAGAACTCGGAGACGAAAAACCAGAATATGGATATTCGCAATTACGGTTATAGCTTAAATTGGAGCCAAAAATATTCTTCAAAATTTCAGCAAAAATTATTACTGTACTATTCGGCCTATAATTTTGGTTACGATAAAAAGCAATTCTTTGCAACGGGTGGAAGTGACCGATTTGAGAAGCTCAACCGCATCACCGATTCGGGAGCGGAACTCAATTTTACTTACACAGCAACGGATAAAGTCTTCCTAGAGTTTGGCTATCAATTGCTGGGTAATGACATCTCGCATTCTTTCACGAGCGGCAATAAAAATATTAAAATTGTACTTGACCAAAAGCGGCTGTTTAATGTTTCACATGTAGGTTATGCTCAGGCGAAGTACGAGTGGAAGCAATGGAATTTCCAGACCGGCGCGCGATACAATCATTTTGAAAAATTGAATTCGGGAAGTTTTGAACCGCGGATTTTCGTCCAAAGAAACTTAAACGATGCATTCGTGTGGCAACTTTCGTATGAGCGTAAAAGCCAGATTATGAGTCAGGTGCGCGAGAGTCAGGCCAATGACTTAAGCCTTGAGAATTACGTTTGGATATTGTCAGATAACGCAGCATATCCGATCCAGAAAGCCAACCAATATACGATAGGAGTTATTTATAAAAAACGGTCGTGGCTTTTCGATGTAGATGCTTATTACAAGACCATTTCGGGTATCACATCGCTTTCATTCGGATTTATGCACCCATATGACTCGGCACTGCATAATGGAAACGGTTTTACCAAAGGAATCGATATTCTGATTCAGAAAAGCGCACCCGATTGGCGGGCTTGGGTGACGTACACTTACCAAGACTCTCAAAACCGATATGACGGATTGAACAACGGCAAATATTTCCCTATTAATTCGGAAAATAAACACGCGCTCAACATTTCGTTTCATAAGAAATGGAAAAATATTTCCGCGGCGGCAGGCTGGTTCTGGCATACCGGAAAACCATACAGTTTGCTTGATGCTAATAACCAGCTAATTTCTTTTAATTCCGAGCGTTTGCCAAATTACCATCGGCTTGATATTTCGGCATTCCATGCTTTCCGCAAACAAAAATCGTGGTCGGGTAAAGTGGGTTTTTCGGTGTTCAATGCCTACAACCGGCGAAGCGTTATCAGCAAGGAATATGAAAGATTGTACAAGAACGTCACTGATTTTTTCAATTCCAACTACACTGTCCAGAATTATCATTCACTCGGAATTACCCCCAATATTTTCGTTCGCATCAACTTTTAATAAAAATAATCCAAACGCAATGTATTCGGATTCGATTAATCTTATTTTAAAATATGCTGACTCAGGATCCGGTAAACTTCATTGATGTTATTGCCGCCTTTTCCAAACTGCTTTTTGATTGGAAAAGCTTCATCCCTAATCCAGATTTTGAGTTCGGCATCTAGGTCAAGGATACCGGCGCTTTCCTTAGAGAATTTGATCACGTTTGTGTATGGAATCGAAAGATAGTCGACTTTGGTTCCGACCAATTGCTTCTCTACCAAAATCAATCTTTTATTGGTAAAGATGAACATGTCTTTGATCATTTTGTAAGCTTTTTCGATAACCTCTCCATCTATAAGGATCGGTTCAAATTCTTTTGCTGCGTCTTCTGTTGTGACTTCCGATGCATTGCCGAGGATGGCGTTGAATATTCCCATGATTTTATTATTTGATTTGTTCAAAATTAATTCAATTTGATTTCTGCCCATTGGAATTTTTACTATTTTTAACGTTATAAATTTATACGCCATGTTAGTTAAAGTATTTGGAAGCGCCGTTTTTGGGGTCGAAGCCACGACCATCACTATTGAAGTAAATATGGATAAGGGAATAGGATACCACTTGGTAGGACTGCCCGATAATGCCATCAAAGAAAGCAGTTACCGCATTGCAGCGGCGTTGAAGAACAATGGGTTTTCAATGCCCGGTAAGAAGATCACTATAAACATGGCCCCCGCCGATTTGAGAAAAGAAGGTTCAGCTTACGACTTGACACTGGCTGTCGGCATACTGCTGGCATCCGCGCAAATCCACTCAGATGAAATCGACAAATATATTATTATGGGAGAGTTGTCACTTGATGGCAGTCTGCAACCTATAAAAGGAGCTTTGCCGATTGCGATCAAAGCGAAAGAGGAAGGTTTTAAAGGTTTTTTTCTACCCAAACAAAATGCCACGGAAGCTGCAATTGTTTCAGATCTGAATGTATATGGAGTGGAAAACCTACAGCAAGTCGTTGATTTTTTTGAGAAAAAAGGTACGCTCGAACCTACCATTTTTGATACTAAAGCCGAATTTTATAATTCCGTCGATTTGCACGAACACGATTTCAGTGATGTTAAAGGTCAGGAGAGTATCAAGCGCTGCATGGAAATTGCCGCTGCAGGTGGACACAATATTATTTTGATTGGTCCGCCGGGTGCGGGAAAGACGATGCTTGCCAAACGCTTGCCAAGCATCTTGCCACCGATGACGTTGCGTGAAGCGCTCGAGACGACTAAAATTCACAGTGTAGCAGGAAAATTGAAGGAAGTTGGTTTGATGAACCAGCGGCCTTTTAGGAGTCCGCACCATACGATTTCGAATGTTGCTTTAGTCGGCGGCGGCAGTTACCCACAACCCGGCGAAATTTCAATGGCACACAACGGTGTATTATTCCTGGACGAGTTGCCAGAATTTAAACGTGATGTGCTTGAAGTCATGCGCCAACCTTTGGAAGACCGTGAAGTGACGATTTCAAGGGCGAAATTTACTGTGACTTATCCATCGTCTTTCATGTTAGTGGCGAGCATGAATCCTAGTCCGGGTGGCTTTTTCAACGATGCCGATGCACCAAATAGCGTGTCTTCAAATGAAATGAACCGATACATGAGTAAAATTTCAGGTCCGCTTTTAGACCGCATCGACATCCACATCGAAGTAACTCCGGTGCCATTTGAAAAATTATCCGACGATAGGAAAACCGAAAGCAGCGTGGACATTCGCAAACGCGTCACCAAAGCGCGAGAAATCCAGTCGGTTCGTTTTGCGGCAACCGATTCGGTAAATTATAATGCGCAGATGGGAACAAAATTGATTCGAGACCATTGCAAGCTAGATGCGGCTTCGCTACAACTGTTGAAAACCGCGATGGAAAGGCTCAATTTATCGGCGCGCGCTTACGACCGGATTTTAAAAGTGTCCCGAACAATTGCCGATCTTGAAGGCGTACAGAGTGTAGGCGCGATGCATATTGCCGAGGCGATTCAATATCGGAGTTTGGATCGTGAAGGTTGGCTGGGGTAAAATAATCACAATTGATAACCGTCAAGGTGTCGGAAATTATTATTTTTGGAATTCTAATTATCCAAAATGAAAATTGTTATTTCCCCTGCTAAATCGCTGAATTACGAATCACCATTGCCGACCGATAGGCATACGACACC
>Ga0136636_10000953_pt1 | contig 16187 bp, 23 predicted proteins | sample AntDrymUQ8522106_2_FD_104653 | JGI IMG/M metagenome (GOLD analysis project Ga0136636, IMG submission 104653) | Polar desert sand microbial communities from Dry Valleys, Antarctica - metaG UQ852 (21.06) | ecosystem: Environmental > Terrestrial > Soil > Desert | place: Antarctica: Dry Valley... | reverse complement strand
GACGCAGCCAGTCCCATTGGAATTTGCGCGGACGCAGCCAGTCCCATTGGAATTTGCGCGGACGCAGCCAGTCCCATTGGAATTTGCGCGGACGCAGCCAGTCCCATTGGGATTTGTGCCATTACGTTCATTCCCATCGGGACTTGCGTAATAGTTTTTAGGGAAATGCCGCTAACAGCTTTCCCTAGACCGTCGATCGCCAAACCTATCAATGATATGCCGACGGCGATGGGAGCTATCAGTTCCGCGACTGTTTCGCTCGTAGTTCGTGGATTTTTGGCAGAGATTTCTGTGTTGGTGGCAGTCAGATTTGCGATCGGAATCAATAACTCCGTGATCGCCTCCATTATTGGCTTGATGATATTGGATTCAAAAGTTGTGGGGATTGCCACGATCGCCTCCATTACTGGAGCGATCATTTCAGAGATGGCTTTCAATATCGGTGAAAAGTCTAGCTGAAATCCTTGTTTGATTTGGTCAATGTCAAGTTGTAATTTTTTGAGGAAGTCAACGATCGGAGTTAGTAAGTTCACCCCACCTTCGGCAATTTGATCTAGCAATGATGGCGTTGCTAAGTCTTTCCCCTTGGGGCCTATGGGGGCGAGAGTTATAGTGCCCGTTCCTGGATTTAGATCGATATCTAATCCGGGTCTAGGAGCATCGTCTGTAGGTTTAAATGGTCGCGGTGCTGGGGGCTTTTTGGGTTGAGCCGCTGGACTGGGTGTCGGTTCCTCAAATTGTGGCGCGATCGGTGCAAAAGGATCGGCTCTCCCTATCCCGCTACCAAAGTTTACAGATCGGGAAGCCGAAGGACTGAGGATTGAGTTCGGCTTGGTAGCCGCGCCTCCTACAACTGGATTTCTTGATCCGGTTGTGGGTTGCCCGATCTCTTCGATAATTCCGGCCACTTTTGCCGCGCTCTTGGCCACTGCAAGGCCGGTCTTTGCAGCGGCTGCAACTCCTGTACTACCTTTGACGGCCGGTGCAACTCCAACAACTTTGGCTGTTGGTGCGATCGACGTTGCAGCAGCACCTGCCAGCTTTAGACCGCCTGTAGTTTTTACGGCAGCCGTGGCTGCGGCCATTTTCGCTTTGACAACGATCGGCAGCAATGGCCCTACAAAAAAGATTGCCATTAATTGTTCCCTCCCAGCCCATTCCAGAGGTTTGCTTCTACTTCATTTATTCGATCGATCACCGGTTGCAAGTCTAGATCGATGGTCATGCCCTGGAGCATTTTATTTATTGCCTTCAATTGCTCGATCGTTCGCTGGTCGATATGATCTTTGATTGGTTTATTCTGGGCTGCGAGCCTTTCTTCGATTATTGTCGCGATCGTGTTGCAATCACATCCACACATTTTTTTTCCTGGGGGGGGAGGGGGAGAGGCCGTGCCTTTGTAAATTAGATTGGGAGTAGGTGAAGGAGGATTTTTTGATGCAGGTACACTACAACTCGAGTAAATAATCGTATACGTAGTTTTTCGTAAAAAAAGACCGTCATCAAAGGTACTAGCGAGTGTCTCTAAATATGCATAAACGTTACTTTCTATGCCTGCGACCCCTTGCCAGTTAACATTGTTGCTTGTACCGTTACTAAGTCTTGCAGTACCTCTGTCTATCCTGTAAAACCTATCGCTATCCCACCTAAAGTCCATACCTGGGAATTCAAAATATCCGTTATTACCATTGTTGGGGTATGAGTTGAGAACAGTACGGTTTCCGTCTAGTCTTCCGGTTTGCGGGTTGAATTCTCCAGAGGATATAGATTCACGGTTTTCCCATAAACTGCCGTCTGATCGCAACGTTCTGGTTAGCCAATTTCGACCCACTATTACACTACAACCTTTATCTGGACGGCCGACAGGTAATACAGGTCTATTCCAATTTGCTTCAGATGCGTAAGAACTGGGATCGACCATTTATTGACACCCTCCCCAGCCCTGTCGCGTCATTCCAGTGAAAACTTTTAAATTGCCGTCATTTGCATAAACGATCAATTTCATGTCTGGACTTTCAAATTTAGGCAAAGATACACCAAGAAATTGTTTAAACCCTTCCTCTTTCCCGGTCTGTATATTGTTCGTTTCGTCAATTAAATCAAAATTAATACGTTCGGAATGTCTTATACTGTCAATCCCCGTAGGGGGATTCCACACTCCGAAATTCCACGATCCATTTATCATAGCTTGTTCGCCGTCGTGATTCGTATTGTAGCTGTCCCGACTGTGCAAATACCTCTCAAAGCTTGAGAAGCTTGGGATGTATTTACGAATAGATGTCTTAGTGGGATTTGAAACCCAGAATTAGCAATACTAATAGTTGTGCCGTGTCGAAGCCACAATTCAGTTGTTTGGACGGAAAAACTAAGTACGTAAATTTTTAGGATTCCCCGATTGCTGTCGGCAGGTAAAATTAAGGTTGGCGAGGTCGTGACTACTACTTGAATGATAGTATCTTCGCTCAACATTTCGTCGAACTTTTTACCGTTTAAATTGTTGCAACAGTTGATTATTTGCACCATGATTTCATACTACAAAATTATAAATTACGTCGTTAGATCCTTGTAAAAAACTAGAATCTTCTTTCGCGAATCCAGTGAAGCTGATTCGATCGTTTTGTAGTCCTGCGCCAGTATTTACCTGAAGGAGTCCAAAGCCTCTGTCAACCACTTCTACTACGATTTTCCAGCCAAACTGAATCCCATAGATTTCTAGGTCGCTAAAAAACTCAGAGACTCCCGTAAGAAAACACGGGCGAATATTGTACAGGTCAACCATTCCTACTTCAAAATTTTCATTGCTAACAGGACTTTGGAGGTAGACTATTAATCCTTTTTTTGGTTGAGAACGAAAGAATTGATTTTTTTGCTCTTTGATTGCATTGGTGTCGGTCGGCAAAATCACTGGCGCGTGCACTTCTGGCAATGAATCCAAGAAAGCGCAAACTCGAATTCTTGCCATTCCACCGTTGTAATTTACAGGCGTTCCCAACACGGTTGCTGCGCTGGGCGTGTACAAAGTCGCACTTTGTGGATTGCTGGTAGCTGAGATTTTGCCCGCAATCTGCCTTACCCGATCGGGCATATCGATCGCCATTAATTCCTCCTAGCACTACCGGAACTAAACACCGGGCGATCGCCTACCACAGAAATAAGAGCCGATCGCGCTTCCCCTGTTGTGGGGCGAGAACTTCCTCCACCACTGACGAATTTACTTGCCCCATCGAAAACTTGGCCAGCCCCTTGCCCCAATCTCTGCGCCGCTTGACCCACTCTTTGTGCCGCTTGTGGCGCTTGCTTTACCGCTTCCTGGCCAATTTTCGGAGCTTGATTAATTGCTTGCCTGCTAGCTTCTGCCCCTCTTTGTTGAATGCCTTTCAGCGTTGCGTTATCTTTTCCGTAAAGGATTTCCGCTGCTTGCCCGGCCCATTTTTTTGAGGCATTGCCTAAATCTTTCTTGAATCCCGCGACATTTTCTGCTGCTGCCTCTTCGCCAGGTCTGATCAATATTTCTTGTGACATTCTGAGCGCTTCGGCTAATTCAGCGTTAGCAAGTCCTATAACCTCCATCCAGGATTGTCCCGGCTGCCATTGTTCCCAAGTATTTGGATCTTGGATCGATGGAATATATCCAGGCGGGTAAGGTTCCCCTGTTTTCGGATTCATGATTATTGGCAAACCGCTTTCTACTACTGCATAGATCGTGGTGTGAGCCATCCCTCCCCCTAGTGGGTATATATTCCCACCGGACCCCATACCTCCTCCCGTTCCGGGCTGCATACCGGACTGCATGGCCTGGTTGAATCCTGAAGCATCCTCGCTGCGTCCTAATTGATTAGCTACCTGTTGGTTTGTTATAGGGGCAGTTCTTGGTTGATTTGTAAAAGCTCCTGCCATATTCTTCTCCTTAAATTAAGTTTGGATTAGGTGTTTCCATCCCGCGAGGCTCCAAAAATCGAATCGTGTAGACGTATTGATTGAAAGGTTTGGACACCCCGTCAGAAATCTCGTTAACAATCGTAACCCCTTGCGGGAATATAGCGAATTGCGCGTCGGTGCTTGTATCTTGCTGCTCGTTTATCCTTAGTAACAAAGCGCCGACAATACTTTCGCTGGTATTGTTCGCTGTGGCTGTTAGCCCAATAAATCCTAATGGTGTCCTGGTGCTAATCAAGTCTGCTTTGAGGATGGTTATAGTTGTAACCGTTTGAGTCGCGTCCGGCCCGAAAAAAGCTGTCAGTGGTTTGTCGATCGCCATACGTCACCTTAAATTAAATTGGGATTTGGGAGTGCTGATGTTGCGTCATCTTGCCAAATTTCGATCTGGCAAATATACCGCCTCAGCCACTTGTTGAATTGGAATTCGAGCGATTGTTCAAAGGGTGTGATTCGGAATTGGCTGTCAGTTGATTGGTCTTGGTTACGCTGCCACCGCAGAATCATTGAGAGTGCTGTTTGTTCAGGGGGATTGTTGGCTGTGGGTGTGAATTCGTAGGTTGGTATGAGTCCGACGGGTGCGACTAAATCATTTTTTAAGATAATGATTTGAGTGGCTGTCTGGGTTGCGCCGGCTCCGAAGAAGTTGGGGAATAAGGGTTCGCTAGGCATTTGTCAATCTAGTCCGTACCATACTATTACTGTTACTGGCGACCCGACCAATTGTGAGTCTGTAACGGCGGGATCGTGATGTAATTGCTGGAAAAGCGTATTGGAAGCCCCCCAGACCAGCCTGAATCGCCCATAGCAATTATTCGTACCTCATCGTTCTCTATAGACTGCTGGATGTAGCAGTTAGCCCCCGCCACATCGGTCGGTGATAGAGATGCTTGAAAGATAGTCGTTTCCAGACCTAAAGGTGCAATTTGCGCCTGAAACACCGCTAATTTGACATAACTCCTGTCCATTTGTGTCAGATAATTGGGATGCGGATCGATCGCTGCTGCATGATTTGCGATCGCACTCGTCACCTCTGCATCTCTCGCAATAGCAGCCGGGATATCCGCGTCAGTAAGTGCTACAGCGCTTCGCCTGTATAGTCCATCCCCCTCGGTTTGTGTCAGATACCCTGGATGCGGATCGACGGCAGTAGTGTGATTTGCGATCGCACTCGTCACTCTGCATCTCTCGCGATACTTGCTGGAATCTGTGGCTCCGTGATTCCATTCAGGTTAGTCAGGGTTCCCATTTTTACTAGCCAATAATGGATTCAGAAATCATCACGTTCGCCGTCCCTGCTGTTGTCATGAGGCTAATTGCTCCGGTATATCGATAATCGCTCGGCTCCGAATTCCAGTGGAATCCCGCCGGAATTATCGCCTCATAAGCCGTTGCTGTTACCGTAACTCCTTCCCGCAAGAGTAGCGATCCTGGCCCTATGTTAAAAAGGGAAAAGCTCGCTCTATTCGTGTTTGCAGGTAAAGCCACTGCTGCCGTATTTGTTACAGCAACAGCCGTAGGAGTTTTCGCTTGCCGAGTTTGTGGTAGTTGTTGGGCTTGTACTGAATTCAGATTGTAAATGGCTGTCATCAATCCTCCGGTTGTTTATCTAAAACGAATAGTTTGTTTTTGAAGGTCACGCCACATAAAGCTTTTTTTCTCAGTAATCTCAATACTTGAGATTTGCTCAAGAAATACTTGGCGCAATAGAGTTTCAGTGGGATACACTCTGGCGGTTCATTCGGTACTCCTGCCGAGCTGTATCGTGTAGCCGGGTAGTATGTGCGATGGTTCTTTCGGTCTCGCTTTCTCAATTACATTGTTCTCACCTTCTTTCGATATGTGTGTGTAGCGAAACTGCAATTGCAATCTTTTCTTTCGTCATGTTAACTGACGTAAAAAAAAAACAAGCCTGTCGAGAATAGACTTGTTACAACTTTTTATAAAGAAAACAATATTTTTTTATTTCTTTATTTCTTTATTTTTGGCTTCGTCTTCCCTCTCACACTGTGCCAGATAATCGGTCATTCCGTATTCGATGAGTTGCCAGAGCTTTTTTCTCTCCTGCACGCTTCGCATTTTTAGTCTCTTGTGAATGTCGGCTTTCATCCATATCGTCACTTGAACCTTGCTAGCGTTGGACATATTGTTTTCTTTATTTCTTTATTTCTTTATTTATTTTAAAGTTTTTCGTTCTCTCGCGCAACGCCCGCACCTAAACCGTCGTCGCTTTGCTTTTACCTTTAAACCCGACGAGCAAGTTTCGCTCCAGAAAACGGACATAAACGCTGCTTTTCGCTAGGCTTTAGGAGTCAATCAAATCAATTTACTTATGCAAATTTCACCGAACGAGATTTTCGCAGGATACACATTCGACGCTGTTGCAAGCGAAATTCGTATCCCTCTTGCATCTCTTCCTGGACTCTCTGCGATCGAAGCGAATGCCAACACAGGTAACGGGATGGAGGTGATTCGGCAAATTGTCGATCGCACTCATGTCGCCTTAACAGCCCTAGTTCCGACGGCAAGACCGACTAAAGCCACAGTTGCGAAGCCCAATCCGGCGATCGCCTCTGGTGCAAATATCACTCCGGGAACTTTGCGACAATCTTACAACCTGTCGTTCGATTTGCGGCCGACCGCTCTTGAATTAGCTAGCGAGGTCTAATAGATGGCTAGACCTGAAGGTATTACATTCAGGGGGAGTGATTACCTCCCCGACTGGGGAGATCCAGGAACCCCACTCAAATACAAGTACACATTTAAGGTTCCCGACGGTCTCTCTAATGGCGCCATTAATGACATTATTAATGAAGTTGGGGGGACGATTGTTGACAAAGATTCATCAAGTGTTCCCTGCGACGATGCCGAAGGTTATCCCTGGACTCCTAGAAAATTGAGATTTTGGTTCGCAAGCGGGAAGAGCGTTTCGATACCTGTTCCCACTAAAGTCGATTTAGTGGGAACATCTCTCGTTATTGCAACAGCGCTTTCTAGTGTTGCAGAGATAGTCTGCGTCGGTTTGGAGGGAGAAACCTGGCGGAATATTATGGATTTAATAGAACCTTCTACTTCTAATCTGCCTCCGACAGCGATGGAGATCGCCGAGACTGCAGCAGGAGAAAAGGAGCTATCCTATGTCGGGTCAATGTCGTACGAAGCTGACGGTACGACCGAGATGCTAAAGGCTTTTAAGATGGCGACCAATGTTGCCGAAAATGCGCCCTATGCACAATATGCTGGTGCGATCGATAGTTGTTTGATAGCCGGAGGCCCGATAAATACCGGTCCTGCTCGTTGCCCTGGATTTAAGCAGGTTACTTTCGACCATCGCCGATTTCGGGTGGTTATGCTGCAAAATCGCCGAGTTATTAGTGGCGAGGATGGAGACGCGACATCGGAAGTCAGCTTTGCTAAGTCCGAAATGCTCGTTCCGATGGGGAGTAGAACTCCTGCGGATATCCGAGCCTGTGCACTCGCTTTGCGAGCGGTTCCTCACACTATGTGCCTGGGATACCGGGGAGAGTGGGACAAAAGATTCTCTTCTAAAAATCCCGGATCTATCCCATAATGTATCGGGCAAATTACGTTACGGATATGGGCGAAAATTATTTTTTTATTTCGTTATCCGTATCCGTTTCCGATGCTTCTCTCTTGCCCGAAATATTCAAAAATAATGCTTCACAGGGTGCGGGATTTTGCACTTTACCGCGAACAATCCGACCAAGGGAAGCGCTACTTTTGGATGCTTCGGGGGAGGAGTATAGGATTCAATATCCTTTCCGACCCGGTAGTTCAGAATGGCTTGATTTCTGGAATGATATAAACCAAAATCCAGGAATCATTGCCAGTCGAAGTATTGGCGAACGCCTGCAATTAAACTTGAGGAATTTATGAGATTTATCTTACTCAAAACCGAATGCAATTCGGATGGCACTATTTCATTTTTTGGTGCAAACCAATCCGTGCGACGTGCATCAGGCAATTCTATCAATTGGATGGACTTGAACGAGGCTAAAACAAACACACTTGAACCCGACTTGTGCGATTTACTGTCATTCGACGATGCTGATTCAGCCACCGAGTTTTTGGAGGATGCTGAAATGTCCGACAGGGAAAATGTAAGTATCATCGGCGTTGATGCTGCGTGAGCAGCGCTAGCAAAGTCAAGGCTCTTAAAACAACCAGAGGTGTCGACATAAAGCTGCGCTACTCACTAGACGAAGGTGGTGAAGGACTTGTGAACCAGAGGCAGTATTTTGATGATTCCGGTTCACTTTTAACACCAATCACTCCTGCTTTGTTAGTTAGGCAAGTGCTTAGTATGAACAGCCCTGGATTGGAAAAAGTTGGAAAAGTCGAGCCTCGCTACGTGATGGTCTGTTTTGCATCGCCGACCAACCTTTCTGGGGAAAGTAATTTTAAAGTGTTGATCCCCTATGCTCCGGGCGATGCAAGTCAATCGGAGCAAATTAAGGAAATTCGAGATTATGTTTCCGCAAGCTCTTTTCTTGTCCCTCCATCACCCTTGGCGCTAATGTACCAAGGTGAAAACCATATCCCGTAATGCCGGCAATATTAACGACAATCATTGATGAAACAATCGCTACAGCAACCCCAACTTACACCGATTGGTTTCCCTTGAACACGCTGTTTTTAGTATTTCAAAGTGATGACACTGGGGAATACACAAGTACGGGGGAATTCGTAGAGGTTGCCGTAGCGCTATTCTCTCGCATCCAGTCTGTTCCTTTGGTAGAGCGATTGTGTGCAATGTTTGAGGGGTCTATCAATACAATTGATTTGGTTCCCATTCCAAGGGCTCTCTATAGAAATGATTTGCTCCCAATGCGACTATTGATAAACCCGAGTTCTTCGTTTCACGCACGAATTTATGCTGTCTCAGAAAATTGAAAAAGTTTCGCGTGGGCGGTTTGATGTTACCTACGAACACTTGCCAGACTTTAAACTAGCCTTGGATTTTAATCCCATAATTCAACGCTTTAACCTTCAAGGCAGTTTCTGTTTATTACACTGGCAAGCTAAACCTTTTGGTCTCCGGCGATGGGGTGTTTACGATGGTGGGAAAGACTCTTATGTGGCTTGTGAATGGAGTCAGATTGAGGTACTGAAAAGCCCAAGGTGTTTGCAGATTGACGAGACCGTCAGCTCTACCGTGCCGACAGCGGTTCTATTTTTTAAGGCCGGTGTTTTGCTAGCGTCACACACGAAAATAGGTTGATATGGAAAAAAAGATTGAACTGTTGACCATTCTTGTAGCTTCACTCAGTATCATTTCAATGAATCTTTCAATCATGCAAGTGAACAAGGAGGCGTTGAAGCGATTGGCTCTAAATCAGAAGAGAATCGACACTGTTAAAAATCTCGTGAGAATTCTACGAGGGGCTATAAGCGACATCGAAAAATTTTTGGCAACGAAGATGGGATACGAAATTCGTGATAGCTCCCAAAATTTGGACGAGCAATTACAACGGGATTACGACAATGAGGATGCAGGTTTCTAAATGGACAAGCTCTCATATCGCGTCGTTATTTTTTCGATCAGTTTGAGTGCTCTGATTTTTTCGTTTGGCGCGGTAAGTTTAGCTCTTAAATCCGGCGAAATTCCCGAACAGTTAGTTGCTCTAGGGGCCGCATCCTTCTCGATCCTTGGCGGACTTTTGGCTCCTTCTCCAAAGTGGTAAATCCATCAAAATCAAAATGAATCACTCTTTACTTTTCAGGATGTCTTTAGCTGTGGCTGACGATTTAATCGAAGGCACTTTAGATCTCGCGTACCCCGACGGAAGTATTATTGTCTACCGAGCTACATCAGGTTGTCCCGGATGGCAGCAGCCGGGTGATCAGTGGACACGAGGGCGAGGCCCGATTCCGTCGGGGCTCAATTATCGGATACCTGCGACTCCTTACCATTTAAATACTCGCGGGATTGAAGGAGATTTTTTTCACATTACTCCCGACCCAGTATCTGATGGCGCGGGTGGTATTCGATCCGAACTAGGCATCCACTTTGATGCAAATGTTCCAGGGTCTGCTGGGTGTATCGTGTTGAGGAATCGGGGAGGTTGGGAGGCTTTTTGCGATCGCCTTTCCAAGATTGCATCCCAGGGTATTAAATCTATTCCGCTCTCTGTTCGGTATTAACCTGTATCCTTAAGTTGGAAGCGCCCAAAATTGCTTGGGCGTTTTTTGTGGTCTGACCTCGAAAATAATACAGGTTTAATACCGTGTTGAGTAAAGAGTCTCAGAATGCTTGTATTGCAAGGATTCCGCGTGGTAAGGCAGAGGTCTGCAAAACCTCCACCCCCAGTTCAAATCTGGGTGCCGCCTTTTTTATCATGGATTCATGAACCTCTAAAACAACCGATTGATAGGACTTTCGAGATTGTAACAAAGTGTGTATCACACACAATCCACTACAATCAAGTACAGGAATTAATACCGATTTAATACTGTGGAAAATTTGGCGGAACGTGGGCGACTCAATCAGGCGAACGGCCGCTTAAGAGCGGCGAAGGCTGGGGTGTCCATTGTTCAAAAGCACGATCGCCTGTACTTGCAAGCGACACTTTCACCAAGACCCAACTCCGGGAAAGCGAATCCTTACCAACAACAGATAGCTCTGGGGATTTACGCGAACCCTGTCGGAGTCTCTTTTGCAGAAAAGGAAGCTCGGAAGGTTGGAGCGTTGCTGGCTTCAAAAGCCTTCGATTGGAGTTTGTACATCAAACAAGAAGAACCTGATACTGAGACGATCGCAAGCTGGATACAAAAATTTGAAGAATCGAAGCGGCAGACGGTTTCGATCACCACATGGAAAACCGACTATGCCCGCCCATTTGGGGTGTTGCCCGCTGGTGAACCGATCGCCCTCGATACGTTGCTAGGAGCGATCACCAAAACCAAACCTAACACCCGTCAGCGTCGCCGATTTTGCTTAGCGTTTCGCCAGCTAGCTCAATTCGCAGGGTTGGAACTCAATGTTGGCGCTCTGATGGGGAGTTACTCGCCGACCAGCGTTCAGCCCCGGAACTTGCCAACAGATGACGAGATAGCTGACTGCTTTGACGGAATTGAGAATCCACAGTGGCAGTGGGTTTATGGAGTTATCGCAGCCTACGGCCTTCGCGACCATGAAGCCTTTTATCTCGATATGTCGAAGTTCCCGATCGCCCAAGTGCTCGAAGGCAAAACCGGATATCGCCAGTGCTGGCCCTTATTGCCGGAATGGGCCGAAGCTTGGGGATTGGCTGATATTAAGCGGCCACCTGTAACCGGCGAGTGTCACGCAGATTTTGGCGCGAGAGTCTGCAAGTTCTTTGCGCGATCGCCTTTTGATTTCTGTTCCTATGATCTTCGACACGCCTGGGCCATCAGGGCTGTTCGCGTCGGGTTGGATGCGTCACTCGCTGCTAAACAGATGGGGCATTCATTAACGGTTCACAGCAAAACTTACCATCTTGGTATTAACGAGCGTGAGCAGCAGCAAGCTTACGATCGCCTGTTGCTGGCGCGTGATGCTGAAAAATTCTGAGTTTGAAACTCATAAGCTTCTCAATTGCATGATAAATGATTCTAATTCTTGCGGTTCGAGATTTGTCAATGGGAAGCCTTTGTCACCAAATCGGTTATACACAATGTACTCAAAAGTTATAGGCGAAATTTTCAACCTAAGATACTCTCTGGTAATAGCGTTTAATAGCTCTGTCAGATTCGACAGTTGCCCAAGCGCCTCTGGGATGGAGGTGATCTGATTATCGTCGAGGTGAAGCTCTGTCAGATTTGATAGTTGCCCAAACGCTTCTGGTATGGAGGCGATCTGATTAGAAAAAAGACCAAGCTCTGTCAAATTCGACAGTTGCCCAAGCGTCTCTGGAATGGTTCTAATTTGATTCTGGCTGAGATCGAGCCTTCTCAGAGTGAATAGTTGCCCAAGCGCCTCTGGGATGGAGGTGATCTGATTATCGTCGAGGTGAATCTCTGTCAGATTTGATAGTTGCCCGATCGCTTCAGGGATAGAGGTAATGCGATTTCCTCTGAGGTTAAGTTCTGTCAGATCTGACAGTTGCCCGACCGCTTCAGGGATGGAGGTAATGCGATTGTAACTGAGGTCAAGCTTTGTCAGATTTGATAGTTGCCCGATCGCTTCAGGGATGGAGGTAATACGATTTGAACTGAGGTCAAGTATTTTTAAGTTGGTTAATTCAAGGACAGCATCAGGAAACTCGGTTAACTTATTCCCACCCCATCCGCCTTCATCCTTGCCCAACAGCAAAGTTTCAAGTTTCGTACACTTGGCAATTTCTGGTGGCAACTTTTTCAACTTCAGCCCCGACAAATCCAGTTTTGTCGAATTCTCCTCAGATGCTTGATCAATTCTCTGCACTGCTTTCTCTCTCGTCATGTTCTTTGCCTCTCAGTGAAGTTCCTTTTAGTGTGACTATGATTTTAGTCTATCTCTCGTCTATCAAGTTCTTCTTTTCATAGTAAAACTTAGCTAAAACTGTCCGAAATTTCGGACAGTTTTAGCTATGCTCATTTTTGCTTTTCCTTGTTCCGGTTTTAAAAAAAAGAATCGCGGGATCTGGATCTTTATATTCTTGAAAAAGAAAAGATTGATAAGAGAAACTTATTGTCTAAAAATCCTGGCGAGCCGTTTTCAAACTATAATCCACCCTTATCAATCGAAGATTGAATGCGACTCCTTCGCCTTCTAGCTGATACCAATCGGCGATCTAATAAATACACGTTACAGTGAGGTTCCCACCAGTCGCCGTGCATCTTAAATAAGCCATCTTGTATCAACAGCTTAGGTGATGAGAATTCTTGGAGCCGTGGCAACTTTTCTACAAGTTGGCGGCTCACTATCGGCGGCAAATTTCCGCGACATTCTCGAACCGGAGATGGAAGCAGTCTGTAACTATTCGATAAATGGCGGCTGATGGTCGCCGCTGACAAGCCCCGATTATCGGCGATCGCCTTTTGACTTCCGCCATAAAAGCGGAAGTCGCCGCTGCAATAGATAAACCTCTCGCCCTTTCCCAGTACCCGCGCCGGATAGTCGCAGGTGTGCAGGTCGATCGGTCTCACTATTTCAGTCGGAGTTTCCCCAGGATCTAAACCCTGAGATTTTATTTGCTCGATCTCTTCTTGCCTAAGACGGTAGAGAGATGCGCGCTGCAAATGCTGTGCCTCAATTTCGGTAGCGATGATGTTAAGGCAAGATAATTCATCAATATTTATGGCAGCGATCGGGCCAATATCTTCCAAGCCAGCGATCGCCACAACTTTGTCAAAACTTGCGTAATAGACGTTTACCTGGTCGCCTTTTTTTTCCCACCCTCGGATAAGACCAGATTTTTTGGCTTCACCTAGCAAGGTGTAAACCCTTTTTTTGGAGAGGTTTAATCGATTAGCAGCGTTGGATAAATGAAAGCTTCCGACTCCACTGCCTTTATTTTTCTCGTGAGTGAACTGTGACTTGTCCGAGTGGCGAGCCAACAGCCAGATCCTCATCTGCCCGCCAAAATGCGCGTACAATCGGGCAGGAAAGCGCACCAAATCTATCTCGTCAACGCCAGCATACTCGCTATGCCAGTTTTCACAGACTTCGATCAGCCATTCCGGTGCCTGCACGGGCGGATTTTGTAGCGGATCATTGATCCAGATGTAAGGTTTTCCACTGGGGTGAATGCTCGGTGGCAAAACGCTTTGCTGACCGATCCAGCGAAATTCTAGGCATTCTACCTTGCCATCTTCCCCTAATGTTCCGGTGGTTATTTTTCGGTATCTGACGCGATGCCAGTCAGATTCTGGCACGGAAAAAAGGCACTGTTTTCTACCGGTGCGACCGCTAGTCCATGCGGTTGTTTTTGAGAAGTCTGCGAGGCTGTTTTCTCCGGCTAGCTTGCTGAGTAATTTGGCGGCTGATTCGCCGTCAATGTCGATCGCCAACAAACCATTCCCCAATTTCAAACCAATGCCAGTCGCCTTCCCGCTCTCTAAATCTTTGAGGCAGGAAAGGCGATCGACATTGCTCTTAGTCCACCCCTCTCGGATTGGCCTTTTTCCACGAACTGACAATAAAGGCCAGTCGGCAGGAATCGTTAAGAGTGCTTCTGAAATAGTAGGGGCGGTTGACTTCATCTTCGTTACCGCCGACCCGGATGCAAGTCTAGAATGCTCGCGCAATTCGGCAAGTGCCAGCGGTAAGTAGCTCTCATGCCGTATGTGCGGCGAATGTCTCTGAAGTGCTTTCCGTGCTTGAAAGTTTCGTCTTCCTTCAAGTTGAATAAGTGCCCGATACTGCACCCCAATTCTGCTGCTGCGATTTTGGTGGATACCCAGTCTGAAGATAATGGTCTGCCGATTTTTTTAATGCTCATTTAGTTGCTCCGGTACTATGTTCGCGAACAATATTGGCTCAGTTTTTCCGTTTTCCCATTTGATCACGAGACCCGGAACTCCGGTGTTGGACACTTCCATTATCAAAATCTCCCCCCGTCTACTGCTGAAACTCTCAAGAACGTGTTGGTCTATTCTTAAATTGGCGAAAGAATCTAACTCCGCAAGCTGGTTGTTGTGAGATTCTATTTTTCGAGCAAAGATACTCTTGTTCTGTTCTTCGGCTGCTAGCAACTCTTCTTCCGCGTGATCCCTCCAATCAGTAATGTTTTCACGCGCGCTCTTTATCTGTTTTTGGAGCTTTGCTGGTAGTTCACTCTTTGGCATTGAGATCACCGGTGCAAGATTCAACGCGGAAATATTGATCGATTCGGGGTTTTCATGTTCAGCCCATTTCACCCAGACTTGTGGTAGCCCGCCTTTCAGAATGTCGAGTTTTACTATATTCCCTATAGCCCCGACACGTATCTTTTTTTCGACAGTCTGACCGTCCTTGATTTTCTCAAAGGCTTCTAGATCTAGTAGGCTCTTGTACGAGCGATCTATTTGCTTACTGAGTCTCTTTTTCACCTCTCCCCTTGTCGCGTCACCTAGTTCTTTGGTGTCCTTTGCGATCGCATTCTTTAATTTTTCTCGCTGCTGTTCTATTTTTGCTTTCAGTTCCGCGTCTATATCTGTGTCTGTGACTGTATCTGCAACCGACAGTGAGACTTCCGATGCTGCCTGCTCAAAGTCGAAACACATGGAGACGCCATTATCTCGCTTTACATAAAACTCGCTCTTTCTGGCTGTCTTTTTAGGTTTGATCAGATATACCGTTCCACAGCCGTACCTCGTATTCACCCGATCTCCCAATTTGAAAGTGACTTTCAATCCCGCCTTGGTGGGTAACTCGATCACATCGGTGTGCGCTGCGGTGTCCGCGTCCGAAGCTGTAGACGTGTTGTTTCCTAATAAGAATCTAGAGGCTTCGGGAGAGTCTAGGGGCTGAACCTCGGACGTGTTGTTTTCTACTAAGAAGCCGGTGTGCGCTGCGGTGTCCCCTGGTGCTGAGATTTTGGCTGTATTTTCTACTAGGTATTCCGATGTTTCGGGAGCGTCCAGGGGCTGGACCGGGGACGTGTCATTTTCTGTTTTGAGGGTGCGGATTCGGTGGATATCTGGCGATTCTACTCCACTCCATTTCACCCATGCCTTTGGAATTCCATCGTAGATAAAGCCTAGAGCTAGGATTCCCCCCCGTCCACCCGGACAGGTTTTTGTCACGCCTGGCCAATCTCTTTCGGTCACTATTTGTCCTATACGGAGATTCTGTAACGTGTCTATTTCTGAGAGCCTATCTTCTAAATCCGTCTTTCTTACTCTAGCTAGAAGTCCACTCGTCATGTTCTGATTTGTTGTCGCGACATCGTAGTTTGCCTGTTGTAGTTGATCGGTTATTTTTGCTCTCCAGTGGTCTATTTCTTGTTGTAACTTTTCGGCTGTGTCTACACTGTCTACAGTCGCAGTGTCTACGATCGGAGTGTCTACAGTTGGAGTGTCTAGTGACGTGTGTTGAGTGACTGATGCTGTTATTCGAGCGACCGACTCGGCTAATTTTTCACCCCACTGAGTTAATGCTTGCAATTTGGCAGTGTCTACAGTGTCTACAATTGCGGTGTCTACGGTGTCTACAATTGCAGTGTCTACAGTGTCTACAATTGCAGTGTCTACAATTGCAGTGTCTACAGTGTCTACAATTGCAGTGTCTACAGTGTCTACAATTGCAGTGTCTACAGTGTCTACAATTGCAGTGTCTACAGTGTCTACAATTGCAGTGTCTACAG
>Ga0136636_10000951_pt1 | contig 16220 bp, 10 predicted proteins | sample AntDrymUQ8522106_2_FD_104653 | JGI IMG/M metagenome (GOLD analysis project Ga0136636, IMG submission 104653) | Polar desert sand microbial communities from Dry Valleys, Antarctica - metaG UQ852 (21.06) | ecosystem: Environmental > Terrestrial > Soil > Desert | place: Antarctica: Dry Valley... | reverse complement strand
TAGTGGAGTACTGCTGCATATCAGTTCGCTTCCGGGCGACAGCGGCATTGGTGATATTGGAAAAGAGGCTATTCTGTTTGTAGATTTTCTGGCTCAGACCAGACAGAAAATCTGGCAGATTCTGCCTCTCGGACCGGTTGGTTATGGGAATTCACCCTATCAATGTTATTCTGCTTTTGCCGGAAATCCAATGTTTATTGATGTTCAGCAATTGGCTACTGATCGGTTGATTTCGAAAAATTCGATTACCGATCAGAAATTCAAAGCTAAAAAAGTTGAATTCGAGCGGGTAGAAGAGTGGAAGATGCTTTTGTTTAGGGAAGCTTTTGTCGGTTTCAAAAAGAATTTCGACCGTTACAAAGACGATTATCACACATTTATGAGTCATAATTCATGGTGGCTCGACGATTATGCACTGTTTCGTTCGCTGAAATCAAAAAACGGCGAAACAGTTTGGAATACCTGGTCGAAAGAACTGGTTACCCGCGACAGGCATACGATTCATATGGCTTTTCAGGAGTTACATGCCGAAGTCGATTTTCATCGTTTCCTTCAGTTTATATTTTTCAGGCAATGGTTTAAACTGAAAAAGTATGCTAATTCGAAAGGTATCCAGATCATCGGCGACATTCCGCTTTACGTTTCGATGGATAGTGTGGATGTTTGGGCCAATCAGGATATTTTTCTGCTCGACGCTGATGCAAAACCAACTCTGGTAGGTGGTGTTCCGCCCGATTATTTCAGTGAAACCGGTCAGTTGTGGGGAAACCCGGTTTTTAACTGGGATCGGATTGCCGAACGAGATTTCGATTGGTGGATTGCCCGGGTAAAATTTAATCTCCAGATGTTTGATCAGGTGAGAGTAGACCATTTTCGGGGATTGGAGTCATTCTGGGCTATACCGGTTGAAGAAGAAACCGCCATTGTTGGCGAATGGCTTCCGGCAAAAGGATACGAATTATTCCGGAAATTGAAAGAACAACACGGATCATTGAATATTATTGCTGAAGATTTGGGCGTAATTACTCCTGAAGTTGAAAGACTTAGGGATGATTTTAACCTTCCCGGAATGAAAATCCTTCAGTTTGCCTTTGGTTCCGATCCAACCAATATGGATTTGCCACACAATTACACTTCCAATTTTATTGCATACACTGGTACCCACGACAACGATACTTCGTTGGGTTGGTTTAATTCAATTGAACGAAAAGAACGTAAATTTCTTCATAAATATATCTCCGGAAAAGGGAAACAGTTTGTGGAGAATTTTATTGAATACATCTGGGCATCAGCAGCGCATACAGCAATAATTCCGATGCAGGATGTTATCGGTTTGGACACTGATGCCCGAATGAACACCCCCGGGATAGCAGCCGGAAACTGGGACTGGCGTTTTACCTGGAGCCAGATTCGAACCAATCACAAGGCTTTCCTGAAACGGATAACTGAAAAATATAACCGGTAAGTGAAAAACTGTCATTTTTGTCAATTTGTTGTCATTCAATAGTTATTAAGTTGTGTTAAAAGTATAATTATCATTGCCTTGAATATTAATAACATAAAAGCTTTTCAACGAATAAACCTAAATCAAACTAATATGGAAAATAACTCAACCAATTCAAGAAGATCTTTTCTACGGACAGCTGCTTCCGGAGCTGTTCTGGCAGCAGTTACTCCTTCTGTTTTTGCCGGTGAATCCATTCCGAAGCCGGAAATTATTCCTGAAAGTGCAAAAGGAGCCAACGACCGCATTCGTGTGGCTGTTTTGGGTATTAATGGCCGGGGAAAAACACACATCGAGGAAATTATGGGCCTTTCAGAAAAAGCTAATGTCGAAATTGCTGTTCTGTGCGATCCCGATCTAAATATACTTCAGGATCGTGCCAAAGAATTTGAAAAGAAATACGGTAAAACTGTTCATATAGAGCAAGATTTCAGAAAGACTTATGAAGATAAAAGCATCGATGCGGTTACTTTAGCAACGCCAAACCACTGGCATGCTTTACAGACCATTTGGGCTTGTCAGGCCGGAAAAGATGTGTATGTGGAGAAACCAGCTACACACAATATTGCTGAAGGTAGAAAGATTATTGAAGCCGCTTATAAATACAATCGTATTGTTCAGCATGGTGTTCAGTTGCGCTCGTCTGTTGCCATCCGCGAAGCGGTTAAACATCTGGAAGAAGGTTTGATTGGCCGTGTATACATGTCACGTGGATTGGTTTATCGCTGGCGTGTGGATATTGGCAACAAAGGTATTTCGCAAACTCCGGCAGGTCTTGACTACGATTTGTGGTGCGGACCGGCTCCAATGCGTCCGTTTACTAAAAATCTGGTTCATTACAATTGGCATTGGCATTGGAATTATGGCAATGGCGATGTAGGCAACCAGGGAATCCACGAAACCGACCTTTGTATGTGGGGACTTGGCGTGAACAGCCTGCCCGAGCGCATTACCTCCATGGGCGGTAAATTTTTATGGGACGATTGTAAAGAAGTTCCTGAAATTCAAACTTCAATTTATCACTATCCGAAAGAAAAGAAAATTATTCAATTTGAAGTTCGTAACTGGTGTACAAACCTTGAGGATGGCGCCGGTGTTGGAAATATCTTCTATGGTGATAAAGGCTATATGGTTGTTAAAGGCTACGATACGTACGAAACCTATTTGGGCGAGAAGCGCGAAAAAGGACCGGCCCGTTCGGAGAAAGGCGAATTGACACTACATTTTCAAAACTGGTTCGATGCCATCCGTGCCCGTGATATGAGCATTCAGAATGGTGCGGTTCAAACGGGAGCTCTGGCTTCATCGCTGGCTCATTTGGGAAACATTTCATACCGTTTGGGCAAACAGCTTGATTTTGATCCGGTAGCAGAACGTTTTATCGGCAACGATATTGAAGACGCCAACAACATGTTGACCCGTGATTACCGTGCACCTTATTTGTTGCCCGAAATTGTATAGTTGTCTATATATTCTAAATTTTAGGGATCGTCTGAGTTGAAGACGATCCTTTTTTATTTTAGTTAGAATGAAAGTTGTTTCGTGCTTTGTTCAAAAAATATATGTTTTACATGGCGCGTGTTTAATCGGCTATGATTACATTTGACACTTAACTCAAAAGTCAAATATATAAAGTATGTCTCAAAACATTTCACAATACGAATCAGACGTATGGAAAACGGCTGATCTGCTTATTGGCGCCGGGATTAAACAAAGTGATTTCCCCAAATTTATGATGCCTTTCTTTGCGCTGATCATGGTTGAAAGTCGCCTGATCCGATATGCGAAAGAACTGGAAAGTGAAATTGATCGCACAGACATTGATGGATTTATCGAAGAATTTAAGGATTTAGGGTTGGGCTTCAACGACTACGTGGTTCGCGAAAACAAAACACTGAAAGACATCTGCAAAAACGACAAGACTTTTGATGTTGACTTTCACGCTTATCTAAAGGCCTTCGATGCTGAAACAAAGTATCTGTTGGGTGTTGACAAAGGAAATGAAGAAGCAAAGTTTCTGGATATTTCGGGTGTTAGTGGTCAACTTAAAAAGAAAGGTATTCTGTTTGCTTCCGTTAAAACATGGAGCGAAATAGATTTAGCGCCATTCAACAACTCCGAAATAACCACGCTCGAAGAGCATATTAAACGCAAATGGGCTGATATTTCGGCTGAAACCGCCGGGGAACAATATACGCCTGATGATATTATCTCGTTAATTTCTGAAATCATTGCGTCGAAAATTGAGGACAACGGCAAGTTCCTGACCATTTTTGACCCGACCTGTGGCGGCGGAAACTTGTTATTCGGCGTTGAAGACAAGATTCAGGAGAAATTTCCGAACCGGCCAACGGCAACTTTCGGGCAAGACTGGAGCGACTCACTTTATGCTTTGGCCAAAATCGAAAGCCGTTTCCGTAAAGACTCCAAAATTGAGTACGGCAACAGCCTCACCGACATTAAATTCATTCACAATAAATTCGATATTGTGGTGGCCAATCCTCCTTATGGTGTCGATTGGAAAGGCTATAAAAAGGACATAGACAACGACCAAACTGAACGCTTTCACGACATCCCTTCCATTTCTGACGGACAATTTTTGTTTACCCAGCACATCCTTTACCATTTGGCCGACGATGGGCTTTCCATAGTGGTACACAACGGTTCGACCCTTTTTAGCGGTGATGCCGGAAGTGGCGAAAGCAATATCCGTAAATTCTTTTTCGACAACGATTACGTGGAAGCACTGATACAAATGCCTACTGATGAGTTTTTTAATACCGGCATTTACACCTATTTGTGGGTTTTCAACAAGAATAAACCGGCTGAACGAAAAGACAAAGTGATTCTGATTAATGGCAGCGATCTTTTTGTGCCGCTCAAAAAATCGAGGGGTAAAAAGCGCAAGGAAATGGATTTGGAGAACCGGAAAATAATTGTTGAAACCTTGACCAACTTTAAGGAAACGAGTTTTGCCCGGGTGTTCGACAAATGGCAGTTCTACTTCAACAAACAATCGATCATGCTGACCAATGTCGATGAGAATGGGAAAAGCCTGGAAGAAGAACTACCAATAAAAATAGACAAGGAAGGCGAGGAAAAGCGGGTGAAATCTATTTCATTGAAACCCGTCAAAATCATTCAATCTGTAGAGACTGACGATCGTCCGTCTAATTGCTCGTGCGATTGCGAACCGGCAATTGAACTGACTGATTTTGAAATTTCTTCGTTCGATCCGTCCAAATTCAGCAGTTTAGACGATTATTTCGAAAATGAATTAAAACCACAAATTGCCGTACTCGATTACAAAGAAAAGAACCTGAAAGTAATTACAGAGAAAGCAAGCTATTGGTACGATGCTGATAAAGAGACGATTGTTGAGCAAAGTCTTTCTCCCTCTCCTTCGGAGAGGGTTGGGGTGAGGCTTTTGGGATGTGGAAAAATTGTCATCAAAGCGACCTTCAAAAAAGCAAAAAAAACAAGCGATGCTTCAATTGCTATTACTGTTGAACTTACACCCGATTACCAAAAAGATTACGAAATTATTCCGTATTCGCCCAACGAAGAGGAGAACCAGCAGCGCATCGCTGAATTTATGGCGAAGTATATCACCAAACCTTTCGAATACCTCGACAATGTAATTGGTGCCGAAATCAATTTCAACAAAGTGTTTTACAAGCCCGAACAATTGCGCGAAGTCCCCAAAATTGTGGCCGATTTGCAGGATTTGGAGATCCAGCTAAAAAACCTTGAAAACGAATTGGCGCTATGAGTTTAGCAAAATACGATAAATACAAAGATTCGGGTGTTGATTGGCTGGGCGAGATTCCTGAACATTGGGAAGTAAGGAGAATTAAGGATGTTGTAAAAGTAAATCCTTCAACATTGAAAAATGTCAAAAACCAAAATTCTCTAATCGAATTTTTACCAATGTCAAATGTTAACGAAATAACAGGGACAATAAAAGAATACAACTTTGAACCATATGAGAATATAAAACAAGGATATACTGCATTTAAAAATGAAGATGTACTTTTTGCAAAGATTACTCCATGCATGGAAAATGGTAATTGTGTAGTTGTTGATGGGTTAAAAAATAATTTAGGTTTCGGGAGCACGGAATTTATTGTTTTCAGAACTGATAGGATCAAATTGACAAATAAGCACATATTCCAATTTCTTCGAAATGCAAAATTTCTTAAAAAGGCTGAAAATTTCATGATTGGTGCTGCAGGTCAAAGAAGAATATCATCAGAATATTTAAAAATTCATCCTATTGCAGTTCCACCGCTTCCTGAGCAAACCACCATTGCCACTTACCTCGATCGCAAAACTTCGGCAATCGATAAAAAGACAACCTTGTTGGAGCAAAAAACTACGCATTACCTGCAACTCCACAAAAGCCTGATAAACGAAACCGTTTGCCGTGGCTTGGATAAAAATGTGAAGCTAAAAGATAGCGGAATTGAGTGGATTGGGGAGATCCCGGAGCATTGGGAAGTGAAAAGGCTGAAGGATGTTTGTGGTTTTATTAACCGAGGTTCTTCTCCAAATTATGACGAAACTGGATCACATAAAGTTGTTAATCAAGCTACTTATAGCAAAGGTTTTTGGGATGAATCCAGTTTAAGATTTACCCAAAATCTAGAAATTAAACCAAGAGGCTTATTAAAAGAAGATGATATTTTGATCGCTTCAACAGGAGGCGGAGTTTTAGGAAAAGTCTTTTTTTTCAACAAAAAAGAATCTGATTATATTGCCGATAGCCATATTACAATACTCAGAGATACTCAGAAAAGCTATTTTTCAAAGTATGTTTATTACTATTTCTCGGAGAAATTTAAGTTGATAAATGATATTCTGGCGCAGGGTTCAACAAACCAAACCGAACTTCAAAAAGATTGGTTACTCGCATTTTCCATTTGTATTCCACCCAAGCAGGAGCAAATCGCTATTGCCAACTATCTCGACGAAAAGACCCAAAAGATAGACAGCATTGTGAGCAACATAAGAAGCCAGATAGAAACGCTTAAAGAATTGCGTAAAACCTTGATAAACGATGTGGTAACTGGAAAAATAAAAGTAACAGAGTAATAAAAAGCTACATCATGAGCAAAAATTTAACAACATCAGGCATTGCACGGCAAAATGTACTCAACAACCCTTATGCATTGCAGGAAATCCAAAAAGCTGTGGGTCTGGAGGGTGTTTTGTTTGAGAACGAATACCGGTTCACCAAAAAACAAATGGCTCAGTTTTTTGAGGTTTCGGAGCGCACCATTAACACATGTCTGGCAAAAAACGAATCAGAACTGGCAAAAAACGGTTACGGAGTGCTCTCCGGTAAACGCCTGAATGAATTTAAGTTAGCTGTTGAGAATCAGTTTGATCCTGAAGTGGATTTCATGATCAAAACTGTACGCTTGGGAGTATTCAATTTTCGTGCTTTTCTGAATCTTTCAATGTTACTTAACGATAGTGAGAAAGCCAAAGAAATGCGCAGTACCATTCTCGATATTGTGATTGACACCATCAATAAACGCACCGGAGGTGGAACCAAATACATCAATCAGCGCGACGAAGATTTTGTTATCAACCTGCTCAGTGGTGAGGACTACAGAAAAGAGTTTACTGATGCCTTAAGAGATTATGTGGCAATGGGCAACTTCAAATACATCGTTTATACCAATAAAATTTACTCCAGTATCTTTAAAGAAAACGCCGATGAGTACCGCAAAATTTTAAAACTCGATTCGACAGAAAATGTTCGACACACCATGTACAGCGAAGTACTGGATTTAATATCGAGCTATGAAACAGGTTTTGCTGATGTGCTAAGAACCGAATTCCTAAGGTTAAACCGGAAATTAACATCTTTTGAGGTAGATGCAGCATTTCGGAAATTTGAACATCAAAAGCTTTGGGAACCATTGCGTGAAAGGGCCCGTCAAAAAATGGCAAGTCGTGATTTGTGTTTCCGTGATGCATTACATCAAAACCTTGAAGATTACATTAGCTCTGTCCCCAAAGAAGATTTCGACCGGTTTTTAGGCGAAAAAAGCAAAGATTTGGAGCAACGCCTTGAAGAATACAAAGAAGCATTGAAACGCCTTAAAGAAAGGGATTAGCCATGATTCTGTATATTAATCGCGAACAGGCAGAAATTACCCATCTTAAAACTGTAGAAATCAGTGGTGGCGGTTTAACCGATGTGATCAATATTGGTTATTTGGACAGCGTTTTAGAGCATATCCAAAACGACGATTATTACCCAACATTTGAAGAAAAGTTGACCCATTTGGTGTGGTCAATCAATAAAAATCATTGTTTTTCTGATGGGAACAAGCGTTTATCAATCACTTTAGGTGTTCAGTTTTTGACGATAAATGGCTATTTGTTCTGTTTAGCCCGTTTCCTGCGCGACATGGAAAATATAAGCTACCATCTTGCCGCTGGCAGAATAGATAAAGACTTATTAGAAAGGATCATAAAATCGTTTATCGATGGTGAGAATGATTTCAACGAGGATCTCAAATTTGAAATATATACCTTAATATCCGATCAACAAACAGGGTTTGATGAATAAACATTATAAAATCAACATGAACGAACTCGACCTTCAAGACAAATACCTTATCAATTTCTTTTGCGAAAGAGCCGACGGACTGCAATACAAAGAGGTGAAAGCTAATACAGTTTCGCGCCAGTTCTTTGTTGTTGAAGATTTAAAACATTTCCTCAGCGAAACATCGCTCAATAAAGACAATTACCGAAAGCTACTTCGCAAATTTGGCACAGAAAAAGAATTGATGGAATCTTTCATGGATTTCCTGAATGGCCGGATAAAGTCGTCGATGAACATGGCTATTTTTATCAATAGCAATAAATCAGTTACTTTCGAAGGAGTCTCTTTGTATTTGTTTTACCCCACTGGTACCGAGTTCAACGAAGACAAACTCTTTAACGAGAATATCTTTTCAGTTGTACAGGAATTACCATACACGTTTAAATACCAGGGGAAACAACTTTATTCCTTTCGCCCCGATTTGTCTTTTTTTCTTAATGGTATCTATTTAGGATATAGTGAACTGAAAAGCAACTACAACAATCAGAATGCCCGAAACAACGGTCGAAAAAAGGTGACTAAAGACTATTTGTCTGCAGTTCAGGAATATTTGATCATTGCCGATGGCAACGACATTTCGCAAAGTATCCGCAAAGACTTTCTGAAGATTTTCGAAAAAGCTATTCACATTACTTCAACCGATATTAACGACACGTATGTTATCCGCAACATATCCAATCAGTTCGAAGAAATTAAAAATACAGTTGCCACCGGAAGTTACGATTTTGAAACCTATGACAAGAAGTTGATAAAAGATTTCAAATCGTACCCATTACGAAATCCAAAGGGTTCGAAGACTGAACGATTTGAAGAGGCATTTAAAGCACTTTACGATAAACGGATGATTGAGAAGGAAATTCTTTATTACAACTTTATCGAGCGTGACCTGATCAAAAAAGAAGGTAGCAAAACCAAAGAATACAAGCACAACGATGGGTTCCTCATTAGTCCGCGCCCCAAACAAAAATTTGGAACTGATAAGATAATGAGTAAGATCGGTGAGTTTCTGGAACATGAGAATGAGCCAGACTATTTCATAACCAAGCTAAAGGCTGACTTAAAAGCCAAAGGAGTTGGCGACACGCAAATTGAAGAACTAATAAACAAACGCCAGAAATACCAAAACAACAAAAATGTATATTCTTTGCTCTTGCAATATGCTGCGGGTTTTGGGAAAAGCAACATTATTGGATGGACGGCTCTGCAATTGAAAGATCTTCGCAAGGATGGCCACTACATCTACGATAAGGTGATGTTGGTAGTTGACAGGCTACAATTGCGCGACCAGCTCGACTCCAAAATGTATAACATGAACATCAGCAACAAGATGTTCGTTGAAGCCTCTAATCAGAAAACATTCATTGATGCTTTGAAAAGCGATACAAGGATTGTTGTGGTCAATTTGCAGAAATTCAGCACCATCAAAGATGTATTAGCCCCTGAAGTCATCCAGAAATTAGCTTCTTTACGCATCGCATTTCTGATTGACGAAATCCACCGATCCAATACCGGTGAGCAACACGAAGAAATGGTAAGCCTGTTCGATGAACTTCAGGCAAGTTTCGATAACAACAACGAATACAAGAAACACAAAAAGAAGAAAAACCTGATCGTAGGTTTTACAGCCACTCCAAGCGACCACTCACTTGCCCGGTTTGGCGAATTTAGCCGCTATGCTGAAAACATGCCAATCTGGATACCGTTCGATAGCTATACCATGAAAGAAGCGATTGAGGATGGATACATTCTTAACCCGATAAAAGGAATAGTTCCGGTGTCAGCAAAAATGTTTTTTGAGATACCAGATAACGAACTGGAAGGCTTTGAGGATGATCATGGTTACGAGCCAATTCCAGACGATACCGATACCGGCATTGATGAAAATGGTAAAAAATACGCTATTCGGAAAAAGAAAATATACGAAAACGATGATCGGATTAAAGCGATTTCAAAATTTTTAGTTGACCGTTTGGTATCTACCGTTTATCACAACATCCGTGGCACAGCAAAAGCAATGCTGGCGGTATCTTCCATTAAATCGGCAATTAAATACAAAGGCTTTATTGACCAGTATTTTAAGAAAGCAGTAAATGAAGCGAAATATGAGCGGTTCAAGGAATCTCCGGTATATATTATTTACTCTGATAATCCGGATTATAAAAGCTGCAGCTCGTTAAACAACAACCTTTCGGAAGAAAAAATATTACAGAATTTTACTTTTAAGAAAAACGGGATTATTATAGTTGTTGACAAACTGCAAACCGGATTTGATGAACCCAAATTGCATACACTTTTCCTTGATAAAGAAATTAGGGGCATCAATGCCATTCAGACCATTTCGCGAGTTGACCGCACTGCTAAATACAAGAACGATTGCAAAATCATTGACTTCTCCTACAAAAACGTGAATGTTCGGAATATAAAGATCGCTTTCGAGCATTTCAGCAATGTGGTAGTAAGTGATTTTGACCCGATTGGTGATGAAGGCAAACTGGAGATATTCTATACTGATCTGGTTAAACATGAGGTATTTATTAAGCATTTCGAACCATTTGCCAGATATAAAAAAGGCGACTTCAATGTTTCAATTATAATGGATATGGAGGACGGTTTTGCTGATTTTATTACTTCTAAACCTAAAGAGGCAAAAGTGCTGAAAAGTAAAATCAGCCATTTCTTTCAAATCCTCAATTTAATAGAATACGTTATCGAACTTGATGAAAAGTACAGTGAACCAATCTTTTTAGATTTCTGGCGAAGGTTCAATAACGAATACAATAACATTAATAAACAAGACGAAATTATTGATGATGTTGAAATTTACTTCGATAACAAAATTGGCATTGTTGCACCTGCCGAACTCAAAGATAAACCGAAACGTGAAGTCAAAGGCGGCTCAAACGGATCAGGTGAAAAGAAATTCAAATACGATATTCTCAAGGTAATAGAAAAGCGGAATCAGGAAGAAGAAGCCATTGAAGAACTGATAAAAGACTTTGAGGCTAAGATTGATCTATTCTTTGACTATGTAAAAGGTGATGATTCCGGCAAACGGATCATTGCAAAAATGCAGGATGAAGGTTTAGCCTTTGATTCAGAAGAAATTTACGACGATTTTGCGAAGCTATACCGCAAGTTTATTCGACGGAACAAAGATCTGACAGAGTTTTTCATTCAGGAAACACAAGACATCGTTAATCAATTATGCGATGATTTTGAAAGAACGCTGAAAATCAGATATGCAGAAAATGATGTTTTAAGAATTGCGGCAGCAACAGAAGTCCAGTATGTAAAAAAGGATGCAAACAGGTGAACTTAATTTAAACCTTCATTTTGCGGTTTTGTTGCCAACATTCCTTTGCATTTGGTGCAAAGCATATGTTCTTTCTGGTCAATATCTTCCACATAGGTGCTCGACCGCATCACACAAGTGGGGTTGGTGCAATGGATGAGGCCAAAGGTGTGTCCAAGTTCATGGATCACTTCTTTACGAATACGGTCGATAAAAACGGTTTGATCCTTCTTTAAACCGTAACGCTCATTGCTCAACCGGTAAATAGAGGCAATACCGCTATTCCCGTTTAAAAAAGCCTGTCCGAAAATATAGGTTAAAATGGGGATAAAAAGATCAACATTAAAAAGTCCGAGCGTTTTGGTGGTTTCAGTGGCAAACCTGGATTCAATTTCCTGAAGGAGTCCATTCCCGTTATATTGCTTACGCGAGGCATCATAATAAACACTCAAAGCCATGTAACCTTCACGGATTTTCACCGGAACAGAAAACTCACGTTCCACGTCGTCACAGATTATTTCAAGAAGTCCTTTCTCGAAATACCCAAATGAAATTAACGTGATGTTTTCCAGATTCATTCACAATCAGTTTAATTGAACCGATATCAGATACTGATTATTTCGCCGGTTTCAAATCGTATTTTTTAATCTTGTTGTAGAGTGTTACCCGGTCAACTTTCAGGGCTTTGGCCGAAACAGATATGTTCCAGTTGTATTTGGCCAGTATTTGAAAAATGTGATTTTTTTCCAGATCGTCCAAACTTTCAACGGTGGTGTTTACCACAGTTTTTCCTAACGGAAGGTCTTTGAGGCTGATCTTTTTTCCGTTTCCGACCACTATTGCCCGCTCAATCATATTTTCAAGCTCTCGGATATTTCCGGGGAAAGGAAATTCTTCCAATCTTTTCAGAGCTGCCGTTTCAATCGTCATGGCAGGCTTGTTCATGCTGATGCAGTACTTTTTGATAAAATACTCAACCAATTGCGGAATATCTTCAATTCGTTCGCGCAGGGGCGGAACATTAATATTTACCACGTTCAATCGGTAAAAAAGATCCTCACGAAAAAGTCCTTTTTCAACCATTGTTTTCAGGTCGCGGTTGGTAGCACAAATCACCCGGAAATCGGATGTGATTTCCTTGTTGCCGCCAACCCTGACGAAACTTTTGGATTCGAGCACACGCAACAGTTCAACCTGCATTTTGGCGGAAATGGTAGCAATTTCGTCCAGAAAAATAGTGCCACTGTCGGCCATTTCGAAACGGCCTTTGCGATTGTAAACAGCTCCGGTAAATGCTCCTTTTTCGTGCCCGAACAACTCACTTTCCAATAAACTTTCGCTCAACGCACCACAATGTACACTCACCAATGGGAAAAATTTTCGTGGTGAATTGGCATGTATCGCCCTTGCAACCAGTTCTTTGCCTGTTCCGCTTTCGCCCGTAATAATCACCGAAGCGTTTGATTGTGCTACACTTTCTATTTCGCGAAGTACTTGTTGCATGGCTTCACTGGTTCCAATAAGATCTTCAACGTTTTCGAGCGACACCATTTTTTCTTTCAAAATTTCATTTTCTTCGAGCAAAGAAATTTGTTTGGATGCGTTGCGGATCAGGTGTGAAAGGTCATCCGGATCGAAAGGTTTGGTTACATAGTCAAAAGCGCCATCTTTCAGTGCCTGTACAGCTGTATCAACAGTTGCAAATGCAGTCATGATGATGACGATGGAATCTTTCCGCAGGGATTTAATTCGTTTCAGCATTTCCAAACCGTCCATGCCAGGCATTTTGATGTCGGCCAGTACAATATCAAAACTGTCTGATTCGAGCATCGACAGTGCTTTTGTCGCATTCTCGGAGCACTCAACTCGGTAGCCGTCTTCAATAAACCAGTTGTACAATGAATCCCGTACCGATTCTTCGTCGTCAACAATTAAAATGGAGATTTTCTTTGCCATATTTTCAGTTCATTAGGTTTTTAGCAATGGTAAGCTTATTGAAATGGTGGTTGCTTTTCCTCGTTCCGATTTTACGCCTGTTTTTCCTTTGTGACTTTGCACAATGCCGTGAACAATGGCTAAACCGAGGCCAATCCCGCTGGCATTTTCCTTGGTCGAAAAGAATGGTTCAAAAATATGAGGAATGTCTTCCGGCGAAATTCCTACGCCATTGTCGGTTATTTCAATGCTGATGTGCTCTTCATCCGGATTCAGTGTTCTGAACAGCACTTCTCCGTTCTCCGAAACAGCTTCGGAAGCATTGACCAATATGGCTACACAAACCTGCTTAATTTGGTTGGGACTACAATAAATCAGATCGGATTTAGCCGTAAAATCGGATAAAAAGTCGATATTGGCCACTTTCATCGGGTGCGACATCAACTCAAAAGTCTCTACCAATATTTCGTGAAGATGTCTTGGTTCAAATCCATTCTGGTCTTTTCTCGAAAAATCAAGCAAGCCTTTTACAATATCTCCGCAACGTTTCGTTTCATTCTCAATCAGCTTCAAATGCTTCAGCATCGGCTCTTTTTTCGCCGGATCTAAATCCTGATTGTTTAGTTGTTTGTAAATCAACTTGGTGTAAATCAATATTCCTGAAAGCGGGTTATTAATCTCGTGTGCCACCGACAATGATAATTTACCCAACGAAGCAATTCGTTCGATGTTGATGAGTTCATTTTGTGCCTGCCCCAGTTCTTCCGATTTCTTCTGAACTTTATACTCAAGTTGTTGCGACCAGTTTTGAAGTTCGTTGGTTGCCGTTTGCAAATTATCGAGCATTTCGTTGAAAGCATAAGAAACCATCCGCATATCCGAAAGCTGGTGAGGTTTTATGACCAACCGGGTACTTTTATCGCCTTTGGCCACGGCTTCACTGGCCTTAATAATCTCGTTCAGTGGTTTCTTGATTTTCTTGTTGGTGAAGAATATTAAAAACAAGATGAGCACAAATGTCATGAGCGAAGCAAGCAAAAAATAATCGGTTGTCGATTTTTCGAGGGCGGTATCCAAACCTTCCAAAGGCATTTGAATAATAAGCGATCCCAAAACTTCTTCTTTGGGGCTGTGGGCGTGACACTCGCTGGTTGAGCAGGTTTTGTTGTTCAGAATTGGTGATTTAATCATCAGGTGACGGCTGCTGTTATTGCCGGGATTCATGACACATTCACTGTCTATGTCAATAATCCGGTGCGACTTTTCTTTGGTCGAAAACATGGTGTCGAAATCTTTGTGGCAGCTTATGCAATCCGGATCGACATGATTATTTGGCTCTTTTGAAATGGAGGTATAAACCAGGTTATTCTGGTTGTCGTACATGTTTACATCATCGATTCCAGACATGCTATTGATTTGATCGAGTGTGCTTTGTAGCGAGGTTCTGTCGTTTTCGAGCATAGATTTATACAGAGCACTTTCGACCAGGAAACCGATATTATTTCCGTTTTCGCTGATCACCGATTTCATGTATTCTTCATTTACCGACCGGAAAATGACACCAAATGATAAGAATAGAAAAAACGATGAAATGGTGATGATTAAAACCACCCGGCCATATATCGACGATCTGAATTTGACATAGCCGTTAAATATTGGGTTGCCAATGCTATTTTTTTCTTTTAGTTTTTTGAACCAAATCATGGTTTTGGCATATTTAGTTAGTAAATGCTAAGTTAGTTGCAAAATTTTAAAACAGCTTCAACTATCCGGTTTTGTTTGTGAATTACTGTTGAAAATTACATTCCGTGCTCTTGAGTTATTATTAAACAGCAAAAGCGAGGTGTATTGCACATCGCTCTGGCTGTTTAATCGGATCAAATGATATTTGAGGGATGATCCGAAATTCTTTAATTCTCTTCTAAAACAAGTTTTCCTCTTGCTTTTCCTGATTTCGCAGACAGCCTTTATTTCGGTACAATGTTTTTTTGCCCAAAAAATCTTCCTGAAAATCTTGCCAGGCTTCTGGCGGAAGTTCAGAAAGCGGCTGGTCAATCAGTTCACCTCCATCTTGTAAAATGAGCATCGATGGTTGTGGCGAATATTTTCCAATTGAGGCAGAAATGAACTCTTTAAATTTATCCAATTCTTGTCTGGCGAAAAGTGTAGCTTCTTCGGCCAGATAATAGGAATAAGTGTCAGAAGTCCAGCTAATTGGCTTGATTTTATACATCCAGCCTTTTACATACGGATCTTCGTTTAGCAATTCCGGATTGCTTTTCAAAACAGGATTTGCTTTCATAATCTCGCCTGAAATAGGGGAGTACAGTTTAAGTGTTTTTCCTTTGTGCTCAATCTTGGCCAGTAAGTCACCCTTTTTGATCTTGTCGCCCGGACTTTTTATCTGATCAAAGCTAACCTCACCAATCAGGTGAAGCAGCAGATCGTCGAGGCCAATTCGGGCAATTCCTGATACTCCTAAATGCGACCAGATATGAAATTTGCTAAAAAACAGACCCTGAGGAATGTTTAGAGCGTTAAGATTAAGGATCCCGGCAGATTTGTGACCTTGTTTCTTTGTTTTAATCTGCCTGTTCAGAATAAGCCAGAAAGGAATCAGGATGGCAAAAAATGCTAGAATTGCCAGGTATTCGATTCCTTTTGTTTCGAAAATGTTGTTGTAAGTAAATCCGTCCATAGTTTTATTTTTTATGCTGCATTTCACAGCTGTTTATAATTGGTTTTCAATTCGCTGCGATATTTGGCTACGGTTTTTGAGCCGGTCGCAGGGAAAATATTTATTTACGATCATTTGCCCATTCCGGAGATTCTCTCAATACCGGCATGCGGTTGACTACCCATCT
>Ga0136636_10000950_pt1 | contig 16223 bp, 15 predicted proteins | sample AntDrymUQ8522106_2_FD_104653 | JGI IMG/M metagenome (GOLD analysis project Ga0136636, IMG submission 104653) | Polar desert sand microbial communities from Dry Valleys, Antarctica - metaG UQ852 (21.06) | ecosystem: Environmental > Terrestrial > Soil > Desert | place: Antarctica: Dry Valley... | reverse complement strand
TTCCGAACTTGCATAGGTTTAAAGTTTTGATATGGAAACTACAGCCCATTATTGCTTTGAGTAGTCCAGAGAGATTTATAAAAGAGCGGCAAAGCCGCTCTTTTATAAATCTCTCTGGTATAAATTTAGTACCAGCTAGGCATTAGTAAGATTGGGGGATCGTAATTGCTAGCTTTGGGGTTTTGTGTTGTGAGTTTAGACGTAAATTGATTGGCGATCGCCCCAGAAAGAGAATCATAAACGTCACCAGAGCTAGCAATATTAAAAAATGGTAAGGCAACGCTGAAATTGACTTGGCTGAGTAATTGATCCAACAATCTCTCAAACGAAGCTGGAGATTTGCGAATTGGTAGCTCACTAGTTTCAGGTAACTCGAACTTTTTTCTGGCTAAGCCACGCAAATCAGCTATCGCTTGATCGAGAGTGCCTAATTCATCAACCAACTTATTTTCCTTAGCCTGTCTGCCTGTATAGATTCGTCCATCAGCCAAATTGCGAACAACCTCTAGATCCATTTTTCTGCCCTTAGAGACATCACCGATAAACTCCTGATAAGTGCTTTGCAATAGATCTTGCAGCAGTTGGCGCTCTGGCTCTGCTAACTCTCGAAATGGTGAAAATACGTCTTTATAGGGGCCAGTTTTAATTGTTTGAGATTTAATTCCCACACGATCTAGTAATTCTTTAGCATTAAATCCATTCAAAATTACCCCAATGCTGCCAGTTATTGAGCCAGCATTGGCATAGATTTTTGTCGCTGGGCTGGCGGCGTAGTAGCCGCCGCTAGTAGCTTGATCGAGCATGCTGACAACAACAGGCTTTTTCTCGCTAAGATCTTTGACAGCTTGGTATAGCTCTTTGCTTGCCCCAACAGTCCCTCCAGGGCTATTAACCGATAGCAACACGCCCTTTACTGACTCATCTTCGATTAGTTCGCGGAGGCGATCGCGTACTGCCATCGCCCCTGCGGCTGAGCTTCTCGCCCCTGAGATCGCGCCATCTAAAGAGACTAGCTCAAGGCGATCGCGATCGAGCGCTTTTTGAAAATCTAAAGCTTCTTCTGTTTGGCGGCGTTGGATGCCAAAGGTGGCTGAAACAAAACAAACAACAACTAAGGTAAGGGCAATGATGCGGTTAATTTGCATGGCATAATTTGTGGCGGTTGCCTTAGTTTAATATAAAACTCAGGTTAGTTTTGAGGAAGTGCCGTGCGCTCAAACCTAAACCAAAGACATTTTTGAAAGCGTTGCAAAGCAACGCTTTCAAAAATGTCTTTGGTTTGATCGAGAATTACTGCAATTAGAGTCACCACCTAGCGAGGCTCCTAATTTTTGGGGTAAGATTATTTGTCTGTAAACTTTCTGTATGGTAATGACTAACAAAACTATCTCCAATACATCTACTAAAGAAATCCCCAAAGATAAAGAAATAGTTCGTGATTATTTTAATTCCACTGGCTTTGATCGCTGGCGGCGCATCTATGGTGAAGGTGATGTCAACCGAGTTCAGCGAGATATTCGCACTGGACATCAACAGACTGTGGACTATGTTTTATCTTGGTTTAAGAATGATAAGAATGCATCTGGACATATTGTTTGTGATGCAGGCTGTGGAACTGGTTGCTTGAGCATTCCCCTCGCCGCAATGGGAGCAGAAGTTTATGCTAGTGATATTTCTGAAAAGATGGTTGGGGAAGGAAAAGAGCGTGCATCTAATCCTGAAAATCCTGTCTTTGAGGTTCAAGATTTAGCTAAGCTTTCAGGAAATTATGACACCGTAATCTGTCTGGATGTATTAATTCATTATCCTGATCGCGAATCTGAGGAAATGATTGCTCACTTAGCGTCGCTTACTAAGTCTCGACTCATTCTGAGCTTTGCTCCCAAAAATCCTTACTATGTAATGATGAAGAAGGTCGGCGATATGGTTCCAGGTCCTAGCAAAGCGACTCGCGCCTATCTGCACAAGGAGTCTGATGTACGCCGCACTCTCAAGGAGTTAGGCTTTACAATCAAGCGGAAAGAGTTCACAGCAACTTCCTTCTATTTCTCGCGATTGTTTGAAGCAATTCGCAATTAACAAAGAAATAGCTTACGCAAAACCCAAAGCCCAAGAAGCTGTGGCGCACGCGCATCGTGCGCCACAGCTTCTTGGGCTTTAAGGCTTACTTCTTCAGACTCTATAGAGTTCTTAGCCCTTGAGTTACTTCAACATAGATGTTTTCTAAGCGGACAGGCTGACGAGTGATGGAATCAATCTTGATTCCATCAAAATGTTCTAATATCTCTTTTAATTCCATTACTTGCGGCAACCAAAAGGCAAGTTCCCGTCCATAGTGACGATGGGCAAAGCCTAGTTCAGTTGCCCTAGCGATCGCTAGATCCTCAGTTGGAGTAGAGACAATCGCAATCTCTTTGGCAGGGACATAATGCTTCAACTCTTCAAGACTACCCTCAGCTAACAAAGTACCTTGCTTAATAATGCCAATGCGTTGAGAGAGACGTTCCGCTTCATCTAGTAGATGGGTGGTTAGCAAGATTGCCGTATCTTGACGACACAGATTACGAATTACTTCCCAGATTTCATAGCGAGCTTCAATATCGAGACCTGTAGTTGGCTCATCCAATACCACAAGCTGCGGTTGATGGACTAAAGCGATCGCCATACTCAAACGGCGTTGCATCCCACCACTGAGTTTTTCAGCAATAGTTTGAGCGCGATCGCCTAGACCGACTAACTCCAAACAATGTCTAGCTTGCTTTTGGCAAGTTGTTCTATTTAACCCATAGAGTTGTCCAAAAAATCGTAAATTCTCTTCACAGGTTAGACTCTTATAAAAAATATTTTCCTGTGGGGCAACCCCAATCAGCGATCGCATAGAAGATGAATTGCTTCGAGAATTTTGACCATTCATTAATACATCACCGCGATCAGCTTGAATTAATCCGCACAAAATACTGATCGTAGTAGTCTTACCTGCTCCGTTTGGTCCCAACAAGCCATAGACTTCACCTGCCTGAATTGAAAAGCTCAAGTCCTGCAAAACTTGCTTCTTCCCATAAGATTTACAGATTTTGCGAACCTCTAACACAGATGTCTCGAACTCCAGTAATTATATTTTAATCTTGTATGAGCAGTTAGGCAAAAGAAATCTTAAAATCCAAAGAGCTGTAGCGCACGCTGCGCGTGCGCTACAGCTCTTTAGGTTTTGGGTTTAATTATGCCTGCCTACTTAGCTACTTGTAGCTGATTCTTGCTATTCAACCATACATTATTTGGTAGCGTCAAAATTGTAAGTAGATGGGCATAATAAAAAACAAAACCTAAAAAGCTGTGGCGCACGCGCGGCGTGCGCCACAGCTTTTTAGGTTTTTAAGTTTTCTTTTGAAGAATTTTATGTAGTTATTGAGCGTGATGAAGATGGCATATATATTGGAGAGGTTCCGCAACTTCGGGCTTGCTATAGCCAAAGCGAAATAATCGATCAATTAATGCTCAATATGCGTGAAGTTATCGAGATGTGTCTTGAGGAATTATCAGAATAGCCCTTCATTGTTTGGACTTAGGTTAAGATTATAAGAGATTTTCCAGATTAGGTGAGATATGTTCAAGGGATTATGGCAAAGTTCGTGGAAACTTCTTGGTACAAAGATCTCATTTGGAGACTCAGTACAGGGTGGTGTTGACACAACTAAAGCTGTTTTGGATTTGTCTAAAGCGATCGGCGAGAATCGTACTCTAGATGAATTAGCGCCTATGATTGGTCATCTTTCCTCAATACTGGATGTTTTGAATTTGCCAATTGTGCAGTTAGCGGGTTCAGCGCTGCCATTTGTTTCGATCGCTAGCAAATTGTTGCAGTTTTATCTAGAGAGTACGAAAGAAGAGCCATCTTTAGAAGATTGTGTGGAACTGGTGGGGCAGGCGGCTTATTTAGAGACGTTTAAGAAGTTTTTTAATGCTGTTGAAAACAAGTATCTGTTAGCGAAGTTGCAAAAAACTAAGGCTTCTGAGCGTCTTCAGAAACAAATTTCACAATTGAGCAAAAATCTTACTTTAACTGAGTCTGAGGCTAGGTCGGTATTACTTTGTTTTCATGAGTCTAAGTTGGCTAGTGAGTTGAATCCTGTGGTCTTGGCGCGATTGGTTGATGCGGGAATGGAGGAGAGTGAAGCGAAGATTGCTGTTGAAAGAATTTCGCGGATGACGCATCGAGAACTTAAGCTTGTCTTGACTAAGTTGAAGGATAAGGTAAAAAGTCTAACGATGGTTTATGGTGGGGATTGGCAGCGCGATAGTGAAAAATATCAGAGTATCGATGATTATCTAGAAAAGATCGCTCAGAAACCTTTCGAGAAAGTTTTTGATGAGGATTTTGGGTTTAAAGATATCTATGTGGAGTTACAGATTGAGCCGATCGCAAAAGATGGCAGTGGTGGTCAACATCAGGGGATCGAAGAGTGGGCGCTGAGTTTGCTCAATGATGAGAGCAAGTCGGGACAGGTGCTATTTATCCAAGGCGAACCGGGGCGGGGGAAGAGTGTTTTTTGTCGGATGTTTAGCGATCGCGTGAGGCGAGAGCTATATCCGATCTGGACTCCGATTTTAATTCGGTTGCGGGATATTACGAATTTTGACAATGATTTTGATGAGGTTTTGAAGAACGCGATAAAAACTGATTTTGTCTGTAACGATAGCGGTTGGCTGACGGATCGCAATACGAGATTTTTATTTGTTTTGGATGGATTTGATGAACTTCTATTACAGCGTGGGCGCGATCGCAGTCTCAAGGATTTTCTAGAGCGCGTGTCTAGTTTTCAGAGTAGTTGCAAGGAGATCAAGGATCGCGGACATCGGGTGATTATTACGGGTAGACCGCTTGCTCTGTTTGGGATGGAGCGCGAGATGCGTCCTAATCTTGAACGGGTAAAAATCCTTGATATGAGTCCAGAAGTTCAGGGGCATTGGTTGCAAAAGTGGGCGGCGCTTAAGGGTGAAGACAAGGCTGAAGCTTTTCAAGAGTTTATTAATGATAATAAATGTCCCGAACAGGTGAAGACTTTGGCAAAAGAGCCTTTGTTGCTGTATTTACTGGCTGCCATGCATGGGGATGGAGAATTTAAGATTGAAGACTTTCAGAAGGTGGGAAATAGTGCCAAAATTTTGATTTACGATCGCACGTTGTACTGGGTGCTGACGAGACAGCGAAATGACGAACTAAATCCGCGTTTGAGTGGGTTAGATGTGGAAGATATTCGCGATATTTTGAGAGAGGCGGGTTTGTGTGTGGCGCAGTCTGGAGGTGAATGTGCTTCTTTGGAGGTGATTGAATCGAGATTAGCAGATAATTTGAAGAAGGCTCTTGCTGATGCTCGTAAGGATAAGGAACAAGATACTTTGCCTGTGGCTATGGCGACTTTTTATCTGAAAGCAACGGATGGTAAAAATAACTCAATGGAGTTCCTGCATAAGAGTTTTGGTGAGTTTCTCTGTGCAGAGCGAATGGTTGATAGTTTATCGGAATGGTCGAGACAAATAATTCCCGATCCGCGTAGACCTAATCGAAAAGTATTTTGTGTAGAAGACAAAAAGTTAGAAGAGCAGATTTATGACTTATTTGGTTTTGGAGCGCTCACTTTTGAGATTGTGGAATATCTGACGGCATTAATTGAGAAAGAGTTTGTAAATAAAGATGATGATTTCATAAGGCTTTTTGAGAGACTTCAAGAGTTTTATGTGGCTTGGAGTAATGGTGATTTTATTGAGGCGATTGGGTTGGATGGAGACATTTTGCCACTCAAGAAAGCTCGTTTAATGCAGAAGCAAGGCATTGCGATGGGGCAGCGCAAAGTTGATGTTTATACTGGCTTGAATATTTTGATCTTGCTCTTCACATTCCATCGTTATGCTCAAGAAAACCTAGAGCTAACAGACAAAGTTTCATTTCACCCATGTAACGAAAAGATAAAAGATGGTGTAAAAGGTGACTCAAGTCGATTACTACGTGTTATTGGATATAGCGAATGTCTACGTGATGAAAGCTTTGCTGAAATAGTAGGTCAATTTATGGATAATACAGACCTTAGTGGAGTAAACCTTGATAGTGTAAATCTTTGTGAAGCATATTTATATGGCGTAAATTTACGTGGCGCAGTACTTGGTAATGCAAGTCTTTGCGAGGCTGATCTTCGCGGTGCTGATTTATGTTATGCAGACCTCAGTGGTGCAGTTTTCATTAACGCTGACCTAACTAATGCAGATCTTACTGAAACAAGCATTGACTGCTCAAACTTCAGAGATGCCTGCTTAATCAATGCAAATCTTAGTGACGTAGAACTTATTAATAGTGACTTTAGTGACGTGAATCTCTCTGGCGCGGAACTCACTGGTGCAAGACTATTTAGAACAGATCTAAGTGGCGCAGATCTTAGTTATGCATTACTTAGTAACGCATCTCTTAATCAAGTATTTCTTAGTCATGCAGACCTCAGTCATGCAGATCTTAGTCATGCAAACCTCAGTAACACGAGTCTAAGTGAAGTATTCTTAAATGGCACAGACCTTAGTGAAATCTCGTGCAATGAAAACACACAGTGGTTCAATGCAATAGCCTTAAACAAGGCGATTAATATACCTGATTCTCTTGTTGATCATCCACAATTTAGAGCAGCAGTCTTACTATGCAAGGGATTTGATTTAGTAGCTTCTGGGGATGTAGATGGCGCAATTACTGCGTATATTGAATCTCAGAATCTTGTACCTAACTTAGAAATTTCCGCTTTTTTCTGGAATCAATTGGGTTGGTTTGGAAGCCTTTATAATCGTGCTAAAGATGTTTTATTTGCATCTGAAAAAGCAGTAGAAGCATCTCCTAGGAATAAGGCTGTTCGTGGACTTTCTCGTGCCTTGATGAATAATTTAGATGGTGCAATCGAGGATTTTGAAGCTGCTATCAATAATGATAATAGCTTACATGGAAAAAAGTTAGTAAAGCTCCAACTTTGGCTTGATACTTTAAAATCTGGAATTAATCCATTTACACCTGAAGAATTAGAAGCTTTGAGAACTAACGAAGGATGGCAATAATGAAAATCAAATATATCAATGAAGTTAGCGCCCAAAGATATAAAAATCTTGACTTAGCGCAAGGACTAAAACTCAGTGAAGGATTAAACATCTTCATCGGTTCAAATGGCTCTGGCAAAAGCAACTTTATCGCTTTACTCAAATTCTTGAAAGATAGTATCTCAGACAATGTGACATTTCCCTGAGTACATTCATGCAGAGACGATGGATGGATTTTTACCGAAGGTTACGAATTTTAGCTTTGCTTATACTAACTTGTACGGAAACACGCACTCTTTGGTCATGTAGAACCGATCCCCTTTAATATCCAGACGTTCTAAGATATTCAAAGATACTTTAGACCACAGGAGGCTCACAGCGATGCAACCAACTAACCCAAACCAATTTACCGAAAAAGCATGGGCAGCGATCGCCAAGACTCCCGATGTGGTCAAAGCATCTGAGCAGCAACAGATCGAGCCAGAGCATTTACTCAAGGCACTGCTTGAAGAAGAAGGACTTGCTAGTAGCATTTTTAGCAAAGCGGGGATTAATATCCAGAAATTGCGCGATCGCATTGATGAATTTATCAACCGTCAGCCCAAGGTTTCTAGCTCCAATACCTCAGTATATTTGGGCAAAAATTTAGATGTACTATTTGATCGAGCCGAAAAGGAAAAGAAAAATTTCGGCGATGAGTATATTTCCATTGAGCATATTTTGCTGCCTTACTGCAAGGATGATCGCTTTGGCAAGCCGCTCTATCAAGAAGTGGGACTCGATGAAGCGAAACTGCGTAATATTATTCAACAAGTGAGAGGCAATCAAAAAGTGACCGACCAAAATCCTGAGAACAAATACGAAGCCCTAACTAAATATGGTCGTGATCTTACCGAACTCGCCCATCAAGGCAAACTTGACCCCGTAATTGGACGCGATGACGAGATTCGCCGCACGATCCAGATTCTCTCACGCCGTACTAAAAACAATCCTGTTCTCATCGGTGAACCAGGGGTAGGTAAAACTGCGATCGCGGAAGGTTTAGCCCAAAGAATTATTAGCGGCGATGTGCCTGAATCTCTTAAGGATCGCAAGTTGATTGCGATCGATATGGGCGCTTTGATTGCAGGCGCTAAGTATCGTGGTGAATTTGAAGAGCGACTAAAAGCAGTTCTTAAGGAAGTTACAGAATCCAATGGTCATTTCATTCTCTTTATCGATGAGATTCATACTGTAGTTGGCGCAGGTGCAACACAAGGCTCAATGGATGCCAGCAACTTGCTGAAGCCAATGCTAGCGCGGGGTGAGTTACGTTGTATCGGCGCGACGACATTGGATGAATACCGTAAATACATTGAGAAAGATGCTGCTCTAGAGCGTCGCTTTCAGCAGGTTTACATCGATCAGCCCAATGTGGAGGATACGATTTCCATTCTCAGAGGTTTACGCGATCGCTACGAGTTGCATCACAAGGTAACTATCTCCGACACGGCGCTAGTGGCAGCAGCAACTCTTTCTAATCGCTATATCAGCGATCGCTTTTTACCTGATAAAGCGATCGATTTGATTGACGAAGCTGCCGCTAAGCTAAAAGTAGAAAACACCTCTCAACCTGAAGCCCTTGATGAAATCAATCGCAAGGTTATTCAGCTAGAAATGGAATGTCTCTCTTTGAAAAAGGAAAACGATCGCGAATCCTTTGATCGTCTGGAAAAGCTGAACAAAGAATTGGGTGATTTGAAAGAAGAGCAAACTACACTCAAAGCTCGATGAGAAGCTGAGAAGCAGGTGATCGATAATATTGGGAAAATCAAAAAAGATATTGATCACGTGAATGTGGAAATTCAACAGGCTGAGCGTGAATACGATCTAACCAAAATGGCTGAGCTAAAGTATGGCAATCTTACCGATTTGCAGCGTCAATTGGAAATTGCAGAAGTAAATCTCGAAGAGGCGAAAACCTCTGGGCGATCGCTGCTGCGTCAAGAAGTCACCGAAGAGGATATTGCCGAAATCATTTCTAAATGGTCGGGCATTCCTGTTAGCAAGCTGGTGGAATCGGAAAAAGAGAAACTCTTACAACTCGAAGATGTGTTACATGATCGCGTGGTTGGTCAAGAAGAAGCAGTCACCGCGATCGCCGATGCTATCCAAAGATCTCGCGCAGGACTTGCCGATCCTAATCGCCCGATCGCTAGTTTTATTTTCCTAGGGCCTACGGGCGTTGGTAAAACAGAATTAGCTAAAGCCCTTGCCGCCTATCTCTTTGACACAGAAGAGTCGATGGTGCGAATCGATATGTCCGAATATATGGAAAAGCACAGCGTCTCGCGCTTAGTCGGTGCGCCCCCTGGCTATGTTGGCTATGAGGAAGGCGGACAACTTACCGAAGCGGTGCGTCGCCGTCCCTATGCTGTGATTCTCTTTGATGAAATCGAGAAAGCACACCCCGATGTCTTTAACATCATGCTGCAAATCCTTGATGATGGACGTGTGACCGATTCTCAAGGTCGCACTGTCGATTTTAAGAACTCGATTATCATTATGACCAGTAATGTCGGTTCACAATATATTCTCGATATTGCTGGCGATGATTCTAAGTATGAAGAAATGCGCGATCGGGTGATGGAATCAATGCGCTCTAGCTTCCGTCCCGAATTTCTCAACCGTATTGATGAAATTGTGATCTTCCATGCTCTGCGTCGTGAGGAATTGCGCCGCATCGTCAAGCTGCAAGTACAACGCCTCGAAAAGCGCCTCGTCGAGAGACGGATGACTCTAAAGATTGCCGATGCAGCTCTCGATTTCATTGCCGAAGTTGGCTACGACCCTGTTTATGGGGCAAGACCTCTAAAGCGAATCATTCAGCGTCAATTGGAAACGCAGATTGCCAAGAGCATTCTCCGTGGCGATTTTGCCGATGGCGACACCATTTTTGTGGATATCGAAAATGAACGTCTTGCTTTCAAGCGTTTATCACCAGATTTAATCACAATATAAAATCCAAAATAGTAGCGGCGCAGAGCGCCGTTACTATTTTTTTAAGGATTGCAAACGAAATAGCTTACGCAAATAAAACCCAAGAATTAGCGGTGCGCCGCACCGCTAATATCTCACTGGGAAGGGAGTAAGCAGCGCAATACAACTAAGAACTAGATCCAAAACGGATCGCATAAACATCTTGCTCTTTGTCGGTGTAAATTTCGACATCGGACTTTGGATAGGAAACACAAAGGAGAATGTAACCCTTAGAATCGAGTTCTTCACCCATACCACCAATCCCCATGCCTTGGCTTTGGTCAACTTGTCCTTTGACAATTTGCGCCGCGCAGGTCGTACAAACACCCGCGTAACATGAACATGGCAAATCTAGTCCCTGTGCGATCGCCGCATCAAGAATCGGCTGATCTTCAGGCACAGCTACAGTAAAAGTTTGTCCTTGGTGATGCAGGGTAGCAGTAAAGGTCTGAGTCATTTTTATAGGATTTATTGCGTAAAGTGAATGATATGATGTGCAATTGGCTTAATTTTATCTCTTCCTATGCAACCCCGCCACACTGCCCGCGAACTCGCCCTATTTAGTATCAACCAACTGCCTAGCCAATCCCAAAAGCTAGAAACAAAAACCTTGGACGACATTGTGACCGCCGTTGTTCGATCGCTCCATGATGAAACCAAGGAGCTATTACAAACTGCTAGTGTTGAGTTGCAACGTAGCCAAGATCGGCTCACATCAAGCGAAAACCGCACTAGTGATCTACGCCAAGATATCCAAGCCGTTGAGGGAATGGTGCGTGAGGCGATCGAGCTAACCAAAAATGCAATTAACAACATTGGCGCGGCTCTGGAGTTTCCTGTAACTTTGGTACTTTCTCAGCGCGATGAAGTGCGTAAATACGCGATCGATATTCTCAAGATGGTCAATAGCAAGCGATCGCAAATTGATGAAACCATTAGCACCGCTCTTGTCAATTGGCAAATTGATCGGCTCGCGCAGTTAGACAAAGATATTTTACGGATTGCCACGGCGGAGATGATGTTTATGAATGTGGCAAGTAAAGTGGCGATCGATGAGGCGGTAGAACTTGCTAAGCGCTATAGCAGCGAGGATGGCTATCGGTTTATTAATGGCGTGTTGCGCCGCATTGACGACCAATTAAAAGAAGCGCGTAGTGTGAAATAAAAATTAAATAAAAAAGGGCGCTTAGCGCCCTTTTTTATTCGGTTAATTGCTTGGTTGCAGCTAGTTCTCTTTCTAAGAGATTTACGCGCTCTAATAACTGTTGATTAGAGGCAAGTAGTTCTTGAGTTCTTGATGACAAGTAAGGGTCGGATTCCCACCAATTAATTCCGATTTCTTTGGCTTTATCGACTGAGGCAACTAGCAACCGAATCCTGATGCTCAGTAGCTCCACACTGCCCACGGACACTGTGATATCACCTGCAATGACAATTCCCTTGTCTAGTACCCGTTCGAGTATATCGGCAAGGGAAGAACCACTGGTGCTAGATTTAATCGCTTGAGGCTGAGGCATTAAAGTATCTGATCCAATAATTTAGCGAGTCCGAGTTCTGACTCAGGCTTTCCATCACCATAGCGAGAAATCAGCACATCAAAGCAAAGATCGCGAAAGTCTTCATTTTTGCCAGAAATACCAATCTCATGTTCATGACAAATTTTGCCAATCAACAGACAGGCTCGTAAGCTAGAAGCCTTGCTGCATTCAACTTGACGACGAAAGCCACGAATTAAGTTAATTAATTTCAAGGCTTGAGTGCGCTCTAAGCCAACGCGATTCACCAAAATTTGCTTCTCAGTTTCAACATCAGCTTCGCCAATGTTAATCGTGATCATGCGATCGAGTAGTGCGTCTTGCGTGGGATGCACACCTGCATATTCTTCAGGATTAGAGGTGAAAATAGCACGAAAAGATGGGTGTACGCGCACATATTCCATCTGTGAACTGTCGGGGGGTAAGACAATCAGCTTTTCTTCGAGCGCACTGAGCAGGACGTTATTAACTTCTGGGCGTGATCGATTGAACTCATCATAAATTAGCGTAAACCCTTCCTTGGCGGCTAAAGTCAAACGCGAATCTGTCCAGCTTTGGCGTAAGTCTTCTTCCACCTTCAAAACTGAGTGGATATAGTTATCAACAACTTTTTTGCGGGAATAGCCTGAGTTAGCTCCAATAAGTTGAGACGATCGCAGATCCTCATCACCGTAGATCAATACCATCGGTCTCCCCACTAATCCTGCGAGGTGCATGGCTAAGGTAGTTTTGCCAGTACCCGCAGGTCCACGCAAATGAATTGCAAAACCTGACTGTAAATAGCGTAATGAGCGACGGACTATCTGGTTGGTGAAGTCAGTGCTAATAAACTGACGAGCATTTGCATGGAGAACTGTGGTCATGTTTAGGAGTCTTCTGCCATTTGCAGCAGAGTATTAAGAATATCGGAAGGATCGACTTTGAGTGTATTTGCTCCTTGAGCCAGTAAGTCTCTCACAGTGTCGCGATCATTGACAACTTCTAGCAAGCTAGAACTAGTGGACAACTGGGCAACATAGTCAAAAACAAATTGCTCAATTTTGCCAGAAGTTTTGGGTGCTTCTTTGGCGATTCCTTTAACAGTTTGCTTCACTTCAACAAGTGGTTTTGCCTCAACAGACTTGATGACCTCTGGTTCTTTAATTTGTGCAACAACTTTCGTTTTTAGAGTGGTGGTAGATTCTTTTGAAATATCTGGAGACGACTTAGCAAATATTTTATCAGGAGCCTGAATTACTCCTGATAAAGAAGAAGAAGTTCCCCAAACTGAATCCCTTAAATTAGAACGAAAAGCTTGAGCGTCTGCACGGCGACTAGATTCAACCTCTAATCTTTGCTGTGTCGCAAAAGTTGCATTGGCAAGACGAGTTTTAGTGAAATCTTCCAGTTGCATTTGCGTAAAAGCGGCTCTTTCTTGCACTTGTTGTTGACGCAGTATACTGTCAGCTTTAGCCGTTACAAGAAGATCAGCTGCAAATTGTTGACGTTGCTCACGATCAGCTTCAGCCGTGACAAGACGATCAGCTTCAAATTGTTGACGTAGTATACTGTCAGCATGACTTGAACGAATGCGGGCTTTGTGATTATGTTTTAGTAGCGATCGCGTTTTAAAAGTACGAGTTCTGACATCTTGCGCACGTTGAGCACTGTCTTCAGCAGCTTGCTCAGTTCGGGCAATTCGGGCAATGCATAGATCCTGTAAATGCCGCGACATTTGGTTAGACCGATTTTGGACTTCTTCTTGTCGAGATTCTGATGCTAGCTGACTATCAACCAAAAAATCCGCTCGCTTTTGCAGTCGTCGTTTCCTTGCTTCCGCAAATTCTTGCATTAAAGAAGCCATGACATTACCCTCAAATTCACTTTTTTAGATTCGGTTTTTAATCGCTTTGAAAAACACTTTTTCATGAATCGCTTTAAACTTTTTCATTAATCCCCCTTCACGCCGTATAACTACCTTGCCAAAAAGCTGACAAGATAATTTTTAGGCAGAAGGGAGTAGAAAAGAAATCGGTAGACTGATAATCTATTGTTTCGCATTTACTACTAGCAGAGCTAGTCGTAAGCACTTAGTAGGCTGCAGGTACTGATGCCGATGCCGTGAGACCAATTGCTTCAGCATACTTGAGATATGTATCCACAGAGGCGATAACGACACGAGCTTCGATTGTTAATAGTTCGATTCCCACTAGTGAGACTCTGACCCATGCATCAATAACAATTCCCTTGTCCAAAATGCGATCAATGACTTCCGCTAAGCTAGAGGAAGAGTTGACTTTTTCAACAGCCATAGTAGATTTCTCCTTGAGTTAACTATGTTAGGCATTTAAATCTTGCCTGTGCAAACTGTACTACACAACAGCAAAATTACTTATACTTATTTTATAATAATCATCTTGTTTTCAAAGATAATTTATTTATCCTACCGTTTATTAGGAAAATCGATGATAAACTTTCTTTAAGAGGATATAACTATAGAGTTAGCTAATTTCACGAATTTAGTCTTTTTGAATTAGGTTAAAACTACTAAATATTTTTGTGTCATCTATTAAAAAGTTTATTTTAATTTGCTTGAAAAACTGAACTATGAATAACAATCTAAATGGTCAAAACATCAGTGACAACGCAGATGCAACAGAAGTAACTAAAGATAATTTTAGTGATGAGACATCTGTCAATAGTCAAATAAAAGAAAAAGACAGCTTTGTAAAACTGGCAATGCGAAATATGGTCAAGAAAGGTAGCACTTCGCTGTTCCATTTCTTCTTAACTATAGTTGGTGTGATAGGTACTTTGTTAGGACTAGCGATCGCTTTCCATTGATAGTATTAGAACCTGAGTTAAGGGAATCTCTAATAAGGATTAAAAAACCCAAGCTCAAGAAAACTAGCTTTCAAAAAATTGATTCTCAAAATTAGAACTGCTGCTATACCAATCAATAAAAGTGTCGATACACTTTTATTGATTAGAAACTAAATTCAATAAGATTTTTTAAGCTAGAAAATGACGTAGCCATTGTCTAGCCTTGCGTTGAGGGGTAATGCTTAATTTTCATCTAAAGTCTCTAGATGACTGAACAGTCCCAGTTCAATGTAAGATTTTAAGCAAAGTTAATAGATTTACTCTTTAAAATGTCGCATTCTCAAAAACCTACAATTATTATTACAGGTGCATCCTCTGGCGTTGGGTTATGGTCTGCAAAGGCTCTTGCTGACAAAGGCTGGCATATTGTCATGGCTTGTCGGAATATTCCCAAGACTGAACAGGCGGCTGCATCTGTAGGTATTTCTAAAGATAACTACACAATTCTTAAAGTTGATCTTGGTTCTTTAGTGAGCGTCCGTGAATTTGTGGCAAATTTTCGGGCAACGGGAATGTCTCTTGATGCGCTCCTATGCAACGCGGCTGTTTATCTACCTTTGATCAAGGAGCCATTGCGATCGCCTGAAGGATTTGAACTAACGATGACCACCAATCATCTAAGTCACTTCTTACTATGCAATTTGTTGCTAGAAGATATGAAGAAATCGAGCTATCCTGATAAGCGCATGGTGCTTTTGGGTACTGTTACTCATAATCCTGATGAACTTGGCGGGAAGATTCCACCTCAGCCCGATCTCGGCAATCTTGAAGGATTTGAGCAAGGGTTTAAGCCACCAATCTCGATGGCAAATGGCAAAAAGTTTGAACCTGTCCGCGCTTACAAAGAGAGCAAGGTTTGCAATATTTTGACTATGCGCGAATTGCATCGCCGCTATCATCAGTCTACAGGTATCACTTTCAGTTCTCTTTATCCAGGCTGTGTTGCTGATACACCTCTCTTCCGCAATCATTATCCATTGTTCCAAAAGCTATTCCCTCTATTTCAAAAAAATATTACCAAGGGATATGTAAGTCAAGAGCTGTCAGGACAAAGAGTTGCGACTGTTATTGCTGATCCTGAATACAGACAGTCTGGAGCTTACTGGAGTTGGGGTAATCGTCAGAAAAAAGATGGTAAGTCTTTTGTTCAGACCGTTTCTCCTCAAGCCCGAGATGGCTCTAGAGCAGAACGAATGTGGAATTTGAGTGCTGAGTTGGTTAGACTTGTATAAAATTACAACAAATCCCGATCAAACCAAACCCAAATTTTTTGTAAAAGTCCCACTTCGCGCGACTTTTACAAAAAATTTGGGTTTGGTTTTAATCTGCTGTAAGGGCTGCGCTGAGCGTAGCCCTTCTCTCTAAGGTTCTGCCACTTCAACCGTTAGCTTATCCTTAACTCTCTCTGCACAACTCTTAGAAGTCTCCTGTACTAACTTAGCAGTGGGACCAAAAGTTGCGCCTTTGTATAGGCGTTCATATTCTCTTTGGTAATGGGAAGCGACAATCTCGTTTTGAATTACTACTAATACCTCGTCATTAATATAGTTTGCAGCGTTAGACCAGTTATGAGAGCCAGTAATTATAGTATTGCGATCAAGAATAGCAAATTTATGATGTAAGGTGTCGCCAGAAACTAGATTTGGAACTCCTACAGTTTTAATCGATTGTTTCCAAGCACTACTTTTCTCAGACTTACAATCCTGAGTCGATTGCAAACTCCACATATCCAAAGTTGCGGAG
>Ga0136636_10000948_pt1 | contig 16245 bp, 10 predicted proteins | sample AntDrymUQ8522106_2_FD_104653 | JGI IMG/M metagenome (GOLD analysis project Ga0136636, IMG submission 104653) | Polar desert sand microbial communities from Dry Valleys, Antarctica - metaG UQ852 (21.06) | ecosystem: Environmental > Terrestrial > Soil > Desert | place: Antarctica: Dry Valley... | reverse complement strand
GAGAGAAAATAATATTTCAGAATTCGGCAGGTCTGGTAAAAATGTGTTACGATGTTTAATTTCAGATTCACATCTTATTTATAAAAGTTGCTATTGACAGCAGAGGATTAATTATTCCTAAAAATTCTGGCGTTTAGGAATCAATTATTCCCCGTCAGGGGAAATATATTAATAGAAAAATAAATCGTTTAACCTTTATTCCCCAGAGGGGATAAATCTAATGTTGTATGGGTTAATGCCCTACGGGCAAAATAATTTCATCTTTCTTCTTCTATTGAAATTGTTGCCCTACGGGCAAAATAGATTTGGTTTATTAGTTTATCATCAGCCCATAGTCATGTGTGATCCTTTTCCCGATTGGAACCTCCTGGTTGCAAAAAATCAGGACCAACGTATATGTCAATCCTGATTTAAAAATAATGTCAGTTTATTTTAAAGAGATGTTATGACCATTGCAGCAGATCATGCATTCCTCAGAAACCTGTCTATTTCTTTGGCTACTTTGCGGCCCGAAGCAATGGCATTAACCACCAGACTGGCACCGCTGACCGAGTCGCCTGCTGCAAATACTTTCTGCCGGCTGGTGGAATGATTAACATCAACTTTAATATTTTTCCTCACGCTGAGTTCAAGCTCAAGTTCCGAAAGCAATCCTTCGAGTACAGGGTGAACAAATCCCATAGCAAGTAAAACCAGATCGGCCTGAATAATTCTGCGTGTTCCCGGAACAACATCCATCTGATGCCGACCCTCTCTGAAATGCCATTCAACGTTTTCAACTTCAACACCGGTAAGCTGGTTGTTTTCACCAATGAATCTTACGGTTGAAAGTCCCCAATCGCGGACGCAACCTTCTTCATGCGAAGTAGAGGTTTTTAATACTTTCCCAAAATATGGCCAGGGATTATCATCTGTACGGGTCAAAGGCGGTTTGGGCAGGATTTCGATCTGCATTACACTTTCAGATTTCTGCCTTATAGAAGTGCCAACGCAATCGGAACCTGTATCGCCGCCCCCGATAACAAGAACTTTTTTGCCGTTTGCATTAATAGAGCTTTCAGAAGCAGTGAGCAGTGAGGCATTCACACGGTTCTGCATGCTCAGGAAATCCATGGCAAAATGGATACCGCCGAGTTCCCTTCCTGCTGCCGGTAAATCACGCGGATGCATTGCCCCTACCGCTATACAAACTGCATCAAACTGATCAATAATCTCATTAGCTGAAATATCTTTGCCGATGTGAACCCCTGTTTTTACAATAAGGCCTTCCTGTATCATAAGGTCAAGACGACGGTCGATGGTTGATTTACTAAGTTTAAAATCAGGAATTCCAAAACGCAGTAAACCTCCTGCCTTTTCATCCTTTTCAAAAAGAGTAACCAGGTGGCCTGCCTTATTCAGAAGATCGGCAGCAGCCATACCAGCAGGACCACTACCGATAACGGCAACGGTTTTGCCAGTCCGTTTTTTGGGTGGTTCGGGTTTGACATATCCTTCGGCGAAAGCTTTTTCAACAATAGCAACCTCATTTTCACGTATGGTGACAGGTTCCTCATTTATACTCAGTACACAGGCATGTTCGCAGCTGGCAGGGCATATACGCCCTGTAAATTCCGGAAAATTATTTGTAGCAGCCAGTCGCATATAAGCGCCTTTCCAGTCGCCTTTGTATAACAAGTCATTCCATTCGGGAATCAAATTATCGACCGGGCAGCTCCAGTGGCAAAACGGAACACCGCAATCCATGCAACGCGATGCCTGCAACATCCTGTCCTCGCTGTTCAGCACCTGCTCAACTTCACTGAAATCAGCAATCCTTTCGTTTAAAGGCCTGTTACCCGCATTCTTTCTTCTTATTTTCAAAAATCCTTTTGCATCAGCCATGATTTCTTATCTTTTGATTCTTCCACAAGTTAGATGGAAATGTATTTATTTAAGGGTCGGAAGTCTAGAGACCGAAGACCGACGGAACTAAAAAGAACGTTTAAGTTTTTTTGAAAAATGTATTTAACTGAGGGTCGGAAGTCCGGAGACCGAAGTCCGAAGGAGCTAAAAAGAACGTTTATGTTTTCTTTTGAAAATGTATTTATTTAAGGGGCTTCCGCCTTCCAACCTCCGTCTTCCGTCTAAAGATCCACCTCCACATCAGCAATTTTCTTCCTAAGCTCCTCAAGTTTCTGTTCGTGAAGGACTTTCTTATAATCATACGGGATAATCTTAATAAACCGCTGAAGGTATTCTTCAAAATTATCCAGGATCATCTTCGCTTTTTTGCTTTTGGTAAACTGGTAATGACGAACGATAAGGCTGTTAAGTTCATGAACATCAGTGCGATCTTCAACAAGTGATAATTCAACCATTCCCATATTGCAGTAATAATCAAAATCGCCGTTTTCATCCAGTACATAGGCAACACCGCCGCTCATTCCTGCAGCAAAGTTGCTACCTGTTGATCCCAGAACAACCACACGGCCACCAGTCATATATTCACAACAATGGTTTCCTGCACCTTCAACAACTGCGGTTGCGCCACTGTTACGTACTCCGAAACGTTCGCCGGCAACACCCGAAATATAAATTTCGCCGCTTGTAGCACCATAAAGCACAGTGTTTCCTATGATTATATTTTTGTCAGCATCAAAGGTGGAGCCTGGAGGAGGAACTACTATTATTCTGCCTCCCGATAGTCCTTTTCCCAGGTAATCGTTCGAATCGCCTTCGAGACGAAGTTCCACCCCGGAAACGAGGAATGCTCCGAAACTCTGACCAGCTGATCCGCTGAACCTGCATTTAATGGTACCTTCGGGCAAACCTGCTGAACCATAAAGAGTTGCAATCTTTCCGGAGAGCATGGCTCCGGTAGTACGATCTGTATTATGGATGGGTCTGTGAATTTCGACCGGTACCTTGTCCGAAATGGCTAATGCAGCTTCGGCCATTATTTCCAGGTCAAGAACATGATCTATTTTGTGATCCTGAACACCAACACAATGCATATCATTTGATGTAAATCCACCGGATAATGACAGCATACCGCTCAGATCGAGATTTTTGATCTTCCAGTGATTAACATCCGGATTTCTTTCCAACAAGTCAGACCTGCCAATAATATCATCCATTTTCCGGAAACCAAGAGCTGCGAGATTTTCGCGCACTTCTTCGGCAATAAACCGAAAAAATGTAACAAGGTTGTCGGCTTCTCCGTGAAATCGTCTCCGGAGTTCAGGGTCCTGCGTAGCCACTCCTACCGGGCAGGTATTCAGGTGGCATTTCCGCATCATCACACATCCCAGAACAATAAGCGCGGATGTGGCAAATCCAAATTCTTCGGCACCCAGTAAGGCTGCTATGGTTATATCTTTCCCGCTTTTCAGCTGTCCGTCCGATTGAATGATCACTTTACGGCGCAGGTTGTTCATAACCAGCGTTTGCTGGGTTTCAGCAAGTCCAAGTTCGAGTGGCAAACCAGCATGTTTAATGGATGATGAAGGGCTGGCACCAGTACCGCCTTCGAAACCGCTTATGGTGATCAGGTCGGCTCCGGCTTTGGTTACACCGGCAGCAATTGTGCCAATACCGCTTTCGGAAACCAGCTTCACACTTACTTTTGCCTTTGGATTTACGTTCTTGAGATCAAAGATCAGTTGTGAAAGGTCTTCAATCGAATAAATATCGTGATGCGGAGGAGGTGAAATAAGAGTTATGCCTGGTATAGAGTATCTTGTTTTGGCAATAATCTGATCCACCTTGTGACCGGGCAACTGTCCGCCTTCACCGGGCTTGGCGCCTTGTGCAATTTTTATCTGGAGTTCATCGGCATTTACAAGGTATTCGGTAGTAACACCAAACCTGCCGCTTGCCACCTGTTTGATTGCACTCCGGGCACTGTCGCCGTTTTCGAGTTGAACAAAGCGTGCCGGATCTTCTCCGCCTTCACCGGTATTGCTCCTACCCCCAATGCGGTTCATGGCAATGGCAAGGGTAGTATGAGCTTCTCTGCTGATGGAACCATACGACATTGCTCCGGTAACGAAGCGTTTCATAATGCTTTCAACGGGCTCAACTTCTTCAATCGAAATCGGGTTGGTTTTCAACTGCAGTAATCCCCTGATAAATCCTGGACTTGCTGTGTCGGCATCAACCAGCGTGCTATATTCCTTAAATTTTTTGTAATTGGCCGTGCGGGTGCTCCATTGGAGCAGGGCAATGGTTTCAGGATTCCAGGCATGATGCTCCCCGTATTTGCGGTACGAAAACACACCTTCTGTGAGCATTTCAGGTTGTTGTTCCACGATAAATGCTTTGCGGTGTGGAATAAGAACTTCCTCGGCAATTTCATCCATTCCGATTCCGCCAATCCTTGAAACGGTTCCTTCAAAATACTTTTCGATAACATCAGTGTGAATACCAACTGCTTCAAAAATCTGGGAAGAACGGTAACTGCGCAGTGTGCAGATGCCCATTTTCGACATTATTTTGAGGATGCCTTTATTGATCGAATTTATGTAATTATCCCTGGCTTTCTCATAATCGAGCTGGATGGCTTTTTCCTTCACCAATTTGCTGATAACGGCAAAAGCCATGTATGGATTAATAATGCTGGCCCCATAACCGAACAGAAGCGCAAAATGCATCACTTCGCGAGGCTCGGCCGACTCAACAACAATATCAATCTGCATCCTCTTCCCCTTTTTAATCAGGTGGTGATGCACTGCCGATACGGCCAGCAACGATGGAACCGGCGCAATATCTTCGGTTATGCCACGGTCAGATAGGATAATATAGTTTTTCCCTTCGTCAACCGCTTTTTCGGCATCCATGCAAAGTTGTTCGATCACTTTCTTAAGTCCGGCAGCGCCTTGTTTTGCATCAAAGTGAAGCTGCAGGATTGCAGCCGAAAATCCCTTATAACGCAAGTTTTTAACAACCTGGAAATAAGTGTTGGAGATTACCGGGTTACGGAAACGCACGAGTTTTACATGGTCGGGTGCAGTTTCAACCAGGTTTGATTGTATTGAACCGAGGTATCCCGAAAGTGTCATTACCAATTCCTCCCTTATCGGATCAATTGGTGGATTGGTGACCTGAGCAAACAACTGCTTGAAATAATTGAATAGCCTGTATGGCTTGCGCGAAAGGACAGCCACAGGAACGTCGTTACCCATGGAACCGACAGGCTCTTTACCGGTAGCAGCCATTTCCTTTATAATCAGGTCAGTATCTTCGAGCGAATAGTTAAATGAAGTAAGATATTTATCATACTGGTCACCCATATCTGGAGTAACCTTCTGCCCGGTTTCGATTTCTTCGAGGTTTACCATATTTTGCCTGATCCATTCCCCATAAGGAAATTCAGCAGCAAGCCTGGCTTTCAGTTCCTCATCATAATAGATTTTACCTTCTTCGGTATCAACCAGCAGCATCTTTCCAGGTTTCAAACGGCCCTTTTCGCGTATTTCTTCAGGGGCAAATGACTGAACACCTGTTTCGGATGCCATCACCATGAGGTCATTTGTCGTAATAACATATCTTGAAGGACGAAGACCATTTCTGTCGAGCATTCCGCCAATGTATCTTCCATCAGAAAATATCAGTGATGCCGGACCATCCCAAGGTTCCATAAACGAGGCATGGTAGTGATAAAAATCGCGTAAAGCCGTAGGAATAGGATTTTTAGCATTGATGGATTCAGGGATCAGTATAGAGATGGCATAAGGAAGCGATTTGCCGCTCATGATCAGGAATTCGAGCAGGTTATCGAGTGAGGCTGAATCGCTCATGCCAGGCTGAATAATTGGAAGCAATCCTGAAAGATCGCCCAGTTTTTCCGATTTCAAAAGAGATTCCCTGGCTTCCATCCAGAAGCGGTTACCTTTAATGGTATTGATTTCTCCATTATGACCGAGCATACGGAAAGGCTGTGCCAGATCCCAGCTTGGGAAGGTATTGGTGCTAAACCGCGAATGCACCAGGGCGATGGCACTCTGCATACGTTCATCTTGCAGGTCGAGGTAGTATTCGCCGAGCTGTGGTGAAGTAAGCATCCCTTTATAAACAAGTACTTTTGTTGACAGGCTGGGGATGTAGAAGAAACTCTTTTGATTCAAATCAGAATTTCGAATCACGTTTTCGGCACGTTTCCGGATGATATAAAGTTTACGGTCCAGGTCTTCCTGCGACAAATCGGAGTCCAACAGAATTTGCTCGATTAAAGGCTCGGCATCACGTGATAATTGTCCGACTACTGAATTATCGCGAGGAACTTCCCTGAATCCAATTAAATTAACACCTTCTTCCGCAATTATTTTCAAGAGTATTTCTTTACACAAAGCTGCATCAGATGCATTTTGCGGAAGAAATACAAGCCCGGTACCAAATTGACGGTCAGAAGGGATGTCATAGCCCAGAGCAAGGTAAAACCCGCGGTGAACCTGAATTAATACACCTGCGCCATCGCCTGTTTTGCTGTCGGCTCCTTCGGCACCCCGGTGGGTCATATTGGTAAGTATAGCCAACCCCTGTTTAATGATGGAATGTGACTTTTCCCCTTTAAGGTGTGCAACAAATCCGATTCCGCAATTGTCGTGCTCAAATTCCTGCCTGTATAATCCTTGCTTTTGTGGCCGTTCTGTCTTCATAATAGTTTCCTGATTGTTCGTATCCTGACTTTTAAGCAAAAAAAAACGTCCCCTGTATTTTTTCAGAGAACGGTCATAATTAATCCATAACTAATAACCATTCTCAATCTTTGAGATTAAAATGCTTGTTAAGAAGAAATAAGATGATGGATTTTAAAGTATTCACTTTTATCAGCTTTCGACTGCAAATATACTGCTTTTTCAATTTATAATCATTAAAAAAATAATTAGGGCACCACAAGGAACAGGGTTGAACCAAAAATATAGTATTTATTCATGAACTATGTTTTTCTGAAAACATTGAACAAATTACTGATATTACATACCTTTAGGGCATTAATCCGGAATTAATTCTTTGAAATTTTAATTTCGAAAAGGCCAAAAATTGATTGAAATTAACACTATAATATTGTTGAGGCCCGGAAATTATTCACTGACTGAACAAAAACTCAGGTTCATCTTCGAGTATCTCTAAGGTCAGGACTAAGATTTTTTCATCCGGCAGACTGATCATTGTTCCATTATTCTCCATTAATAGGCCTCGATGGTTTTAAGTTTTTGCTGAAACTTAGCAACTACCAGCTTTTGTTCAATAATTTTATCACCGAGTTCTTTCTGTTTAACCATATTCGACTCAATATCTGTGCGGTTATCCTCAATGGAAGTTTTAGCTTTTGAAATAGTATTGTTGGCTGTATTAATGTCCTTTGAGAGGCTTTTTTTCTTTTTCTGCAAATCTTTAAATTCTGACTTTTTGACTTTTTTAGCATCTCCGTCTTCCATGGTACTCAGGGTGGCTGAACTGTTACCAATTCTGATTTCCAATATTTCAAGTTCCTTGTTTTTACTGGCAATATTATCATTTTGTCCGGTTATCCGAACTTCAGATGATTGTATGCCTTTTTCAAACTTCATTTTGTTTTTACGTGCTGATCTCAATCCCTTTTCCAGGTCGGTGAGTATATCTTGCTGAACAGCAAGTTGCTTTTTAGCCGATATAACATATTGATCTTTAGCGAATTTCTTCAGATATTTATTCAATTTAGCATATTCTTCCGAGGAACTGCTGACAAAATTATCACGCGAAGTTTCAATACTCACAAAAAGCATAGTAAGTGAGTCCTGATCAACTGTTTTACTCATAATATTCACACTGCCCTTTGCAAAATCAGGTAAAATAGCACCAAACAATGACATTTCATTATTGTCGGTTGCTACTTTCGATTTGGTGCCTTTTTGAATTGCTTTAATCCAGCTGGTTTTAACAGTTTCCTGTTTCACTTCCGGAACTGTGAGCCAGAATCCGGGAAAATACCTGTTACCAAATTTCACACTGTCTTCGGCCAGGGTGATCGGTTTTTGCGCTTTAACAGCAGAAATACCAATAAAAAAGACGAAGAGAGAGTAAAGAAAATACTTCATAGTGCTTATAATTAGCGATTTAGATTTATTAAAACAATTTTTGCTCTAATAAAGTTCAGTTTAAACAAATATCACACCAAAGTTAAACTTATTGCTATCCGGGCTTTAGAGTAATGGAAAGTGTAAATTTGATAATGCAGGTTACACAAGATCAGGAAATTGAAATGATTCAGAAACTATTTCATCTCCTTGATAATTAATTTTTTCCACCTTACTTTTATGCCTCCGCCATCATGGATCTGAAGTGCAATAAAGCCTTTTCCTGCTCCGATTTTTCCATCTTTCAGGTGGACCATCTCTTTGCCGTTAAGCCATGAGGTTACTTCATCATTATTTACAAGGATTCGCATAGTGTTCCAGTCACCGGCAATCAGCATTTTTTCATCTTCCGGCTTGGGCTGTATCAGCCATCCTCTGCCATAGGATTCGTAAATGCCTCCGGTATGCAGCCCCTGCGGTGCTACCTCCACCTGCCAGCCACTGATCTTGGTGCCCTCGATGCCCGAACGGATAAACACACCGCTGTTGCCGTTTGCCTCCAACTTAAACTGAACGGAAAGCTCAAAATTATAATATGATTTATCTGTCGAAAGGTAGCCGTATTGCTTATCCGGGCTGCTTTCGCATACAAGTTCGCCATTTTCGACATACCATTTTTCGGTTCCGTGAATAGTCCAGCCGGTAAGGTCTTTGCCATTGAATAAACTAACAAAATCCTTTTGGCACCAAACATTAGAAGCAACCAGGACAAAAACCAGTATTAATACGTTTTTCATTTTCTGTGAATGGGGTTTTAAAGAAAGACTTATTTACTATTAGTTTGTTATGGATAAGAGTTTAATTTCATGAGGTTGATGCATGATATTTCACTATATTAATACATTCAGGCCTTTGAGCTGGTATTGAGTGGACTATGGATGTATCTCCGTGGGCTGCGCCCATGGGTATCTCCGTGGGCTGCGCCCATGGTTGTTATATTACGCCCTTTCAGGGCTTTCCATTTACCAATAACTATTTTTATCATTATCTATCATCCCTCCAGCAACCTATCAATCTCATTATTCTCTTCTTCACTGATTTCCATAGTCTTGTTGAAATTATTCCAGTTAACGATGATCCGTTCAGTTCCTTCCCAACGGTAAACATCCAGGAAACTACCTCCACGCACTATATCACCTGGCTTATAGTATGTGAAAATATGAACAAAATTGCCTGAAGATGCATCATTTCCGGAAAAGGTAATCCTGATGAGGCACTTATCAGGATGAGCAAATATGGTTTTCATGTGTTGCAACGGAACAGGATTATCCGGATCGTCGAGCCGAAGGTTAATGTACCAAGATATCTCTACCAAAGGCCTCTTTAAAGCCGTTTTCAGCAAGGTTCTTTTGACATCATTTTCAATAATGAACATATCGATGGAAGCATTGCAATCCACAATAGGTGCTCCTCGGTTGCCGACCCTGGCCGAAAGGTATATTTTGTTATTGTTGTGGCGCAGGAAAATGTTTTCGGTGAGGAAAAAATCATTGGGACGCTGTATGAACAGGTAGGCCAGGTATCCACCGAAAAAAGGTGTGTAAGCCAGCCCTATGCACGACTCAATAGCGATGATGATCTTGCCTGAACTCCCGGTTGGTATAATTTCGCCATAGCCGATGGTTGAAAATGTGACAAGACTGAAATACAGGTAATCAAAAAAATCAAGTTGTTTGGATGGTATACTTGTATTTATCGAAAGGCTGCTAAAAAGGAAAAAGATTATCCCGAAGAAAAATACAATTACCAGATAGATGGCTATGCCTGTGAAAAGTGCATTCCGTATACGCTTATTATGGTAATAGCGCTTAAATTGTTTTAAAAACCGATGTTGATGTTCCATAATTTCCGAAATCTGAACCAATGAGCAACAAATCCGAAGAAAGATGAATGCTTTAGCAAACCTACAGAATTTATTCCTGATTTACAAACAATGTTTTGAAAGCGCTTTGGATAGAGAAGTTGGACGAAGTAAAATGGAGGGAAGAGAGTAAAAATTATGGTATAAGGTGTAAGGTGTATGTTTTAAGTCGTCAGTGTTTATCGTTTGGCATTTGGAACTTGGAGCTTGGGAAAGACCCCCTCTGTCCTTCGGACATCTCCCCCAAGGGGGAGAACCCTTGGAACAAATTTTGTGGGTAGTTTGGGGTTTTGGAACGTGGAATTTGGAACGTGGAATTTGGATCTTTGTAGCCGGCTCAAAGTATATTAATACAACATTCTTGCACGTATAGTATGAGGAATTGCTTTCAGGTCCTTTAAAATGGTTTCGTCGGTCTGGCTTTCGGTATCAATAATTACATAGCCGATTTCAGGATCGGTTTGCAAAAACTGTGATGCAATATTGATATTGCGGCTGGTGAATACGTGATTTATATCCTTAAGTAGCCCGGGCATATTCTGGTGAATATGTAAAAAACGCTGCTTGTTCAGGTTCGACTGTAGCGAAATTTGCGGAAAATTAACCGCACCAATGGTAGAACCGTTGTCGCTGTATCGGACCAGCTTTTCAGCAACTTCCATTCCTATGTTTTCCTGTGCTTCGAGCGTATTTCCGCCAATATGTGGAGTAAGTATTGCATTGTCAAATTCCTGTAAAACCGAATGAAACTTTTCGGTCGCGGAAGCAGGCTCAACCGGGAATACATCAGCAGCAATTCCCGATAAGTGTCCATTTCTCAGTGCATTGGCAACAGCATTATATTCAACCACGGTGCCGCGCGAAGCATTTACCAGGACGGAGCCTGCTTTCATCATATCCAGTTCAGCAATTGAAATCATATTTCTGGTAAGTTCAGTTTCGGGAACATGTAAGGTAACGGCATCCGAAATTTTCAATAATTCTCCGAGTGAAGAACAAGCTGTTGCTTTTCCAAGGCTTAGTTTTTTCTCAATGTCATAATAAAAAACATTCATTCCCATGGCTTCGGCAAGTATGGACACCTGCGAGCCAATATGTCCATAACCGATTATACCCAGGTTCTTGTCCCTGACTTCATAGGAGTTTGATGACAGCTTTAACCATTCGCCACGGTGAGCTGCGGCGCTTTTGGCAGGCACTTCGCGCATCAGCATGATGATTTCGGCAATTACAAGCTCAGCTACCGAGCGGGTATTCGAAAAAGGGGCATTGAAAACCGGGATACCCAGATGCTTGGCTGCACTGAGGTCAACCTGGTTGGTTCCTATGCTGTAACAACCTATCGCGAAAAGCTTTTTAGCCTTATGAAGAACGTCCTTTGTAAGTTGAGTTCTTGAACGTATGCCAATAACATGAACATTTTTTATTTTTTCTTCCAGCTCCTTTTCGTCGAGAGCACCTTTTAAATATTCAACATTGGTATATCCTGATTCGGTAAAGTATTTAACCGCTGACTGATGAATGCCTTCAAGAAGAAGAACACTGATATCTTTTTTGTTGAATGAGTATTTCTTTACCATTGACCGAATTTAAGCTAAAAAATGAACAATAAAATGGTGGAAGCTGGAATTTATTTTTTATATCAAATTGATATTCAGTTCCTTGAACCAGAAAAACCGATAAACTTCTGTTGAGTAAAATTAAGAATAAAAATCAAACCAAAGCTTCCCAAATCACAATATCTGATGAACTCCTTTATAATCAGAATGTTCATCAGAAATATACTGACTAAAAATTGCTTTTTTCGGAGGCAAATTTTTTATACGTTTACAAAAAAAAATCATGAAACTCAAGGTATTCTTTATAACCACAATTTTGCTTTTAGGAATTATGTCAATTTTAAAAAGCCAGAACACAAAATCCCCGGTTAAAGTAGCCGTTATCGGGCTTACGCATACCCATGTACACTGGATTTTAGGGCGCGAAAACCATAATGATATTCAGATAATTGCCATTGTTGAGCCTAACGGGGAACTTGCTGAAAGATACTCAAAACAGCATGGCTTCAGCATGGACATAGTTTTTAATACCATAGAAGAAATGTATGCCAGGACCAAACCTGAGGCAGTAACCGCTTTTGGCACTATATACGATCATTTAAAAGTGGTTGAGTTCTGCGCACCACGGGGAATACATGTTATGGTGGAGAAACCACTGGCAGTAAGCCTGGAGCATGCAAATAAAATGAAAGCTCTTGCTCAGAAGTATCATATTCATTTGCTTACCAATTACGAAACAAGCTGGTACAGCTCGAATAATAAAGCATGGGAGTATATCATTGATCAGAAAAAGGCAGGTGAACTGCGAAAAATTGTGTTTCATACAGGGCACCAGGGCCCGATAGAGATTGGCTGTAACCCCGAGTTTACCGATTGGCTGACCGATCCTGTACTAAACGGCGGCGGCACTCTTACGGATTTCGGCTGCTATGGTGCCGATATTGCCACCTGGCTAATGAAAGGTGAAAAACCTGTTTCAGTTTTCTGTACCACCCAACAGTTGAAGCCTGAAATATATCCAAAGGTTGATGATGACTGCACCATATTGCTTACCTACCCCAATGTGCAGGTTATTATACAGGCTTCGTGGAACTGGCCTTTCAATATTAAGGATATGGAAATTTACGGGCAAAGCGGTTACCTGGTATGCGAAGACAAAAATCATATCAGCTACCGCTGGAAAGACCAGATTGAGGCTGCAAAAGAAGTTATACCCGAAAACAAGGTTCCTTACAATGATCCGTTCGCTTACCTGGCAGCAGTAGTAAGAAGCGAAATAAAGTCATCGGCTTTTGATGTATCTTCTATCGAAACCAATATGGTGGTGATGGAAATACTGGAAGCGGCGAAAAAGAGTGCGAAAAGCGGGAAGGTAATTAAATTATGATTGGTAGTTTATCAAAACCAAGATCTATTTTATCTCCTCAATCTTCCCTATAATCTTCGAAAGTGCTTCGCTGAGTTTTGCCTCGGGAGCAATAACATTGTAATCGCCCCAGAAGGTATTGTCGCTGTAAAACGGCGCATCCGAAAATACCACATTGGGCTTTATCACTTCCTGTCGCTGGAATTTCACAACGTCGGCAGTATCAATATGACAGGTGGCAAGTTCGAGGTAGGTGCTGAAATTATCGTATGATAAGCGTTTGCGCAGACGCGTTTTCAGCCTGAGGTCGCAGCGGACATGGTTGAGGTAATATTTGCCATTAAAAGGAGTATAACTCACTGAATAGCTTATTTTTTCGAGTTTCGCGATAAGATTGCGGCTTTTTTTGAGGATAAGGTTATCGGCCGCCACATCCAGGAATGCCGGGTTGACTTCGAAATCGGCACCGAGTAAGGCGTAAGATTCCCTGGCGATATAGAGTGTTCCGCTATAGAGTGCTTCTTTGATCCCCGGATTTTGAACAAAAGTGATGGCATAGGCATCATTTGAATTATTCGATACCAGGTCGGAATATGTGAAGATGTATTGATTGGGCAGCAGCTGATCGAGGAAATCGGGAACCGTTTTTACTATATCGAGTTGCAGTGCCGATTGCACACCTCCTTTAAGCTTCAAAAACACTGTATCGTTTGGATTTGAATTCTGAATTTTCCTCGATTTGAGCAGTTTCACCTGGTCGGAAGACTCACCATGTATGTACGATGATTTATAAACTTTAAACAAGGCCTCGGAATAACTGATATACCTGTTGTTTTTCTGAACGCCCTCGCGGTAAAAGGAAGTAGTATAAACAGGTTCGAGACTGTTGTTGATCTTACGCTGATCCATGGCTTTTTCGACAATAATTTTTGGATCGATATAGCGAATAATAACTTCCTGAATGGAAATTATCCTGCGTTCGAGGTAAATATCAACCTGCTGCTCTTTAATAAGTTGTATCGGGATACGCTGGCTCATAAATCCGAGATGCGATACCAGCAGGAATGATCCGGAGAAAGTAGCCGGTACTTTCAGTTCAAAATATCCGTCTGCATTGGTTATGGTTCCTATATTTTCTTCGGCAATACCAATGGAGGCATAAGGCACGGCAGTTTTGTTCTCATTGTCAAAGATATACCCTTTGATCAGAATATTTTTCAGGGTATCCTGTGCAGGAAGTGCCGGTTGAACCTGAACATCAGAATGCGTCTCCTTGCTGACCCGGTAAATCAGAATATGCTGCCCTATAACCTTGTATGAAAGCTCCGGGTTTCCAAGGATGTTGTCGAGTACTTGTTTTAAAGGCTGGTTATCGGCAAACAGTTTGACGCGCTTATCGCTTTCCACAATCTGGCTGTCGTATATAAAAAGACAATCCGCTTTGTCGGATATCAGGTTAAGTGCATTGTAAAGCGTGGTGTGTTGTTTCGGGATGTTGATTTTTTTATCGAGTAATGTTTCCTGTGCTAAAGCTGTATTTGCCAAAAACAGTAAAAAGCCTGCACACCATATACAGGCTAAAATCAAAGCTTTATTGACGCAGTTTGCAGGAAGATTAGTTCCTTGATGCGTTCTCCTTGTTTTCGGATAATACAACAGACCCATTTATAGTTTGGCTTTTCAGGTTCAGGGTCACGCAAATAAGTTCGGTCATAGTAGGCACAGTTTCATGATTAAATGTAACTGTAAGCTTACGGTTCCCGGTTTCTTTTTCGGCTACTGCAAAGGTAGTATTGAAATTCCGGTTAAGCACGCTAATAATATTCACAAGCGATTCATCCTTGAAATGCATCCGTTGCCGGTACCAGGCATTTGCGGGATTTATAAGGTGTTTCGTTTTTACCAGGTTGTTTTCGAATGTGGTAACCTTCTCCCCTGCCTTAACCAGTTCGGTATGCGAAGGATCTTTTTTAAGGGTAACTTTTACTTTCCCGCGGTCGACACATAGTTCAAAGCTTTTGCCATCCTGGGTTTTCACATTAAAGGCAGTGCCCAGAACTTCAATGAGGGTCTCATCGGTTTCGATAATAAACGGCTTAGCCGGATTCGGGGCAATATCGAAAAAAGCTTCCCCTTTTAATTCTACATTGCGCGACTTGTTTTCGAATTCCTTCGGAAATGAAAATGAAGAGTTCTGAGCGATATAAATTACAGAACCATCGTTAAGGGTTTTGATCAGCGTATTTGCTTCGTTGGCCGTATTAAGCTGAACCATCTCCATTTTTGGTTTGCGGTTAAGCGAAGTGTAAATAACAGAGCTTATCCCCAGCAGAATTACCATTACAGCAGCTACCCTGAGAATGTTTTGTATCATCCTACCTCTAACGGATATAACCGGAACAGGAATAAGTTTTTCGTTATGCAGACGGGTATGTAGTTTATTCCATGCTTTGCCGGTATCCGGAACTTTAGGTTCCGCATATCCTTTCATGGCTGACCATTGTTTTTTCATTTTTTTAATATTAACTTTATCCATTTCTGTTACCACATTTTCCGTCTCAAAAGCCTGGATTTCAGCTTCACTCATTTCCCCACTAAGGTATTTAGCGAGAGTTTCTGCGTGTTGCCGACTCATTTCTTCTGTTTTCATGGTGTCTGTTGTTTTATGCTGGTAAAAGATATTCATTTAATTTAATCCGGATTATGTTAGCTGCTGATTTTTAATTCATCCCCGGTAAATTCCTTTAATGATTTCCGGAACAACTGTAACGCCTTTCCCATATCTGCCTCAACTGTTTTTACCGAAATGGAAAGTATATCGGCGATTTCGCGGTATTTCTTCCCTTCGAACCTGTTCATCCTGAAAATCTGTGAACAGCGTTCGGGCATTCGCTGCAAGGTTTCAGATATTGCTTTGTTGAGTTCATGCAATTCAACATCTTCCTGATTTGTGGCCGGCATCACATCCCTGTTATCGTTTAAAACATGCTGTGCGTAGGTTTGCTTTATAACCTGGTGTTCGAGCTGGTGAAGTGCATTGTTGCGGATGGATTGATATAAGTAAGCATTGAGAGAAAGCTTAGGTGTGAACGTATCCCTGTTTTTCCAGAAATTATAGAAAAACTCCTGCACAATATCTTCGGCCGTATCCATATCCTTCAGTATTTTATCAGCGTGATGACACAATGGCTCATAATACTTCACAAACAGCTGTTCAAATACTCCGATGTCGCCACCCTGTATTTTCTTCTGCATGTATAAGTCGTTGATATTCATTGTTGAGCGCTGAGGGTTCCGGTTTTCGGGCTTGGAGAGTTTCGTGTTTTGGAATTTGAGTTCAGGGTTTCGGGTTCGATTTCG
>Ga0136636_10000947_pt1 | contig 16249 bp, 30 predicted proteins | sample AntDrymUQ8522106_2_FD_104653 | JGI IMG/M metagenome (GOLD analysis project Ga0136636, IMG submission 104653) | Polar desert sand microbial communities from Dry Valleys, Antarctica - metaG UQ852 (21.06) | ecosystem: Environmental > Terrestrial > Soil > Desert | place: Antarctica: Dry Valley... | reverse complement strand
GTTTGATAACCTGTAAAAAAACAAAAAAATGGCAGGATTAATCGGTAAAAAAATCGGAATGACTTCCGTATTCAGTGTTGAGGGGAAAAACATCCCATGCACTGTGATTCAAGCCGGTCCTTGTGTGGTAACACAAGTAAAATCGGTGGGTACTGACGGCTATGATTCAATTCAGTTGGGCTTCGAAGACAAAAAAGAGAAGCACACCAACAGAGCAGAATTGGGACATATTAAAAAAGCTGCTACAGAACCAAAAAGAAAAATTCTTGAGTTTAAAGAACTCGTTGGAGAATTTAAACTTGGTGACACCATTACAGTTGATTCCATCGATGAAGAAGGATGGGTTGACATTCAGGGTGTAACTAAAGGACATGGATTCCAGGGTGTTGTTAAACGTCATGGATTCAGTGGGGTTGGTGATGCCACACACGGGCAGCACAACCGTTTGAGAGCTCCGGGTTCAGTCGGTGCATCTTCCTATCCATCCCGTGTATTTAAAGGGATGCGTATGGCTGGTAATGATGGCAATAACAATGTTACCATTCAGAACTTAAAAGTTTTGAAAGTAATACCAGAGTCAAATTTATTGGTAGTTAAAGGATCAGTTCCTGGTTGTAAAGGTTCATACGTAATTATTTATCAGTAATGGAAATTAAAGTATTAAACACCGCAGGACAAGAAACCGGAAGAACTGTTACGTTAGATGAACAAATTTTCGGTATTGAGCCAAACGATCACGCCATTTATCTGGATGTGAAACAAATTCTGGCCAATAAAAGACAAGGAACCCACAGCTCGAAAGAGCGTGCTGAAGTATCAGGTAGTACCCGTAAAATTAAAAAGCAAAAAGGTACAGGTACAGCGAGGGCAGGTAGTATTAAATCTCCTGTTTTCAGAGGCGGAGGCCGCGTATTCGGCCCACGTCCAAGAAGCTATGACTTTAAATTAAATAAGAAAGTTAAAGCTTTGGCACGTAAATCAGCGTTGACATATAAAGCTCTGGAAGAAGCAATCGTTGTTATTGAAGATTTCTCTTTTGAAACTCCAAAAACAAGGGAAATGGTACAAATCAGTAATAATCTGAAAATTAATGATAAAAAGTCATTATTCGTGCTTCCGGAAGAAAATAAAAATATATATTTGTCCTCCAGAAATTTACAGGCAGTTTCAGTTATAACTGCTTCTGAATTAAATACTTACCAAATTTTGAACGCCAAAAAAGTAGTAGTTCTGGAAAGTTCAGTAAGTAAAATTGAAGAATTGTTTAAGATCTAAAAGGCTTTAAAAATGGAAATTTTAATTAAACCGATCGTTACCGAAAAGATGACTGGTCAGACCGAAAGTCTTAACCGTTACGGTTTTATCGTCAATCGGAATGCCAATAAATTACAGATTAAGAAAGCCATAGAAGGATTATACAATGTTTCAGTGGAATCTGTGAATACCTTAATTCATGGTGGCAAAAGAAAATCTCGCTTTACAAAAGCAGGTGTAATTTCCGGAAGCACCGGAAAGAGCAAGAAAGCTATTGTAACTATAGCAAAAGGAGAATCTATTGATTTTTATAGTAATATTTAATAATTAGAAATGGCAGTAAGAAAATTAAATCCAGTTACACCGGGTCAAAGGCACAAGATTGCTGGTACTTTTGAATCCATTACTGCATCAACACCTGAAAAATCATTGTTGAAGCCCATGTCGAGTTCCGGCGGTAGAAATGCCGGTGGTCGCATGACAATGAGGTATATAGGTGGTGGCCACAAACGCAAATACCGTGTTATCGATTTTAAACGCGATAAAGATGGAATTGCGGGAGTTGTAGAATCTATTCAGTACGATCCAAACCGTACCGCCCGAATTGCATTACTTGTTTTCCCTGATGGTGAAAAAAGGTATATGCTTGCAACCAACGGATTAAAAGTTGGCCAAAAAGTCGAGACGGGAACCGGTGTGTCACCTGAAGTAGGAAATACATTACCACTATCAGAAATACCTCTTGGAACTTTGGTTCACAACATTGAACTTCACCCTAATCAGGGAGGTGTGATGGCTCGTAGTGCCGGAACGTACGCTCAGTTAACTTCCAGAGAAGGAAAGTATGCTATCGTGAAATTGCCTTCAGGCGAATCTAGAATGGTGCTCGTAACTTGTCGTGCTACAGTAGGTATTGTTGGAAATACCGAGCATAACTTGGAAAGATCAGGGAAAGCTGGTCGGTCAAGATGGCTTGGTAGAAGACCTCGTGTTAGAGGTGTAGCTATGAACCCGGTCGATCACCCAATGGGTGGTGGAGAAGGTCGCTCTTCTGGTGGACATCCTCGTTCACGCAAAGGCTTGTTAGCCAAAGGCTTCAAAACCCGTGCGAAGAAGAAAGCTTCCAACAGGTATATTGTTGAAAAACGCAAGAAATAATTAAAAGGAGAAGAATATGAGTCGTTCATTAAAGAAAGGGCCTTATATCGATTTCAAGCTCGAACGTAAAGTTTTAGTTTTGAATGAAATTAACAAGAAATCGGTAGTTAAAACCTGGGCCAGAGCATCGGTAATTTCTCCTGACTTTGTAGGGCATACCATTGCAGTTCACAACGGAAATAAATTTATTCCGGTTTATGTGACTGAAAACATGGTCGGTCATAAATTTGGTGAATTTGCACCTACAAGAACCTTCAGGGGACATTCCAAAGGAAAAAAATAAGGCATGAGAACCTTAATTACTATTAAAAGAATTCACGATGGGTGCTAGAAAAAGAAATAGTGCAAACGAACTAAAGGAAGCTAAGAAACAGCAATATTTTGCGGTTTTAAAGAATTGTCCTACTTCACCGCGAAAAATGAGGCTTGTAGCCGATATGGTACGTGGAATGGAAGTGAACAGAGCTCTTGATGTACTAAAGTTTTCCTCAAAGGAATCTTCACGCAGACTTGAAAAACTCGTAATGTCGGCCATTGCAAACTGGCAGGCAAAAAACGAAGGAACAAGGTTGGAAGAAAGTAATTTGATTGTGAAAACTATTTCTGTTGATTCAGGAAGAATATTGAAAAGACTTAGTCCTGCTCCGCAGGGACGTGCACATAGGATCAAGAAAAGATCAAATCATGTGACCCTTAGTCTTGGTAGTTTAACTCAAGTTAAAGAAACAGAATAAATAATAATACATGGGACAAAAAGTCAATCCAATCGCTAATCGTTTAGGAATCATCAAAGGATGGGATTCCAATTGGTACGGTGGAAACAACTATGGCGAGAAGCTCGTGGAAGATTTTAGGATCAGGGAGTATTTGAATGCCCGTTTGGCAAAAGCCAGTATTTCCAAAATCATTATCGAACGTACACTGAAGCTTATCACCATCACTGTTCACACCTCGCGGCCCGGTATTATTATTGGCAAAGGTGGTCAGGAAGTTGATAAACTAAAAGAAGAGTTGAAGAAGATCACCAACAAGGAGGTTCAGATCAACATTTTTGAAATTAAACGTCCGGAATTAGATGCCAAAATTGTAGCTGTAAACATTGCACGCCAGATTGAAGGTAAAATTGCCTACCGTCGTGCAACTAAAATGGCTATTGCTTCAACCATGAGAATGGGTGCGCAAGGTATCAAAATTCAGGTTTCAGGCCGATTAAACGGCGCTGAAATGGCACGTTCAGAAATGTATAAAGATGGTCGTACCCCTTTGCATACTCTGAGAGCTGATATAGATTATGCGCTTGCAGAAGCCCTGACAAAAACCGGTTTACTCGGTGTGAAAGTCTGGATCTGTAAAGGCGAGATTTATGGAAAGCGCGACCTTTCACCAAATGTTGGACAAAAGCCTGATAGCAGACGTCCGAACGAAGGTGCACCAAAAGGTGGCGGATTTAAGAAAAGAAAAAAATAAAGTGTAAACCTTTCAGAATTAAAGAAGGATGTTACAACCGAAAAAGACAAAATACAGAAGAGTACAAAAAGGAAAAATGAAAGGACTGGCTCAGCGCGGCAACCAGTTGGCATTTGGATCTTTTGGAATTAAATCGTTGGAAGAGACATGGTTAACCGGACGCCAGATTGAGGCTGCCCGTGTTGCCGTAACTCGACACATGCAACGTCAGGGTCAAATTTGGATCCGGGTTTTCCCCGACAAACCGATTACTAAAAAACCTGCAGAGGTACGTATGGGTAAAGGTAAAGGTGCTCCGGAAGCATTTGTTGCTCCGATCACACCAGGTAGAATATTGATTGAAGCAGAAGGAGTTCCTTATGAGGTTGCAAAGGAAGCACTTCGTCTGGCCGCTCAAAAACTACCGGTTACTACGAAGTTTATTGTAAGACGTGATTATGTTGAATCTGAAATCGCAGAATAATGAAGACATCAGAAATTCAAGAGTTATCAAAGGCTGAGATTCTGGAAAGAATCCAGACCGATCAGGATTCCTTAACACGGATGAAAATGAACCATGCAATTACGCCTCTCGAAAACCCACAAGTGATTGTGAGAGTTCGGAAGAATATTGCACGACTGAAAACCATTCTACATCAAAGGGAAATTAACGCAAAACAGAGTTAGTAATGGAATCAAGAAATCTAAGAAAGGAGCGTGTTGGAGTTGTTGTTAGCAACAAAATGGAATGCACCATCGTTGTGGCTGAAAAGCGCAAAGAAAAACATCCCATTTATGGCAAATTCGTCAACAAAACATCCAAGTTTTACGCCCACGATGAAAAAAACAGCTGCAACATTGGCGATACTGTAAAGATCATGGAAACACGACCTATCAGTAAACAGAAATGTTGGAGATTAGTAGAAATCCTAGAAAGAGCTAAGTAATCATGATACAACAAGAATCAAGATGTACCGTTGCCGATAATAGTGGAGCAAAAGAAGTGCTATGTATCCGTGTTTTAGGCGGAACCAGAAAGCGCTATGCTTCAATAGGCGATACCATTGTAGTTACTGTTAAAAGTGCTATAGCAGGTAGTGATATGAAGAAAGGTGCCGTTTCAAAAGCAATTGTTGTTCGTACTACAAAAGAAGTTCGTCGTCCCGATGGATCATACATCCGTTTTGATGACAACTCAGTAGTTTTGTTGAATAATACTGGTGAAATGCGCGGAACCCGTATATTCGGACCTGTGGCAAGAGAACTTCGTGATAAAAACATGAAGATCATTTCACTTGCTCCTGAAGTACTTTAATGCACAAAATCAGAACAATGCAGACAAAATTACACATTAAAAAAGGCGACACTGTTGTAGTAATTGCTGGCAATTACAGAACAAAGGAGGGCAAAGTACTTGAAGTAATCAGAGCCACCGGAAAAGCTATTGTGGAAGGTGTTAATATGGTAAAAAAACACACAAAACCTAACGCGGCACACCCGCAGGGAGGTATTGTGGAGAAGGAAGCACCCATTCACATTTCTAACCTTATGAACAAGGATCCTAAAACAGGAAAACCTACCCGTATTGGAAGGAAGCTTAATGATAAAGGAAAATTAGTTCGTTATTCTAAAAAATCAGGAGAGGAGATTAAGTAATGGCTTACGTACCAACACTTAAGAAAAAATATCAAGACGAGGTTGTCCCTACGTTAGTAAAGGATTTTTCCTACAAAAACGTTATGCAGGCACCCAGGTTAGAGAAGATTGTCATCAACCAGGGAGTTGGTGCTGCTATCGCCGATAAAAAGTTAATCGAACTGGCAACAGAAGAGATTACAAATATCGCCGGTCAAAAGGCAGTCCAAACCAAATCAAAGAAAGACATCTCTAACTTCAAACTCAGGAAAAAAATGCCGATTGGGGTTCGTGTTACCCTACGCAGAGAGCGCATGTATGAATTCCTGGCTCGTTTGGTGAGTGTATCTCTTCCCCGTATTCGAGATTTTAAGGGAATTGAAGGTAAAATGGACGGAAGAGGTAACTATACCTTAGGTATTCCGGAACAAATCATTTTCCCTGAAATTGTACTTGATAAAGTCACAAAGATTAACGGAATGAACATTACTTTCGTCACAACTGCCGGTTCTGATGAAGAAGGCTACGCTTTATTGAAAGAGTTAGGTTTACCGTTTAAAAACGCTAAAAAGATTTAAGATATGGCTAAGGAATCAATGAAAGCCCGTGAAGTAAAAAGGGCAGCACTTGTTGAAAAATATGCCGAGAAAAGAGCCAAGCTTAAAGCTGAAGGCGATTCTGCCGGACTTCAAAAGTTGCCTAAGAACTCTTCACGTATTCGTATGCATAACAGATGCAAACTAACCGGACGTCCGAAAGGATATATGCGTCAGTTCGGAGTCAGCAGGATCAATTTCCGCGAAATGGCTTCGTCTGGTTTAATTCCGGGTGTTAAAAAAGCAAGTTGGTAATTTTTAATTAAGAAGTAATGAGCAAAATTACAGATCCAATAGCAGATTATCTGACACGAATCAGAAATGCCCAAAAGGCAAAACATCGTGTAGTTGATATTCCTGCATCCAATATCAAGAAAGAAATTACCAAAATTTTGAAAGATAAAGGATATATCCTGAACTATAAGTTCGAGGAAGAAGTGAATTTTCAGGGCAACATTAAAATTGCGTTGAAATACCACCCAGAGACCCACGTTCCTGCGATCAAAGCGATTCGTAGAATCAGTAAACCTGGTTTGCGCAAGTATTGTCATACCGCCGGTATCCCAAGGGTACTTAATGGTTTGGGAATTGCAGTAATATCTACCTCCAAAGGTGTGATTACCGATAAAGAAGCCCGGGAATTGGGAGTTGGCGGTGAAGTCTTATGTTACGTTTATTAATCTAAGGAGGAATAAGAATGTCAAGGATAGGTAAACTACCCATTGAGATACCAGCAGGTGTAAAATTTTCAGTAAGCGATACAAATCTGGTTACTGTAAAAGGACCGCTGGGCGAACTCACACAACAGGTTGATACGGATATCACCTTCGAATTGGAAGGTAATACATTAACCGTAAGTCGTCCTTCTGATGAGAAAAGACATCGTGCCATTCATGGACTGTACCGTTCACTGGTGAATAATATGGTGATTGGTGTATCCAAAGGGTACGAAATCAAGCTCGAATTAGTCGGTGTTGGTTATCGTGCTGAACATGATGGACAGGTACTTGATTTGGTTTTAGGTTATTCACATCATACTTATCTGCAACTTCCAAAAGAAGTTTCGGTTGAAGCAAAAAGTGATAAACGTAGCAACCCAATCGTTACTCTGAAAAGCTGTGATAAACAATTGATTGGTCATATCGCTGCTAAAATCAGATCTTTCAGAAAACCTGAGCCTTACAAAGGAAAAGGTGTTAAGTTTGTTGGTGAAGTTCTAAGGCGCAAAGCCGGTAAATCAGCTGGTGCTAAATAGTAAAATTTAAAAACCATGGCTTTAACAAAGCAAGAAAGAAGATATAGGATTAAGAAGAGAATCCGGAAAATCGTTTCCGGAACTGCTGAACGTCCTCGTTTAAATGTTTTCAGAAGCAACAAGCAAATTTATGCCCAGTTGATTGATGATTTGTCAGGAAAAACGTTGATGGCAGTTTCTTCACTTAATAAAGATTTCGCAGGTGCCGAGGGCACCAAAATCGAAATCGCTTTAAAAGTTGGCAAAGCAATTGCTGAAAAGGCAATAGCTTCAGGTATCACAACAGTGGTATTCGATCGTAATGGTTATTTGTATCACGGAAGAGTTAAACAATTAGCTGACGCTGCCCGTGAAGGTGGCCTTAAATTTTAATAGTTATGACAGGAGATATCAGAAAAGTAAAAACCAGTGATCTGGAACTGAAAGATCGGTTGGTAGCTATTAACCGCGTTACGAAAGTAACCAAAGGGGGTCGCACATTTAGCTTCTCAGCAATTGTTGTTGTTGGTAACGAAGACGGTATCGTAGGCTGGGGCCTCGGTAAAGCAAGCGAAGTTACTACAGCAATTTCAAAAGGAGTTGATGCAGCTAAAAAGAACCTGGTAAAAGTTCCGATTTATAAAGGAACAATACCTCACGAACAGGAAGCTAAATTTGGTGGTGCTGTTGTATTCTTAAAACCAGCCACATCGGGTACCGGAGTAAAAGCCGGAGGTGCTATGCGCTCTGTATTGGAAAGTGTTGGCGTTCACAACATCCTTGCAAAATCAAAAGGATCGTCGAACCCACACAACCTTGTAAAAGCAACAATGAATGCCCTTCTCGAATTACGCGATGCGCATACAGTTGCCGATCACCGTGGTGTTACGTTGGATAAAGTATTTAATGGATAATCAGATATGGCTAAGATAAAAATTACACAAGTAAGAAGTGCGATTGGTTCTCCAAAGAGACAAAAAGCGACACTTATAGCATTGGGTATCAAAAAACTTAACCGATCGGTTGAACATGAAGATACACCACAGATTATGGGGATGATCAACAAATTGCAACATCTTGTAGTTGTTGAAAAAGTTTAAACTTATTAAGATCAAGAAATATGGATTTAAGTAATCTTAAACCTGCTGAAGGTTCAACCCATAGCGAAAAACGCATTGGTCGTGGTCAGGGTTCTGGCCATGGTGGCACTTCCACAAAAGGACATAAAGGTGCCAAATCGAGATCAGGCTACAAAAGTCGCCGTGGGTTCGAAGGAGGTCAGATGCCTTTGCAGCGCGTTGTTCCTAAATTTGGATTTAAAAATATCAACCGGAAAGAGTTTAAAGCAGTCAACCTTGATGTTATTCAGGAATTGGCTGAATCGTTAAACCTGACTTGTATCGATGAAAATACATTAGTTGAAGCTGGTATTGCTTCGAAAAGGGACAAAATCAAAATCCTCGGTGATGGAGTTTTAACCCTTAAACTTGAAGTTAAAGCACATGCTTTTTCAAAAAGAGCTAAAGAGACCATTGAGAAACTAGAAGGAACAACCGAAATACTTTAAAACTGATGAAAAAGTTTATAGAAACCCTAAAGAATATTTATAAGATTGAAGACTTGCGGTCCCGGTTGGGGATTACTTTGTTCTTGCTTTTAATTTATCGTTTAGGTTCGTATGTTTCTTTACCTGGAGTTGATCCATCTCAGTTGAGTCAACTTGAAAACCAAACATCTGAGGGGTTGCTCGGATTGTTGGATATGTTCTCCGGAGGCGCGTTCTCTAAAGCATCAATTTTTGCTTTGGGAATCATGCCTTATATTTCGGCTTCGATTGTGATCCAGTTGTTGGGTATTGCGGTACCTTACTTCCAGCGTATGCAAAAAGAAGGTGAATCAGGACGACGTAAAATCAATCAGTTAACCCGTTATCTGACTGTAGTCATCCTGCTCTTCCAGGCACCTGCATATTTAAAAAACCTTCAATACCAATTACCTCCAGAAGCTTTTGCAATGTCCGGAGCCATGTTTTTTGTAACATCTGTAATCATTTTAACTGCTGGTTCGATGTTCGTAATGTGGCTTGGTGAACGCATCACGGATAAAGGTATTGGAAATGGTATTTCAATGATCATCATGATCGGAATCATTGCACGTCTTCCACATTCAGTTGTTGGTGAATTTGCTTCACGCATCAGTCAGCAAGGTGGTGGTATGGTCATGTTTCTCTTAGAGTTTGTAGTTCTGTTTTTTGTATTTATGGGATCTATTTTGTTGGTTCAGGGAACCCGCAAAATACCGGTACAATACGCTAAACGAATTGTAGGTAACAAACAATATGGTGGTGTTCGTCAGTACATTCCATTGAAAGTGAATGCAGCAGGAGTTATGCCTATCATTTTTGCTCAGGCAATCATGTTTATACCGATTACATTGGCAGGGTTTGCCAAATCTGATAGTTTGAGTGGATTTGCTTCTGCATTTGCCGATCATACCGGATTTTGGTACAACCTTACTCAATTTTTGTTAGTGATTCTTTTCACCTATTTTTATACAGCAATTACTGTAAATCCGATGCAAATGGCAGAGGATATGAAGAAAAACGGTGGTTTTATTCCTGGCGTTAAACCTGGAAAGAAGACTGTCGAATTTCTGGATACCGTTATGTCACGGATTACTCTTCCAGGATCAGTATTTCTTGGTATTGTAACCATTCTTCCGGCGTTTGCAATGATGGCTGGTATTAACCAGGAGTTCGCCTATTTCTTTGGCGGTACATCATTGTTAATTCTGGTAGGTGTTGTTTTGGATACACTTCAGCAAATTGAAAGTCACCTTTTAATGCGTCATTACGACGGTTTGATGAAATCAGGTCGGATCAAAGGACGTTCAGGTGGTGGTAATGCAATGTATTAATACGACAGACATATATATGTCTTGGATTGGTGAAAGTTCTAAACTTGTTAAAATAATTCAATATTTATGGCAAAACAGTCTTCGATAGAACAAGACGGAACAATCATTGAATCATTATCGAATGCAATGTTCAGGGTTGAATTGGAAAATGGGCATATTATCACGGCACATATTTCCGGAAAAATGAGGATGCACTACATCAAAATTTTACCGGGCGATAAAGTGAAAGTTGAAATGTCGCCATACGACCTGACAAAAGGAAGAATTTCTTTTAGATACAAAAACTAAAGCACAAAATAATGAAAGTAAGAACATCCATTAAGAAACGTAGTGCCGACTGCAAGATCGTTCGCAGAAAAGGCCGTTTGTATGTGATTAACAAAAAAAATCCTAAGTACAAACAACGTCAGGGATAATTAATTAACTTTGTAAAAAAATTTATTTATGGCTCGTATAAGTGGTGTTGACATCCCTAATAATAAAAGAGGAGAGATCGCATTGACCTATATCTACGGTATTGGTCGTAATCTTTCACAGACTCTCTTCGAAAAAGCCGGCGTTGATAAAAACATCAAAGTTCAGGATTGGACAGATGAACATTTAGCTGCAATTCGTGCTGCTATCAGTGGATCTATCAAGGTAGAGGGAGAATTACGTTCTGAAACCCAGATGAATATTAAACGATTGATGGACATCGGTTGCTACCGTGGAATCCGTCATCGTGTAGGCTTACCTGTTCGTGGACAAAGTACAAAAAACAATGCCCGGACACGTAAAGGAAAGAGAAAAACTGTTGCTAATAAGAAAAAAGCCACTAAATAATTGATATTTGAATTATGGCAAAAAAGACTGGTTCTACAAAAAAACGAGTTGTTATCGTTGAAGCAATCGGACAGGCACACATTCACTCTTCATTCAATAACATCATTGTGTCGTTGACCAATGGTAATGGTGAAGTGATTTCGTGGTCGTCTGCCGGTAAAAAAGGTTTCAGGGGTTCTAAAAAGAATACCCCCTATGCTGCTCAGGTTGCTTCCGAAGAATGTTCAAAGATCGCTTATGATCTTGGACTCCGGAAAGTTAAGGTATATGTGAAAGGTCCGGGCAATGGCCGCGAATCTGCTATTCGTGCAATTAGCAGCGTGGGCATCCAGGTGAGTGAAATAGTTGACGTTACTCCGCTGCCGCACAATGGATGTCGTCCTGCAAAAAGAAGACGTGTATAATCTAATTAAATCAGACAGTAATGGCAAGATATAGAGGACCTCAATCAAGAATCGCCCGTAAATTTGGTGAACCAATTTTCGGACCTGATAAAACACTTGAAAAGAAAAATTTCCCACCGGGATTTCATGGGTTAGCCAGCCGCAGACGTAAAAAATCTGAGTATGGTTTACAATTAAGAGAAAAACAAAAAGCAAAATACATGTACGGTGTTTTGGAACGTCAGTTCTCTAATTTGTTCAAAAAAGCATCTGCATCAAAGGGTGTTACCGGTGAAGTTCTGTTACAACTGCTCGAAGCACGTTTGGATAATGTAGTATTCCGTTTAGGAATTGCTCCTACCCGTATGGCTGCCCGTCAGTTGGTTACACACAAACACATCACAGTTAATGGTGAAGTAGTAAATATTCCATCTTATCATTTACGTGCTGGTGAAGTTGTTGGCGTTCGTGAAAAATCAAAATCATTGGAAGTTATTACAACTTCGGTGAACTCACGTCGTCATAGTAAGTTTGCATGGTTGGAATGGGATAGCGCTCAATTAGCCGGGAAATTTTTAGCCCGTCCTGAAAGATCAGAAATTCCTGAAAACATTAAAGAACAACTTATTGTAGAGTTGTATTCTAAATAATAAAACCTCAGTATTATTATGGCAATATTAGCGTTCCAAAAACCCGACAAAGTTATAATGGTTGAAACCGATGAGAAGTACGGTAAATTTGAATTCCGTCCATTGGAACCTGGTTATGGTATCACCATTGGTAATGCCTTACGTAGAATTCTGTTATCCTCTTTGGAAGGTTATACAATTACTACTGTTAAAATCGACAAAGTTGATCACGAGTTTGCAACCATTAAAGGAGTGATGGAAGATGTTACTGAAATCATTCTCAATATGAAACAAATTCGTTTTAAACGCGAAGTTGAAGAATTTGATAGTGAGAAAGTTTCAATCTCAATTACAGGTCAGGATACTTTCACTGCCGGCGATATTAATAAATTCATGACTGGATTCCGTGTTTTGAATCCGGAGTTGATTATTTGCCGCATGGAGACTGAAGTTAAATTGCAGTTGGATATAACCATCAACAAAGGTCGTGGATATGTTCCAAGCGCTGAAAATAAGCCGATCGATGCTGAGTTTGGAGTAATTCCGATTGACTCAATTTTCACACCTATTAAGAATGTGAAATATGCTGTCGAAAATTATCGTGTTGAGCAAAAGACCGACTACGAAAAGTTAGTTTTTGAAATCACTACCGATGGTTCAATTCATCCAAAAGATGCGTTGAAAGAGGCTGCGAAAATTCTGATTTATCACTTTATGTTATTTTCTGACGAAAAAATTACCATTGATTCAGATGAAAAATTCGCTAACGAAGAGTTTGATGAAGAAGTTCTGCACATGCGTCAACTGTTGAAAACTAAACTTGTTGATATGGATCTTTCAGTGCGTGCATTAAACTGCCTTAAAGCAGCTGATGTTGAAACATTGGGCGAACTGGTTACCTATAACCGGAACGATTTGCTCAAATTCCGTAATTTTGGCAAAAAATCACTCACCGAACTCGATGACTTGTTGGTGAGTTTGAGTTTAACCTTCGGAATGGATATCAGTAAATATAAACTTGATAAGGAATAAGTAAAAATGAGACATAATAAAAAATTCAACCATCTGGGAAGAACAAGCTCTCATCGTAAAGCAATGTTATCCAATATGGCTAATTCATTGATTTTTCACAAACGTATCACTACGACTGTAGCGAAAGCTAAAGCCCTGAGAATATATGTGGAGCCACTGATCACCAAAGCAAAAGACGATTCAACTCATTCGCGCAGGGTGGTTTTCGAATACCTCAAAAGCAAAACTGCAACAGCAATGCTGTTCCGCGAGGTTGCTGAAAAGGTTGCTGATCGTCCGGGTGGCTATACTCGTATTCTGAAGACTGGAAACCGTTTGGGTGACAATGCAGAAATGTGCTTCATCGAGTTGGTCGACTTCAACGAAAACATGTTGGCCGCTAAAGAAAGCAAAGCTAAACCAGCTCGTTCGCGTCGCAGTGCCAAGAAAAAAGTAGCTGATAAAGCTTCTGCTGAAAAGACACCTGTTGAAAAGACACCTGTTGAAAAGGCACCAGTTGAAAAGGCACCGGTTGCAAAAGCTGCAGCGGCAACAGAGGCTCCGGCCGAGGAAGCTGCTCCTGAGAGTAAAACCGAAGAATAGAAATAATATTCTACGAATAGAAAAAGGCTGATGATGAATCAGCCTTTTTTAGTTAGATCAATTTTGTTTTCTGATTGATATGAAAGTCGATTGTTTTCAGTAATTCTTCCGTATCTACCGGCTTAATCAAATAATCGTCTGCTCCACTTTCCATACAGCGAACCCGTTCATGCTCAAAATCGTTGGTAGTTACAAAAATGATGGGAATGTGTTTATTCCGCGATCGGGTTGATTCTCTGATCTGCCACGTTGCATCAGCCCCATCCATAACTGGCATGGTTAAATCCATTAAAACAATATCAAAATCCTGCTTTTCCAACAAATCGACAGCTTCAAGGCCGTTATTTACTGATTCAATATCAAAATACTTCTTTAGGGAATAGTATAGAAATTTTTGATTGATCAAATTATCGTCTACGATAAGAAGCTTCACGTTTCTTTTTTTTTATGAATGATGCTTTTTCTTCAGGTAAAACTAGTGATTTTGATGATTAAAAAGCACTATTTTTGATAACTCAATTATACCATACGATAGCATAACATACATATTCGACTTAAACACTTAATAACTAATAAATATGGCTGACGAAAATAAAATAATTTTTTCGATGTACCGGGTTAGTAAAACTTACCCGCCCCAAAAACAAGTATTAAAAGACATTTCCCTTTCATTTTTTCTGGGTGCCAAAATTGGTATTATTGGCTTAAATGGCTCCGGAAAATCAACCTTACTTAAAATCATTGCCGGACTTGAGGGCTCTTTTCAGGGTGAATTGGTATTTGCACCAGGTTATACGGTTGGTTATTTGGAACAGGATCCACAATTGGATGAATCGAAAACAGTTAAAGAGATTGTTCAAGAAGGCGTTCAGGAGATTGTTGATGTTCTGAAAGCATACGAAGATATTAACCTGAAATTTGGAGATCCTGAAGTGTATGAAAATCCGGATATCATGGATAAAATGATAGCTGAACAGGCCGTTCTTCAGGATAAAATTGACAGTTTCGATGCCTGGAACCTTGATACAAAATTGGAACGTGCAATGGATGCACTTCAATGTCCTCCTGATGATCAGCCCATAGGTGAACTTTCGGGAGGTGAACGTCGTAGGGTGGCTTTGTGCCGTTTGTTGCTGAAAGAGCCAGATGTTCTGCTGTTGGATGAGCCTACCAACCATTTGGACGCTGAATCCGTTCAATGGCTCGAAATGCATCTTCAGCAATACAAGGGAACAGTAATCTGTATTACACATGATAGATACTTCCTCGATAATGTTGCCGGATGGATTCTTGAACTTGACCGTGGCGAAGGTATTCCATGGAAAGGAAATTATTCTTCCTGGCTTGAACAGAAATCCAAACGAATGGAGCAGGAAGAAAAGGTGGTTTCGAAACGACGGAAATCATTGGAGCGCGAATTGGAATGGATCAGAATGGCACCAAAAGCACGTCAGGCCAAGTCGAAAGCTCGTATGGGTGCGTACGACCGAATGGTTAACGAAGATGTAAAACAGAAAGAAGAAAAACTCGAAATATTTATCCCGAACGGTCCGCGTTTGGGTGAGCGGGTGATTTCTGCAGCAGCAGTTGCCAAAGGTTATGGCGACCGCTTATTGTTTGAAGACCTCAACTTTATACTTCCACCGAACGGCATTGTTGGTGTTATCGGACCAAACGGGGCTGGTAAAACTACATTGTTTAAATTGATCATGGGATTGGAACACGCTGACAAAGGAACTTTCGATGTGGGAGAAACAGTGAAACTGGCCTATGTCGACCAGACTCATAAAGCGATTGATCCGGAAAAGACCGTTTACCAAGTAATCACCGGAGGAAGTGACCTGATTTCAGTGGGCGGAAAACAGCTGAACGCTCGTGCGTATGTTTCCCGGTTTAATTTTGGAGGAGCCGATCAAGAAAAGAAATGCGGATACCTTTCAGGCGGAGAAAAAAATCGTTTGCATTTGGCTTTAGCGCTTAAAGAGGAAGGAAACGTTCTGCTTCTCGATGAGCCAACCAATGATATTGACATCAATACTTTACGTGCATTGGAGGAAGGATTGGATAACTTTGCCGGTTGCGCGGTGGTCATTTCGCACGACCGCTGGTTCCTCGACCGAATTGCCACGCACATTCTGGCTTTCGAAGGCGATTCGAAAGTAGTATTTTTCGAAGGTGGATTTACCGATTACGAAGAAAACCGTAAAAAACGAATGGGAGATACCATTCCACAACGGGTGAAATATAAAAAGCTGGGGTAAAGACTAATTCTTAATTTGATCTTACTCACGGGGTGACTTCGAGTCACCCCGTGAGTTCATAAACTGGCTGCAAAGTCCGAAACGCACTATCGCTTCGGACTTTTTAATTTTTAGCGATTTATGACAGAAAATTAAGCTCATTGTAATTCAAATAAGATTTCTGTAATATTTGTATCTTTGAAATAAAAAAATGCCGGAAATAAGCGCGTTTTATGGATTGATTATTTTAATGAACTTTAAGGATCATTCTCCTCCTCATTTTCATGTTTGGTATGGTGAATATAAAGCTATAGTTACAATC
>Ga0136636_10000945_pt1 | contig 16287 bp, 14 predicted proteins | sample AntDrymUQ8522106_2_FD_104653 | JGI IMG/M metagenome (GOLD analysis project Ga0136636, IMG submission 104653) | Polar desert sand microbial communities from Dry Valleys, Antarctica - metaG UQ852 (21.06) | ecosystem: Environmental > Terrestrial > Soil > Desert | place: Antarctica: Dry Valley... | reverse complement strand
TCCCATCCTGAATTTTCAGGGTGCGAGGTAAGACCTTGCATTTTTGAATCCAACCTGCTTTTCAGGAACGGTAAATAAAAAGTTATTATTTACCCGTTCCTAAAGATTATTGACATGAAAAATATTTGGAAAATAGCCCTTATGGGTGTGGTGTTGCTATGCGTAGTAGCTTCTTCTGCCTGTGTAACGACTAAAAAGAAAGGGCAAGAGACCAGCAAAAGCAAAAAGGCTTACCACTCTTTCACCAATAAGTTCAATTATTGGTTCAATGCGGATGAGCTCTTCCGGCTCACCACAATTAAACTTGAAGAGCAACATAAGGATAATTACAACCAAATTCTTGAGATCTACCCTTATGCCGCTACTGATCCAAGTGGTGTGCGCGCAGATCTGGATAATGTTATCCTGAAATCCGCAAAAGGAATATCCCTTCACCGCCCAGGTACCTGGACAGATGATAATTATGGCCTAATGGGAAAAGCGCAATTTCTTAAGCGCGACTATGAAACCGCAGAGGCTACCTATAAATTTATTCGAGAGGAACAAGACCCGCGTAGGGTTTCCAAAATAAAGGGACGGAAATCGTCGAAGCAAAAAGTGGCAGAAAAGAAGAAAAAAGCTTCGAAAAGGAAAAAAGAAGCTGCTGCCAAAAAGAAAAAGTCGGCTGCCGAAAAGAAGAAAAAGGCCAAAGCGAAGAAAAAGGCGCGTTCCAAAAAGAAGGGCGATAAAGGTAAAATAACCACGAAATCCAGCCCAAACCCCAGCAAGACTACCCCACCTAAAGGCAGTGAAGAAGTCAAAGTAAAGGGCCCAAACCCATATAGCCAGCCATGGGGCCATACCCACGATTTTCCATCTTCCATGGTTTGGTATGGGCGGACACTCACGGAGCGGGATAAATACGATGAGGCCGAATTCCTTTTTCGCGAACTTTGGGAAGACCCCAACTTTCCTATCGCAAAGCAAGACGAACTCGCAACAGCAGAAGCCTACCTCTTTATCAAACAGAAAAAGTATAATAAAGCCATTGGCCCGCTTGAAAAGGCTGTAGAACTGACCGAAAGCAAAAAACTACGCGCCCGGCTTTCCTTCATCCTTGCTCAACTGTACGAACGGGCGGAGCAGCCCGAAGCAGCCTACGACGCTTATGACAAAGTACTGAACAACAATCCGAAGTATGAGATGGAATTTAACGCCCGTCTTCAACAAACTTCAGCGGGTTGGGCAAATGGTAAAATTAATAGCGAAACAGCGCTGAAAGCTAATGAGCGAATGCTTAATGACGATAAAAATCTGGAATATCGCGACCAGATTTATTTTGCAATGGCTGATATCGCTTTACACGACGGTAAAAAGAAAGAAGGGATTGAGTATTTGCGGAAATCCTTGGCTTTCAACAAAAACAACACGGTACAGCGCGCTGAAGCCTATATCAAACTCGCAGACCTATATTTTGAAGCAGAGCAGTTTGTACAAGCAAAGGCTTACTACGACAGTACACTCACCGTTTTGCCAGCAGAAGATGTACGTTTCAAAAGAGCAACAGATTATGCCAATAATCTAAAAGATATTGCCCGCCTAATACAGACTATTGAAGCGAACGATAGCATCGTACGTGTTTTCAGAATGTCGGACGCTGAGCGCAAAGAATTAGCCAAAACGATCAAGAAACAGCGTGAAGCAGAACAAGCCGCCGCAATTCAAGCTGGTGCAGGGAGCCAACCAGCAGCTACAGGCCCAGCTAAAGCGCCCACCCCTATTGCTGGAAGTAAGCCCTCGTCTTTCTATTTCTACAATGAAACTTTCCTGAAAAAAGGGCGGAAAGATTTTGCTCGGAACTGGGGCGAACGAAAACTCGATGATAACTGGCGGCGAAGTAATAGGATTGCTCCTGGGAGCGCCGACGAGGCAACCGGAAGTGATAGCAGCCGTACAAATGCAGCAGCAGATGCTGAATTCAAGGATATATTCGCCAATATTCCAAAATCAGAGGCCGAACTGGCTGTGATTCACGTGGCCACTTATGAAGCTATGTACCAGCTTGGTACGCTCTTCAGAGACCGTCTGCAAAATAATAGACGGTGCACGGGTACGCTTGAGGAGATGCAAACCCGTTATCCTGACACGGCCCGCTATGAAAAAGAAACCTGGTATTATTGCTACTTGGCGTTTAAGGATCTAACCAACCTTGAGCGCGCACAATTTTACTATGATAAACTGGTGGAAAAGTATCCTAAAAGCGCTTACGCACGCACACTCACGGATCCTAATTTCCTTAACTCCACCAAAGAGCGGGAGCGGGAACTCAATAAATATTACGAAGCGACCTATTCTCTTTTCCAAAAAAGAGCTTACAAGGAAGCCTTTGATCGATGTGAGGATGCCCCCAAAAAGTTTGGCTCGCAAAATCAGCTTGCTGCAAAATTCGCCTTGCTTAGCGCACTTTGTACAGGAAACCTTAGTGGGAATGAAGCTTATTGCGCGGCATTAGGCGAACTAATCAAACGATACCCGGATAGTCCGGAAGCTACACGTGCCAAGGAGATAGCTCGCCTATTGGCTTGCAAAGGCTTTGAAGTGGATGAAAAGAAAAAGAATGAAACTCCAATTGACGATGGGTTCACGCGCGAGGATGATAAACTGCACTATTTCATAGTGGCACTTACCGGAGAAGATGTGCGCCTTGATGATGTAAAGGCAGCTGTTTCCGATTATAACAGCGAAAACCATAAGTCAGAACAGCTCCGAATTTCTAATATTTTTCTCGGTACAGATACGAATACCCCAATCATAGTCATTCGAAAGTTCGATACCAAAGAACAAGTAATGCGTTATTACAAAGAGGTAAAAACCCAAAAAGAATTCCTGGGTGAAACGGGCAAGAAAACTTACACCAAAGAGATGTTTGCTGTGACACAGGAAAACTACCGTCGGATACTAAAGAACAAGACCCTAGACCGTTATCGAGAGTTTTTTGAAGAAAACTACTTAAAAAAGTAAAAACAATAGGAATAGATGCACATCGAGGCACAAGGGTTTTGAACCTTGTGCCTCGATTTTTTATATAAGTTATCCCATTCCATACACAAAATGGCAAAATACAAACTCACCCTCGAATACGACGGATCTCGCTACTCTGGTTGGCAACTCCAAAAAAATGAGCGCTCCATTCAAGGAGAACTCATACAAGCAGCAGCTAAAATATTTGAAGATCAACCAGTAGAAGTTTATGGCGCAGGCCGGACGGATGCTGGGGTGCACGCACGAGGGCAAGTAGCCCATTTGGAGGTCGCGGATACACGCTTATCTCCAGAACAGATTAAAATAAGTCTGAACGATGAACTTGGGCACGCGATTAACATTCTGCATGTAGAGAAGGCCCATCCAAAATTTCACGCCAGGCACGATGCCCGTAGTCGCAGCTACACCTACCAGATCTCTAAAAGGCGCGATGCGTTTGGCAAAAAATATGTGTGGTGGGTGAGAGACCCGCTCAATCTTAGTGCAATGCGGGATGCAGCTGCCCGTTTTGAAGGGTTTCACGACTTTCGTTCCTTTGGAGCCATAGAAAAAGAGGGTACCAGCACATTAGTTGATCTCGACAGGGTAGAAATCCGGGAAGAAGGAGACAGAATTATCTTTCACATTACCGGCTCGCATTTTCTTTGGAAAATGGTGCGCCGAATGGTGGGCGTGCTGGTAGAAGTAGGTCGAGGTAATTTGACCGGACTGGATGTCGAGACTTTTTTAAAAACGAATTCCCGAGAACCTGCACGTTTCACGGCTCCCCCCAGTGGGTTATTTCTGGAAAGGGTAGATTATTGATGTAGGAATCAACAAGGTATTGTTCACCCAGTCTTAAAAAAAGCCCCCGCACTGAAAATTCGGTGCGAGGGCTTTAAGTAGGGAAGCAATATTCGTTAAAAATGTGCTTCCAGAGCCGTTTTTGCGCTGTATTGCAGAATGTTGTGCAGCACAGAGGGTGAAGGATTGAACTGAACTTTAGGAAGTTGTGCTTTTGCAAATAACAGAGTGTTGAAATCGGAACTTACTACAGAGTCTTCCTCTATCCTGTGCGCCATTTCTACTGCTTTGCCAGCCGACAGTTCGCGGTACAGAAACTGTACCAATTGTGCATCGTATGTGTAGGTTTCTTCCATAGGCATTTTGCCGTACTTTGGCTTGTAAATAATTGAAAATTCTGGTGTAAAACACTTGCTTTGGGTGGCTTATTGCATTTCTGGTAATAAAATTTTAGAATTTAACACCACAGGAACTTAGTTGGAATAAAGGTGCAATTTTGAGGTGTCTATTTTGTCACTTTCAAGGTGCAAGGAGGGCATTTAGCGGGGTTAAAAAACCGACAAACAACGAATAGAAAGCAGAAATAAGGCCGTCAAAACGATTGTTTTATTCAGATCAAGTTCCTAACGAATTCAAGGCCCAATTGATTTGCCTACTTTTGCCCGCCAAATTTGCCGTTAATACGTGCCTAAAAGTCACCGTATCGTATGAAAGGAGTAGAACAGATAGAGCATACCCTGCACAACCTTGCTTCTCCAAAGCGAGGCCATACGTTTTGGGGCTTGGTTGTCGTCTTGGCTGTAGCCTCCCTTTTTATTTGGGCAAAGCATGGCACTTGGCTCAAGGCGCCAAATGAGGTCATGTTTTCGAAAAGCTCGGATGGTTTCAAAAACTATATGACCTCCGCCTGGCACGTACAGCAAGATTCCAGTTATGTGCATTTTGGGGGAATGAACTACCCTTTTGGCGACCATGTTCTTTTTACAGACAATCAGCCAATCTTGTGTGCGGCCATTAAATGGTGGAGCCGAAATGTGTTCGATGTTCGAGACAATGTGATTGGTATAATTCATCTGTCGCTTGTGATTTCTATCATTTTTGGTGCAGGCGTAATTTATCTATTGCTTCGAAAACTCCACTTACCGGTTTGGTATGCAGGAGTGGTAGCAATGGGTATCACATTTCTTTCTCCGCAATACAACCGATTCGATGGACATTTTGGACTTTCCCACATTTGGGTATTACCCATGTTGTTGCTCTTACTTTGTCGGTATGAAGAACGGCAAAGCAGACGCTATCAAAGTCTGTTGATCGGAATATTGATCTGGTTTTCATCACAGTTACACTTTTATTATCTGGGGGTTACGGCCATTTTTTTGGGGTTTTATACCTTATTCCAAATTTTGCAGGACTTTTCGGTGCGTAATATTTGGACCCGGTTGAGTCATATCGTCGTGATGGTCGTGTTGCCGTTTGCCGTTTTGAATGTCTGGATCCACTGGTCCGATTACAGCCCCGATCGTTCCGCATATCCTTATGGTTTTACAGACTACATAGGGCATTGGGAAGGCGTTTTTCTGCCCTACGATTTTTTCCCAATGCACCAGTGGATCGGTCTTCACCTCACGAAGATTAGGGGGCTTGATTTTGAGGCGGAAACCTATGTCGGGCTTGCGGCTTTTGTCTTTACACTTTGGCTTATCTTCAAACGTCGTTTTCGGCTGTTTGAACCTGAATGGGAGCATGCAGCCTATCATCGGGTACACAAAAACTATCTGCGCGGCGTATGTTTCGCTGCATTTGCAATTTTAATTTTTGGTCTGGGATTCCCGTTTTCTATAAAAGGGCTGGAGTGGATGATTGATTACCTTGGCCCGATCCGGCAATTCAGGGGGCTTGCCCGTTTTACCTGGGCGTTTTATTACGCTATAAATGTTTTGTTGTTCTACATTATATGGAATAAAAGCCAGCGAATGCAATTGGAGGAGAAATGGATAGCCTGGGTTAGCTCAAAGTCGAATTTTGTGGCTAGGCACGTCACAAGTTTTGCAAAATGGAGCATTGCACTAATTCCATTGATCGTTTTATCTTGGGAAGCCTATTATTTTCAAAAGCACAAGCTGTTGCCTTTAATGCCTAGTCTTGCACAGCATAGTGTCGTTGCTGCTTCGCCAGACCATTGGTTAAACAAAGTAGATTTTGGCCGTTTCCAGGCCCTCATGCCGCTTCCATATTATCATGTTGGGTCGGAAAATATCTGGCTCGAAGTTTATTATCCGCTATTTCAAAGGGTGCAATACACGGCTTTACAAACGGGCGTGCCCGATATGGGGGTGAATATGAGCCGGTTAGCAATCGGCAGAATGGTTAAATCCATGCAGTTTTCACTCCTGGCCTGTGAGCCGCCAGTATTGCTTTCGGAACTTCCAGATAACCGCCCCATTGCACTCATGATTGAAATGAGTAAATGGGACGAGATGCAAAAAAAATACAGGCACTTGATCGATAAGGCTACTCCGGTTTATCAGAACTCAGAACTCAAAATAATGGCATTAGTGCCAGATAGCATTCGGGCATGGTCGCAACAGGCAGCGCAAAGCATTGCTTTAGAGGATCGTCGGGCAACCATCGATGCTGGCGACGACTTTCGTAGCGAAATAAAGCCATTGTGGCACGCAAGTCTCCATTTTGACTCGAACAATACCAGTGAACATATTTTTCAAGGCAAAGGCGCGGGCCAGGGAAATCTGGGGGACACTACCTGGATTTGGAAAAAACCTATGCCAAAAGGAACGTATGATTTTAGCATTTGGACTAAGGTAGACGAGGATATGGGCATGACTCAAGAGGTTAAATTTTTGGAGAATAGCCTTGCCGACGCGCATCAGATTTCTTTTAGAAAGGAAACCCTGCGTTCAGAAATTAAGACCATTGTGAATGGCTGGGCTTTGTATGTACTAAGCTTTGAAGTGTTGGAAGATCAATCAACTATGGGCATTTTTCTACATAAAAAGAATGCAAATGCGCCATTTTGGTACGACGAAGTCCTGATAAAAGACAAAAACTTCAATTTGTATCACCGCGAATCAGGTTGGGTAATGCGGAATAATTATTGGTATAAACTGCCCAAAAACTGATCACCGCTACCATGTAACGCCATGCAAATACTGTTAAAAAACGCCCGCATTTTCGATGGCAATACTGAAAGCCAGCCTAAAGACCTGCTTATTCGAAACGGCCATATTGAAGAAATTGGAGACCGAATAGCCGCATCGAAAGGCGTAGAAATATGGGAGTCCTCCAATCTGTGCGTATCTCCAGGATGGTTGGATGTCGGAGTATACTCTGCTGACCCGGGCTTTGAACATCGTGAGGATTTGACCTCAGCTGCGCTAGCCGCTATTGCTGGAGGTTTTTCAGCAATAGCTTGCTTCCCAAATACGGATCCAGCGCTTCATACCAAGTCAGAGGTTTTGTATGTGAAAAACAAATCGACAGGTTTGCCGGTGCATTGTTACCCGATCGGAGCGATCTCACAAAACTGTGACGGCAAAGATTTGGCGGAACTTTTTGATATGCACGCAGCTGGCGCGATCGCCTTTAGTGATGGTAAACGTGCTGTGCAGGATGCAGGACTTTTGCTCCGGGCCCTGCAATATGCCCAGGCTTTCAAGGGCTTGGTCATTAATGTGCCACACCATAAAACCATTGCTGCCGGAGGCCAAATGCACGAAGGCGTGATGAGTACCACGCTGGGTTTGAAAGGCCTTCCGGCATTGGCTGAAGAACTTATGGTACAGCGCGACCTAAGTCTGTTGGAATATTCCGAGGGACGGCTTCATATCCACTTGGTTTCTACAGCGAGGAGCGTTGCACTCATTCGAGCAGCTAAACAATCTGGCCTGTCCGTAACCGCCTCTGTAGCGGTGGCAAATCTTTGTTTTACGGATGAAAAGCTTGCAGCGTTTGATTCCAACTGGAAGATTGTCCCCCCACTTCGCAGCCAATCGGACACCGAAGCATTGGTCGAGGGATTATTGGACGGGACTATTGACTTCATTTGTTCGAATCACACGCCATGGCACCAAGAGGCCAAAAATCTGGAGTTTCCCTATGCCGAATTCGGGATGATTGGTTTGGAAACAAGCTTCGCATTATGCCGAACTTTTTTGAACAAGGAATTGAATGTCAATGATTTAGTTGAAAAAATGAGCCTGGCACCACGTCGGATTCTGGGCTTGTCCATTCCAAAAATCAGCCAAGGTGAGCCTGCCGAAATGACGGTGTTCGATCCTGATGCCGAATGGGTTTTCGAAGAAAAAAACATTCGCTCGAAGTCTCGCAACACGCCTTTTATTGGCCAAAAATTCAAAGGGAAGGTGCTGGGGGTAATAAGTGGCAAGTAGCAAGTCTGTGGAATTGTGGCTTTGTGGAATTGGTTATTTGGAGTGCCTAAGCTTGGCATTTTTGTTTGCTTAAGCGCAAAACATCTGGTTAATAACGTACAACTACCAAGCTTAGGCACCTCGAATAACCAAATCTCCAAATCAAAAAAAATTATGCCTTCTCGCCAACCCTCCGCATTCGATTGGTTTTTAATGATTTTCCTTGCTACGATTTGGGGGGCATCTTTCTTTTTTATCAAGCGCTCAGTAGTGATTTTTAGTCCGATGCAAATGGCAATGTGGCGCATGGTGTTTGCCACAGCGGTTTATTTACCCATTGCAGCAGCCTATTGGTCAAAGATTGACTGGCGGCGTTGGAAACCTTTGGTTATTGTTGCCTTTTGTGGCTCGGCCATCCCCAATTTCTTTTTCGCGGTAGCGCAACAGCACGTCAATAGTAGCCTCGCCGGCGTACTCAATTCGCTCACGCCGCTCTTTACACTCATGATTGGCACGGCATTTTTTTCCATGCAGTTCTCTCGAGAAAAAGTGCTGGGTGTGGCGATTGGTTTGGGTGGGGCAGTGATCCTTGTACTTTTTAACGCCAGTAGCGGAGTGTCGGGCAATGCCTTTTTTGCCAGTCTTTGTGTGCTTGCCACGATTTGTTATGCGATCAACGCGAATACCGTAAACACTCATTTGCGCGATATTCCACCCGCAGGCATTGCATCGGCGGCCTTCGTAATCACTGGAGCCTTTTTTGTCGCAGGACTTTGGCTATCTGGTGGTTGGGATACAGCCTGGCAGCATCCAGACGGCATAAAAGGCCTTGGCTACATTTTGTATCTGTCAGTAGTGGGTACAGTAATCGGCTCCATTTTGTACTTCTGGCTTTTGCAGCGCACGAGCGCCATATTTGCCACCTCTGTAACCTACCTTTTACCAATAGGTGCCATTGTCATTGGCGCTTTAGACGGAGAGGCCATTGGTCTGATTGACTTTGTGGGTACTGCGGTAATTTTAGTAGGCGTATATTTGGCTAGAAAGTAGGCTTTAAGAACGTGTTAGACACCCTATTTTTTCAGTAATGCATTCAATGCTGAGAATAACTCCTCCACAGGTTTGCCAACGGGCGCGTTTTTGTCTCCCCAAACTACCCTACTCACCATGTCGCCTTCTTGAAATTCCAAAAAGGAATAGGTATTACCAGGGTGATTGAACTCCATTTCAGTCAAGCCAAGTGCTTTTATAGTCTTAAAAAGTGCTTTTGCTTTTTTGCCCTTAGTTTTATCAGTCTCAGTGGTGTTCCCCAGGATGTCGCGATTGAAAATCTGGCCGTTTTCAAGTAGGATGTTCGACTTTTCTTTTCCAACAAAGCCACCACCATTGCCCCAGCGGATTTGTTTTTCGGGGAGTTTGTCAGCAGCGAACTTAGCCTGTTTGCAGGCTAAATAAAGCAAGGTGGTAGCTAGAATAGTCAGGGAAATGAGGGTGAATTTCATTGATAATCAATGTTTTGAAAAGTAAATTGTTGTTTTATTTAGACCGCGTTCCTTAATTCTAAAGACGTTTTGCCGCGCTGCTGTTAATCTAAAAAAGTAGAATTAGCATCAGTCCATCAAATCTTTACCGATGTCGCGGCGAAAATATTTTCCTTCAAATTGAATCACTTTTGCATTTCGATTGGATTTGCGCAAAGCACTTGGAATGTCTTTCCCCAAACTGGTAAGCGCAATGACTCGGCCTCCGGCAGTAACGCACTCTCCTTCTTTGGTTTGGGCAGTGCCAGCATGAAACGCGATGCCGTCTTTTACTTGATCCAGGCCATTGACGACTTTCCCTTTCTCATAATCGCCCGGGTATCCGCCGCTGACTAAGAACACAGTGGTAGCGGTGCGTTTGTCCGATTTGATTTTGACACGACTCAAAGTGCCCCGAGCACAATGGTCGAACAAAGTCACGAGGTCATTTTTGAGGCGAGGGAGTACCACCTCCGTTTCTGGGTCGCCCATACGGCAGTTGTATTCGATAAGGAATGGCTCACCACCCACACTTATAAATCCAAAGAAAATGAACCCATTGTACGGGATCATTTCTTTTTTCAATCCTTCTACGGTAGGTCGAATAATACGATCTTCTACTTTTTGCCACATCAAATCATCCACAAAAGGCACAGGACTTACGGCGCCCATACCTCCAGTATTCGGCCCGGTATCGCCCTCCCCGATGCGTTTGTAATCTTTTGCTTCTGGCAGTATTTTATAGGTTTTACCGTCGGTCAGTACAAAAACGCTAAATTCAATACCCGCCAAAAAGGCTTCCACCACCACACGGGCACTGGCAGCGCCAAACTTTCCACCGAGCATTTCCCGCATTTCGGCATCTGCTTCTGTATTGCTTTGGCAAATAACTACGCCTTTCCCGGCAGCCAAACCGTCGGCTTTCAAGACAATAGGAAGTGCATGGCTTTTTAAGTAGGCCAAGCCAGCCTCCAGTGTTTCTGGCGTAAATTCTTGATAACTAGCCGTTGGGATCTTGTGCCGAAACATAAATTGCTTGCTCCAGGCTTTACTACCTTCCAGCACAGCCCCTGCTTTTGACGGACCGATGATGGGGATTTTTTTCAAATGATCCCGCTCCTGAAAATAGTCCCAAATGCCACGCACAAGCGGTTCTTCTGGGCCGACGATGACCATTTCAATCTGATTTTCCACTACAAATTTTTCAATAGCATGAAAATCCAAGGGGCTGATCGGTACGTTTTGCCCGTAAGCAGAGGTTCCAGCGTTGCCTGGCGCGATAAAAAGTTGAGCACAGCGTTTGCTTTGCGCTAATTTCCACGCAAACGCGTGTTCTCTCCCACCAGAGCCGAGGAGAAGGAGACGGAAAGAATTTTGAGTGGCCAATGTGGTCAAAAATTGAATGTAAGCGCTATTTGGGTTTTGCATTTATCAGCTAGACTAAGCCGGAACAGTATTACGGGCTACTGCCCAAAAACATACTGAACAATATTAGCACCCATTTGCAGGGCTTTTGTGCGCAATTCTTTTGGGTCATTGTGTATATCATCCCAGCCATCACCGAGGTCGGTTTCAAAGTTGTAGTAGCAGACCAGGCGCCCCTGGTAAAGCAGTCCAAAGCCCTGTGCTGGCTTGCCATCATGCTCGTGAATCTTTGGAAGCCCGTTATTAAAATCGTATTTCTGATGATAAATCGGGTGGCTAAAGGGAAGTTCCACGAAGTCAAGTTCTGGAAAAATTTTTTTCATGGCGGGACGCACAAAAGGATCAAGCCCAAAGTCATCGTTTAAAATTAGAAAACCACCACCTTCAAGGTAAGCCCGCATATTGCGTGCTTCAAGGTCACTAAAAAGCATGTTTCCATGCCCGGTAGCATATACAATTGGGTAGTTGAACAACTCGGCACTACCGGTCTCTACGGTTGCGTAATCTGTAGCATCAAAGTTGGTTCGGAGGTTTTCGTTGCAAAATTTAGCGAGATTTTTTAAGGAATTGACATCGTTGTACCAATCGCCGCCACCGCTGTATTTGAGCAAGGCAAGCTTGAGGGTAGGCGGAGTTGTAACAACGCTAAAAGCAGTGGCCAAAAGGAATGTAAATACTAATATTGTGTAGCGCATTTGTTTGAAAATAAGTAATTATTCACACGTTTCCAAGTCAAAACTTTGAATCGTCTACGTGGTTCAAAAAATCCTGAATTTCTCCCACTACAGATTGGACACAGCCATCTTCAAAGGGCGATTTCAGGTTGGCAAGCTTTAGTAGATTAAGAAACGACTGACTTCCGCCTGCCTGGCACAATCGAAGATAATCTGCCCATGCGGTGTTGTGATCATGACGGTCTTTTACCCAAAACTGGAAAGCACAAATTTGAGCCAAGGCATAATCTATGTAATAGAATGGGGAGTTGAAAATATGGCTTTGTTTGTGCCAGAATCGCCCCTTTTCCAGGTGTTCAATTCCATCGTAATCCCGATGGGGCAGGTAGGTTGCTTCAAGATCTAGCCAAACGGCATCACGCTCGGCAGGGGTCATGTGCGGATTTTCGTACACAATGTGCTGAAATTCATCCACAGCAACACCGTAAGGTAAAAACTGTATTGCACCAGCTAGGTGCATGAAATGATACTTATCAGTCTGATCCCCGAAAAATAGGCGCATCCATGGCCAAGTGAAAAACTCCATACTCATGGAGTGTATTTCGGCGGCATCTGCCGTAGGCCAATGGTATTCTTCAAATGGAAAGTCGCGACTGTTCCAAACCTGGAATGCATGGCCTGCTTCATGGGTAAGCACATCAATATCCCCACTCGTGCCATTGAAATTGGAGAAAATGTAAGGTGCGGCAAATTTGCTGATGTAGGTACAATATCCGCCAGTAGCTTTTCCATCACGGTTTACCAAATCCATAAGATTGGCGGCCTGCATTTGGGTAAAAAAAGCATCCGTATCTGGGCTTAGTTCGTGGTACATTTTGGCCGCGTTCGCCACAATTTGCTCAGGAGTTCCAATGGGCTTGGGGTTTCCACTGGCAAATTTGTATTCTTCATCATAGATTTTTAGGTCTTTAATCCCTAGTCTTTTGTGTTGGCGCTCGTAAAGGGTGGTAGCCATGGGGACAATATGCTCACGAACTTGCCGCCGGAAATTTGCCACCATTTCGGGTGAATAGTCTGAGCGGTGCATTCTGGCATAACCTACTTCAGTGAAGGTGCGAAAACCGAGTTTCTGGGCCATTCCATGCCGTAACTTCACCATCTGATCAAATATGTTTTCTACGGCATCAGCATTTTCTGCATAGAAATTCCATTTTGCGGTGGTGGCTTTTTTTCTGGTCAAACGATTATCGGAAAGTTCAATGGGCAGTAGGCTGCTGAGGTTGTAAGAAGTACCCTCAAAATCAACCTTTGCCCGGGCTTTTATTTTAGTGTACTCCGTGCTTAGGGCATTTTCTAGTTTTAGATCTTCGAGGATACTTGGTTGGAATGTTTTGAGTGAAACCTCTGCTAAGGTGAAAAGCTGGTTTCCCAATTTTTCAGCCAAAATCGCACGAAATGGAGAGGCAAGCAGGGCTTGGTAAAAGCGATTGTTCAAAGCCTCAAAGCTGGGGGATTGCTCGTCAAAATATTGGTTTTCAGCCTCGTAGAAAGGGTCAGAGGTGTTAGAAGTATGCCGAATATAGCACAAATTGAACATCGAACCGAACTCCTCGCGAACCGTTACAATATCAGCGAGTGCTGCCTGTTGCTTGGCCGAATCAGATGCGGCTATAAATTGGGAGAGATGTTTTTCGAAGATTTGAGAAAGCGCTGTTATGTCAGGGCGTACGTACGGGAAGTCATTAAAATTAACGACAGGAGCAGGTAAGAATGTTCTATTCATGATAGCGTGGGTTTGGAGAATTGGGGGCGGCTTTCAGGGCAAAAATACAGGAAACCGGGTCGACTTATGCTTTATTTACAAAGCATTCTAGGTTGAAATCAAATCAAATCTTTATTTTCGCCACAAAAACAGCAAAATTATGCGAATTGTACTATCTCTTTTGTTCAACCTTGCCTTTTTTGGACTAATTGCTGCTCAAAGCACGGCTTATGTCATTCATTTCGGTCCCACGGCTGGGCTTCAAAAATGGGATAACGCTTCCGGGCGTGAACCATTGTTTCAATATCATGCTGCGCTCAGCATGGAAGGCATTAATAATGAAGACAGCCGGGGATCTTTCTACATGCAACTTGGCTATCATGTAAAAGGAAGTGCCACACGGTATCGGTTCTTCAATATTAATTCCGGGGCTCCGGGCGGTACTTTCACGGAACGGTTTAAGTTCAATAATTTTTCTTTTTCACTCGGCGCCAAGCAACGGTTTAAAGAAAGTAACAGTGGCCGAGTCCGTTATTTTTACTTTGGCGGACTTCGTGGCGACTACACTTTTAGCACCAATATTGATAACCTCGGCGGCGGTTCAAGTACCTGTAACCCTGGGTTTTATCCGCTTATGGGAGGAGTTCAACGCTGGATGGCCGGGTTCTCTGCTGGAGGTGGCATTGAATTTGATTTAAGTGAACTCGTTGGGGGGCAAATCCAGCTGTCCATTAACCCAGACGTGACACCTCAATATAGACAAAACGCAATCCCCAATGTGATCGATATTTGCAATCAAGGGGCAATATACAATATACCGGAAAGGCGTATCCGCAACACAACAGTAGAACTTTCTGTGGGCCTTCGGCTGCTGAAGAAAGTTATTGTAGTTGATTAGTAGCAAGTTACAAGGTTCAAAACCCCGATCAACATTTGAAACTTACGAACTTGAAACTTGTTACTTATGTAGTTCTTCCCAATATTCTACTGCGCGCCGAGTGTGTGGAACGCAAATAGAACCACCGACTAGATTAGCGACCGCGAAAACCTCAAAAATCTGTTCAGTAGTTACCTCCAGTTCGTGGCATTTGCCTAAGTGATATTTGATACAGTCGTCGCAACGTAACACCATTGAAGCCACAAGGCCAAGAAGTTCTTTTGTTCTTACATCAAGTGCTCCTTCTTGATAGGTTTGGTTGTCGAGACTCCAAAAGCGTTTGATTACTTTGTTGTCCTGTGCCAAAATACGCTCATTCATACGGGCACGGTAGTCGTTGAACTCTTTTACAATTGACATTTTTTTTATTTGTTGGTTGGTAACATTCGCAAAATTAGGAACGCGGTTGGAATAAAGGCTTTTGGCCTAAAACTACTTCCCAAAGACAAAGACCACCTTTTATTGTTCATCAATTATTACCCGTAAAAATGCTCCGTGCTGCTCTTTTGGATCTTTACAACGGCGAACAAAATCGCGGCATCCCGATGCTGAAAAGTATTTTGAGCCGATACGACGAAGTAATGGATTTTGACCATTTCGATGTACGCGCCAGGTGCGAAATTCCTGATCTTTCCTACGACATTTACCTTTTTTCTGGCGGCCCGGGAGATCCACTTGAAAGTGGTGGAAATTGGCAAGCTCCCTTTTTTAAACTAATTGAGGATCTCTGGCAGCACAATCAGCAAACTTCCGAGGCAAAAAAACATTGTTTTTTTATCTGTCATTCTTTTCAAATGGCGTGTCATCATTTTGGCCTTGGCGAAGTAACCCAACGATATAAAATGTCATTTGGCACTTACCCTGTTTATAAAACGCATGATGGGAAAGCAGAACCATATTTTGAAGGCCTGCCCGACCCTTTTTATATCGCCGATTTTCGGCGTTATCAGGTGGTGAACCCAAAGCACAAAAGATTCAAGGAACTCGGTGCCGAGATTTTATGCCTCGAAAAACTGCGTCCACATGTTCATTATGAACGAGCGATCATGGCTGTAAGGTTTAGTCGGGAGATGATTGGAACACAATTTCATCCAGAGGCAGACCCGGGAGGCTTACTACAATATTTCTTGGAAGAAGAACGAAAAAAATCAATTGTGGAGGAGCATGGCGCCTCGCGGTATGATAGAATGATCCGAGATTTGGCGAACCATGGCAAAATTCAACGCACCTTCGAAACCCTGATACCTGCCTTTTTGGAGGGCGCGCTGGAGGAATTGGAAGAACTGGAATACGTCTAATGTGCTTAGAAACTGTTTCTTAAACAAAAGCGGTTCAAAGCAAGACTGCTTTGAACCGCTTTTTGCAAAAAGGAGTGGACTCAAAATAGGGCCAACCCTTTAAAATCAAGCACTGACGTTCTGCTCCAAATAAGAGATCGCTTGACCTACAGTTTGGATGCCTTCTGCTTGCTCGTCGGGAATAGACACATCGAATTCTTTTTCAAATTCCATGATCAGTTCTACGGTATCGAGCGAGTCGGCGCCGAGGTCGTTGATGAAGCTCGCCTCAAGGGTTACTTCGGTTTCATCAACGCCCAATTTGTCAATGATGATTTTTTTTACGCGGTCGGCTACGTTTGCCATGTTTTTCAAAACTTGTTGGTGAAAAAAAGTCAATTTTTCAGGGTGCAAAGAAACGTCAACTGACAGGCTTATCAAACATTTCACGTTAATTTTTTTAAGGAGAATTAAATTAACATACCTCCCCCTTTTTGTAAACC
>Ga0136636_10000943_pt1 | contig 16295 bp, 12 predicted proteins | sample AntDrymUQ8522106_2_FD_104653 | JGI IMG/M metagenome (GOLD analysis project Ga0136636, IMG submission 104653) | Polar desert sand microbial communities from Dry Valleys, Antarctica - metaG UQ852 (21.06) | ecosystem: Environmental > Terrestrial > Soil > Desert | place: Antarctica: Dry Valley... | reverse complement strand
TTTTTGGGCGCAACCTTAAAACTATCCTTATTAGCCTGCGAAACAAATTTCCATTTGCTATTACTCCAATCTACGGAGTAATTGTCACTTCCGGCTACAGCCTTACCCTGTACAAAATAAGCAACAAGGTCGTACCCATTAATTGCAATTTCATTGCTATTATAGTGCTTTACATCTTGCGCCGTAGTTGTTATTGCAATTACCATTGCCAGTTTAACCATTAAAATTAGTTTCATCCCCTTAGTTGTTTTTTAAAATAATTTTGAAATTTTTTATCGTACATAAATGGCTTGTTGTAGATGAAAAGTATAGTTGTTAAGTAAATACCTTCCTCAATTTTTTAAATTTAAATAGATTGGCTATAGCTTAAATACTTGCTTAACGATCGGTAAAATAACCAACGTCATCTTATTGCCATTTTTTTCTGTTTTGTCATCTTCTTTATAGTTATTAGCTGTAATCCAATATACGGGCTGCTTAATAAAACCTTACAGCCAATTAAAAAATATTTAAAACTGAAAAATATAATGCGTTTTAATCAGCTTTATTTAATTCATATAGCCGAATAAGTATATTGTATTTCTATAGACTTGTAGTTTTTCTTGACTATCTAACTATTTTTTATTTCATCATCGTTTATTCGGTTGATAAGGATAAAATAAAATCAACAATTGGGAATGCAATAAATGAAACCACACAAAAAATGCTTAAACTACTAATCCCTTCTGTGTGCATGTAACTAATGTTACCACTACTTAATTTTTATACATTGAAATTTACAACCTAAACAATTAAAAAATGGATACTCAAACAATCAATACAATGCCATGCATTGGCGATATGGCGCCAGATATTGAGGCTGCGCTAACAACAGGGGATTGGAGGTTTTTTGAATATACTACATCAACAAATTAGTTCCTTTAAAGCTGGTAGCACCTATTGGGTTACTTTAAAAACACTTAACACCCCGTGCTACTCAAAAATTATTTTTTGAGCCCGAATAAATGAAATAATACTGGAGTACGCTGATTGTTATAAAAAACGATGTTGTATTAATTTTGGTACCTGTAAGTAAATTATGTAGAAGCAAATAAATAAATCATACATTGATCTGCCAAAATAAAAGCTAATAGTATGAAAGAGCAATCTCTCCGAACCTTTTACCAGTTTATATTTACCAGAAGTTTAAAACAACCTCTTTATCCAATATTCAATGCAAATGACCAATCGTATTAAATCGTTCATACTTGTAGCTCTTCAATTTATTTTTATATTCTTGTTACTTTCTGGTACCACATTTAATAATTTATCTGTAGTAACTTATGTGTTTATAGTCCTTTCCATTCTTTTAGTTTTTTGGGCAATAATTACCATGCAAAAAAGTAAACTACGCATTTTTCCGGAGCCATCTGCTAATGCAACTTTAATTACGGGTGGACCATACAGGTTTATACGCCACCCCATGTACACCGCTATTTTATTAGGTATTACCGGCTTACTTATTCATCAATTTAGCCTTGTACGTCTGGCATTAGTAATCATTTTGACAACTATTTTAGTAATAAAACTTACCTGGGAAGAAAAGATGTTGTCTCAAAAATTTATTGGCTATAGTGAATACATCAAGCAAACAGCAAAACTTTTCCCCTTCATTTTTTGAGTATATTCATCCGTGGTAATTATATAGCTGTAAGTTTATTGCACAACCACAATTTTGATTGTAACAAAAGAGAGAATCATTACGATACCCTCTTTTGTAATTAATAATTTAAAGCTATTAAGCGATTTACGCTTCAACAGTTTCAGCAACAGGTTTTGTTATTTTTATGGCAGCTCCGGATTCTTCTGTGGCAACGCTCCATGTATGGTATCCACCAGAAAGATTATACACATTTGTAAAGCCATTTTGCCTCAAAATTCTTTGCGCAAGATATCCTCTTAGCCCAGCTTCGCAGTAAATGTATATTGTATTTTCTTTTGGTATTTCTTTAAGCCTATTCCTAATCTCATCTACCGGAATGTTAATAGCATCAGCAATTTTACCTGCATCATATTCATCTTTACGGCGTACATCAATTAATACATCTGCTGGTTTTATATTGGCTACTTCGTTCCAATAAAATATTTTTAGGCGTTCCAGCAAAATATTTTCGGCAACAAAGCCGGCCATGTTAACAGGATCTTTTGCAGAAGAATAGGGTGGTGCATACCCATGTTCAAACTCAATTAAGTCGTAAATGGTTTTATTTTGTTTAATGTAAGAGGATAAAATATCTAATCGTTTATCTACACCATCATAGCCTGCAACCTGTGCGCTTAACAAGCGGCCATCTGTTGGCGAAAATGCTATTTGAATAGTCATTTGTTTGGCATTAGGATAGTAAGCCGCATGCGAGCCATTGTGCGTAGTAGATACAATGTGATTGATACCAGCAGTCTTTAAATGTTTTGAGGCAGTTCCTGCCGTGCCCATCGTCATGTCAAATACTTTTACAATGGCGGTATTAATGGAGCCATGATATTTTTGAACATTGCCCAATGCCACATTATTGGCACAAATACGTCCCTGTTTATTTGCAGGGCCAGCCAGGTAAGTAATCATTGACTGGCCTGTAATTGGATTTTCAAATTCAATAGCATCGCCTACAGCATATATGGATGCATCAGATGTTTGCAGGTATTCATTTACCCAAATACCCCTTGCAGTGCCCGTTTTTAAACCAGCTTGCACTGCAAGCCTTGTGTCAGGTCGTACGCCAATAGAAAGTATTACCACATCTGCAGTAAGTACTTCACCATTATTTAAACTTACTTCTATTTTGTTGTTAATTTTATTGAAGCCTGTAACAGCGGTATTTAAATATAGCGCAACTCCCTTACTCCTGATGTGTTGCTGCACAATGGCTGCAATTGGAAAATCAACTGGTGCAAGTATTTGATTACCCATTTCAATAATTGAAACATGTAAGCCAAGGTCGTAAAAATTTTCTGCCATTTCCAAGCCAATAAATCCTGCTCCAATTACAATTGCTTTTTTAATATGCTTTTGTTGAACATAACTTTTAATGTAGTCGGTGTCTTTTACATTTCTCAAGGTGAATATTCCCTCGCTATTTATGCCCGGTAAAGGTGGTCGCAAAGGTTCAGCACCTGGCGAAAGAATTAGTTTATCATACCTCTCTTCATATATTTCGCCTGTTGATTGTTTAATAGCTTTTATAGATTTAGCAATAGGGTCAATAGATAGTACTTCAGTAGTTACCCTTACATCAATATTAAACCGTAGATTAAAGGAAGCGGCTGTTTGTACAAATAATTTATTCCTGTCTTTTATTACATCTCCTATGTAATATGGCAGGCCGCAGTTGGCGTAAGAAATATACTCTCCCTTCTCAAAAATGATGATCTCTGCATGTTCATCCAATCTTCTTAATCTTGCTGCTGTACTGGCTCCGCCTGCTACTGCACCCACTATTATATATTTCATATTTATTTACATTTATTTGTTTTGTAAAAAATCAGAACACAAACATATACCGTAAAAGGCAGGATAATAGTAACATTTATTACAAATCTATCTTTACAATGCAGGTTCGTAAAACAATCATATAGCTAACTGATTGTAATCATACGTAAACCTCGTAACATATAAAAAATCGAACACTTTGTAAGATTTTTTAAAATTTCTGAAAGTAAAATAGGTTTAGCAACTGTGCTAATTTTTTCTTTAATTTAAACTTAACGCTACTAATTGTATTCAAAAAAAATACAAAAAATATTTTCATCTGTAACCTTTGTTACCAAAAAGTGATAGCTTAATTTTTAGTTTTGCCCGGCATAAAAAAATATTAATCAAGTAGGTTTAGTAAATTATTTGGTTGCAGTATTTCAGGCAAATAATACATAAAAACATTAGTACAGTAAATCATCTTTAAGAAATTTATTTAGAGATAGTATTATATAATCAATAATATAAAATTAAAACAATGGGCTTTTTTCAACAGTTATTTGGTGGCAAACCAGCAGTAGATCTAAAAAAAATTATTACTGAAGGTGCTTTTTTGGTAGATGTAAGAACACCCGGTGAGTTTGCCGGCGGTCATGTAAAAGGATCAGTTAATATTCCTTTAAATACTGTACCTGCACAATTATCTAAATTTAAAAATAAAAAAAATATAATAGTTTTTTGTTTGAGTGGAGGTAGAAGCAGCCAGGCAAAATCTATATTAGAACAAAATGGTTTTGCTAATGTGGTAAATGGCAAAACATGGACCAATGTAAACAAGTATGTGAGTTAAAGTAAATGTACATTTTACAATAGAATGGTACTGTTGATGTTTATTGCTGCAACAGCACTTTTTTGCTTGTATTTTGTAATCATTCTTATTTAGTTGAAGTAAGTTTTCAAATACCTATTTTACAATCGCAAGTAAAAACATTTACTCAATTGTAACGTTGTTATATACTGAACCATTTTAACCTACCGCTATTTAACGATGGGATATTACTATATACATAATTTTTTACCAATTTAATCAGCTAGTAATTATTGTTATGGTTGTTAATATACTTTTGATAACCCAGGCATTGCCAAAGGCTTACTTTATATTTCCGTTACCTGGCGACTATCATTGCTTTACCACCGTAAATCTTTCTGTGCTAAACAAAGGTAAAATACAACCAGTTTAATAGCTACATACTGATATTGGGTACCTTTATAAAATAATACCAGGGTTTTAAAAATAACATTTTGTATTATCTAAACGCTACAATCAAAATTATAGATGCAGTAAGTAATTTATAATCAAGTGGTTGTGTTGCTAAATAGTTTTACTTTTAACTTCTATTTATATTACTTATGACCAATACTGCAACTTTTGATGCTACGTTTGAACCTGCTCTTGTAAAAGAAATGCACCAGTTTGGCGAAGTTAAATTTTTTAAAGAAGGTGATATTATAATGGATTACGGCAAATACATTCGTATGATGCCATTGATTATTAAGGGCACTATAAAAGTGTTTAAAATGGATGATGTAGGAAAAGAGATTTTGCTGTATTATTTATCCAGCAACGAAAGTTGCTCAATGGCTTATAGTTGCTGTGTAGAAGCTAAAAAAAGTGAAGTAAAGGCCATTGCAGAAGACAATGTTGAGTTACTTGCTATTCCGCATATTAAACTAGACGAATGGCTTTGTAAATATCCTACCTGGAAAAACTACATTATGCGTAGCTTCAATGAGCGCTTTTTAGAGTTGTTAAAATCCATTGAAAGTATTGCATTTCACAAATTAGATGAACGGCTTATAGGTTACCTTAAAGAAAAACAAAGACTTTCCGGCTCCAGTGTTATAAAGGCATCGCATTATCTTATTGCCGATGAATTAGCTACCTCAAGGGTAGTAGTATCCCGTTTATTAAAACAATTAGAAAATGATGGTAAAATTATATTGTACCGCAATGAGATAAAACTCATGAAAAGCTTTAATAATTGATGGTATATTTTGTGTGAATTTATTTTATAACCGGCTCAATAAGATAGCTGTAACTGTATTGTTTTTTTGTAAGCAAATAAGTGGCATGCGGATAGGCACCCCAACTGTTATCGCCGCCCAGGCCACGTTGGTTTAAGTCTATGTGTACACACAAAAAATTTCGTTCATTTAAATCTGATGGATGTTGTTGTTTTTTTGTAACACCGGGATCCATATCTTCTGCTGTATAGGGTAACGCACTGAAACAAATGGGTTGCACACCGGTGATCTTTACCCCCGTATTTTTATCATCGTAAAACGTTGCCCAACGCACATCTGTTTTGTAGCCGTTTTCCTGTGGTCTAATGTAATTGGCCACAAACTGCTCTGCTGCCTTTTGTTTATATACTCCAATAAAAGAAGCAGAATTTCTATCACTGTAATTTTCCCATGGTCCTCTGCCATAAAAATCAATATTCGTATATGATTTTGGCAAGGTTAAACGCATACCGAAGCGGGGCATTTCCGGTAGTTTTTTATGTAGAAAATCAATGCTAGCCGTAATTTTTACAGCACCGTTATTTAATAGTTTGTACGAGATGATGTAAGGAACATCTACTGCATTTTTTCGATAATAAGTTTCAATAAGCAACCCTTCTGAGTCCTTGTCATATACTTTCACAGTATCTAGCTGTAGCAGGTTGTGTGCAGTACGCCAAAAGCCTAACTTTTGCGGCATATCATTTCCAAAATCATTGTCTGTAGGTGCCCGCCAAAAGTACGGCTCTGGAAATGTGGTAATCAACGAATGATTATCGTATTGGTAAGCGATGAATTTGCCCTGCGCTTTATCAAAACTTCCGCTCACGGCACCTGCTGTAAACCTGATGACATTCGCAGACTTTGTTATTTGCAGCTCTCCTTTGGTTGCCTGGCTTTGAGTAAAAAACCAGTTGCTTTTTCCACCAAATTGCTCCCGTGCCACTTCATGGCCTGCCGGTATTAAGGCGGTTGAGATTCTTGTAATTGCATAAACATTTAACATCATTTCACTGTTTTCATCTATTGCGGGCAATTTCAATTGTATTGCTTGTTCAGTTGATGGCTGTAAATTAAGCGAAAAAGTATCGGACTGTATTGCAATACCATTTTTCAATAAATACCATTTAAATTGATACCCTGTAAGATCAGTAAAATTGAAATTGTTTTGAATAAGTATAGCTCCTTTTTTCCAATCTATCTCTTTTAATATAATATCCTGGTACACTTTTTTTACCTCATAAATACCCGGGTGCACACTGCGATCTGCCGCAACCAAACCATTGGCGCAAAAATTTTCATCATTTTGCAAATGCCCTGCACCAAAGTCGCCGCCATAAGCCCAATAAGGCTTACCATTTTCGTCTGTGGTTCTAATTCCCTGATCTACCCAATCCCAAATAAAACCGCCCTGCATGTGTGGACTCGATTTAATTATATCAAAATATTCCTGAAAATTACCGCTGCTGTTGCCCATGGCATGTGCATATTCACACATGATAAACGGCCGTTTTTTAGTTAGATCTTTTGCATACGCTTTCATGTTTTTAATATCAGGATACATTGGGCAAACAATATCTGTATTCCAATCTTCGTATGACTGCTCAAATTGAACAGGCCTGCTTTTATCTCTTTGTTTAATCCATTGATACGCATCATGAAATACCTTTCCATTGCCACATTCGTTGCCCATACTCCAGATAATAACCGCAGCATGATTTTTATCCCGCTCTACCATTCGTTTTATACGATCCATAATTGCCGGAGCCCATTCAGGCAGGTATGCAGGGTGATTGGTTGTATCCAGGCTGGGATGAGCTGTACCCATGCCATGTATTTCTATATTGGCTTCATCTACTACATATAGCCCGTATTCATCGCAAAGTTTTAGCCAAAGCGGATCATTTGGGTAATGAGATGTACGCACTGCATTGATGTTGTGTTGCTTCATCAATTGAATATCCCTAATCATTAAATCTTTTGTTGGTACATGTCCAATATTTTCGTCATGTTCGTGGCGGTTAACACCATGTACCATTATCTTCTTTCCGTTTACCAGCAACTGTGCATTTTTAATTTCCACTTTTCTAAACCCAAGTTTTGCTCCTGTACTACTGATAATTTTACCAGTAGCATCCTCTAAGCTGATGAGGCATTGATACAGATTGGGCGTTTCTGCACTCCACTGTTTGGGTTGCTGCACAATACCTTTAAATGATATCATCTCCAGGCTATCTGTGCTCAATTTAAGCGTCTTTTTTTTGCTGAAAACCAAGTTGCCTTTATTGTCCATTATTTCAACCAGTAAACTGCCATTTGCTATTTGATTCCCTTTAAACTTTCGTAGCATAATATCAGCATCAAACAAACCATTTTTGTAATTAACATCAAGGTCAGCCTTCAGAAAAAAATCCCAAACAGCTAATGTGGGCAAGGCATATAAAAAAACATCCCGCTCTATTCCACTCAAGCGCCAAAAATCCTGGTCTTCTAAATAGCTGCCATCATGCCAGCGAAAAACCTGCACGGCCAATAAATTAGTGCCGGGTTTTAAAAATGGGGTTATGTTGAATTCTGCTGTGGTTTTTGATACTTTACTCATGCCCACTTTTAAACCATTTACATACACAAATGCACAACCGGTAATGGATCCAAAGTGAAGGATAACTGCTTTATTTTTCCAATTATCGGGAACCGTAAATTCCTTTCTGTAACATCCCACGGGATTATCATTACCAACAAATGGCGGGTTTGTAGGAAACGGGTAAATGATGTTAGTATAAATAGGCAAGCCAAATCCGTTTAACTCCCAATTAGAAGGAACAGAAAGCTTACTCCATTTAGAGCTGTTGAAGTTTATTTCAAAAAAATCAAGCGGTCGGTTGTTATAGTTGTCTGAATATAAAAAACTCCAGAGGCCATTCAATGATTGATAAGAAGAAGCTGTTTCAAATTTGTCCGCTGCTGCATCCTGCTTATTATCAAAAAGCATAAAAGAAGCACGTGCTGCTTCCTTATACTGCTCTACTATTGCAGGTTTTTCCCATTCATTATTGCGCTGTTGCGCACTGCAAAAAACAATTGAAATCAAAAAAATAGAAAAACAACTAAAACTCTTACAATAAAAATGAATGGTGTTTGATTGCATCATGATATTTTTTACAAACATATTAAATTAACCAAAAAGTAAATCAAGTAATGATGCTGAAGAAATCAGTAGGTGGTAACAGGCGGTTGTAGCTTTATTTAGAAAAAATTTTTTTCAAAAATAGGGAGTATGTGTGGTATTCATTTATCTTTTATCACTATAATTTTATAGCCCTGTTAAGCAGTTGAAAGCAGCAAGAGATTCTCATTTGCAAAAGGTATGTATTCAACAATAATATGCTTGGGTGCATTTAAAATTGTTGTAGCACTTAGCGCTTGGTGACAATATCAACCATGGCCAAGCCTCAGTTGGGTGTCATCACTTACTGAAATCGGGAGCAACAATTTGAAAGGTACCCCATACTATTTACAAAAAGATGATAGTCCAATATTTAGAACTTAAATTTTTTGTTTTATAGTATGACTATATAATAAATATACATTGGCACATGCTTTTCAGATTACCATAAAACAAACCATCGCTGAACTTCATCAATTTGAGTGTAGTCATGGAGAATTAATAGGCAAACGCTTACTGATGTTAATAAAAATTAAGCAGCATTAAAAACAGGTATTTCCAGGCGAGACCTTTCCGGTATTAAAGGTAATAATCAAAATTGTAGCGTTAAGTGGCGGCAAGCTTATAGTGAGTCTTGTATTGAGCCGCCGCTAAAGCATAGCAGGGTGGGAGGTTTTAAGAAAAGTGTTGTAAGTAAAAAAGAACACGACAAAATAGCTACAATGCTAAATGACCCCAAAAATGACATTAGTGGTTATACTGAACTCTTACAATGTGTAAAAAAAGAGCTTTGTAAACACATAAAGTATATCACCCTGATAAAATATACAGAGCCACATTTTGGAAATAAAATAAAAGTGGCCAAAAAAATCTAAGTGAAAAAAGATGAAGAAGCGGTTGCTGCTTTTAATAAACCTTCGCTTAAAACGCCCAAAAATAATATTTGTGACAATAACAAAATTCACCAGCTTAAACCTATCTTTTTTGATGAAACCAGGCTTGGATTGTTTACTCGTAATGGTAAATAGTAAACGGCATAATTGATAATGCCTGTTTGCCCTGGTCACCAGTTATTTAAAACACTTTATTTCTTTTGAGGTATTTTTCCTGTAAACGGAGATAATTTTTTTAGAAAAATATACTGTACTGCTACAACTTTGCAGGCTTTTATGGATAATTTTCAGTACAAAACCCAGATGAGTTAATGCTATTTTCTGTATAGTACCTCCAATAAAAAAACCCTTTATAGTAAAGGGTTTTATCATTTTGCTGTTGTCGGGATGGCAGGATTCGAACCTGCGACCTCCTGGTCCCAAACCAGGCGCGATACCGGGCTACGCTACATCCCGAACTTAATTTTCAGTACTGAAAACTAACAAATTTTAAATTATAAGAACTTGTGCGGAGAGAGTGGGATTCGAACCCACGGTACAGTGTTACCCGTACGACGATTTAGCAAACCGTTCCTTTCGGCCACTCAGGCATCTCTCCTACATGCCCTACTTTATTTCGGGGTTGCAAAAATACAGTTTGACACTTTAACAGCCAAATTAAAATGAAGAAATTAAAATAATAATTTAAGGTATGTTAATATACTTTTTTACACAAAATAAAAAAGCTACTGTATAGTAGCTTTTAATATTGCACATCAATTTGTACTATTCTTTTTAAGTAGTAAAAAAGCTACTACGTACATATTTTCTTTGTAGAAATAAATGTAAGCTTACATGGCAGCTAGTTGCACTTTTTGCTGTAATTCTAATACACTTTCTTTAAATAAACTGTCTGTATCCATTAAATCTTTTACAGTTTGACAACTATGTATTACGGTGGTATGGTCTCTGCCACCAAAATGCTCACCAATGGTTTTAAGTGAATTTTTTGTAAATGATTTAGACAAAAACATGGTGATTTGCCTGGCCTGAACTATTTCTCTCTTTCTGGTTTTTTGTAGTAATTTATCGTAAGGCACATCAAAGAAATCGCATACCATTTTTTGAATGGCATCAATAGTAATTTCTTTACTAGATGATTTTACAAAATTGCGTAGTACTTTCTTTGCCAATTCAAGATCTATTTCCCGTTTATTTAACGAAGATTGTGCCAATAAAGAAATTAAGGCGCCTTCAAGCTCTCTTACGTTGCTATTTATGTTATAAGCTATATATTTTACCACTTCCTTAGGCATTTCCACACCATCATTCTTCATCTTCTTTTCTAATATTTCTATTTTGGTTTCATAGTCTGGCACCTGCAAATCTGCACTTAAACCCCATCTAAAACGACTAAGCAAACGTTCCTGCACACCATCTAAATCTTTTGGCGGCTTATCGCTTGTTAATATAAGCTGCTTGCCACTTTGGTGCAGGTGATTAAAAATAGAAAAGAAAGCATCCTGCGATTTTTCTGCCCTGCTAAAAAATTGCACATCATCAATAATCAATACATCTATCAGTTGGTAAAAATGAATAAAATCGTTGATTGCCCCATTACGGCCATGGTCTATAAACTGATTTATAAATTTTTCTGAACTAACATATAATACAACCTTATTGCTGTGTAATCTTTTTACTTCGTTACCTATTGCTTGAGCAAGATGGGTTTTTCCTAAACCGGCACCACCATAAATTACCAAAGGATTAAATGAAGTTGTGCCAGGTTTTTCTGCTACTGTTTTTCCTGCCCGGCGTGCCACTCTATTGCAGTCTCCTTCTATATAGCTGTCAAATACATAAGAATGATTTAATTGAGGATCTATCTGCATCTTTTTAAGACCAGGTATCACAAAAGGGTTTTTTACCGGATTGTTGATCACAAGAGGAAAATCCATCTCATTGTTTGCATAAGATTTATATCCCTGCCCCGGTACATCCATCATTAAAGGTTTGTTTTTACTATTGCCACTATCAACCATTATCCTATACTCAAGGCGAGCATCTTTACCTAATTCTCTTTTTAGCGTTTTGGCTAAAAGGCTTACATAGTGCTCCTCAAGATATTCAAAAAAGAACTGGCTAGGCACTTGTATGGTTAATATTTTATCCTTTAAAGCCACAGGCTTTATTGGCTCAAACCACGTTTTATAGTGCTGCCATTCTACTATGTCTTTGATTATCTCAAGGCAATTACTCCATACCTTATCAAAAACTGTATCCATTATTCCTTAAGCAATTTATATGTTTATTTAAAATATTTTTATAGCAAACTGTCAAAAAAAAACACCAGAATTTTTGTAATGAAAATTTTTGAGTAAGAGGGCGAATATCACTACTATTTTCTCAATAAAAAAATTTTATTCATTAGTTTTTCTAATAGTTAATACAGTATGGGATTGCAGCATTTTTTTTCTTTTTATGCTGGAAAATTCAAAATCAAGTCTGCCAAGCATAATGCCAGCCCAACCCACTTGATTTATAAGCACATCATTATCATCTTTATTCTTAACCAATACCGGTTCATCTAAAAAAGTATGTGTATGCCCCCCAATAATTAAATCCACGTTAGCCGTTTCTTTTGCCAAAATCATGTCAGATATTTTTTCTTCTTCTTTGTATTTAAATCCAAGATGACTGAGGCATATCACCATATCGCACCTCATATCTTTTTTAAGTTTTGCTGCTACAATATTTACATTTTGTATTGGATCTAAATACTTGGTATTACCAGCAAGCAAATCTGGCACCAAACCTTTCATTTCTATCCCTACGCCAGTAATTCCAATTTTTAATTTCCCCTTTTGTATTATTTTAAAGGGCTGGTATTTAAATTCCATTACTGTATTGCTAAAGTCATAATTACAGAGCAATATCGGAAAATTTGCATGTTGTAATTGTGTTGCAAAGTTTTCAAGTCCGGCATCAAAATCATGATTTCCCATCGTGGCAGCATCATAGCCCATTGCAGCCATCGCTTTTATTTCTGGCTCACCTTTATATAAGTTAAAAAAAGGCGTTCCCTGAAAAATATCCCCTGCATCTAACAATAAAACATGCTTTTGCTCTTTGCGAATATTATCTATGAGCGCCGCTCTTGCTTCAACACCACCTAGTCCCTGGTTTCTGCCTCCATCCATAGGGAAAGGCTCTAACCTGCTATGTACATCATTGGTATGTAAAATGGTTAAACTGGTTAAAGCCTCCTGCTCTAATGCTTGCCCTAAAACCATTTTAGATGTTACAACTCCTGCTGCTGCTAATGATGTTTGCTGTAAAAACTTTCTTCTATTCTGCATTGCTTACCCTATTTTGTATAGATGAAGTAATGGATTTACCCGCTAACTGTTCACTGGTAAAATAGCTTATTATAGCATCTCTTAACAAATAACCTTTGTTTTGCTGTGCCATATTTTTTAACATATAGCAATCATCTCCTCCATCTGCTAAATAATCTATAGTTGCAATACAATATATAGAATTATTATCTGGTTTGCTGCCATTGATAAGTACATTAACCGCTTCGTTATTTTTTATTTGAAAGCTAATACCCGCACAAGGCCAGCCACCTCTTTTTGCAATTATGTTTAAAAAAGTTTGTAATGTTTTTGCATCTACCTTAAGTAGCACCAGGTAATTATCAAATGGCGACAATTCAAAAATTTTACCCCTTGTAATTTTACCTGCCTGTATAGAAGGAAGCCTGATGCCGCCATAATTTAAAAAAGAAGCATCAACTACTGTCTGGTACTTTTGCCGGGCCATAATAAGCATGGCATCTGCTAACACATTATTTAAACTTCCCTCCGGCTGTTTTTTCTCTAAAGTGATGGCTGCAGTAGCTATCACATCATTCATGCTTTTATTCACACTATCAGCATAAGGCTGCAAAAGCTTAGTTAACCCGTTGGTTAAAGGCTGCTTATTAGTTACCTTATAATCTTTATATTGTACAGAAACAGGTTGAAAAACAGTTTTACAGGATACAAATAGTACAATGACGGAATAAAGAAAAAAAAGTGGAACGAACTTTCGCATCAAAGAATTTATTTTAACAAATGAAAGGTAGCTGAAATTTATTTAGTAAATGGAAATGCTGTAGTAATTATTTTTATTAGCAAATAAACCTACATTTACATCCAAAAAATTTGAATTATGAGCTACGAATTAAGCGGCAAACTAACTGCCAAATTTGAAACTATACAAAGAACCGGTACTTTTAAAGTAAGAGAGTTTGCAGTAGAAAAAACAGATGATATAGGTGGTAGAACGGTAACTAACTATGTGAAATTTCAATGTGTACAAGAAAAAACTACCATTATAGATAAATACAATGTAGGTGATGAGATAAAAGTTCATTTTAATATTAAAGGAACCAAGTGGGAGAAAGATGGTAAAGTAAACTATTTTACCAATCTTGATGCCTGGAGGGTAGAAGCTGTTTCAGCAACTGCCACCGGCGCAGATATTCCTGCTACTGATAGCGAATATATGGAGCCACTAGATACCTTCTCTGCATCTCCGACTGATGCTATCGATGATTTACCATTTTAAAAAATTATTTTCTTTTACAAAGAAAAAGAATAGTGCTTTCAAAAAACTGTCATTTTTACATAAATGAAATACGGTTTTTTGTGAATGAACATTTGCAATCAATATAACTTCCGGAATAACTATCTGGCAAAATACTATGCAACAAAAAATTTCGCTAAAAATACTACCGCAGCAGGCTGCTGATGCTACTGTAATAAAATCATTGATAGCAGATGCTACTGGCAAAAAACTTAGCGCCATTACCGGCTTTGATATTCAAAAAAAATCTTTAGATGCAAGAGGAAAAACCATTTGGGTTAACCTTACCGTAAATGCCTTTATAGATGAGCCATTTAAACAACTGCCTTTACAATTTTTTAATTTTATTGATGTAAAAAATGCCAAACTTAAAACCATCATTATTGGGGCTGGCCCTGCTGGTTTATTTGCTGCATTGCAATTGATAGAACTAGGCATACAACCCATTATTATAGAAAGAGGAAAAGATGTAAGAGCCCGCCGGCGTGACCTTGCAATTCTTAACAAAGACGGTATCATTAATCCGGAAAGTAATTATTGCTTTGGCGAAGGTGGTGCCGGCACTTATAGCGATGGAAAATTATACACAAGAAGCAGCAAAAGGGGGAATATAGACCGCATACTTAATCTATTTGTACATTTTGGTGCCGAAGAGAAAATATTATACGAGGCCCATCCACACATAGGTACCAACAAATTACCACAAATAATAACTGCTATGCGGCAAACTATTGTAGATTGTGGCGGGCAATTTTTGTTTGGTAAAAAAGTAACAGATTTTATTATTGAAGGCGATACCATACATGGTGTACAAACGCAGGATGGATCAGTTTTTAAAGCAAAAGCTGTTATATTAGCTACCGGACACTCGGCAAGAGATATTTTTGAATTATTACAGCTTAAAAAGATTTTAATAGAAGCCAAACCATTTGCATTAGGTGTAAGAATTGAGCATCCGCAAAGCCTGATTGATACTACCCAATACCATTGTAATGTAAGGGGTGAGTTTTTGCCGCCAGCCGCTTACAGCCTGGTAGAACAAGTAAATGGCAGGGGCGTATTTTCATTTTGCATGTGCCCAGGTGGTATTATAGCCCCGGCTGCTACCGCAGCGGGCGAAATAGTGGTTAATGGTTGGAGCCCTAGTAAAAGAAATAACCCATTTGCAAACAGCGGTATAGTGGTAACGGTAGATGAAAAAGATGCTTATAGAGAATTAAAGAAAGCCAAAGGACTTAAAGGTTTAGAAAGCTTAGATGGTTTAGGTGATTTACAAAATAATCCTTTGCTGCTAATGTATTTTCAAAGAATGGTAGAGCAGCAAAGTTATATGGCTGGCGGTGGAAACTTTGTAGCACCTGCACAACGCCTGGTTGATTTTTCTGCTGAAATTGTATCGGCTACTATACCCGAATGCAGCTACCAGCCTGGCTTACAATCAACTCAATTAAGTAATGTACTTCCTCAATTTATATACCAGGCATTGGCCAAAGGCTTTATTGCTTTTGGTAAAAAAATGAAAGGCTTTTATTCCAATGAAGCCATTGTAGTGGCTACTGAAAGCAGAACTTCCTCTCCGGTACGCATACCTAGAAACAGTGATACACTTATGCACCCGCAAATTAAAAATTTATATCCCTGTGGCGAAGGCGCAGGTTATGCAGGTGGTATTGTTAGTGCTGCTATGGATGGCGAAAGGGTAGCAAAAATGATAGCGACTATGCTACTATAATTTAAAAAAACATTGCCACGCTGTAATAAAAGAAAGGGTAGTGTTACAAATGCTGGCAAATAGCCATACCGTTTAAACAATTTGATCTATTAGCATTCTTTTCAACAATATATTTGTTATACAAACTTTTAACCTGATGAACATTTTAGAATTACAAAACCTGAAAAAATATTTTGCTACCCAAAAAGCGGTGGATGATATCAGCTTCTCTATTAAAGAAGGTAGCATCTTTGGTTTGCTTGGTCCAAATGGCGCTGGCAAAACAACCTTGCTGCAGATGATTACAGGTATATTTTATCCTGACAGTGGCAATATACAATTCAATGGCAAAAAATTTGACCCGACTAATGATGTGCGCTACATAGGTTACATGCCCGAGGA
>Ga0136636_10000941_pt1 | contig 16298 bp, 15 predicted proteins | sample AntDrymUQ8522106_2_FD_104653 | JGI IMG/M metagenome (GOLD analysis project Ga0136636, IMG submission 104653) | Polar desert sand microbial communities from Dry Valleys, Antarctica - metaG UQ852 (21.06) | ecosystem: Environmental > Terrestrial > Soil > Desert | place: Antarctica: Dry Valley... | reverse complement strand
TCTTTTAGTTTTATTAGTGAATCACTAAATCAAAAATAATACTATTTGGACTTATGCACTTCTGCAAAAGAGCATATTACAAACATAGGGTCTCTCTACTCGTAGAGAGGGGAAAAGCCCTGCCTGCGGGGCTTGGGGGTGAGTGGGAAAAATTATAAACCACAAACTATCCTGATCAAAAATCAAGGTTAGGTACAAAAAGGGAAAAATGTCGTACACCCTTGGAAATTGATTATTCAATATTGGTTATTGGATATTTACAGATTACAATGTTTTTGGCGTGATCTGAAAAGTAATCTTTCCGATTCGGGCGGAAACATCCTTCCAGTTATCCACATCAAAATCAATCACTATCGTTGCGCAGGTTGGCATATCTGAATAAAATGCGTCCACCAGATTATATACCACCGAATGAACGGTAGGGTTATGGCCAAAAACAAAAGCCGTCTGAACCTCGCCGGGCAACTCGTGCAGGATGCCAATAAAACTCTGCGTGGTAAGACCGCCATACAAAACTTCTTCCTGGCAAATGGCTGAGGCTTCAAAACCCAAATTCTGACAATAGATGCTGGCTGTGTGCATCGTGCGTGTGGCCGGACTTGCGATCACCTGATTGGGAAATACACCCAATTTTTTGAGTCGCGAACTAATTTTTAATGCATCAGATATTCCGCGATCAGTTAAATCGCGATGAAAATCATCGTCATAACCAAACGGATCTGATTTAGCATGCCTGACAATTACAACTCGTTTCATATGCGTAATGTTTTTGTGTAAAAATAATCTATTTTTAGCTTTCCTGATCACGATTTAACCATGAAAAGAATAGGCTTACTCTCAGATACTCATGGAATGCTAAGTTCCCGGATTTTTAAATTCTTCGAACCTGTTGACGAAATCTGGCATGCCGGTGATATCGGCAATACAGAAACCGCTGACCAACTCTCTGCGTTCAAACCGCTGCGGGCTGTTTATGGGAACATCGACGATCATGTTCTCCGGCGGATGTTTCCACTTGACTGGCGTTTCTTTTGCGAAGAAGTAGATGTTTTAATCACCCACATTGGAGGCTATCCCGGCCATTATGAAGCACGGGTACGAAACCTGCTTCGGATAAAACCGCCCCAGCTTTTTATCTGCGGTCATTCACATATCCTGAAAGTGATTTTCGATCCGAAATACAACATGCTGCACATTAATCCCGGAGCTGCCGGGAACAAAGGTTTTCATCAGGTTTGCACCGCCGTCAGGTTTGTGATCGACGGAAAGAACATCCGCGATATGGAAGTTTTGGAATTTGAAAGAAACTCTTTTAACGAGAATTGAGGTTTATTTTTAGAAAACATAGTACCAAAAAGTATCTCCAAAGCCTTTGTCTAAAGCCTGTTGGGCGATAGCTTTGTTGTATCCGAATTGTTTGATAGTCTGGAGATAACTGGCAAATCGGTCAATGATTACGTTGACCAATCCAATGGAATAATAAAAAAATGGGTATCCTTATTAATACTTAAATGGATGAAAATTGATCGGATATCTTTTGCTGTCCCGATTCATCGGGACTGTTCTAAGAATGAATATCACTCTGGACTTTAGTTCAAACCACTTAAAAGGATATTCAAATTGATTAATATCAAAATCGGAATATGGGATAAGCATTAGTTCTTTTGCGATTTTTAGTTAGTTTTATTCGATCATTCAAACCATTCTTTTCACGTTTTTTGTCTATGAAAAAAACTCTCAATAAATATCCGGAAGGTAGTAAGAAGCTATATTTAGGCCTCGATTTAGGTTCAATTTCATTAAACACTGTGATCATTGATGAGGATCAAAACATCCTTCAGAATCACTACGATATGTGTCACGGACAACCATTTCTGGTACTTCGGAAAAGGTTGACAGAAATCCTGTCCAGTTATGAACCAGAGGATTTTAAGCTTCTGGCTATTACCGGAACTGGCGGAAAATTGGCCACCGAATTAATTGGCGGACAATTTATCAATGAAATAATCGCACAGTCGAAATCGGTATCAAAGCTTTATCCTGAAGCAAAAACCGTGATTGAAATGGGTGGTGAAGATTCGAAATTAATCTTTATGGACAAAGGGCATGAAGCTGCGTTTTCAAGCCTGACTGATTTCAACATGAACAGTATTTGTGCTGCGGGTACCGGATCATTTCTCGACCAGCAAGCCAAACGAATCGGAGTTTCCATCGAAAAAGAATTTGGAGCATTGGCTCTTTTATCTGAAAAACCGCCTCATATTGCTGGCCGTTGCAGCGTTTTTGCCAAAAGCGACATGATCCACCTTCAGCAAATTGCAACTCCGGTTCACGATATTGTTGCCGGATTATGCTTCGCGGTTGCCCGTAATTTTAAAAGCAACCTCGCAAAAGGAAAGGATTTGGTAAAACCAATTGTTTTTCAGGGTGGAGTTGCTGCTAATGCCGGAGTTGTTCATGCATTCAACGAAATATTAAACCTTGCGGATGGTGAATTAATCATTCCTGAACACCATGCTTCGATGGGAGCATTGGGTGCCATTTTTTATGTGATGGAATCTCCGGAAGGAACGGTTCCTTTCAAAGGTACCAGCGATCTGGAAACTTATCTGTTAAAATCTAATGGCAACAGCGAAGGTCTTCCGGTTCTGAAAGAATCAGCGGCCATCCTCAATAAAACCAGTTCGTTTTCGTTGAATGGCCATGAGAATTATCCGGTTTATTTAGGAATTGATGTTGGTTCACTGAGCACCAATGTGGTTCTGATCGATGATTTTGATCATGTAATTGCACGTCGGTATCTGCCTACTGCCAGTCGTCCGCTCGAAGCCATTAAACGGGGCTTGCAGGAAATTTACGATGAGGTTGGATTAAAAGTTGACGTAAAAGCTGCCGGAACTACCGGATCGGGGCGTTACCTCACCGGAGATTTTATTGGTGCCGATGTGATTCAAAACGAAATAACAGCTCAGGCTACTGCTGCAATTGCTTACGACCCAACAGTCGATACAATTTTTGAAATTGGCGGACAGGACTCAAAATACATCAGCATTGAAGATGGAGTTGTTGTCGATTTTGAGATGAACAAGGTGTGTGCAGCTGGTACGGGTTCATTTCTGGAAGAACAAGCCGAAAAATTAGATATAAATATTATTGAGGAATTTGGTACGTTGGCATTGAATGCTGAAAAACCAACTTCGCTGGGTTGCCGTTGTACAGTTTTCATCGAATCGGATTTGAATGCGAACCAGCAACGGGGCGAGAAAAATACCAATCTGGTCGGCGGACTGGCTTATTCGATTGTGAATAACTACATCCAGAAAGTTGTTGGCAGCCGAAAAATTGGGGAAAAGATTTTCTTTCAGGGTGGAGTGGCAAACAACAAAGGAGTAGTCGCTGCTTTTGAACAGATCACCGGAAAGTCCATTATCATTCCACCGAATTTTGATGTTACCGGAGCAATTGGCATGGCCATATTGGCGCGTGAAAAATTTCAGGAAACCGGACAAACGAATTTCAAAGGATTTGAGGTTCGAAATGCTTCCTACTCACTCGATAAATTCACCTGCAAAGACCGGAACTGCCACAACCTTTGTGAAATACGGATGGTGAAAGTGGAAGGTGTTAAGAAACCGCTTTTCTATGGCGGAAGGTGCGAAAAATATGAAATTTCAGGACGAAAACGGAAAACCGATGATATCCCGAACTTGTTTGTAGAACGTGAAAATTTGCTTCTGGGCGATTACAATGAAGACAAAAACAAAGGTGCTGTTTCAATAGGTATTCCGAGGGAGCTTGTTCTGTATTATCAGGAATTTCCATTTTGGCGGACATTCTTTACCGAACTTGGATTTCAGGTGGTGCTGTCGAAACATACCGATCGCGCGCTGGTATCCAAATCGCTCGAGATGCTGACTTCCGAAACTTGTTTTCCGATTGAAGTCGTTCATGGACACATCGTTGACCTGTTGGATAAAAATGTTGATCATGTTTTTGTTCCGTTTGTCATTAATTCGAAAGCGTCAGCCGATAATCCTTCGTCTAATTGCAACTGCCCGTGGATACAATCTTACCCATTTATGGTAAGGGCTGCCTTGGCTTCACATCCGGGGAAGGAAAAGTTATTGATACCAACTTTGCATCCGAGATTCTTCGACACCGTTTTTGTAAAGGAAATGACTGCTTTTATGAAGCAACAATTTGGAATTGGCAGCAAAGCGGTGAAAACAGCACTCAATCTGGCCAATAAAAAACAAATCCACTTCGAAAAATCCATGACGGACAGGGGCAGCGAGATACTGCAAAATCTTCCTGAAAACAAGGAAACTACGGTTATTCTGGGCAGAGTCTACAATTCCGGAGACCCTGAGCTGAATTTAAGGTTAGTCGAGAAACTGATCAACTTGGATGTACTGCCCATTCCGCTTGATTTTCTTCCCTTGAATGAAGAATATATTTTTGATGAATTCCCAAACATGTATTGGCCGGGAGGACGTAAAATTCTTGCCGGCGCCCGGTTGGTTGCTAAGAATGAAAAACTTCATGCCGTTTACATCAGCAATTTTCGCTGCGGTCCCGATTCGTTTCTTCATCATTTTGTAAGCGAAACCCTTAAAGGAAAACCATCGATTCAGATTGAGATTGATGAACATTCGGCTGATGCAGGACTGATTACGCGTCTGGAAGCTTTTCTGGACAGTATCCGGAAAAAAGGAAGGAAAGCACAAGCCTATAAAAGTCAAATCACTAAAGATTTTAAGCAGGTAACGCCAACAAAAGATCGCGTTCTGTACTGGCCATACATGCACGATGGTTCTTTCATTGCAGCTGCAGCAGCACGGAGCTGTGGAATAGAATCGTATGCTTTGCCTGTTCAAAACCATGAAGATCTTGAAATTGGACGAAAATATACTTCGGCTAAAGAGTGTTTCCCGATGATTTGCACCACGGGTTCATTCATCAAGAAATTGCAGGAACCGGGTATTGATCCGGGTAAAGTAAGCTTCTTTATGCCCGATCATAACGGGCCATGCCGTTTTGGTCAATATAACCAATTGCAAAAAGTAATATTTGACCGGTTGAATTTGAAAGACGTCAAGATTGTGACTCCATCTAACGATGGTTCATATTCAGATATTACTCCGGGAAGCGGTTCCAAATTCAGGATGAATGCATGGAAAGGTTTTGTAGCCGTAGACATTATTCGTAAACTTCAACAGCAGTACCGGCCTTACGAAAAAATAAAAGGTACAACTGACAAGGCTTATCAGGAATCTTTAGATCGGATTGTTAAAAGCATTGAAAACAATGCCAAAGGTTTGGTTGAGGCGCTGGAAGAATCAGGAAAACAATTTAAAGCTATTGAAATCCTGAATGTGTCACGAAAACCGGTGGTCTCCATAGTTGGCGAAATTTTCATGCGCGACAATAGCTTTTGCAGCGGTAATATTGTAAAAAGGTTGGAGTCGCTGGGTGCTGAAACGTTGATGGCTCCATTCTCGGAGTGGTTTGTGTATTCGACTTACCGATATACCCGCGACAGCAAATGGAAGGGCGATTATTCAGGCATTGTGAAATCCAAAATTCAGGAATTTGCTCAACATATGTCGTACCGAAAATTGATTGGTTCGGTGGAAGAATTGCTTGATACGGAAAAAGATATTTCCCTTGAAACCATGTTGCGGTTAACGGCTCCTTATGTTCACAGGGATTACGATGGAGATCCGGTGATGGCGATTGGCAGTGCGGCTGCTCATACCAAAAAGGGTGTTTCAGGCATCTGCAATGTTTTGCCTTTTACCTGTATGCCCGGAACTTTGATAATTTCCATTTCAGGTGCATTCCGGAAAGATCACAACAACATTCCATGGGTCGACCATGCCTACGATGGACAAGACGATGCTTCAATTGACACACGTTTACAGGCATTTATGTATCAGGTGAAGGAGTTTCAGCAACGCGAAAACACCAATACTTTGGTTCCATTTCTATTTTGAGAAGAAAGTCAAGACCGTTTCGTTGAATAACTCAGGATGCTGCTGGCAAAATCGTCATGCAGATATTTACTTCTTAATTGCGTTAAAAATACGGGTATTGCTGAATGAGGCCTGTTCAATCGTGTTTTTGTCGTGCGAACATACAAAAAGACCCACTAAAAGTTCTTCCGGAAAGTCGAAGTCGGGAACTTCAACGGTCCAGAATGGATTTCCCAGTTTGGCTACCGAAATAAAATAACTTCTGCCTCTGCGTTCCAGTTGTATAATATCAGCATTGATGATCGGAAGTTTGATTTCTTCAATGTTGGAGTGATTCTGTTTGCGGAATTGAAAACAAGTCAATCCGTCGCCGTGTACAGTGAGACAAACCATAGCCGCGCTGGTATCGAGGCTGGTGCGAACCATCCAGCCAGATTTCCGGTGAAGATTCACTCCTTTGCCAATTAAATTGGGCTGAGTGGTGATCAGAAAATCGCCTTTGAGGTTCTTCCATGCAAAATGCAATTCGTCTTTTTTGAACCAGATGTTTTCGCCCGCTCCTGAAATCTGATAGGTTTGAAGGGAATTGTCGAAAATTGCTGTCCCTTTGTGAAGAACCGGCCCAATGTCGGCATGATTCTCGAAAATACCGACCGGACTTTGAGCATATGTAGCTGCAAATCCGATGAGTAGGCTAACAACAAATAGAAATCTTAATTTTTTCATGTTGATTTAGTTTATTGGTCTTTCATTTTAGCACTGGCCATACCTTCGACAAGTCGCTCTAAACTTCGTGTACCAACAAAGATATAATTTCATTAATCTTATTGAAAACATTTTCCAAATCGTCCAGGTTTTTATTGCGCGAAATTTCGACAGCCGCAATGCCCAGATCGAGGTTGATATGCGCATTCATTCACATAAGTAAGTGCTACAATACATTTGACCAATAGTAAGAAGAAAATTTAAATGCCTTATCCCACGATTCAGTAACCGGTCGATTATTGCGATAATCTTCAAAAGCCTGAAGATATCGTATGGCAAATGCTACGTCCAGCTGTTCCATGCGAGGCCCATCGTCAAAATAACCTGATGCAATCCCTTTCTTGACCTGAATGGTTACAAACATTTTAATTTTACGTAGTCATAATTCCCGGAAATAATTATTTTTGACTGGGATTTTGGCAAAAAGTAATCCAGCAATCAACTAAACGATCATTTTAATCATTCATGCCTCAAAAGACTGACATCATTACCGTTGAGCACTTATCTCATGCTTTTGCGGGTAAAACTGTTCTAAAAGATATCAATCTCTCGATAAAAAAAGGAGAGTTTGTGACCATACTTGGCCCTTCGGGTTGTGGGAAAACAACCTTGTTGAGGTTAATCGCGGGATTTCTGAAAGCAAAAGATGGAAAAATTATCATTGCCGGTCATGAGATGACCCAGACTCCACCTCACCTTCGACCGGTAAATACGGTTTTTCAACGGTATGCACTTTTCCCTCATCTGAATGTTTTCGAAAATATTGCTTTTGGTCTTCAACTGAAAAAACTCCCCAAAGACGAAATCAAAAAACGGGTGAAACAGGTGCTTAAAATAGTGACCATGACCGACTATGAGGAGCGTGATGTGGATTCGCTTTCAGGAGGACAGCAGCAACGTGTGGCCATTGCCCGTGCGATTGTAAACAAGCCTGAAGTTTTATTGCTCGATGAACCATTGGCGGCACTCGACCTGAAAATGCGCAAGGATATGCAGATGGAAATTAAAGCAATGCACAAAAAATTGGGAATCAGCTTTTTGTATGTGACTCACGATCAGGAAGAAGCCCTGACTTTGAGCGACCGCATTGTGGTGATGAGCGAAGGGAAAATCCAGCAAATTGGCTCACCCATTGAAATATACAACGAACCAATCAACGCTTTTGTGGCCGATTTTATTGGCGAAAGTAACATCCTGAACGGTGTGATGATTAAAGATGAACTGGTGGAATTTGCCGGCCATCAATTTGAATGCGTTGACAAGGGTTTTGCGTCAAACGAACCGGTTGATGTTGTGGTTCGCCCCGAGGATATCTACATTTTCGAGTTGTCGAATGCCGCACAATTCACGGGGATAGTCACATCCAGTATTTTCAAGGGGGTTCACTACGAAATGATGGTTACCACGCCCGAAGGTTTCGAATTCCTGCTTCAGGATTACCATTGTTTCGAGGTGGGGAAAACAGTCGGGATGCTGGTGAAACCGTTCGACATTCAGGTGATGAAAAAAGACTGCACCTGCAATACGTTTGAAGGTTCAATCGTCGACAAAACACACGTCCGGTTTCTTGGAACGACTTTCGAATGCGGCAATACACAGAATTTAGCCAATGGAACAGCAGTGAAAGTAAACGTTGAATTCACCAATGTCAGCCTTCAGGATAACCAGGAAGATGGGATGCTCAGCGGTACTGTGAGTTTTATTTTGTACAAAGGGAACCATTATCACTTAACGATTACGACTGGCAACAACGAAAATATTTTTGTGGATACCAACGACATTTGGGATGATGGCGACCGGGTGGGAATAAACATTTCGGCCAGATCGATTCAACTAGAAACACTTTAAACCTATCGAGCTGTGCAACAAAAAGTTTTGTCATTTTTTGGGAGGAGAAGGAACTGGACGATACCGTATGTGCTTTTTCTTGCTTTTTTTGTGCTGGTACCGATGGCGCTAATTGTCTATTATGCCTTCACCAACGCCGAAGGTGCGTTTACTTTCGCCAATATTAAAAAGTTCTGGATACATCCCGAAGCCATGAACACCTTTCTGTATTCGGTAGTAGTGGCAGTGATTACTACCGTTCTGTGTATACTTATCGGTTATCCGGCTGCTTATATCCTGAGCAAAATGGAACCTCGAAAGGCCAAATTACTGGTCATTCTCTTTATACTTCCGATGTGGATCAATTTTCTGATCAGGACTTTGGCAACTGTTGCCTTGTTCGATTTTCTGAAGATTCCGCTTGGCGAAGGCGCGCTCATTTTCGGGATGGTGTACAATTTCCTGCCGTTTATGATTTATCCGATTTACAATATTCTGCAAAAAGCCGATCAGAGTTTGATTGAGGCCGCACAAGATCTTGGCGCCAATCCGCGACAGGTTTTTTTGAAAACCGTTTTCCCACTTTCCATCCCCGGAATTACCAGCGGTATCATCATGGTTTTTATGCCGGTTATTTCCACTTTCGCTATTGCTGAGTTGCTTACTATCAATAATATCAAACTGTTCGGAACCACACTTCAGGAAAATATTTACAACGGAACCTGGAATTACGGAGCCGCATTGTCGCTGGTGATGCTGTTGCTAATCGGTTTGACCGCGTTGCTGAACGGCGAAGGAAATACGAAAGCTGCTGAGGAGGGCAACCTGATATGATCAGACGAATAGTAACCTCATCGTACCTGGGTATTTTGTTGGTGATGCTTTATGCGCCCATCCTCATTATCATTATTTTTTCGTTTACCGAAGCCAAAGTACTGGGCAACTGGACCGGGTTCTCGCTGAAGTTGTACTCGTCAATTTTTCAGGGAGGAATACACCATTCACTAACCAGTGCGCTGTGGAATACGCTCATCATTGGATTGATTGCCGCATTTGCCTCAACGGTGCTGGGAACAATGGCCGCCATTGGCATTTACAACCTGATGCCCCGCGCGCAAAAGGCCATGCAAATGGCGAATACCATCCCTATTTTGAATCCTGATATCATAACCGCCATTTCGTTATTCTTGCTTTTCGTCAGTCTGGGTATTTCGCAGGGTTATGCCACCGTTATTTTAGCGCACATCACTTTTTGCACTCCGTATGTGGTGCTGAGTGTTTTACCGCGATTACGCCGGATGAATCCAAACCTTTACGAAGCTGCACTCGATTTGGGAGCAACTCCTTTTCTGGCGGTCCGTCGAATCGTGCTTCCGGAGTTAAAACCGGGAATGATCAGCGGTTTTATTCTGGCATTCACGCTTTCGATCGACGATTTTGTGGTGACTTTGTTTACCATCGGAAACGAAGGGCTTGAAACGCTTTCGACCTATATTTACGCCGATGCGCGAAAAGGTGGATTGACGCCGGAACTGCGGCCTTTGTCGGCCATTATTTTTGTTACGGTGCTGATACTGCTGCTGGTTATCAACCAACGGGCAACCAAGAAAAAATTATAAATCAACCCATAAATACAACTTCAATGAGAACATCTGCAAAAACTAAATTTAGAAACAAAATGGTTGTGCTGTTGCTTCTGGCAGCTGGATTTTTCTTCTTCAATGCGTGTAAACAAAATGACGATTCACGGAAAAAGGTCCTGAAAATTTACAACTGGGCCGATTATATCGATGAAGATTTACTGACCGAATTTCCGAAGTGGTACAAAGAGCAAACCGGTGAAGATGTGAAAATTGTATACCAGGTTTTTGATATGCCTGAAGTGATGTACACCAAAGTCGCGATGGGGAAGGAAGATTTCGATCTGGCCTGTCCGACTCAGTACCTTATTGAAAAAATGCTTAAAAATGATCTATTGTTGCCTATCGATCGCAATTTTGGGAAGACTGAAAACTACCTGGGAAATCTTTCTCCTTTCCTGCGCGACCGGATGAATGCATTTAGTGTTCCGGGAAAAATGGCCGATGATTATATGGTTCCGTACATGTGGGGAACGTCGGGCATTCTATACAATACCGATAAAATAACCAAAGACGAAGTTCAGTCGTGGACTTGTTTGTGGGACCCGAAAAACAAAGGTAAAATCTTGATGAAAGATCATTATTGGGATGTTTACAACATGGCAGCAACCGTTGGTTTTTATCCTGATATTGTTTCGGGAAAACGCAGCCGATATGACGTTTCGAACGACCATACCGACCAGGATATTGCTATGGTTGAGAGTCAGCTGAAAGCGCTTCGGCCAAACCTGGCGGGCTGGGAAGCCGATTTTGGTAAGGAAATGATGACCAAGGGCGAAGTCTGGATGAATTATGCCTGGAGCGGCGATGCTGTTTGGGCCATCGACGAAGCTTCGAAAGTGGGTGTTTCGCTGGCTTACGAAGTACCGAAAGAAGGTAGCAACATTTGGTTCGATGGCTGGATTATTCCCAAATATGCACGTAATGTTAAAGCTGCCAGCTACTTCCTGAACTACCTTTGCCAGGCACAGATCGCCTTGCGCAACATGGATGTAAGTGGCTACAGCAGCGCGGTTGCAACGCCCGAAATTATTGAGGCACAATCGGATTCAACGCTTACAGAAACTGTAAACCTGAGTTATTTCTTTGGCCCCGGCAATGGTAAATTACACATCAACTCGGTACAATATCCCGACAGCAGCGTGGTTGAGCGATGTGTACTACTTCATGATTTTTTGGATAAAAACGATCAGGTCCTCGAAATGTGGAGCCGAGTAAAAGGAAATAATCTGAATTAAAGGAAAGTAGAGTTTGTATCAAGGGTTGCATCCGTTTTCAGGAGTGTTATTCCAGAAGTTTATGTTTTGAAGTTTTTGAATATATTTCGGCTTCAACAATCTGATCAGACAAAAATCAAAAATCACAACAAGAAAAATGAAAAAGCTGTTTCCCCTAATTGTACTCTTATTGATTTCTGTTATGTCCTCATTTTCGCAGGATTCACCGGAAACTCTAGAGAAAAAATGGAATTTTGGCACTGATTTTAACATGTATTTTTATCCCGGTGAATTTGTTGGATTGCCTGTATTTAGGGCTGACCGGAACAAACTCCACCTCGAAGCACGTTATAACTACGAAGATTTAGAAACGTTTTCGGGTTGGGTTGGATATAATTTCAGCGGAGGAAATGAATTCGAGTATTTCATAACTCCAATGATTGGCGGTGTCTTTGGACTTACAGATGGGATTGCACCGGGATTGGAATTTACCTTCGGCTACAAGGGTTTTGAGTTGTACAACGAAGCGGAATATCTGTTCGATGTGAATGCAAAAGAGAATAATTTCTACTACTCTCAAACGGACTTCAGCTATTCACCAAAAGACTGGCTTTGGTTTGGTGTCAGCGCGCAATGCACACAGTTGGTTCAGGATAAACTGAATTTTGAAGGTGGTTTGCTGGTAGGTGGAGGTTACGGTAGCTTTGAACTTACCGGATATGTCTATAATCCAGGTTCGGAGGATAACTTTGTGCTTCTGACACTTTCAGCAAGCTTTTAAACGTATTGTTTGGTAATTGATCCGATGACGCCAGGTTATCGGATCAATAGCTCGAAAATATTTGAAATTCCTTTGAAAACAACATGCAATTAAACATAGAAATCACCTATATTTGACTCGTTCTCTTGCAAGGAATCTTTTGGCGGGTATACACCCAAATATGAGATACACGCAAGAAAAACCAAAAGTAAAGACGAAATATACGCCATTGGCGGGTATACAAATGTTGTAACAAGTGTTAAAAGACAGACGAGCGCACAGAATCGATAGTGATAAATTGAAATAAGAAAGGATTTAGCTTTTTGATTGGACAGTGCAAATTTGATGGAAATTTATTTTGTTTTTTTCTTTCCCCGCAAAAAATAAGAAAGTGTAAATTTGGAATAGGATTAACAAACGTAAAGTGTAAACTTTTTTCAGGACGAGTCAAAAGAAGCCCCAGCCCTGCAATTTTGCTTACCCACCGCTAAATTGTTACTTTTGAGAAATGAATAAACGAATTGGAATTAAAATATAATGCAAGGAAAACAACTTAGAAAATTAGAAGCTGAACTATGGAGAGCAGCCGACCAGTTAAGAGCAAATAGTAAACTAACAGCATCGGAATATTCGATGCCTGTTCTCGGATTAATATTTTTGCGACATGCATACAATCGCTATCTGAAAGTAAAAATTGAAGTGGAGAAAACCTTGCCTTCGCATCCTCAAAGGGGCAAACGACCTTTGACAAAAAAGGATTTTGAAGAACAAAATTCAATGTTCCTACCTGAGAAATCGCAGTTTGATTATTTGGTTTCATTACCCGAAAGTGCCGACATTGGTGAAGCTATTGATAACGCAATGAAACTGATTGAGGACGAATACGACAACCTCAAAGGCGTATTGCCTAAAAACTTTTCAATTTTCAGTAAAGATTTGTTGCGGGAATTGCTCCGCATTTTCAATAAAGAAGTATTACAAAAAGCGGAAGGCGATTTGTTCGGAAAGATTTACGAATACTTCCTTGGCAAATTTGCTATGACCGGTGCACAGGAAGGCGGAGAATTTTTTACGCCTATGAGTTTGGTGCAAACCATTGTGAACGTAATTGAACCCGACCACGGTATTGTGTTTGACCCTGCCTGCGGCAGTGCAGGTATGTTTGTGCAAACAGGTTATTTCATAGAAAACGAAGGACTAAAACCAGCTGAAAAAGTTACTTTTTACGGACAGGAAAAAGCCGACCTCAATACCAAGCTCGCCAAAATGAACCTAACCGTTCACGGATTGGAAGGCAACATACAAGAAGGAAATACTTTTTACGAAGACAAACACAACTTGGTTGGTGGTGCAGATTTCGTAATGGCAAATCCTCCGTTTAATGTGGATGGTGTTGACAAAGCTAAAGATGCCGTTAAGAAAGACCCACGTTTGATTTTGGACGGAAAAGTAAATCTGCCAAAAAATGATAACGCTAATTATTTGTGGATTCAGTATTTCTACAATTACCTGAAACCAACTGGCAGAGCAGGTTTTGTAATGGCATCCTCTGCAAGTGATGCAGGACATAGCGAAAAAGATATTCGTGAAAAATTAGTGAAAACGGGAGCAGTTGATGTAATGACTGCGATAGGTAATAACTTTTTCTATACCCGTTCATTGCCTTGCACGCTTTGGTTTTTTGACCGTGCAAAAGAGAACGACAAAAAGAAAAGCGATAAAGTTCTGATGTTGGATGCACGAAAAATTTACCGAAAAGTAACCAGTAAGGTAAACGACTTTAGCCCCGAGCAATTACAGAACCTAATTTGCATTGTAAACCTGTATAGAGGCAATACTAAAAAGTTTGAAGCCACCGTAAAAAACTATATGGAAACTGCTGCTGATTTAGCCAAAGAAACAGCCGAAGCCACCACTGAATTGCAAAAGCAATTGCAGAGAGTTTTTAAAACCGTAAGCGACTTTGCAACTAAATATGCCAAAGAAAATAAGGAAGCAGAAGCATTTGTAGAGTCTTTAAGACTTGATGATTACCAAGATCTTTTGAATAAGCAAACTGAATTAATTAACACGATAGCCAAAAATCATAGCAATCATCTAATCACAGAAATCGCAATACAGACAAAAGCCTTACGCAAGCCACAAGACAAACTTATTAAACAATTACTGGATGCTATAAGCACAGCAGCGAAAGAATACCAACTAAATAAAAATAAAGACTGGAAAGAGCAGAACCTAAAAGAACAGCTCGACCAACTGAAAGCCCTACAACAGCAACTCAGCGGAAACCCCGATGAGGAAGAACCTGGACTGCTACACGACACCGAATATTTTTACAAACAAGCCCATTGGCTTACGAGCCGTTTCCCCGAAGGAGTTTATGCCGATGTGGAAGGTCTTTGCAAAGTAGTAAGTCAGAAAGAAATTGAAGCCAAAGACTGGAGCCTAAGTCCCGGAAGATATGTAGGCGTGGACACCGCCACCGATGATGATTTTGATTACGAAGAACGCCTTGCCGAAATACATATTGAGTTGGAAGGATTGAATGAAGAAGCTGTTGCTTTGGCGAAGATGATTTCTGAAAACTATCAAAGCCTATCAATTTAAAGGAAATGAAAAACGAAATCATTCTATATCAAACAGATGAGTTGCCTCAACATATAGAGGTGCGGTTAGATGAAGTAAATGAGACTTTTTGGCTTTCTCTAATCCAAATAGCCAGTCTTTTCGAAAGAGATAAATCTGTTATTTCCAGACACTTGAAAAATATTTTTAAGGATAATGAATTGGATAAAAATTCAGTTGTTGCATTTTTTGCAACGACTGCCTCTGATGGCAAAACCTACAAAGTTGAATATTTTAATCTGGATGCTATCCTTTCTGTAGGATACAGAGTTAATTCTAAAAGAGGTACTCAGTTTCGTGTTTGGGCAAATGGAGTATTAAAAGACTACCTTATGAAAGGCTATGCGCTGAACCAACGAATGAATAGAATTGAAAATAATTTCGATAATTTATCCAATGAGATAAGCAAAATATCTTTGCAACTCAAAACACAAGATTTACCCAATCAAGGCATTTTCTTTGACGGACAAATATTTGATGCCTACGTGTTTGTAGCCGATATCATCAAAAAAGCCAAAACCGATATTGTGCTGATTGATAATTATGTAGATGAAACCGTGTTGATGCTTTTGGCTAAACGAGCCAAAAACGTAAACGCCACCATTTACACCAAAATCATCAGCAAACAATTGCAATTAGATCTAGCCAAACACAACAGTCAATACAACCATATTAAACTAAAAACATTCGACATCAGCCACGACCGTTTTTTGATTATTGACCAGAAAGAGCTTTATCATTTGGGTGCATCGCTCAAAGATTTGGGCAAAAAATGGTTTGCCTTCTCACGTATGGATAGCCTGGTAAACCAAGTATTGGATCAACTTAAAAACGCAAAATAATGATATCCGAAATTAAACAATTTATTGAAAATCGTGATGCATTGGCAAAACAAGCCTTGGTACAATATCAACCCATTGTGGAGCAATTTATAAACGAAAATTGCCAGGATAGTAACCAAATATCTTACAACCTAGATTTTATGCTCGACTTTTGTTTTGATGGGCAAATGCTTTTGCTCTACCGCAAACTTTGCAGGCATTTGTATGGCATTGATCCATTGGCTGCTGCTGATTATATAAATGCTTACAGAGAAATGTGGGATGAGGAAGGAAAGCAGTTTGGAAATAATAAAAAGAATGTATCATGAAAAACGAAATACATATTAATTTGGAAGGATTGAATGAAGAAGCTGTTGCTTTGGCGAATACTATTTTTGGAAATTTTAAAGAGGTAGTGTTATGAGGTGGGAAAAAGTTAGTTTAGAAAATATCTCTACTAAAATCGGAGATGGATTGCACGGAACACCGAAATACGATGATTCAGGAGAATTCTATTTTATTAACGGCAATAATCTTTCTGAAGGTAAAATTATCATTAAAGCAGATACCAAGAGAATTTCAAGTATTGAGTATGATAAAATCAAAAAGGAACTAAGCAATAAAACAGTTCTAATCGCTATAAATGGCACATTGGGTAATATTGGTTT
>Ga0136636_10000939_pt1 | contig 16304 bp, 13 predicted proteins | sample AntDrymUQ8522106_2_FD_104653 | JGI IMG/M metagenome (GOLD analysis project Ga0136636, IMG submission 104653) | Polar desert sand microbial communities from Dry Valleys, Antarctica - metaG UQ852 (21.06) | ecosystem: Environmental > Terrestrial > Soil > Desert | place: Antarctica: Dry Valley... | reverse complement strand
CCAGAACCCACCCATTCGGGGAGGGCAGGGAGGGGCTATCACCCGTGCAGTTCGTTTATACGGAAAAGAAGATTTGAGACTGGAAGAGTTTGAACTTCCAGCGATAAAAAGTGATGAAATATTGGCTAAAGTTGTATCCGACAGCATTTGCATGTCGAGCTACAAAGCAGCCAAGCAGGCTACCGACCATAAACGCATTCCACAGGATGTGGCCGAAAATCCGATCATCATTGGTCACGAGTTTAGTGGCGAGTTGGTCGAAATTGGTGCCGAATGGAAACACAAGTTCAAAGCGGGACAAAAATTCTCGATTCAACCGGCTATTTATTTCGAAGAAGGTCCGGTCGGTGTGTTGAGCGCTCCGGGTTATTCGTATCAGTATATTGGTGGTGACGCTACTTATGTGATCATCCCGAAAGATGTTTTGGTTCAGGATTGTTTATTGGCTTACGACGGACCGGGCTTTTATCCAGCTTCGCTGGCCGAGCCGCTTTCGTGCGTGATTGGTGCCATGCATGCCAATTATCACACCACTCCGGGCTCTTACATTCACAACATGGAAATTGTTGCCGATGGCAAGATTGCGATTCTAGCAGGCGTTGGTCCGATGGGATTGGCTGCCATCAATTACGTGATTCATCGTTCCGACCGCAAACCCAAATTGTGTGTGGTTACCGACATCGACCAAACACGTTTGGATCGTGCCGCTTCGATTTATACCGTTGAAGAAGCTGCCAAACGTGGCATCAAGCTGATATACCTGAATACAAAAATTGAAGATCCGGTGGTCGAATTGAAACGCCTTTCAGGAGATACCGGTTACGACGACGTATTTGTATTTGCGCCGGTTGCTCCGGTTATTGAACAGGGTGATGCAATTTTGGCTTTCGATGGTTGTTTGAATTTCTTCGCCGGACCATCCGATCCGAATCTTCAGGCTAAAATGAATTTCTACAATGTTCATTATGCTTACACGCATATTGTGGGAACTTCGGGCGGAAACACCGACGATATGAAAGAAGCTTTGGATATAATGACCAAAGGACTCGATCCGGCCGGATTGGTTACTCATATTGGTGGACTGAACGCTGTGATTGAAACCACGCTAAACCTTCCGGCGATACCGGGCGGAAAAAAACTGATTTATACGCATCTGGAAATGCCTTTGACTGCCATTGCTGATTTTGCTCAACTGGGTAAAACAGAACCTTTGTTCGCCAAACTGGCCGAGATCTGCGACCGTCGTCAGGGATTGTGGTCTGTTGAGGCTGAAGAATATTTACTGAATAATTAGGAAAAAGAAAAAAGAAAACTGGATCAATTGCATTTTCCTCTTTCCTCATTCCTTATTTCTCATTGGTTGTTCGTTACTTTACCCATTCAAATTTTCAACTATGATCTACATGGCCGACACAGCCGACCTGAACGAACTCAGGGAACTGTATAGTTTTTTTCCGTTGGAAGGAGTTACAACTAATCCAACTATATTAAGTCATTCTGGGTTAAAACTTTCGGTTGCCATCGAAGGTATTCAGGAATTGGTAGGCCCCGGAATGGTTCACGTGCAAATGATTTCTCCTGAATCGGAAGATATGGTTCGTGAAGCCAAAAAATACCGCAGTTATTTCGATTTTGGTGATAATTTCTATGCCAAAATTCCGGTGACGGCCAATGGCTACCGTGCTATGCGAGTATTGAAAGATGCAGGTATTAATGTAACTGCGACAGCAATTTTCACACAGCAACAAGCACTCGTGGCCATGAAAGCAGGTGCCGATTTTGTGGCTCCGTATGTGAGTCGACTGGACAACATTTCGTCGCATGGCATAGAAGTGGTAAGTGATATTGTTCAGAATATTTTCGAGTACGGATTGAAAGGCAAAGTACTGGCTGCCAGTTTTAAAACCGTCGACCAGATTTACCGCACCAGCATGGCCGGAGCTCATTCAGCAACCATTAGTCCGGAATTGTTGCACCAGCTTATTCGACATCCGATGACCGATATTGGTGTTAAACAGTTTGAGCTTGATGCGGAAGGACTCTATGATATAGATTTTTAATTACTTATAAGATTTATCTTTAATTTTCCCTCTTTACTTTTTACTTTTTTTGCAATGAATATCTGTGTCTTTTCATCTTCGAGCAATGCCATTGCTGATGTTTATGTGAAGGAAGCCATTGACTTGGCAATGCTCATCGGGCAATCCAACTTTTGCCTGATTAACGGAGGTTCCAATGTTGGAACCATGGATGTAATCACCCGTGAAGCTGGCAAATATGGCGCGAGAACAATTGGCATTATTCCTGAAAAACTTCGTGATTTTAATCTGGCTTCTATCCATGCTCATGAAATCATTGTTTCAGGCGATATGATGGACCGGAAGTTCAAAATGCGCGAAATGTCGGATGCCTTCATTGCTTTGGCTGGCGGTTTCGGCACGCTCGAAGAAATTCTGGAAGTTATTACCCTGAAGCAACTCGGTTACCACCATAAAGCCATTGTCTTTATCAATACAAATGGTTTTTACGACGATCTCTTTCGTCAGTTCGAAAAGTCGTATGACGAAAAGTTCGCAAAGGAAAGCTATCGTAAACTTTATTTTATTGCAGAAAATTCGGCAGAAGCAATGAATTATCTTCAGGAATACATGCCAGAAGAAACCGTCAATAAATGGTTCGAAGTTCCAAAACGATAAAATCGTAAAAGAGGAAAAAGTCATTAGTCATTAGGCAAAACGCATCGTGCTCATCTTTTCCTATTGACTAATGACTTTTTTTCAATGACTTTTTCCTGATTGGGAAACCTAGCTTACCGGAATTTCAAAATAGAAAGTAGACCCCTTTCCTACTTCAGATTGAACACGAATAGTACCATCCAGCAATTGGATCAGGTTTTTGGAGATTGCCAATCCAAGACCCGTTCCTCCAAAATTCATTTTTGAGTTTTGTTCCGCCTGAATAAAGCGTTCGAAGATAGTAGCCTGCTGGTTTAATGGAATTCCGATTCCGGTATCGGAGATGCTGAAATGTAAAATTTCTTCAATCATTTTTACTTCAACTGAAACCGAGCCTGAAGGAGTAAATTTGATAGCATTGCCGATTAGATTATCAACAACCTGGCGAAGACGAATTTCATCTGTGAGAATAGATACTTCCGGATCAACCAGATTTTGAATACTGAAAAGAATCTGCTTATCCTTTCTGGAGGCTACAATTTCAGTATAATGATTGTTTATTTCATCCAGAAATTTTGTTAATTTGACCGTACGTTTCCTGACCGAAAGCAAATTGGCTTCAATTTTTGAAATATCAATAATATCATTGATCAGGTTCAGCAGCATTTCGCCGTTTTTCCTGATCAACTTTATAAATATTCTTTTATCTTCTTCGTTATGATCATCATCATCCAGTAATCCTGAAAATCCAATTATCGCATTCATCGGAGTTCTGATTTCGTGCGACATATTAGCCAGGAATGCTGACTTCAACCGATCAGACTCAGTCGCCCTTTGTTGTTCCTGAATAAGTTTGGTTTCAATTTCCTCGCGAAGGACGATCATTTTGTTGGCAGCTACCCCTGCCGACTTAAATTCATCAAAATACAATTCCGAAATATTTAATTGTTTAAAACTATTCTGCGAAGAATAAAAGAAATTAAAAAATCCATCGAAATCTGACTTATACCTTTTATTAAAATGATAGATAAACAAGCCTTCAGACAATAATAAGCCAAATAAGATTATGAGAACAGTAATAATGCTGCTTCTTCGATCTTCTCGCAGCAATTCCTGCTGATCTTTTATACTTTGGTTAATTTCATCGAGATAAAAACCTGCTCCTATGAACCAGTTATATTCCTTAAAAAACTGCACATAAGAGCACTTATCTGATGGAATGGTATCATTCATCTTATTCCATTTGTAATAGAAATACCCCCCTTCACGATTGGTTCTTGACATTTCCAGCTCCTGCATAAAAATATTGTGTCGTCCACTTCCATCGTCAATAAGCAAATTCAGATCACCCTTGTAAACAGAACCATCCATAACAATGGGAGTTCCATCCAAATGGTTCATAAATACATATCCACCATATTTAAACCGCACCGAGCTTATCTTTTGAGCAATTTCATCCCTGAACTCCGGGAAATAATCATCGACATATTGTTTCGAACCAAAATACCAGTTGAAATGTCCAAATTTCTTCACAAAGGTTATCTTTCGGTGAGATTCCGGATCCGATGCATTTTGCGTATTGATGTTGTAATTCAAAAGGCCCTCATTCTTCGTTTTCAGCAGATTAATCTCTTCATGAATTACTGATATACCATTTACATCTTTAAACTGGCGCATATCTTTTCCGGTAAATTCAGGCTTACGTGGATAATAAACACCTTTCCCTTCCAGTGAAGAAATAAATACTTCCTCATGTTCCTTATCGAATCTCAAAGACGAAATGGTTGCAATAATCAGTGCTTTAATTTCCTCCTCCGATTTCTTCCCTTCATAACGCTCATAAACTGACTCCGCAGTGTGTATCGCCTGATTTACATTTTGCCTGATTCTCCCGTTAATATTTTGCTTGAAAATCTCATTTTGAATACGGATGTATTCGAGTTCGTTGGTAATTATTTCACGGACATAAGTTTTTTGATTCTCGACAAAGTCTTTGCTCTTTTGCTCACTTATCCTTTTAAAATACAAGGTTTGCTGAAAGATTAGAAATCCTCCGATTAAAATCGTCGTAGCAACGGTTATAATGATCAGTGACCGACTGAGGTAGGTGGATATTTTCGAAGGAAATGCAATTTTCTTAAGAAATCTGAATGGCATACTTCCAATTTTTGTAAATCTTTCTGTTCCGGCAAATATAAAGGAATTGATCCTTTATCAGGCATTTAAATACATTTCTTAAGAAATTAAAAACAATATTAATTCCTTACTGAACAAAGCATTCCGGATTTTGCATTTATACTGTTAAAATCTGTTAAACAAATCAAATGATTTACAATTGGCAAAACACTAATAAGAGCTTTCCGTTATCTTTAATATCGAAATTTAAAAAGTCAAGAATTACTAATAACAAAAAGTAAAATGAGATGAAAAATTTAAAAAAAGGAGTATTTACCTTGTTGGTGGCATTAATTGGCGGTTTTATTGCCCTTGTAACCTACACGCATTATTTTAACGAACCAAAAATAGTTACTGTTCCACAAGAACAATCGATGCAGTATGCCAGTCTACCAGCAAATAATGGTGCATTGCCTGATTTGACAATTGCTGCCGAAAATTCAGTACACGCAGTTGTGCACATCAAGGTCACACAAAAAGGAAACTATTCCGGCTCAAATAATATCTTCGATTATTTTTTTGGAGATGGCAATACACCGTATCAGCAAATGCCACCCCGACAGGGGGCTGGTTCAGGGGTCATAATATCTCCGGACGGATATATTGTGACCAACAACCATGTAATTGAAGGCGCTGATGAAATAAATGTAGTTTTAAACGACAAACGTGAATTTAAGGCAAAACTTGCGGGGACAGATCCTTCAACAGATATTGCTCTTCTCAAGATTGATGCGTCCGACCTTCAGGTGCTTAAATTTAGTAACTCCGACCAATTAAAGCTTGGCGAATGGGTTTTAGCAGTTGGCAATCCGTTTAACCTTACTTCTACAGTTACAGCGGGTATTGTAAGTGCAAAAAGCCGCAATATCGGAATTAATCCCGACCAGATGCGAATAGAGTCGTTTATACAGACCGATGCTGCCGTAAATCCAGGGAATAGTGGCGGGGCACTCGTCAATATCAATGGTGAACTGGTTGGCATCAACACTGCCATTGCCTCACAAACAGGTTCATACAGTGGTTATTCTTTTGCAATTCCATCCAATATTGTTAAAAAAGTAGTTGCTGACCTTCGCGAGTTTGGCGATGTTCAACGTGCATTGCTCAATGTAAATATTGGTGATGTGAATGCCGAGGTTGCCAAGAAATATAATTTGGATAAAATCGAAGGTGTTTTTATTGGAAAAGTTCAACCAGGTGGTGCTGCCGAATTGGCGGGAATAAAAGACAATGACGTCATTCTCAGTGTCGATGATGTATCTGTAAATTCTTCATCTGAACTTCAGGAACAAATCAGCAAACACCGACCGGGAGACAAAGTAACCGTTGAAATAAAAAGAGACAATAAAAAGAAACTATATAATGTAACGCTGCGTAACAAGCACGGAGACACGGAAATTGTAAAAGGTGATAATCCTGACGACATTTTTGGAGCGAAATTTGTTGCGGTTTCCGACCGCGATAAAGAGGAATTAGGCATTCGTTATGGAGTAAAAATTACGGAACTTGGAAATGGTAAATTCCAGGATACAGGAATAAAAAAAGGATTTATTATTACCCAAGTGAACAAGAGTCCTGTTTCTGAGGTTAATGAATTAAAACGAATTATTAAAAATTCAAGGGGTGGAATATTGGTGGAAGGAATATATCCAAATGGAGAAGTTGCTTATTACGTTTTTGGTATAGATTCAAAGAACTAGAAGATCACTGGTTATTTAATTGTAAACAAAATGAAGTAATTAAAATTCATTTGAATTATTAAGCTCAAAAGTCTATATTTGCACGCTATTTTTTTATGGGTATATGAGACAATTAAAGATTACAAAATCGATTACCAACCGTGAAAGTGCTTCACTTGACAAGTATCTGCAAGAGATTGGAAAGGAAGAACTTATTACCGTTGAAGAAGAAGTGGAATTGGCACAACGGATTAAGAAAGGTGATCAGGCTGCATTAGAAAAATTAACCAGAGCAAATCTTCGTTTTGTCGTTTCAGTTGCAAAACAGTATCAAAATCAGGGCTTGAGTTTGCCCGACCTTATTAATGAAGGTAACCTTGGACTGATTAAAGCTGCTGAAAAGTTTGACGAAACCAGAGGATTTAAGTTCATATCCTATGCAGTGTGGTGGATCCGTCAGTCTATTCTTCAGGCTTTGGCTGAACAGTCAAGGATTGTTCGCCTGCCCTTAAATCAGGTTGGCTCGCTGAATAAAATCAACAAGGCATTCTCGAAATTCGAACAGGAACATGAGCGCAAACCATCGCCTGATGAACTTGCTGAATCGTTGGATTTGCCCGCTGATAAAGTAGCTGATACTCTACGTGTTTCAGGTCGTCACATTTCGGTTGACGCACCTTTTGTTGAAGGAGAAGATAATAGTTTGCTGGACGTTTTGATCAATAACGATTCGCCAAATGCCGACCGGGCCCTAATGATGGAATCATTGGCCAAGGAAATTGAACGAGCATTGGCCACTTTGACTGAACGCGAAAGTGATATTATCCGGATGTTCTTCGGAATTGGTTGCCAGGAAATGACATTAGAGGAAATTGGCGAACGGTTTGGACTCACACGTGAACGTGTACGCCAGATTAAAGAAAAAGCAATCCGCCGTTTAAGGCACACTTCAAGAAGTAAATTGCTGAAAACATACTTGGGATAACGCCCATAAAAAAACCGCTCATAAGGCGGTTTTTTTATTTATAATCATTTCATACTCCAAATCTATTTCTTCAGCTTGATGACTTCGCTACCCGCCAGAAGAAATGCTCCGGTTCCATATACTTCCCAACTCTCGGCATTAAAATTCTTTTTCGGATCAGCTCCGATTGGCTGACACCAACCCACATGTCCATCAGGCTGAATGAGCGTATTCAATCCCTTCCAGGCTTTCTGAACTACCGGAAGATAGTAGTCTTTGCTTAATAATCCGTTGTTAATACCCCAAGCCAGTGCATAGGTATAAAATCCAGATCCACTTGCTTCTCCTCCGGGATACGAAGCCGGATCAAGCAAACTTGCTCTCCATAAACCATCTTCCTGTTGCAGACTGGCAATCTTTTCTGCCATTTCAATATATATTTTTTCATAGAACGGACGTTCCTTGTAATCCTTTGGAAGCTCGCTCAACAACAAAGTCAATCCACCCATTACCCAACCGTTTCCTCTCGACCAGAAAATCTTTTTTCCATTGGCTTCGTGCCGATCTGAAGCATCACCTTTAATTACATATCCTAAATCTCTGGCAAAAAGGTGTTCTTCTTTGTCATACAGCAAATTGTAACACTCGTGAAACAGAACATCACTTATTTCCATGTATTTTTTGTCGCCAGTGGTCATCGATAATTTTACCAATGCCGGAGGTGCCATAAATAATGCATCGCACCACCACCAGGTAATTTGCTGAATTCCACTTGGCTGATAAGGAGTTGTCAGGAATCTATCCATTTGGCTGATAAACGGAGCAATCATTTTCTGGTCATTTTTGATGCGGTAAACATCAACATAAGTTTGACAAATTACATGATCATCAGCATGTTCCAGTCGGGGACCCGGTTTCCACTCATTTTTGTCACCCATTTCAATCATGGCATTCATAAGTTTTTTATCTCCGGTTGTTTTGTATGCAGCAGAAATGCCTGCATAAAATGCTCCATTCGTCCAATCATACAAAGCATGTTTAGGATTGGCTAACTGCCATGTTACGGCGGTTGTCATAGCTTTTTTAATTTCCTTAGGCTTGAAACATTTATCCTGCTTATTTTTAGAGAATGTAACCAGACTTATAAGCATGAATACGAGTAAAAACGAAAGTGATCTTTTCATATTTAATTAATTTTAGTATAGTTTGCAATCGATTGTACAAACATACACAATCCTTCCAATTTAATGAACAGCCCAAAACGTTTATAGCCTTTCTACATCCTGTTTACCAGCCCTTCGAAAATGATTTTTAATATTAATAAAACGTAAATTTCAGAAAACTGTAATCAGATAACTTGTTTTGGTTTCAATTTATAACTATACTTGCACTTCATAAAAACAGAAATGAACAACTCAATTACACATTACGGCCATCATCATATGATTCTATCAACAGGTAGGCAGTAATTGTTTTGATGTTTTTAAAAAGATATTAACCCAATAAAGAAGGCTTACCGTAATGGTAGGCCTTTTTTGATTTAAACTGAAATTGATAATGGAAGGACTTTTAAAAATTGCCGTTCAAACCAAAGGCAGATTAAACGAAGACTCATTAAAATTAATGGTCGAAGCCGGAATCAAACTCCCGGTTGGTTCGCGTCAGCTGATTGCCAAATCCGGCAATTTCCCCCTCGAAGTGCTTTTTCTTCGCGACGATGATATTCCACAGGCCGTAGCTATGGGTGTTGCCGATGTTGGAATCGTTGGCGAAAATGAAATGCTTGAGAAAAAAGAGAATGTGGTGATTGCCAAAAGGCTAGGATTCAGCAAATGCAGGCTCTCTCTGGCGATCCCGAAAGATGATGTTTACTCAGGTATTGAATATTTCAATGGGAAAAAGATCGCCACTTCTTATCCCGAAATTCTGAAGGATTTCTTCAGAGAAAAAAACATTAATGCTGAAATTCACGTAATTACAGGTTCAGTTGAAATTGCTCCCGGAATTGGTTTGGCCGACGCCATTTTTGATATCGTCAGTTCAGGAAGTACACTGGTTAGTAATCGCCTGAAAGAAGTTGAAGTGGTTGTAAAATCGGAAGCGGTTTTGATTGCGAATCCGAATTTGTCGGAAACAAAGAAAAATATTCTTGATGAATTGATTTTCCGCATGGAATCGGTTCAGCGTGCCGAAAAGAAAAAATACATTCTACTGAATGCGCCAAACGGAAAGCTTGCTGAAATCGAATCATACCTTCCGGGGATGAAAAGTCCAACAGTGATGCCTTTGGCCGAAGAAGGCTGGAGTTCGGTTCACTCGGTGATTGAGGAAAAAGACTTCTGGGAAATCATTGGCAAGTTGAAAGCTGCCGGTGCAACTGGTATTCTTGTCATTCCAATTGAAAAAATGATCTTTTAATCCTAAAGATGAAAATCTATACCTATCCAAAGCCTGAAACATGGAGTCAAATCCTGAAGCGTCCGATTTTTGACGTTTCTGAACTTGGAGAGAACGTTCGGGGAATATTGTCTGATGTCCGGCAAAACGGATTTCGGGCGATTCAAAAATATACTGAAATGTTCGATGGTGTCTTGATTCAGGATTTCGCTGTTTCGCAACAGGAAATAGATGATGCAGTTGCTTTGGTCAGCAGCGAATTAAAAGATGCCATTCAGGTTGCGGCTCAAAATATTCAACGGTTTCATGAGATGCAAATGCCTGAAATCAGAAAAATCGAAACCACTTCAGGAGTTAACTGCTGGCAAAAACCGGTGGCTATCGAAAAGGTTGGTTTATACATCCCGGGAGGATCGGCACCGCTTTTTTCAACGGTTCTGATGCTTGGGATTCCGGCTAAAATTGCCGGTTGCCGCGAAATTGTGTTGTGCACGCCTCCGGATAAGGAAGGAAAGATCAATCCGGCCATATTGTTTGCTGCACAACTGGTTGGAGTGTCCAAAATATTCAAACTGGGTGGAGTTCAGGCCATTGGGGCAATGGCCTACGGAATTGATCGCATCCCGAAAGTGGATAAGATTTTTGGCCCTGGAAACCAGTATGTGATGGCAGCCAAACAACAGGTTAGTCTCAGCGAAGTTGCTATCGATATGCCAGCCGGTCCTTCGGAAGTCGCAGTGATGGCCGACTCTTCAGCTAATCCGGCATTTATCGCTGCCGATTTGCTTTCCCAGGCCGAACACGGTCCTGATAGTCAGGTGGTGCTGGTTACCAATGACGAATCACTGATTTCAAAGGTTCAGTACGAACTCGATTCTCAGTTAAAACAACTGCCTCGTCAGGCAACTGCAGAAAAAGCTCTGGCAAATAGTCAGGCTGTGGTATTGGATTCGGTTGACGAAATGATCAATCTTATTAATGGCTATGCACCGGAACACCTGATTATTTCAATGAAAAATTACATGGATGTCGCCGAAAAGATAATCAACGCCGGATCGGTATTCCTTGGAAATTATACACCCGAAAGTGCCGGAGATTATGCTTCAGGAACAAACCATACACTTCCAACCAACGGTTGGGCGCGGTCGTTCAGTGGCGTAAATATGGATAGTTTCATGAAAAAAATTACCTTTCAGGAAATAACTCCGGAAGGTATGAAAAACCTCGGACCAGTTATTGAAACAATGGCTGCTGCCGAATTACTTGATGCTCATAAGAATGCTGTGACACTGCGACTTCAGGAAATAGAAAAAAAGAAATAAGGAAATGAACTTAGACAAATTACTTCGCAACAACATAAAGGCACTAAAACCATACTCATCGGCCCGCGATGAGTTTTCGGGTGAGGCAGAGGTTTTTCTTGATGCCAACGAAAACCCTTTCAATTCACCTTATAACCGCTACCCCGATCCGTTGCAATGGGCGGTGAAAGAAAAAATAGCTGAATTAAAGAATGTTGCTCCTGAAAAAATCTTTTTAGGAAACGGAAGTGATGAGCCCATCGACATTATTTTTCGTGCTTTTTGTGAACCGGGCGTTGACAATATGGTTTCGATTGACCCCACATACGGTATGTATCAGGTTGCTGCCGACATCAACAATGTGGAAGTACGCAAGGTTAAACTGAATGAAGACTTCAGTTTCAGCGCAGAAAAGTTGTTGGATGCAACCAATATTTACTCCAAAGTCATATTTATTTGTTCTCCCAACAATCCAACCGGAAATCTCCTGGATAGAGATGAAATTTACAAATTACTTATTGAATTTGACGGAATAGTGGTTGTCGATGAAGCATATATCGATTTTTCTCCTGAAAACAGTTTGCTTCCCGAATTAGACGATTTTCCAAACCTGATTGTTTTGCAGACTTTCTCGAAGGCTTGGGGAATGGCCGGGATCCGACTTGGAATGGCCTTTGCGCAGCCTGAAATCATCCGGATTTTCAACAAGATCAAATATCCATACAACATTAATATGCTGACTCAGCAAAAGTCTCTGGAATTGCTGGAGAATGTTGGAGAAAAAGACGAATGGGTGAAAGAAATTATTGACGAACGGGCAAAAATGATCAGGAAACTATTTAATCTTCCGTTTGTGCAAATAATTTATCCAACAGATGCTAATTTTATTCTTGTTCAAATGCACGATGCAAGAGGCATTTATGAGTACCTTACCGAGCAAAAGATCATTGTCCGCGACCGCTCAAAAGTGACATTATGCAATAATTGCCTTCGGATTACCATTGGTTCGTCCGAAGAAAATAAGAAATTGAGAAAAGCACTGAAAGAATTGCTCTAAACTAAAGCCCCTATCCCTGCCCTTCCCCCAAAAAGGGGAAGGAACGAAGGAAGGAGGTCAATCTATAATTTATGAGAAAGGCACTTTTTATCGACCGCGACGGAACATTGATTACAGAACCAGCTGACGAACAGATCGATTCGCTCGAAAAGCTGGAATATTTGCCAAAGGTATTCCGGAATATGCACTTTATTGCCAAAAACCTATCGTATGAATTGGTGATGGTAACCAATCAGGATGGACTGGGAACTCCAAGTTATCCGGAAGAAACGTTTTGGCCTGCTCACAACAAAATTCTAAAAGCATTTGAAAATGAAGGAGTCGTTTTTGACGATATTCTGATCGATCGTCACTTTCCACATGACAATGCCCCAACCAGAAAACCGGGGACTGGCATGCTCGGGAAATACATAGACGGAAGCTACGATTTAGCCAACAGTTTCGTCATCGGCGACCGGGTGACCGACATTCAACTGGCTAAAAACCTTGGTGCTAAAGGAATCCTGATCAACGATGGTACTTTGGCAAACGAACTTCAGGAAAAGGGATTAACCGAATTTTGTGCCTTGATTACCAATGACTGGGATGAGATTTATGCTAAAGTTGCTTCTCCTGATCGTACCTCAGTAGTTGCACGGAATACCAAGGAAACCAAAATCCGAGTTGAACTGAATCTGGATGGAACGGGAAAAGGAAATATCAGCACCGGATTGGGATTTTTCGATCACATGCTTGATCAGATTGCCCGCCATTCCGGAGTTGATTTAAATATTCAAGTGGACGGTGACCTGAATGTGGACGAGCATCACACGATTGAAGATACTGGTCTCGCACTTGGAGAGGCATTCAAACTGGCTTTAGGCGATAAACGTGGCGTTGAACGATATGGCTATTGTCTGCCGATGGACGATTGTCTGGCGCAGGTGGCCATCGACTTTGGCGGCCGCCCTTGGATTGTATGGAAAGTTGAGTTTCTTCGTGAAAAAGTGGGTGATATGCCCACCGAAATGTTCTTTCATTTTTTCAAATCGTTTTCCGACACTTCGCTTTCGAATCTGAATATTCAGGCAGAAGGCACCAACGAACACCATAAAATTGAAGGCATTTTTAAAGCACTGGCTCGTGCTATCAAAATGGCCATCCGGAAAGATGTTTTTAATTTTGAATTACCAACAACAAAAGGAACGCTATAATTCTACTGAAAATCAACATATATGACTGTAGATCAAAACAAATCAACTGCAATACTTCTGATTCACTGCCCAGATAAACAGGGACTTTTGGCACTGGTAACCGAATTTATCAATACCAATAACGGGAATATTCTTTACCTCGATCAGCATGTCGATCGGGAAGAAAAGCTGTTTTATATGCGTGTGGAGTGGGATTTGAGCAATTTTAATATCCCAAAAAATAAAATTGCAGACTATTTTGCAACACTCATTGGTCAAAAAAACCAAATGACCTTTGAACTCCATTTTTCGGAAGAAAAACCTCGTATGGCCATTTTTGTTTCGAAGATGTCGCATTGTTTGTTCGATCTGTTGGCCCGTTATACTTCAGGAGAATGGAACGTAGAAATTCCCGTGATCATCAGTAATCATCCTGACATGGCTGATGTTGCCCGCCGATTCGATATTGAATACTATGTTTTCCCGGTGACGAAAGACAATAAGGAAGAGCTGGAAGTTCAGGAGATCGCCTTGATGGAAAAACACAAAATCGATTTTATCGTGCTGGCTCGTTACATGCAAATTATCAGCGACGATTTTATTACACATTATCCGCACAAGATCATCAACATCCATCACTCATTTTTACCAGCATTTGTTGGTGCAAAACCTTATCATGCGGCATACGAGCGCGGAGTGAAAATTATTGGGGCAACCAGCCATTACGTCACTACCGAACTTGATGCGGGACCGATTATCAAGCAGGAAGTTGCTCATGTAAGCCACAAAGACATGGTGAACGACCTGATTGCCAAAGGTCGCGATCTGGAAAAAATCGTTCTTTCGAAAGCCGTAAACAAGCACATCGAACGGAAAATATTGGTTTACAACAATCGTACAGTAGTTTTTAGTTAGCAGCCTCCTCCCAACCTCCTCCCAAGGAGGAGGAGTAAGAGCCCCGAAATTTGGAAATTGGATATTTGTTATTCATTATTGGATATTAAATCATTAGTTATGAAGTGTATATCATTTATTTTAGTACTTGTTTCATTTGGGGTTCAGACACAAACACCTGCAAAGGAAATTCCGGCTGATTACGGATATATCGTAAAAATTGGTCAACAGGTTCCTGATTTTACGATGACCACAACGGAAGGTAAAATAGTTAAGATTGCCGACTTGAAAGGCAAAGTGGTGATGTTGCAATTTACTGCAAGCTGGTGTGGCGTGTGCCGAAAGGAAATGCCGCATATCGAAGCCGACATCTGGAATAAATACAAAAACAATTCAAACTTTGCTTTATTCGGAATCGATTTGGACGAACCGGTTGAAAAAGTAAAAGAGTTTGCCAAACAGATTCCGGTAACTTATCCGCTGGCACTCGACCCGAAAGGTGGTATCTTTTATCAGTTTGCTGAACAAAAAGCCGGAGTTACCCGCAATGTGATCGTCGACAAAACTGGTAAAATAGTATATATGACGCGGCTTTACAAGGAAGAAGAGTTCGCCGAAATGAAAAATGTGATTGCTGATTTTCTGAAATAGTAGTGTAGCGCGTAGCAGAATCGAACTGCCATCTCCGGATTGAGAAACCGGTTTCCTAACCGTTAGAAGAACGCGCCGTGCAATATTGACACAAGATAAAGTTACAACAACTTAGCTTTGGTTGTAGTCGAAAACCATTAAAAATTGAGACTTTTGAACATGAATATTGTCATTATTAAATATAACGCCGGAAATATTGAATCAGTTAACAATGCCTTGCTGCGGTTGGGTGTGAATGCAGAAATTTCGGGTGACCACGAAAAAATAAAAGCGGCTGATAAAGTGATCTTTCCGGGTGTAGGTGAAGCAAGTACGACAATGGCTTACCTTAAAAAGGAAGGATTGGATCTACTCATTCCATCATTAAACCAGCCTGTTTTGGGTATTTGTCTGGGATTGCAGCTGATGTGCAGCTATTCCGAAGAAAACGATACTCCTTGTCTCGGAATTTTTGATGAACAGGTAAAGCGCTTTATTCCTGAAGTCGGGAAGGAATTTATAACCAAGGTTCCGCACATGGGCTGGAATAGCATCAGCCAGCTGAAAAGCGGAATTTTTGATCTGTCGCTCAATCAGCAATATGTCTATTTTGTGCATTCGTATTATGCTGCCGTTGGCGAACATACAGCAGCCGTTTGCAATTACATCAATCCGTTTAGCGCAGCATTGCAACGCGATAACTTTTACGCCACCCAGTTTCATCCTGAAAAAAGCGGAACGGTTGGAGCAAGGATTCTGGAAAACTTTTTAAAAATATAAAGCCCCTCCTAACCTCCCCGAAGGGGAGGAAAAGAAAAGCGAAACAGGTGCTTTATTTGATTTGGAAATTTCAACAAGGTAAAAACACAATATAAAAAGAACGGCCACTACGCGGCGGGGAGTTTCTTCTCCCCGCCTTCGGAGGGGTCGGGGGAGGCCTTCAATGATAACAATTATACCTGCAATAGACCTAATAGACGCGAAATGCGTTCGCCTTTCGCAAGGCGATTACAACCAGAAAACGGTGTACAACGAGAATCCGCTCGAAGTGGCTAAAATGTTTGAAGATGCCGGAATTACCCGTTTGCATCTGGTCGATCTGGATGGTGCTAAAGCCAAACACATCGTTAACCACAAAGTGCTGGAATTGATTGCTTCGAAAACCAATTTGGTGATCGACTTTGGTGGCGGCCTGAAATCGGACGAAGATTTGCGCATTGCTTTCGAAAGTGGTGCACAAATGGTTACCGGCGGAAGTATTGCTGTAAAAGACCGCGAAACTTTCCTGCATTGGATTGAAACTTATGGTCATGAGAAAATAATTCTCGGTGCAGATGCCAAAGACAAAATGATTGCGGTG
>Ga0136636_10000938_pt1 | contig 16316 bp, 17 predicted proteins | sample AntDrymUQ8522106_2_FD_104653 | JGI IMG/M metagenome (GOLD analysis project Ga0136636, IMG submission 104653) | Polar desert sand microbial communities from Dry Valleys, Antarctica - metaG UQ852 (21.06) | ecosystem: Environmental > Terrestrial > Soil > Desert | place: Antarctica: Dry Valley... | reverse complement strand
TTATATGGTATTTTGGGCAGATAATCATCCTACGCGAGGTATTTTTCATCTGAACTTTGACCTGAAAGATGCAAAAGTTATTGCATTATTCAGTACAGATGGAAAAACGCTGGTTGACAAAATCGACCTGCCAGCAAACCATCAACCTGACATCACTTATGGCAGACCACATGTTGAGAGTCAGCAATGGGTTTTCCTTGAAAAATCGACTCCGGGAGCAAACAACGATTACACCAAGAAAAAATCTGCGGGTGAAAGTTTTGTTGAATTTGACCCTTATGGTATTGGAATGACTATGATTGCCATGTTTGTCGTATTTTCTGCTTTGGCAATTTTGTTCATCATTTATAAGAACCTGGGCCGGTTCTTTATCCGGAGAGGTGCAACTACAAATAAACCTGTTACTAATGATGTAAAATCATCAGTTAAACATTCGGATGAAGAAATGTCGGGCGAAGTAAATGCAGCCATTGCCATGGCTCTTTACCTGTACCAAAACGAATTGCATGATTTCGAGAATACTGTTTTAACGATTAATAAAGTTTCGAGAAACTATTCTCCTTGGAGTTCGAAAATTTATACTTTAAGAAAATTACCGCGTTAATAAAATACAAGAAATGAAAAAATTCAAATTTACAATAAACGGCAATCAATACGAGACAGAGATTCTTACTATTGAAGAAAATATCGCCGAAATTGAGGTTAACGGAACTTTGTTCAAAGTAGAAGTTGACAAAACAATGAAAGCTGTTAAAACGCCAAAACTGGTTCGCCAGACTGTCGTTCCATCCACTGACAGTCATCCGTCAGTGGCTAAAACCAGCAGTCCGGCAGGACCAAAAGGTGCTGGCAGTATTAAATCACCACTACCTGGAGTTATTCTGGAAATGTTTGTACGTGAAGGTGATGAAGTAAAAATGGGACAGAAACTATTGATGTTGGAAGCTATGAAAATGGAAAACAACATTGAAGCCGACAAAGCCGGTAAAGTAGTATCTATCCTAAAACACAAAGGCGACAGCGTAATGGAAGGCGATGTGTTAATAATAATAGGAGAATAAGACATGGGTAATTTCTTTGATTTCATTATCGAACACTTAGCACAATTCCTCCAATTTACCTCTTTTGCGAACATGACCATAGGTCACGTAATAATGATTTGTATCGGCTTGTATTTCATATACCTTGCTATTGCGAAAGAATTTGAACCGATGCTGCTGATCCCAATTGGCTTTGGTATTTTGGTAGGAAATGTAGCATTTGCCCCGGGTTATCAGATTGGAGTTTACGAATCGGGTAGTGTATTGAATTACCTCTATTTTGGAGTACTTCAGGGTATCTATCCACCTTTGATCTTTCTTGGAATTGGAGCTATGACCGACTTTTCGGCCCTGATTTCGAACCCAAAACTAATCCTGATTGGTGCTGCTGCACAGTTAGGTATTTTTGGTGCATACTGTATGGCCCTCGCCCTTGGTTTTAGCCCAACAGAAGCTGGTGCGATTGGTATCATTGGCGGCGCCGATGGCCCAACGGCAATCTTCCTTGCCTCGAAACTTGCGCCAGAATTATTAGGAGCCATTGCCATTGCAGCATATTCATATATGGCCTTGGTTCCTGTTATTCAACCACCAATTATGAAGCTACTGACTACCGACAAAGAACGTTTGATTCGTATGAAACCTCCACGCGTAGTTTCCAAAATTGAAAAAGTAATTTTTGCTATTGCCGGGATGTTGCTGACTACCTTTATTGTCCCTAGCGGTCTTCCACTTTTGGGTATGCTTTTCTTCGGAAACCTGCTGAAAGAAAGTGGTGTTACCAAACGTTTAGCAGATACAGCCAAAGGCCCGATGATTGACATCGTAACCATTCTTATTGGTTTAACTGTGGGAGCATCAACTCAAGCCACTACCTTCCTGACTATGAAATCAGTTGGTATTTTTGCTTTGGGAGCTGCTTCATTTATAGTTGCAACTATTGGTGGAGTAATGTTTGTAAAAATTCTTAATCTGTTCCTGAAAGAAGGAAATAAAATCAACCCATTAATCGGGAATGCCGGGGTTTCGGCAGTACCAGACAGTGCACGTGTTTCTCAGGTTGTAGGTTTGGAATATGATAAAACCAATCACTTATTGATGCACGCCATGGGGCCAAACGTAGCGGGTGTTATCGGTTCAGCAGTTGCCGCCGGTATTTTGCTAAGTTTTCTTGCGTAAAAATTACAAATCAATATTTTCCGAGAGGTTGCCAAAAAATTGGCAACCTCTTTTTTTAGATCCATTTTCAATGTTAACAGAATATTATTATACCCCGACATCAATGACACTCCAAAGATAGTGTCCGTAAATTGCAGCGTATTTATACAGCAAAGTAATGAAGTTGATTATTCTATCTTTCGGGCTGTTTTGTTTGCTTTTTTTCAATTCTGAAGGGATCACAACCATACAAAATTCTCAAAGCGTTTCCTTTGCTGACGATTCACATTATTTTGAAACTGGATTATCCGATTCATTTTGTGATATTGAATATATAAAACCTATTATTTTTGCCTCAACTGACCAGCAATTATCAATTCAGAAGAAACGAACTACTGAAACTAATCCTAAATTTTCGAACATTCAAAAGAAAGTTTCTCATTCTTATTCTAAACTACTTACTTTTTCAAAGATTAATCTCTTCCTCATATTTAATCATTCTTTATCGCTTTGTCAGGTTTTCCTTCAGTAACGAATCAGGTTTAATCCCGTCTCCGGAGATTCTTTGCCGGAATTCAAATTTTACCACAATTTACTACTAACACTTTGATTACTAACAATCAATTGAAGTTTTAAGAAGACTAATAATAGTCTTCTTAAATCACTTTATATATATAAAATTATGAACGTAATTTATTTTGTTTTAGTTGCAGCGGTATTAACGTTTGCAACAGGTTTTTTCGTTGCTTCCATTGTTTGGAGCATCAAATGGTTACTAAGTCCAAAAGAAGCATGGGTATCTTCAACATCAGTTCATCTACTGCATCTCTTTTCGCCGCGTGGCTTCGGGGCAAGTCATAATACCAACCTCACGGTTGATCTGTTAAACAATGAACTCTATGGATATTACCATGGAAAAAGTGCCCGAAAATTGGATCAGGATAGTACTGAATCAGTAGTTAACAATGAACTCTTCAAATACAGTCATGGAAGAAATTAATATTGGCTCCTTATTTCAGGGAATAGGAACTTTATTCTCTGGAGGGACTTCCCTATTCCTAACCAGAGTTGGATTAATTGCACTTGGCTTATTTCTGGTTTATCTCGGTAAAAAGAAAATTCTTGATCCTTTACTGATGATTCCGATGGGATTGGGAATGGCTACGATTAATTCAGCAGTATTAGTTTTACCAGGCGGTAAACAGGGCAACCTGTTTGTTGATCCTCTTGTTACTGACCCTACTGAACTTTTCAATGTTCTTCAGATTAACTGGCTTCAACCCATTTATACCTTTACATTCTCCAATGGATTGATTGCCTGTTGTATTTTCATGGGAATCGGCGTTTTACTTGATGTTGGATTAATGCTCCGGCGTCCGTTTCTCAGTATATTTTTGGCTCTGTTTGCTGAAATGGGTACTTTTTTGGTTGTTCCGATTGCGGCGGCAATGGGTATGAGTCTGCAGGACAGCGCCTCAATTGCAATGGTTGGTGGAGCCGACGGCCCAATGGTTTTGTTTACATCCATGATCCTCTCCAAAGACCTCTTTGTTCCGATTACTATTGTAGCATATTTATATCTGGGTTTTACCTATGGTGGTTATCCGTACCTGATTAGGTTACTTGTTCCGAAGCATATCCGCGGAATTCAGCCACCGGCACCTAAAAAGATATATCAGATAAGTTCATCTCAGAAGCTTCTTTTTGCAGTTGTCATGTGTGTCATTCTAAGTTTATTATTCCCGGTTGCCTCACCCTTGTTCTTTTCATTATTTCTGGGAGTTGCAGTTAGAGAAGCCGATATTAAACCAGTAGTTGAATTCATTAAAGGACCCCTACTCTATGGATCGACTTTTTTCTTAGGATTATTGCTTGGTATTTTGTGTGAAGCACATTTAATTATGAATCCAAAAATCCTTCCACTGCTCCTACTCGGTATTCTGGCCTTGCTATTATCTGGGATTGGTGGTTTATTGGGTGGCTATATTGTTTATTGGTTTTCAGGAGGCAAATTTAATCCGGTAATCGGTATTGCAGGAGTGAGTTGTATTCCAAGCACTGCAAAAGTAGCACAGAAAGAAGTCAGCGCGATTAATCCAAAAGCGATAATTCTCCAGGATGCACTTGGAGCAAGTATCTCCGGAGTAATTACAACTGCGATTATCACAGGATTGTATGTGACCTTGATTCCTTATTTTATGAAGTAATTTTTTGAAATGACTTTTTCCATTTGCTTTAATTTACGATATTTTTGCGGCTGATTCCTTATTAATTGAGGAGTCACTGCATTTTTTTCGGACTTGAATGGTTTTTGAAAACGATCTTTAATACTGATTGAATATATTGTTTAACCCAAGAAACGGCAAATCTCTATTTTATAAGGGATTTGCCGCTTTTTTATTAAGATATCACCGATATCTATTTCTTCTCCAGAGACTCAATGGCCTCTTTTGCCTTCGCGTTTTCAGGGTCGATTTCCAGAAGTTTCCGCCAATTTTCCAGTGAAGTGGCAGTATCTTCTTTCACGTAGTAGTAAAAACCAAGATAGGCATATATTTCAGAAAGTTCTTTTTTATACTTTACCGGATCTTTAACAAGGATTTCCAGCGATTTCTCGTAGAAAGGTTTTGCCAATCCAAGCGTCGTTTCCTTATCGATGGTTGAATTAACGCGAGCTCTCCAGAAATTACCCAGATACGAGGTAGGCGCATACTTTACAACCTTTGAGAACAAAGAATCTGCTGCAACATAATACTCCAATTGCTTCAATGAATCTGCTTCTAAAAAACCAGAAGTTTTTAACGAATCTGCTAAATTCAAGCTATTACCAACTGAGTAATAGGCTTTTCCTAATTGGAAAAAATCGCCGGCAACCAAATTTGGCTTCTTGATAATGTATTTTTCACCATAAATGAGCGATTGCTCATATTTTTTTAGTTTAAAGCTTGCTTTGAATAGCTCATCATAAATCTGAAAATCAGTAGAATCTTTTGTTAATGCCAACTTGTAGTTTTCAATGGCCAAAGAGTCATTCCCGGTAACACTCAACATCTTTCCGTAGTAGGAGTAATCGGCGGCCAAAACTTTATCAGCTGGAGCTAAAGTGAAGAATTTATCCATATAGCCCTTCCCGTTGGCCAGATCCTTTGTTTCGTAGCTAATATAGCCTAATAAACGCAGCGGAATATAGTCATTGGGGTTTTGCTGTACAAGGATGTTAATTACTTCCTTAGCCTCGTCGTATTGTTTATTAAAGAAGAGGCTATATGCATAGTAGGCTACATCTTTATCCAAGGGCACATTTTTAAAGTAAATGGCGTAGTTTTTAATCGCTTCAGGATATTTCTTATCGTTATAATAGATCTTACCGATCATTTTATAGGCCATCCAATAGTCAGGTTTTACTGAAATTAGTTTATTCAGGTATTCAACAGCTTGCACAGGATTTCTGGCTGAAACCATAATATCGGACTGCTGCAGATAGGCTTCATAATTCTTTGAATCGAAATGAATAGCTCTTTCGAACTGAAGGGTCGCATCGTTTATGTTACTACTTGCCATCTCAATCAAACCATTCATAAAATATGCCGGAGAACTATTCGGGTCAATCTCTAAGGCCATATTGATATAACGTTTAGCTTCAACTAAGTTTTTAGGAGTCTGGTCAGCATAAATCTTTGCAATTGCTACTAATGCGGACACATTCTTTTTCGACCGTTTGACTGCATCTTTAAAATAAGTTGCAGCTTCAGTTGGCGACGACGATAAACTAAGTCGGCCCAGACCTGCATAATTGCCGGCATAGTTCGAGTTGGCACCGACACCTTTTGTATAGAGTATTTTTGCCGAATCCAGTTTACCAATAGAATAATAGTATTCACCCATTCCGTATAAGGCAGCCGCATCCAACGGATTTGCTTTCAGCAAGTCACCAAAAATCTTCTTTGCTTCAGCATATTCCTTACGATTTAATTTATAGAATCCATCGGTCTCTGTCTGAGCTACTATCGAAGATACACCTATCAGGAGACAGAATGCCAGTAATGTTAATTTCAAATTCATCTAGTAATCTTTATTAATTTTTATTTGTCGTTGAAAATCGTTTTCAGGCTTTAGACCCATTCTATAAATAATTTTCTGTCCACGCTCGCTGGTCAAATGAGCAAGAAAGCCTCTGGCCAAACTGGCAGAAGGGTCGGTATAAAGAGCATATATTTTCCGCGTAATTGGATAATCCAAATTATAGATGGATGCAATGTTTGGTACAAAACTGTTCAAGCTATCAGCAGTAATTCCCTTTGAAACTGCAATCAGATTAACTTTTCCCAAATTCTCCTGCACTTGCGGATTTTCCTTTTCACTGAGCCAGTTGTATCCAATAAATCCGATTGTATTAGGATCGGAGGCAACCATCTCTAATATTTTTTTATTACTTCCGGCAAATTCAATATTTCCCGTAATTTTTTGATTCAATTTCAATGAATCATTCAGCGACCGGATAATACCTGAAGACTCAGCATCCAGTACAATTTTAATGTTTCCTTCTTTTTCTGAATTTTTGATCTGACTCCAGTTGACCAACTTTCCTGTTAAAATTTCAGTAATCTGACTGGTAGTTAACGCTTTTGTGGCATTGTCAACATGTACGATTAACGCTACTGCATCATGCCCAATGGCTATCGATTCTGAATTTAGATCTCTGCTTTTAAAAAATTCAATTTCCTTTGAATTTAATGGTCGCATCACCAAAGCCAATCGTGTTTTTTCCTGAAGTAAAAGATTGATCGCATCGTACTCTGAACCATACTCACAATCAATCGTAGCAAAATTGTAAAAGCTTTTAAAAACAGCAACTTCTGCATTTAAAAGCGGTAAGATGGCCTCATCGGCAGCAATAGTTGTCTGCCCAGTAACCATCGAGTCAGGAATAACGTCTTTCCTGACCCGATGGCAACCAAAATTTAAAAAGATCAGTACAAAAACAATCACAAGAAATGATTGCTTATTAAACTTCATCCATTTCATCTTTCGGAGTTTGGGAAGCAATGTATGAACGATATCCTCTAAACAAACCATACAGAATTACAGCGATTCCAAAAAAGACCATTGTGCCGTTGGGTTCATCCTGTAAAATCCAAAATTGAAGCAGGGTAAATATCCCAATGACTAAGTACAACACCATCACAATAAATCCGTACAGAACTTTAGAGAAATTTAGCTTCATAATTTATTGAAGAACAAAGTTAATTGGAACAGTAAAACTAACACGGACAGCCTCACCATTTTGCCTTCCCGGAATCCATTTCGGCATCGATTTAACTACTCGTACAGCTTCTTTGTCCACTGCGGGGTCAACCCCACGAACAACTTTTACATTTGAAATTGCACCAACGCGATCAACAACAAAGTTGACATATACTTTACCCTGCACACCATTTTCGGCGGCTATGGAAGGATATTTCACGTTAGCCATAAGAAACCTTTGTAAAGCAGACTCACCGCCCGGAAACTCCGGCATTTGTTCCACCACATTATATGGTGGAGTGATGGTGTCTTCTTCAACAATGGCATTGTTAAGGTCACCAATATCCTGACCATTGACTTCATCGGTACCTTTTACGTCAGCAACTGAAATATTCATATCAGTTTTTGTGAGTTCCTCCTGAGTTTTAATTTCTTCATCTTCCTGAACTTCTTCGTCAGGTTTGATGACCGGAGGTGTAAATTTGATCGATGATTTTAATGGCGGAATTGGTTTATCAATGACGATATCCTTAGGCTTTTCCAACTGTTTTTCAATCTGAATATCAGACAGGGTGGTAACTTCCACATTTCTTTCTTTCGTTATGGAAAGAATTTGCTTGTACAAAATAGGTACAACAACTATCAAAGCTGTAAAAATGAGGGCACCAATTATTCCCCACCTATGACGGCGCGCGCTGTCATTTCGAAGTTCATAAGCTCCGTATTCCTGGTTTCGCTCCTTAAAAAGAAGATCAACCCAGGCTTCATTAAACAAGTTTATTTTTTGAGACATAGACTGTTCTATAAATTGTGATTACTTAGCCGGGATGGTCTTTGCATCGATCAATCCAAGGTCATACGGGGTAATATCTACTATCGCATACCGAGCTATATTATTGATATTCATCTCGTCCAAGATATCAACCAAATTTTTATAGTTCGCCTCATCAGCAGCTTTGATGATGATGATAGGAGCAGATTTTGAAGCTTTGAGTTCTGACAACTTTTTATTGTAGTCTTCCTCAGCCATTTTTTTCTTTTCCTTCTTCAGTTCATCCACTGCTTTCATAACATCAAAATTCTTTTGGAACAACATTTTCCGGAGTCCTTCCGAAGAATAATTTGTTTCAATTACTTCAGGATCAATGCCATTTTCCTGCGTTCCGAAGTAATAAAAAAGTTTATTTTCCTTCGCAAGCAAAATTGTAATTGCCTGCGAAGCTTTCACTTTATTTTGATCTTCTTCCTGCACCTTATCTTTCGAAGGAACACTGATTTCCATCGTCTGAGGTTTCAACATTGATGTAGTAAGCATAAAAAAAGTAATCAGGAGAAATCCCAAATCAACCATCGGTGTTAAGTCAACGCGCGATGAGTGTTTCTTTTGTTTCGGTTTTTTACCTTTTTTGCCTTTATCTTCTACTTGCAATTCAGCCATAGTATTTCCCTTTCTATTTAGTTGAAACCTGCTCGAGGCTGGTGATCAGATTGTATCTGTTTTCATTGTTATCCTGAAGAGTTCCCATAACATCCTTAATAACTTTGTAAGGAGTTAATTGGTCAGATTTAATAGCAAGGCGCAATTCGCGATTTACTTGTCTGGCAGTTTTTATCCATACCTCGAACTGATTATTTAACGAATCAGTTGGTATTCCTATTGCAGCTTCTTTAGTATCTCTTTCCTCTGGTTTTAACGCGAGAAAAGCGCTCATTTTTTCGATCGGAACTCCTGACATGCCAATTTTGCTAAATTCATTCAGTTCTTTTTCAGTGAAACTGATAGAATATGCTTTACCAACATTTTCAAGCACTTCCTTGCGGTCTTGCTGTGTATCCAATCCGAAGAACACTTTACCTTCCTGGTCGATTAGTACTGTAAGTATATTTCTTTCAGGAATTTTAATTTCTGAAATCGATGATGGTACAGCAACAACAATCGGTTCTTTCGCGACAAAATTGGATGTCAGCATAAAAAAAGTAAGCAATAAAAAAGCCACATCGCACATGGCAGTCATATCAACTGTTGTGCTTTTTCTGGGTACTTTTACCTTTGGCATTTTTTATTTTGTTTTATTTATTCCTTGAGGCAAACGTATTTACAATGGTGAAGCCAGCTTCATCAATTGAATAAGTTAACTTGTCAATTTTAGTTGTAAAGAAGTTGTAAAAAATAATTGCTAAAGCTGAAGTACCAATCCCCAATGCGGTGTTAATCAATGCTTCAGAAATACCTGCGGCAAGAGCAACAGAGTCAGGAGCACCAGCGTTTGCCAAAGCCGAGAAAGCCTTGATCATACCGATTACTGTTCCCAACAGACCGATCAGTGTTGCAACTGAAGCCATGGTTGAAAGGATCACCAGATTTTGTTCCAATGCAGGTAATTCCAATGAAGTAGCTTCTTCAATTTCTTTTGTAATAGTAATAATCTTTTGATCTTTATCCAGTTCTTTTTCTGTTTCCATTTCCTGATATTTATTCAGGCCACAAAGGATAACATTAGCAACTGAACCTTTTTGGTTGTTACATACTGTTTTAGCTTCATTAACTTTAGCTGATTTAAGTAAGTCGTTAATTTCGCTCATGAAATCAACCATACTTCCTTTTCCAGCAGCTTTTCCAATTGCCAGGAAACGTTCAACAATAAATGCCAAGGTTGTAAGTAACATACCCAGAAGAACAGGTACAATCACACCACCTTTGTAGATAATTCCAAAATAATTTCCCGGAAGAGGCATGTTTGCATTACTACCTCCAATAAAATTGGATGGAGATCCAAAAACGTAAACATAAATTAAAACCGAAGTCACAAATGTGACAGGAATAACAGCCATTGAGAAGCTCCCTTTTAGGCTCGACGACAAACTTTTCTTTGATTTCATTGAGAGTAATTTACTAAGTGAATTAATTTATTTCTAATATGAACACACAATATTTGACAAATATGAATACTTTAAAAATGATTTCAAAAAAAAAGACCGAATTAAAAATCTCAAAGAACTTTTTAATGTCTGGCATTTCCGCAATAAAACTGAAGAATTTGCAATTTCAAAAACGATGCCAAGTTACCTAAATATTAAATTTAAAATTTTTATCCCCTTCTTATTAATGTAAATTTAACAAATACTTTGAACAAATACACAATCATACAACCAGTTATCTTAAATTCCGAATAAAAAAAACCTTTTCGTTCCAGGCATCAAACTCATTGCTGGTCAAAATTTTCAATTGTTGGTTGCTGCTATTTTTTATCCAGATGATCGTAGCATCAGTTGGATTAGCATTCACTTTAACCCCACCATCTGCTGTGATCTTAACCGAAGAACCATTGGTTACTTCATAATAAATTGTTTTCAGGTCAGCATTTTCTGAAATAGAAAGTTGACTTGGTGGCAATACCACCACCGGAGCTGTTTCTTCGTAAAAAAACTTTGAGACCTGATAGGTTATCGTATCCATATATTGGTTTAAAGTTTTGTAATTATCCAATTCGGGTTCATGTCCCATGTCTTTAAGTGAAATTAAACGATTCCGATTCCCCAAAATTTGCAACCGGTCATGAATGGGCTTTGAACCATACATTTTGTCCATCAACAATCGGTTAACCATTAACGAATTCTGAAACGGGTGATCGTATTCATAGGGAACGATACCATCGGCAGTGCCGTGTATGGATAGTACTGAAATCTTCTCTTCTTTGTCGATTATATTTAAATCGGCAACAGCACCCCACATATTAGCAACAGCTTTTATTTCGAAAGCCTCGGTGTACTTATTTCCTGAAGCTTCAATCTTAGTTACATATCCGTCTTTCTCGTTTTGCAGTATCCGTTTAGGCCGTTCATCGTTATCGAGAAATGCCACCGTGAGCGAAGCCACGGCTCCGGCACTGGTACCTCCAACATAAATCTGAATGGGATTTATGCCTAACCCACTGGCATTATGTGCCAGAAAACGAAGAGCAGCGTGTGCATCCTGGACTGCCCGATAAGCGCTTAATTCAACATCGCTCGGACTCAGTTTAAAACCCAAACGGTAATCGATTGATGCAACAACATATCCTCGTTTAGCCAGTGAAGTGGCTAAAGACTGTTCTGTAGCAGATTCTTTGCTTCCGATGTAAAATGCGCCACCATGAATGAGCATCACCAATGGCCGGTTTTTAAAACTATCTGTTTTTGGGTAATAAACATCAAGTTTTAGATCCATTAATTCCGGATCGTTGAACGATTTTACCAAACCTTTACTGAGCGTAGTAATGTAGGGATCATCGGAATAAGGCGAACGAGTCCATAAACCTTTTGCTTTGCCATACAGCAAATCGCTCTTCACTTCAACATTGCTAAATACCTCCTTCTGATAGCGATCAGATGGATTTACCTGAATTTCATCCCGCCGAATCAAACTAAGATCGACCTTCTGGCGCCAAAACAGGAAACGTCTTTTTTTATTCATCAGCGAAAGAGTACCTTCAAAAGCGGTAGAACTAATTTTAGCCGATTTCAACGGCCCCACAAACAAATCGGATTGAAAAAACGGTTTACCTCCTGAAGTGCTCAAAGAAAATGCATGACTCTCCTCAACAGCCTTCCCCCGATTGACCACGAAATAACCTTTCAAAATATAATTGTCAGATGTCTCAGCAACTAGAATAATCTGATCGGTGCCAATTTTTCCATCATAAATTCCATTTTTTGGAGCTTGATTTTTGGAGACCGAAGACAGGCAAAAAACGGCACTAAATAATCCGATTAAGGGCAGGGCAATCCATATTGTACTATACTTCATATTCAAAAAATTAATAAAAACGTATTTCAGTATGAACGAAAAGCGTGCGACTGTTGGTATAAATTTAGAAGCATAACTAAAAAAGATAAAAATCTTCCAAAAAAATATTTCGCAAAAATAGCGGAAGCCTGAAGAGGAAACAATAAAATTTGTGCATTTTTCAAGTGCTGGTTTTCAGGAATAAATTAATTTGAGATTGGAGTTGTACAATTTATATTTTTTTTAAGTTTGATTTCTCTTAAAATCTTATACAAACAACTATGACTTTAATGCAAATTGTGCCAGTAATATTCGGGATTCGACCTGAGTTTATTCTTTTCGCATTCACTCTCCTGGGAGTAGCCCTGTTTCATCGTCAAACCCTTTGGGTTTCATTAATTGGATTGACTTCCATTTTAATCTTTAAGTTTATCGCTATTCCAGACTTCAACCTCTCCGAACATATGTTTGGGCACGTTGCGATAGCCGATCAGATTATGGACAAGGAAATGCGTGTTGGAGAATGGAGTATTCTCCTGAACCTACTCGGACTTTTAATCGGATTTTCGATACTTTCAAGACATTTCGAAGAATCGGAAGTTCCGGCCTATCTGCCCGATTTACTGCCAAACGGTTGGAAAGGCCCGTTGGTTTTACTGATTGCGGTATTCATTATGTCGTCCTTCCTCGATAATATTGCCGCGGCACTTATAGGCGGCACAGTTGCTATTGTAGTATTTAAACACAAGGTTCATATCGGATATATTGCTGCTATTGTAGCCGCAAGTAATGCCGGTGGTTCGGGCAGTGTGATCGGCGATACAACGACCACACTGATGTGGATTCAGGGAGTACACCCATTTAATGTTTTACACGCCTATATTGCCGCAATTACCGCTTTTGCATTTTTCTCCATTTTTGCTTCCATTCAGCAAGATAAATACCAACGGATTCAGAAAGATGCCACCCCAAATGCGCATATTGATTGGGTAAGACTTACCATTGTTATATTCATACTTCTTTTAACCATACTTACAAACGTATACTTCGACTTTCCGGCCTTGGGTGTTTGGATTGCAATTCTGATTGGTGCATTCATCCGCAAAACCGATTGGGCAGAGGCCAAAAATTCTATCAGTGGAGCTGTTTTTCTGGTGGCTTTGGTTACCTGCGCTTCGTTGATGCCAGTGAACGAATTACCTGCAGCTTCGTGGCAAACAGCTTTTTCGCTGGGATTTATCTCTTCGGTATTCGACAACATTCCTTTGACCAAACTGGCACTCGAACAAAACGGTTACGATTGGGGAATGCTGGCTTATGCAGTCGGTTTTGGCGGATCGATGATCTGGTTTGGCTCTTCAGCAGGTGTTGCCATCTCCAATAAATTTCCTGAAGCACGGTCGGTGTTTAACTGGCTAAAAGCCGGATGGTATATTCCAGTGGCTTATGTTCTTGGATTTTTTATGTTGCTTTTATTGTGGGGATGGGATCCTGAAATCATTGAAAAAAAGAATCCGGGAGGACATGGAATACAGCCTACTGAACAACTCGCTCCTCTACCGGCAGTACCGCAAATTAATTAGTATTGATCGCAGTCCAACCCATTTTATTGCCCGAAAATCTGTATCCTTGCATACCAATAAACTTAAATCATAAATCATGAAAAAAATCGCTTCAGTATTTTGCCTGATGTTTATTCTGGTATTTTCCGGAATTGCTCAGGACAAAAAAATTAATGTACTTGCTTTCTCCAAAACAGTTGGTTACCGTCACAACTCCATTTCTTCCGGATTAAAAATGCTGAGCGATCTGGCTCAGGAACGAAAATGGGTTTTAACTGCTACCGAAAATGCCGATCTTTTTACTCCTGAATTCCTAAAAACCTTTGATGTAGTTGTCTTTTTGAATCCAACACTTGATGTTCTGAACGAACAGCAGCAAAAGGCATTTGAGGAATTTATGAATACCGGAAAAGGTTTTGTTGGGATTCATGCCTCAGCCGATTGCGAATACGATTGGGTCTGGTATGGCGAGCTCAATGGCGCATTCTTCAAAACACATCCACCATGTCAGGAAGGAACTGTTATTTTCGAAAATACCGATCATTCGACAATGGCGCCATTTAAAGGGATGACTACTTACCGTACAATCGACGAATGGTACACCTTTAAAGTTAATCCAAGGGCAAAAGTTCATGTTTTGGCTCGTCTTGACGAAACCTCGCTGGATGAAAAAACTTTGCAGGATGACAAGTGGAAAATGGGTGACCATCCGCTAATCTGGTATCAGGAAATGGGACAGACCCGCTCCTACTATACCGTTTTCGGGCACACTCCTGAAGCTTTTGTTGATCCAAAAGTAAAAGAACACATTGGCGGTGCTGTTGACTGGGTGGCAAAGAGGAATTAGTATTCAGTTTGCAGTCTCAGTAATCAAAGCGACAAAACAAAACAGGCTGCTCATTCCCGGGCAGCCTGTTTTGTTCCTTATATTAAATCAGTTAAAAATATTTGTTTTCTGAGCAGTTAGAATTTCAATCCTTCTTTCTGGTGTTCTTCCATTCTTCAAAATCGATTTGCCTTTGAGGATCATGAGGAAGATTTTCCAGATGTTCTTCAACTATCGCATCGATTGTGGGTAAACATCTTCCGCAGCTTGTTCCGGCACGTGTCAATTTTTGAATATCAGAGCTTGTTCGTGCACCTTTCCCAAGAGCTTCAAGGATTTCCTTTTCGAGAACCATATTGCAGATACAAACCAATTGTTTGCTCATGGCCAATTATTCAGAAGTTTAAGTTTCAGGATACAAACTTATTCTCGACAAAGAGTTTGATGCCCCGGTAAGCATCAATAATCATATCCCGTTTCGGCAAAGTCTCATAGATTTTCTGAATGTATTGCTTTTCGCTTAATAGTCGGAATGAAGATTTGAAATTCAGGTCGAAAGCCATAGAAATGAGCAATAACTTATAGTCATTCATGGTTTTCATGTCTTCAACAGCAGCCGTTTTTCCGGCCAGAATACTTTTAATAATTTTCTCCGACACCTCAGCACTATTGACTAAATCGAAGGTCATAATCGGCTGAATACCTAATCGTTCCTTAAAAAACCGGTACGACGAATCGAAAATGTCCAATTTGTCAGCATCGCGAAGCAAACGAGCAAAAAGTGTTTGCTGTTCACTGTCCAGTTTCGGCAATTTCAGCTTATTGTGGTTTTCAATCGATTTCTGAAGAATGAGTTGAATATCGACCGATATCTTTGAATAAAAATCCATTTGCTGCATCAGCTTGGCTGATAACATGGCATGATCTCGCTGAATATTGGTAGGCGATTCGGTTCCCTGAGCAATCAACGAGGCTCTTCCCAAATCATGAAACAGCGCAATCACTTCAGCAATTCGGTGATCTTCTACGTTTTGCAAAACTACTTTCGCTATTAGATTCGAGTTACTAATTACACGTAACGAATGCGCACGCACATCGTCAACTCTTTTTTTATTCTCGGACAAACCGACAACTAATGCCTGAAAAAAGGCTTCAAACTCGAGACGGCATTCTTTTAAAAGTTCTTCAGAAATCATGTGGTGGATAAATTTCTTCAAAAGTAGTACAAATCTGTTTCCACCCGATGAATACAACAGATAATTATCAACAGCCACAATTCATCCATAAGCCTAACTAACAACTACTTACACAAGTGTTGATAAAAACACAGACTGATTTCTGAGTTTTTTAGTCAAATCGGGTAATTCAATTCAGGATTTATTATTTTTGTGCTCGCTAAAAATAACGACGGTCCTATAGTTCAATGGATAGAATGTAAGATTCCGGTTCTTATGATCCGAGTTCGAGTCTCGGTAGGATCACTTTTCATGAAATAAATCTGATCAAAAGCACTTAAATTCAACGATTTAAGTGCTTTTTTTCTTTTTAAACAGACCAAACTGCATCTCCCTTTTAATCGCCTGACTTCTAGTTTCAAACGTTTCTGTATATTTTATTACCCATGGTTTTCCTGTCGCAGTAAATCCTTTATTGGAAGCATTGTGCTTTTGTAACCTTTCCTCAGGATTTGAGGTTGACCCAACGTAATATTTGTCAAGCTT
>Ga0136636_10000937_pt1 | contig 16319 bp, 12 predicted proteins | sample AntDrymUQ8522106_2_FD_104653 | JGI IMG/M metagenome (GOLD analysis project Ga0136636, IMG submission 104653) | Polar desert sand microbial communities from Dry Valleys, Antarctica - metaG UQ852 (21.06) | ecosystem: Environmental > Terrestrial > Soil > Desert | place: Antarctica: Dry Valley... | reverse complement strand
GTTCCTTTTGTTTATTACTCTGGTGCCGGTTGGGATAAGAGCAAATATTTCAGAAAAAAAGCTGATTGGGATCAATACATAATTGACGAAACAAAAAAAGTTAAGTTTTAACCAAAAAAAAGAAATATCATGAATCGGAAAATCATTTTACTGGCAATTGTTCTTTTTACCTGTGCGTTTACCAGGGCACAGAATGTAGGTGCTTCGCCTGAATATATTAAAGCCTTAACAGCCGAATGGAAGGGCGAACGTTTTACTGATGGAAGGCCAAAAGTGTCGGATGATTTATTGGAGAGATTGAAAAATATCACTTTAGAAGAGGCATGGGCCGAATTGATTAATCTGGGGTATTTCGATCAGTTTGAAGGAAATTGGAAGTTACTGAATGAAAACGATAACTATGTGATGACAGGACGTGCCGTTACAGCACAGTTTATGCCTGCTCGCCCGGATTTGGAAAATCAGGTGATTGAACAAGGAAAGGCAGAAGGTCGGATGTGGGAACAACGCCGAACTGTTTCATGGGCAATGACTACGCTGGTAGAAGGTGATTTTTATGTGGCCGATGGATACGATAAACAGTCCTATGGCACAGTAGTGGGTTCAAATCTTGGTAATGGTGTTTGGGCACGGTCACATCGTGGCATCATTGTTTATGGTCATATACGCGATACCGAAGATTTGCGCAAAATAAAAGGGTTTAATATATGGATTAAAGGCACCGATCCTTCGTATATGCGTAAAACCGTGCTTACTACCATAAATGCGCCTGTCAGGATTGGTGGAGTAACGGTATTGCCTGGCGATGCAGTATTGGCAAAGAAAGACGGTGTTGTTTTTATTCCTTCACATTTGGTGGAACAAATTGTTCTCACCGGCGAAGTAACCGAACTCTTTGATATTTTCGGGCAACAACGCATTAAAGAAGGAAAATATACTGCCGGAACAATTGACAGTAAATGGTCGGACGAAATTAAAAAAGATTTCAGAAGCTGGCTAGATACCTATAAAGGTAAATTGCCAATGACAAGAGCTGATTTAGACAAATTTCTCGAAAAACGTAATTTCTAAGGACTTGAGAAGTACCATACTGTACCATAGAAACCCCATACACAGAGGCGATCTATATGACAGTATGGTTCATTTTTAAAAAATTAAACATGATTAAAAAATTAAAACCCGTTTTCTTTCTGGCTTTAATGCTGGTCAGTTTGCCTTTATATTCAGTTCATTCACCTGGCGATTTTGCCAAACCAACCATCTCGGTAGGAATACTTGTTGAAGATCTGAATAAATCACTCGATTTTTATATCAATGTTATCGGAATGATTCAGGTTCGGGAATTAACTATTGATTCCGAAAAGGCTAAAAAGATGGGACTTAGCAATGGCGAGAGTTTTGATATCAAATTTCTGAAGCTCGAAAACAGCGAAAATGCCACTGAATTAAAACTTATGTCATGTAGCAAGAAAACCGATCATTCAAAGCAAACCTATATTCCTGATGATAATGGGATTCGTTATTTGACCATCTTCGTTAAATCGATGAAACCCATGCTCGAACGCATTGGCAAACATGGCATAAAAACGTTAGGCCAATCTCCGACTATGTTGGATGCCAACCGCCAGTTTGTACTCGTTCAGGATCCCGATGGTAACTTTATCGAAATGATCGGGCCAAAGTAGCCATCAAAAGCTTTTTTAGTCTTTGATTGTTTTTCAAATTGTATAAATTAATTGATTATGTCTCGTTTCAACAGAATAGAAGTAACGCTTAAAATGAAGGAGACCGGGATGGTACCTGTCTTCTATCATAAAAATCCTGATGTATGCAAGCAAGTTATTAAAGCCTGTTACGATGGCGGAGTTCGTGTTTTTGAGTTTACCAACCGGGGCGATTTTGCACACGAGGTATTTGGCGAATTATCGAAATGGGTAGCCAAAGAAACACCTGAAATGATACTTGGTGCTGGTTCCATACTCGATAGTGGAACTGTAGCGTTATACATACAGATGGGCGCAAATTTTATCGTATCACCATTCATCGACGAAGAAACCGCACGCTTTTGTAACCGCCGCAAAATAGCATGGAGTCCCGGCTGCGGTTCGGTTACCGAAATCAATAAAGCACACGAACTGGGTGCCGAAGTAGTCAAAATGTTCCCAGGCTCTTCCGTCGGTGGCCCTGACTTTGTTTCGGGAGTAAAAGGTCCAATGCCCTGGGTAAGTATTATGCCAACAGGCGGCGTTTCGACCGATGAAACTAATCTGAAAGCCTGGTTCAATGCAGGAGTTCACTGCGTTGGCATTGGTTCCCAATTGTTTCCTAAAGATGTGATTGAATCGGAGAACTACATTTTTATTCAGGAAAAATGCAGGGAAGTCCTGGCCACTATAAAATCGATCAAAATCAGCGGGCTTTAGTTCATATGAAAATGCCTGAGCCTGGTTACATAAGCTTCGTAAAGCATTATTGCCGCATGTACATGTAGTTGATATCTTGTAAGACAATGGATAAATTGCTCTCACCAAGGTAATGTATCATTAAAATAACTGCCTTATTATTTGGATGAGTTTTCTTTTCGATTCAATCGAAAGCTATCTACCTACAGACCTACCGAGGTGAGTTGTTTTATCGAATTCAACAGGCTTTAACAACGCCAGTAGCTTTGAATGAAATAATGAAATCAAAAGGTTAATTTGTTTAAAGCAGATAAGTTATATCTTTATAAAAAAGTTATAGGTCAAAATTCCAGATTCTATTACCAATGTTAACTTTCATTTAACCGCTCTACTTACCTAAATATAAAATGATTAACATTAAAAAGTCTCATTGAATTTCAAACAGACATGATTAACGAGCAATACCGATGGCAACAGTTTAAGGAAGGTACCCAGCAAGCGCTGGCAGATATCTTTTTAAGTCATCTCGATGATTTGTTCAGGTATGGGTTGAAGCTGACCGGTAATAAGGAAATGGTAAAAGATTGTATCCAGGATTTGTTCCTGAAACTGTGGAAAAACCGGGAAAGCCTTCCTGCGGTGCAATCCGTGAAGGCTTATCTTTTCAGATCACTCAGGAATCACCTTATAAACAGCCTCTCAATTCAAAAACCAACTATATCTATTAACAATGAAACGGATGAAAATCTGCTTGTAATATATTCACATGAGGAATTTCTTATTCACGACCAGGTTACTGAAGAAAATCGTCATCATGTAATCTCTGCTCTTAATAAACTTACTTCCCGACAACGTGAAGCAATATACCTGCGCTATTTTGATGATCTTGATTTCGACACTATTGCTCAGGTAATGGAAATGAATGTGCAATCAGTTCGTAATACAATTAGTCGTGGCATGATATGTATGCGCGATTTGGTGTAAAACCCTTCTCTTCCTTTGACTGATATTGAACTAAGGTTTAATATATAACTATTTTTTTAAAATTCCTGAGGCCAACTGAGTATATAAACACTTATCAACTGTCATTAATTAAATAGAAGTTCGGATGACCAAAGTTGTCAGACATTTCGGAATTCGATTTTCTCATCATCTACCCTTACAATTTATCTCCTTTCTGCATCAGAATATCTCTTTTAAACCGTTAACCGGAATTTTAACACAGGCTTTTTAATCATGGTCAAAAACAATAACTCAATATATAAGTCTGTCGTCCTGGCATATTTGTTATTTTTTAGTTTGAGTTATATCCATGCGCAGCCAACTGAAAAAAAAGTCAAAGAACTGGATTCCATCTCAACAGTTAAATCCAAGGAGGAAATGCTTTCTTCGGAAAAAGTTCTTATTGAAAAAGAATACCTCGAAAAGGCACGAAAAAATATTGAGCAATACCGAAAGAGCGAGGTCTCGCTAACTTTTATTGATGCAAACGGCCAGGCTATTAAAAATATTTCAATTGAAATTAATCAGGTTTCACAGGATTTCCTGTTTGGGAACAACGTTTTCGATATTGCAGGTTTTGCTCCTGAAAAACCTTTTAAAGTCGAGAAATTCAAGAAGAAATACAAAGCACTTTTCAATTTTGCAGTGTTCCCATTCTATTGGAACGGATATGAAAAATCACCGGGCAATCCTGAATGGCAAAAGAATCAGGCTGCATTGGATTGGTGCCTGAACAATGGAATTACCTGCAAAGGCCACCCACTTGCCTGGACAAGTCCATCAGGAACTCCAACGTGGCTACTCAACCTTTCGGAACCAACAGCAAACGAAATGCTAAAAGCGCGTATTTATAACAATGTAATCGGTTACAAAGGAAAAATAAATGTATGGGACGTGGTGAATGAACCCGTAAATACTGTGCCATGGACAGTTGCCCTGCATGATAAACAAAATAATAACGATTTAAGGTATAATGTTAAGGGGATTGGAAATGATCAGATTTTTCCCTGGGTAGAGCAAGCATATAAATGGGCGTATGATGCCAATCCGGACGCAAATTACATTTTGAACGAATACTTTACACTGGCCATACCCGAAGTGCGCGACCGTTTTTACGAATTGGTCACCGAATTGAAAAAGAGTGGCACCCCTGTCAGCGGTATTGGTATTCAGGCACACGAACCGCGTGAGATGTGGTTTTCACCTATCGAAATGTATAAGACTTTTAACTTGTTCAAATCCCTTAACCTGCCAATTCATATTACTGAATTTATTCCGCAATCGTCGGGCAAAGACATCACCGGGTGGCGGACAGGCAAATGGACCGAAGAAGCACAGGCCGAATTTGCTGAACAGTTCTACACACTTGCTTTTGGGCATCCTTCGGTTGTATCCATAACATGGTGGGGCTTGTCGGATAAAAGTATATGGCTGACTGGCGGTGGTTTATTAGACAAAAATTACAATCCTAAACCCGTTTACAGGACTCTTCTAAAACTGGTTAAAGAAGACTGGATGACTAAAAACGTAAAGCTGGTAACCGACAAGAATGGCCATGCAACTTTCCGCGGATTTTTTGGTAAGTACCAGCTAGTGGTTACCAAACCTGACGGCAGCAAGCAAACATTGCATTTTCACCTTCGTGAAAAGGGTGACAATCAGTGGAAATTTGCTTTGTAATTCAAAGAAGCATTAGGCCCCGGAATCATTTTAAGAAAACTAAAGAATGAAGACAAACCCATTACTAATATTGAGCTTGAGCATTGTCTTGTGGGTCATTGGATCAAAGCTTGCCTTTTCTCAGGAAATCAATTTTAAGTATTCATTTCAGAATCCGGCATTATCTGTTGAGCAGCGTGTTGATAATATCGTGTCGCTGTTAACCATTGATGAAAAAATAAATCAAATGGTGAACAATGCACCCGCCATCGAACGTCTCGGAATTCCTGCGTATAATTGGTGGAATGAAACCTTGCATGGAGTCGCACGCAGTCCTTATCATGTTACTTCGTATCCGCAAGCCATTGCCATGGCCGCTACCTGGGATATTGAGTCGTTGCAGCAAATGGCTGACTACAGTGCCGAAGAAGGCCGGGCTATTTTTAATGATTCACGCAAAAAAGGGAAAACAGGCATTTATTTAGGCCTCACCTATTGGACGCCTAATATCAATATTTTTCGCGATCCTCGCTGGGGTCGTGGACAGGAAACGTATGGCGAAGATCCTTTTCTTACTGGTTCTCTTGGTAAAGCCTTTGTTACCGGTCTTCAGGGAAACGACCCCAAATACCTGAAAGCATCCGCTTGTGCCAAGCATTTCGCAGTGCATAGCGGCCCCGAATGGAACCGCAGTACATACAATGCTGTAGTGAGCAATTATGATTTATGGGACACTTACCTGCCCGCTTTTCGCGATTTGATAGCTGATGCAAAGGTGAGCGGTGTAATGTGCGCATACAACAGGTTCGATGGACAGCCTTGTTGCGGCAGCGATAAGCTGATGATGAATATTTTGCGAAATCAATGGGGCTTTATTGGTTATGTAACTTCCGATTGCGGAGGTATAGGTCATTTCTGGAGAACTCACAAAACCCACCCAACCAAGGAGGCTGCTGCATCTGATGCCGTTTTGCACGGAACGGATTGCGAATGCTCAGGTAGTCCAACATATATGGCACTTCATAAAGCTTTGGCCGATAGTTTGATTACTGAAAAGCAGATTGATATTTCGCTAAAACGACTATTTACCATACGGTTTCGCCTGGGAATGTTCGATCCCGACGAGATGGTACCTTATTCTAAAACGGATGTTTCTGTTCTGGAGAGCGATGTCCATAAAGCCCATGCACTTAAAATGGCACAACAATCAATGGTTTTGCTGAAAAACGAAAACAAACTGTTGCCCTTGAGCAAATCGCTGAAAAAAATTGCTGTTGTCGGCCCGAATGCTGATGATGAAGCGGTTATGCTGGCCAATTACTATGGTTATCCAACCGAAGTTACATCGGTTCTGGAAGGGATAAGGCAAAAACTGGGACCAGGGACGGCTGTGCAATTTGAAAAAGGAATAAACCTGATCGATAACAATGTTTTTCACTCAAAGTACCAGAACAGTTGTTTTAAAACGGAAGCAAAGGAAGGCTTTCGCGCTGAATACTTCCGTAACGCCAAATTTGAAGGCACACCAGCATTGGTACAATCCGAAAATACGATTGATTACCAATGGGGCGATGGCGAGCAAATTGCCGATAATCTTATCGCCAGAGATTTCTCGATACGATGGTCTTCCGTTTTTACACCCGTAGCTTCAGGCGAAATAACCTTCGAAATCAAGGGAGATGATCGTTGTATGCTATTTATTGACGGCGAAAAAAAGATTGAAACCGATAGTAAAAGCGACTATTACACTTTTAACGCGGAAAAGGGAAAAGCGTACACGCTGGTGATTGAATATGTACAATTCTCCGATAATGCCGAAGTAAAATTTGATATGGGTTACTTTGAGAAAGTCAGCCCACAAATAATTGCATCACGGGTTAAAGATGCTGATGTGATCATCTTTGCAGGCGGTATTTCTGCAAAACTCGAAGGCGAAGATATGCCGGTTGAGATTGAAGGTTTTAAAGGTGGCGACCGCACCAATATTGCACTTCCAGCCATACAGACTGATCTGTTGAAAGCCTTGAAAGCCACAGGCAAACCCGTGGTTTTTGTGAATATGTCGGGCAGTGCCATTGGCTTTGAATGGGAGGCTGCCAACATCCCGGCTATTGTTCAGGCCTGGTATGGCGGGCAGGCTGGTGGAACGGCAATTGCTGATATGCTGTTTGGCGACTATAATCCTGCAGGTCGTTTGCCAGTTACTTTCTACAAAAATGTAAGCGACCTTCCCGATTACGAAGATTACAGTATGGAAAACCGCACATACCGCTATTTCAAGGGCCAGCCATTGTTTGAGTTTGGTTTTGGACTCAGCTATACAAAATTTAAATACGATAAACTTGATGTTTCTAAAGTTACCGGATCCGAGAATAAGCTTACTGTAAAAGTAAATGTAACAAATACAGGTAAAATGGATGGAGACGAAGTAGTTCAGCTTTATGTGTCGCATCAAAACGCTTTGTTCAAAACACCGATAAGAGCATTGAAAGGCTTCCGGCGCATTCATTTAAAGGCAGGCGAAACTAAATCCATAGTTTTCAACTTATCCGAAAAAGAGCTTTCCGAAATTGACAGCGAAGGCAAATCCGTTATGGCAAAAGGTAAAATAGGGATTTCAGTTGGTGGATGCCAGCCTTCAAAAGAGATGATTTCGGAAAATAATGTAGTACAAAAAATAATTTCAATCTCTGCCAAATGACCCAAAAATTAAATCTTTTAGCTTTGAAAAATTTCAAATCGGGGGTAATTCTGGTAGCAATACTTGTTTGCTTTTTAACCCGGCTTTCCGCACAATTCATCGACACTTCAATGGACAGGGTAAAAACACCGCTGGAAGTTAAAATGAAGCGGATTGGAAGCATAAAGCCCCGTAGCACCAAGGAAATAGCATCTTCGCGAATCGCCGTGGGTTGCGAAACCCTCGACCGGGATTTAGCTGTTTGGGATAATTATAAATCCTATCTGGTACCGCTGGGTGTTAAAAAAATCAGGCTACAGGCCGGTTGGGCCAGATGCGAAAAAGTTCCTGGAGTTTACGACTGGAAATGGCTTGACGAGATCATTGATTATGCCGTAGCCAATGGACTGGAGCCCTGGGTTCAAGCATCGTATGGGAATCCTGCCTATCCCGGAGGAGGCGACACTGGTCTTTTAAACAGCCTGATGACTTCAGAAGAAGGGTATGCTGCCTGGGACAGATGGGTTGCAGCATTGGTTACCCGTTATAAGGGCCGTGTAAAAGAATGGGAAATCTGGAACGAACCTGACCATCCGATGCAGAAAATTTCGCCCGAAACCACTGCCGAACTCAATATCCGCACCGCTGTTATCATTAAAAGGATACAGCCGGAAGCCCAAATTGCCGGTTTGGCATTTACATCCAACAGCGACCAGGAATACCTCGACCGTTTTTTGAAAGTGATTGCCGATGCCGGAAAACTCGGCCTGTTTCATTGGATTTCATACCACTGCTATACCTTAAGACCTGAAGATGCTTACACAGATAAGAGTGTGCTGGGATTAAAAAAAGTAATTGAAAAATATTCGAAAACGCTGCTTATGCGACAGGGTGAAAACGGTGCACCATCTACTTACATTCCAAGTTTTGCTTTGTCCGAAATTTATTGGACCGAATACACACAGGCCAAATACGATATGCGCCGTTTGCTTGGAGATTTGGGTCACGATATCGAAACTTCGGTTTTTACGATTATCGATATTTATTATAAACCTGTGCTGAACACCAAAGGGTTGATTCAGTCAGATCCAACCATGGCTGCTATCCGTCCGAAAGTGGCGTATTATGCGGTTCAAAATCTGGCTTCTGTATTCGATAACAACTTAGTGCTTAATCCTGATTTTAAATTTACTACATCGGCAAAAGAATCCATGTCGGTATATGGCTATCAGCAAAAAGCAAGCAATAACCAGTTGCTGGTGCTATGGCTTGATGGGCAAAAAGCAGGCAATTCGTTCAAAACCACAGATGTGAGTATTACTATTGAAAACGGCAACTTCAAAACTCCGGTTTGGGTTGATCTGATGACCGGCAGTATTTATGAAATACCTAAAGACCAATGGAGTAAGGCCGAAAATAGCTACACCTTCAATGTACCTCTTTATGATTCGCCGGTTTTATTAGCTGAAAAATCGATGCTGATCAAAAATGGGAAATAAGTTTCAATGACAAAATAGAATTACCGGAATTGTATCATGAAAAAGTCAGTCCTTAAATCGGGTATTTCATTTTTCCTTTTTCTTTTAGCGTTTATATATAACGCTGATGCAACTACTTATTTTGTTGATGCAGTAAACGGAAGTAATACGAACAGCGGGCTAACTGCGACAAATTCATTTATGGCCTTGTGTGTGACGGCAGGAAAAACTGCTGCCGGAGATACAGTTTTTGTAATGAACGGAACTTATACCAATTCAGCAGGAAACCCTGCATTGACTGAAACCCACTCCGGAACAGCAAACGACTGGATAGTATGGATGAACTATCCCGGGCATTCTCCGGTAGTTTCCTTTAATACATGGCATGGTATCTATATCAAGGGTTCCTATGTTGAAGTAAACGGATTTGCGGTTAGGGGGAACAACACCAATGTTACGCTTGAGCTGGCGCTTGTACATCCTAAAAGCTGCAACACACCTTCCGGTTCGTACGGCTTAAAATTTAATGGCAATGGGATTTATATTGATGGAAGATCACCCAACGTTCGGATCCACCACATAGCTATTAAAAATTGCCAGGTCTACGAATGTGGTGGTGGCGGAATAGCCATTATCCAACCGGATTATATTACCCTCGAAAACAAGTAAATAATGGTGTACGGCTTGAATCGGGGAAATTAATTCTGAATTTCTAACCCGACAAATACTAAAAATATGAAAAAGATAACCATTTTGCTTTTTGTAATACTATGTTGGACTCATCTCCGTGCTGACGCTATTGAATCGATAATAAATTCTCTACCTGGCGAAAAATGGTACGGAGCATATACTGCCAAAGCGTATTGCAATACTCCTTTCGACCAAATCCATTTTCAGCCTTACCCTTCCAACACGGCCAAAAAGGATTTAAGCATGGATAACAATGGAAACCAGGCTGCCCCTCTTCTGATTTCAAATCAAGGTCGCTACATCTGGAGCAACGAACCTTTTGCCTTCGAATTGAAAGCTGGGGACGTAGTACTATATTCAGAATTTGAAAAGATTGAAGTAGTAACCGCCGGACAAACCTTGCGTGATGCTTATCTGGGAGCAATGGACAAGCACTTTCCTGCTTCGGGAAAAACGCCCAATCCGCTGATGTTCAAGATACCACAATACAATACATGGATTGAACTGGGTACCAGTCAAAATCAAAAAGATGTTTTGAAGTATGCCAATGATGCATTGAAGAATGGATTCCCTGCCGGTGTATTTATGATTGACGACGGCTGGGCAAAAGATTATGGCAATTTTGAATTTGATCCAACTGCTTTTCCCGACCCCAAAGGAATGATGGAAACGCTTCATGCAAAGGGATTTAAAGTGATGCTTTGGCTAACACCATTTATTAGCCCCGATGGCAGGGAATACAAAGAATTGGATGGACTGAAAGCCCTGGTATTGAAGAAAGACAGCAAATCTCCGGCCATCATCAAATGGTGGAATGGTTACAGTGCCTGTCTGGATTTAAGCAAACCGGCTGCAATAAACTGGTTAAGAGCAAAATTGAAAAACCTGCAAACACAGTATGGCATTGATGGCTTTAAATTCGATGCTGCTGACTTCGATTTTTACATAAAAGACTCCCCTAATTTTCCTAATGAAGAGTCAAATACTCAGGGATACCTGCAATCAGAATTATACACAAGGTTGGGTGCAGAGTTTGATTTTAATGAATTCAGAGCCTCGTGGAAAAGCGGCAATCAGCCTGTTGCACAACGCTTGCAGGACAAAGGTTACTCCTGGGATGAATTAAAGCTACTTGTTCCCGATATGGTTTCAGCCGGTTTGATTGGCCATCCGTTTACTTGTCCTGATATGATTGGCGGTGGCTTGCGGATGAATTTTGAAAATATCGATTACAGTAAATTCGATCAGGAACTGATGATACGTTCGGCACAAACACAGGCTTTAATGCCAATGATGCAATTTTCGGTAGCGCCATGGCGGGTGCTTGATGAAAAGCATTTGAATATTTGCCGCGAAGCAGCTTTGCTTCATGCCAAAATGGGCGATTACATATTTGAACTGGCACAGGCAGCCGCTAAAAATGGCGAACCCATTGTTCGCCATATGGAATATGCTTTTCCGCAGCAAGGATTTGAGTCGTGCGACGACCAATATATGCTCGGGGATAAATACCTTGTGGCTCCGATGGTACTTAAAGGGAAAACAAGAGTTGTAAAACTGCCTAAAGGGAATTGGGTTGATGAGACAGGTAAAAAATACAAGGGCGGAGCAACAGTAACAATTGATGTTCCACTCGATCGGCTGGCTTATTTTATTCAGGGAAAATAAAAGCTGTTCCTATAAGTGGTAAATAAATATGATGATTTTTGAGCCTTTTGCACAAAGTTGGCATATTTAGAATTAATTGGAATTGCACTGGCCATTTTGGGTTCTCTGTTTTTAGCGGTTGTTAGGGAAACATACGAACTAAATTAACGATTGTTGCCAATACGAATCACACACTGAAAATTATCAGCTTAAATGAAACAAAATATTATTCTTCATCCTTTAGAAATACCTAAAGCCGTAATGTCGGATTTGGAAAAGCGAAATCTTTCTCTTCGAATTTCCCTTGACACTCATGCCCGTAACGCGAAACCAGGACGAACAATGACTGATCCAATTTACTTTTCAAGTAATGATGGTGCACCTCATAAACTCATGTTTGTCAAGGCAAATAGAATAGAGTTGACCGAATTGTGTATTCATCCGGAGAATGAAAATTTTCTGGTGATTGGTGATGTCAATACAAAACCATTGTATTTGGATATAGCTTTATGTATGCGTGAAGAACTTGACGTTAAGATTCAATCAAAAACTCTTCGTGATTGCGATTTTATTGATTTAAGGTTAAAACAGACTAACCCTGTTGTTAGTTTCTTTACCATGCTCAAAGATGTTACTCATGGTGAAGCCGTTGGAAAGGATGAAGGAAAACCAGCTTCGTTTTATGTTACTGAATCAAGAAATTTAATTGATGTGGATATGAATTTGGTTGATTTTTAATTAGTTATTGAGGAATAAAAAAATGATAAAGCTCAAATATAGTACCACTCTACTATTAATTTGCATTCTATCTTTTTCTGTTCTTGGACAGGAAACTTCGGATGCTAATATCCCTAAATGCACGGAGTATCCACAAATTATAACCGCAAAAAAAAATGTTTGGGTATTCATTATGGCTGGCCAATCGAATATGGCTGGGCGAGGTTTGGTTGAACCAATTGACACGGTTTCAAATCAACGGATTTTGAGCATCAACACAAAAGGTGAAATAATTTTGGCTAAAGAGCCGCTGAATTTATACGAACCACTAATGAAAGGGTTGGATTGCGGCGTTTCGTTTGCGTGTGAATTATTGAAATACATTCCCGATTCGGTCTCAATTTTGCTTATCCCAACTGCTGTTGGTGGTAGTTCCATCAATCAATGGATTGGAGATTCCTTGCACCGAAAAGTGAATTTGCTTAGCAATTTTCGTCAGAAAGTTGAATTAGCAAAGAACTTTGGTGAAATAAAGGGTTTGCTTTGGCATCAGGGTGAAAGCGATGCAAAACATCTGTTGGTCAGAACTTATGCGATGTCATTGAAGGATTTGTTTGAAGATTTCAGAAAAAATATAAATAATAAAAAACTGCCAATTTTAACAGGCGAGATTGGAACTTTTACTCCTGATAGTACATTCCAAACCGCAATTAATAAGTCTATTGTAAGTAATGCCAAAAAAGATAAATATGTCTTTTTGATACAAACAAGCGATTTTACCGATAACGGTGATAAATTGCATTTCGATTCAAAATCGCAGCGGATAATGGGTAAACGGTTCGCCCATAAATACATAGAAATTATTAAATAACAAATAGAACAGTTAGCACAATGAGTAGTAAAATGCTTTCCGAAATCAATGAAATTCCTGTAAAAGCAGGTGAGTTTCTAATCCATTCTCCTACTTATATACTTCCTGTTGGAGTGCCTTACCTTGGTATGGGCTCTTCCTATTTTGCACCATTGGCCTTCAAATACATGGGCATTAATATTCAACCCGAAATCGCTTCGGAGTTCTTCAACTACCAGGCAAAAAACAGCAAGTTCCCGAATGGCGTAATTCTTTCCCAGTCCGGACGGAGCAGCGAAGCTTTAGGGTGTACATCGCTTTTCGAAAACTACATTGGAATTTCCAATTATACACAAAATGCCTTGTGTAAAGCTCCCAATGTTTCATGGTTTATTGATCTGCTTGCCGGCGATGAGCAATACTCTTCATCTAAAACCTATATCAACACCTTACTTGCTCTGTTCAAAGGCTTTGGATTTGATGCCACTGATGCAATTGCACTTTTGGAAAATAAGATGCCTGAATATGATGAAAAAGGAGAAGAAATGGCTAATCAAGTTTTTAAGTTGATCAGCAATAAATCGATACACGGCATTTATATTATTGGCAGTGGGCCAAATATTTCAACTGCCTTAGAGGCTGCATTGATTCTCAGTGAAAGCACAAAGCGGAATTTTCATGGGCTGCCGATGGCACAATACGACCATGGCCCGAAAGAAACTGCTGAGAATAGTATAGTGATTCAAATCATTTCCAAAGGCGCATCATACGGGCGGAGCCTGAAGCTTTCGGACATTATTTCAAAAGCAGGAGCAACTGTTATTACCGTTGAAGAACCTGAAGCTGATGAGAATTTTTCTATCCTGCACAACATGGTGCCATTTAATTTTATGGCCTACTATCTGGCACAAAAGTTAAACATTAAAGATACTTTTTTGGTAGGTGGGAAAGTCACAGAATCGGAATTAAATTAAGGAATTTCAAACCAGTCAATATGAAAAATTATATAGGAAGTTGTTTGATCCTGGTTTTGGTAATGACAGATAATCTTTATGCGCAGCAAAAGAAGATATATCTGGCACTCGATGACCATACCGATTTTATGTGGACGGCCAACGAGGCAGGTTACGATTCGGCATTTGTAAAGATGCTCGACTATTACCTCGACCAGATCGACTCCACACAGTCCAATCCACCCGATTTTCAGGCCAGATTTAATTGCGATGGCAGTTACTGGATGCAGGCTTATCAGCGGCACCGCTCGCCAGCGCAGTTCGAACGGTTGATTTCAGCCATCAAATCCGGGCATATTAGTGTTCCGCTGCATGCACTCATCAACTGCTATGGTGGGATGCCCACCGAAGCAGCTATTCGAGGAATGTATTATGCAGGCCAAATTGAGAGAAAATACGACCTCCGTTTTCGGATGGCAGGAACCATGGAAAATAATACCATACCGCTTGGGATGAGTTCCATTTGGGCCGGTTCAGGTGCAAAATACAGTTGGTATGGCATTGGTGGATATGGAAGTCAAATGAGTTACGAATATCGTGCCAACCGACGGAACCAGCTTTATCGGTATGCCGGTCTTGATGGTTCAGGAGTGATTATGAAATGGTATATCTACGATGAAAAGAAAACTGCCCCATTAGGAGGATATGCCGAAACCCGTACCGCTATCCCCTCGAAAGATGCCGTGAAAGAGATTGGTAGTTTGATTCCCCGGCTCGATGCGATGTGCGATACGATTTCACCAAATTCGAAATACCCGTTTAATGCTGTCGCAGCTTATGGTTATGGTCACGACGACCTTGAAACCTATCTCTCTCCGGAGTTTATTCAGGTTGCTAAAAATGGAACTACACCTAACCGAAAGGTTCGCGTTTCAGTACTGGAAGATTTCTTTAAAGATGTGGAAAAAAAATATCCGCAACTACCTTCAGAGTCGGTGACTTACGGAAATGAGTGGGATTTATTGTCGGCATCGATGAACGAAACCACGGCTAAAATGAGGCGGGCAACCGAGAAGCTCAGGGGAGCAGAAGCATTGGCTACAGTTGTTAGTCTTACAAATCCTCATTTTGCTGACCAATTGATTGACATGCGGAATAAAGCCTGGGACTCGTTTGGGTTTTACTGGGAACACGACTGGACCGGCGACAGCAAATTAGCCATGACGGAAAGGCCAGCCTGGCAGGTTAAATTACAGCAAAATCTCACTGCTTATACCGACACCTTGCTTAAGCTGTCAATTCAGAACTTAGGCGATCAAATTCGCAAATCGGAATTTCAGCGATTTTTCGTTTTCAATCCTTTAAGCTGGATTAGAAGTGATGTGGCCGATTTTGAATGGGAAGGTGATTATCCGGTAAAAATAATTGACGTTCATGAAAATAAGGAAGTAACGAGTCAAACTATCACGAAATCGGGTAAGAAATATATCCGCTTTTTTGCTGAAAACATCCCTTCGGTTGGTTTCAAAATATTCGAAATCAGAAAAGGAGAAACAACACCAAATCAAAATGCAATAACCGTTTCAGGCGAAAATATCAGCAATAAGTATTATCAATTGCATTTAAGCCCTTCTGGCGCCATTATGGAAATAATCGACAAGCGTTTTGAAAACCGTCAACTGGTGAAGGCCAAAAATGGAAAGTATCTCAACGATTTGGGAACTGACGATGTGACCAAAGGAGAGGCGGTAGTAGTCGAAAATTACGGTCCGGTTTCGGTAACGCTAAAGGCGGTTTCTGCCTTTCCGGTTAAGCACACAACACGTGTTACATTGTTTGCCAATAGTCCGGAGATTGAAATTGAAAACAGTATTGATGCCAATTTCGATGATGTGAAAACCTGGGCCTTCCCGTTCAATCTGGAAAAACCTACCACCCGCTATGAGGAGTTGGGAGCTGTTATAACCGCCAGGCTCGAAACCAATGGGGGAAATTACTCATCACAAAATGCCCGCTACGATTGGCAAACATTTAATCATTTTGCTGACCTGAGCGAGGAAAACTATGGAATAACCGTTTCAAATCTGGATTGCAGTTTCTTTAAACTTGGTGAAAGTTCAATTTATTCGCTTGACGAAAATGCCTCGCAAATATATGCTTTGGCTGGTGGCCGGGTAGATAAAAAACTGGAAGATGGTGGTTATTTGGGCTTTCCAAAGCAAAATGGTGAAACAAGTTTTC
>Ga0136636_10000936_pt1 | contig 16319 bp, 15 predicted proteins | sample AntDrymUQ8522106_2_FD_104653 | JGI IMG/M metagenome (GOLD analysis project Ga0136636, IMG submission 104653) | Polar desert sand microbial communities from Dry Valleys, Antarctica - metaG UQ852 (21.06) | ecosystem: Environmental > Terrestrial > Soil > Desert | place: Antarctica: Dry Valley... | reverse complement strand
TAAAAGCTCCGCTTCGCGGGGCTTTTATAAAAAATCTGGGTTTGTTAGGGATTTGCTGTAAACTCCCCTACAGCGAAGCCTAGTCATACTACCATTTTTTATAAGCAAGAAACTTGCCGTTCATGGTTACCTTAACGCGATCGCCTTTAGGATCTTCCACTTTGTCAATGTCAAGAGTGAAGTCGATCGCGCTCATAATGCCATCGCCAAACTTCTCATGGATGATTTCCTTCATCGGATATCCATAAACCTGCATGATTTCATAGAAGCGATAAATCAATGGATCGGTCGGGACAACTGCCCCCAAGCCTTTACTGGGATAGGAACTAAGAGCAGTAACAATTTCTTCTTCAAGCCCAAGAGCTTCCGCAATCTTGACAGCTTGCTCAACGCTAGCACTGTTTTGCCCATAGAAGACAGAGGCAATCCAAACTTCGTCTTGCCCCAATAATTTTTCGAGGTCAGCAAAAGTGATCCCCTTAGCTTTTTTGGCAGCTAGAAGGATAGAGGTAAAATCTGGAAATTCAATGGTCATAATGTCTCTATTTTGATGGAGATGTAAAGGTACTTTTAATTAGATTCTTGAAGCTTCCACAGCACGAGTTTCGCGCATGAGATGATCTTCCATTTCCGCTTTGAGATCGTGATAACCCGACTGTTGATCGAGATTTTCACGCGATCGCGGACGTGGGAAAGGCACATTAAGGATTTCATCAATCCCTGCGGCAGGACCCCGCTTCATCATCACAATTTTATCGGAAAGGAGCAAGGCTTCCTCAATACTATGGGTAATCATTACCACGGTTTTACGCTTCTGTTCCCAAATGCGCGCAACTTCATCTTGTAAGAATCCCCGGGTGAGGGCATCGAGTGCGCCAAAAGGCTCGTCCATCAGTAGGATTTCTGGATCGATCGCCAAAGCCCGGGCAATGCCTACACGCTGTTTCATCCCACCAGAAAGCTCATGGGGATGTTTTTTCTCAGCACCAATTAGTCCCACCAATTCGATGTATTCGTATACACGACTCTTGCGATCGGCTACGGACATCTTTGGATAGACGGTTTCAAGCGCAAAGTGCAAATTCTCAGCCACCGTCAGCCAAGGCATCAGCGCGTAGTTTTGAAATACGACACCGCGATCGGGTCCTGGAGCATAGATTTCCGAACCATTGATTAAAATCGCGCCACTTGTAGGATTGGTTAATCCTGCAATTAGATTCAACAATGTGGACTTACCACAACCAGAAGGACCAATGATTGAGACAAAGGTATTGGGAGCAATGTCAAAACTGATATCAGCAAGCGCAATATAATCCTTAGATGTACGGCGGGTGATCTTATCAATCAAACCACTCCGACCACGATAAACCATTGATATATCGCGCACGGATATCTGCGCTAGATCTTGTCCTTGTTGAGTAGGTGAATTATTTTCCTGTTCCATAGAAAGCATCATACGGCCCTTCCAAAAGAGACCCAATGCTGTAAAAGACCGAATAGGCGATCAATAATTAATCCGATCGCCCCAATCAAAAGAATTGCCGTAATGATGCTGGTAATGCTGAGGTTATTCCATTCATTCCAAACGAAGTAACCCACGCCTGTACCACCGATTAAGATTTCTGCGGCGACAATTACCAACCATGCAATGCCTGCGCTAATTCGCATTCCTGACACAATGCTAGGAGCCGCCGCAGGTAAAATGACTTTAATAATTGTCCGCCATTTCGAGGCTCCTAGAGTGCGCGTGACATCGATATAGCTAGGGTCTACATTGCTCACACCAAATTTAGTGTTGATCAAAGTCGGCCACAAACTCGTAATCGCAATTACAAAAATAGCTGTACTTTCAGAGTCTTTAATCAGACCTAAGCCAATTGGGAGCCAAGCTAGGGGAGAGACTGGCTTGAGGATTTGAATAAAGGGATCGACAGCTTTGGAAACCACAGGAAATAGACCAATCAAAACTCCTGCGGGAATGGCGATCGCTGCGCCGACGGTGAAGCCGATCACTACACGCCGTAAGCTAGTAATCAAGTGCCAACCAATGCCGCGATCGTTAGTTCCCTTGACATAAAAAGGATCGGAGACCCATCCCCAAAAGTCGCTCAAGGTTTGAGATGCAGAAGGCATGAGGGGCGAAAACCAACCAGATTTTGCGCCAACCTCCCAAAACATTAATATTGAGCCGAGTATTAGTAGAAACAGAACAAAAGCTTGTAAGTCCTGATTCGGCAATACAGTCTTAATTACCGCCATAACTGGATTTGATCGCGATCGCAGCTTAGCCTTTGGGAGAGAGTAGTCCATAATTCTCTTAGTATTTGAATTAATATTTGTCTGTACTTGGCTACATAGAAATTGCTTAAGTAGGCAAGCATAATTAAACCCAAAACCCAAAAAGCTGTAGCGCACGCTGCGCTTACGCTACAGCTTTTTGGGTTTTAAGGTTTCTTTTGCCTACTTACTTAATAATTATCCATACCAAAGAAAGTCTTGCTTATGGCATAAAACCAGAATATGAGATGCGGCGCGAAGCGCCGCATCTCATATTTTAGGGTTTTGGGAAGTTTTAACCGCAGCAAGTAATTCTTAAATGGTTTCTTAGACCTTAAATTTCTTGATCTGTTCTTCGATGTAGACTTCAGGCTGGGCAGGGTCGAAGGAGTCAAATTTCAACTTTTCAATGCGCTCAGTTTCTGTTGGCGGAGTTTGTCCCAGTTCTTTAGCCAACTCACTAGCAAGGTCAGTAAGATAAATACTCTGAGCGATAGTCTGATAATCAGCTTTATCTTTGGGCATCAGATCCCAACGCACAAATTGAGAAGAAATCCACTTCGCGAAACTCTTCCAAGGGTAGGGATCGAAACCAATACGATCAGGAATGTCTAAAGTATTGCCTTGACCATCTTCAAACTTGCCCGTCAGCACTGCTTTCAAGACTGCTTCAGGTTGGTTGAGATAGTTTTTGCCAGCGATCGCCTTTGCGATTTCTTCGCGATTTTTAGGGTTATTTGCATAGCCAGCACCATCAATAATTGCTTTGTTGATAGCGCGGAAAGTATTGGGATTAGTATCGATCCATTGTTGGCTAGCAGCAAAGGCGCAGCATGGATGTCCAGCCCAAATATCTTTAGTAAGTAGATGAATAAACCCAATCTTGTTAAAAACAGAACGTTGGACAACATTATCGGGTAGCAAGAATGCATCTAGCTGACCTGCTGTCATCTTGGCGATCGCGTCAGGGGGTGGGATGACTTGAATCTGCACATCCTTATCTGGATCGAGTCCACCAGCAGCAAGGTAGTAACGTAGTAGCAGGTTATGCATCGAGAAGGCAAAGGGAACGCCAATACTAAATCCTTTGAAGTCCTTAGGTCCTTTAACCTTGCCCAAATGTTGCTTTGCGACCGAAATGGCTTGACCGTTGATATTCTCAATACTGGCGAGTTTGATAGGGAAAGCGGTGGAACCTAAGCCCAAAGACATGGAGATAGGCATTGTAGCGAGCATATGGTAAGCATCTAATTCACCTGCGATCGCCGAGTCACGGATGGCAGCCCAACTAGGCATCTTCACCAATTCCACTTTCAATCCGTACTTGGTATAAAAACCCAGAGGCTCGGACATGATAATGGGAGTTGCACAGGTGATGGGAAGAAACCCAACTTTTAGACTGCTTTTTTCGATACCCGCCGCAGGGGTACTATCACCACCCACAGTCTCCTTAGCTGGAGTGGTCGCGTCGGGCGGTGCGGAAGGACAACCCGTAAGGGTGACTACGGCGGCGGCGGCGGCAACCTTAATCAAAAATTCACGACGGCGGAAGGTACTAGACTGCAAGGTATCAGTAAAAAACTCTTGTGCCTGTGGTCCGAAGGCGGCACTGAAGGCTTCCTCTACACCACCTGCCATTTTGATTAGGTCGTAGCAAATATTCTTTTGTCTTTCAGTAGCATTGGATAAGGCTCCCTGTTCTAGCAATTGCCAGAGATCTGCTTTCATGGTGTTGGTTTCCCATGTCTGTGCCATCAACTGAGCGCGGTCAGAGTAATGCCCCATCCGAATTAAGTCATTAACTAATTCGGCAGGATCACTGGGCATCCCTTCCATTACGCTCTGATGCTGGTCAATGCTATGGGGCGCGCCACAGGGACAAGCAAGATTGCTATTGCTATTGGAAGTGTTCTCGCGATCGCAAGAATAGTTGGAGATACTATCGGCAGAGTTGTTATCTATCGCCAAAGCAATCATTTTCTCAGTTATGGTGGATGTCATAATTATAGGAACCACGCCCCTGAATATAATTTACAAAAAATGACTTTTTAGATAGGTAGTTACATTGTAAATAGATTATTAAATTGAGTTATTAAAAATAAACTATCTAAATCAATAGTCCATTCATTTTTCCAATTTATACTTCTTTATTTATATATGTAAATAACTTCAAATTGTCTAATTCCTCTTTACCTTATCAATAGGAGGTTAGAAGATTAGTATAAATCTATACGAAATACATCCAATTACAGTTAAATTACAATGATAATAATGGCAACAAAACTAAATGCCAGTTTCGATCTAAAGTTTTAAATTCATCTTATAGAAAGTCCTCAAAAGTGCTGGCAAATAGATAATTAAAGTCATATTTTTTTTGCAACAAACTAAATTTGAACGATACTTCCTGAAGTTCTATAAAATATTAATCAAGAACCTTGGCATAATAAAATAAATAGAAGTTAATTCGACCGCTTTGTGGTCGAATTAACTTCTATTTATTTTATATTTAATCACGCCTACTCACTTATTACAAAACTGCTTTTTATTAAATATAGCGCTTTGCGCTGCTATAAAACCCAGAGAAATTTTTGAAAGTGCCGCTTCGCGGCACTTTCAAAAATTTCTCTGTACCCTTTAAAGCCTCAATAGGCTGTATAGCGATCGCTACTTGAATCAGAACAAATCGAAACCAAAAGAAGAGAGGCAGTGCTTTGTACCGCATCTCTTCTTTTGGTTTCATGACCTAACAAGACGGGCGACAGCTATAGAAAATACATAATATAAATATAACCCTTTCTTAACCTCTTGTTGGTATTTACTGAGCAAGGTATTAAACTATATTGAAGATTAGTTTTAATGGCGTAGTATGTTAAGTAATCTCAAAAGAAGAAAGTTAGTTAAACTGTTCACCATGTATGATGCGTGCAATATCGGGTTTCTAAAGTTTGCTGACTATGAACAAATCGTATCTAGACTAGCAAACTTGCGGGGTTTTAAAATTGACTCTAATGAATACCAGAGAATGATTGAGAAGTACGGCTTCCAGTGGATTAAAATGCGTGGAGATATTAAAGAGCTACTTCAAAAAAAACAAGAATCTAATGTTTCGCTGGAAGAGTGGCTTGCTTATCATGAAATAGTTTTGCAGAACGGCGACCATCAAAAGACAACCAGAGTCTTAGATGAGTTAGTCTTTGACACAGTTGATGTAGATCGGAGTAACAATTTGGACTTGTCAGAATGGAAGATTTTCTTCTCCATCTTCAATATTCCCGTTGTTTATGCTGATGACAGCTTCCAGCAGATTGATCGCAATGGTGATGGTTCAATTACTAGAGAAGAATTGTTCCCGCTTCTCGAAGAATTTTATTACAGTGAAGATGAGAATGCTATTGGTAATAGAGTATTTGGCCCTATTTAAGTAGGTAGGCAAAAGAAACCTTAAAACCCAAAAAGCTGTAGCGCACGCGCAGCGTCCGCTACAACTTATTGGGTTTTGGGTTTAATTATGCTTGCCTACTTAGACAAGTTTCTAAACTTTAATCGATACTCTTGGTGGAAGTGAAAATTACAAATGAGTTACAGCGTGGAGCGCCGTAACTCATTTTCACGTCATAGTTGCCAATACTTTACGCAAATGCTTGAGTGCGGGAGTTACCATCGCCACAAAATAAGATTCTCGTAAACGGCGCTCATAGACACTGCCATGTACGTAAGCGATCGCACCAGCATGGAGCATCAATGATTGAGAAGCCCTAAGTGACAACTCAGAAGCAGTTGCCCTAGCTTGAATCACTTCTCGCAAAATTTCTTTGCTAACTAACTCTCGCCCTTGCCCGATCGCATCTGCCAATCGATAAGTTTTTAATCTTAACGCTTCTAATTCAACTTCCATTTCATCGGGGCGATCGTCAAGGTATTGATTGACGTGCTGTTTGGTCTTGTCAACCCTTCGCATGAGATCAATACAGTTTTGGGTTAAGCCTAGCCCCATCCCCACCTGCATCAAGATAAATCCTGGTTTAATATATTCTACATAGCGATCGCAGGGAGATGCCAAAATCCAATCATGGCTAATAAAAGCATCACGAAATAGACATCTAAAAGTATTTGCGCCTTCAAGGGCAATGAAATGTACATCTTGCCTTAACTCTAGTCCTTGCATCCCGCCCTGTGCGATCGCCATCAGATAGTCATCAGTTCCATCTATTCGTGCTGATACTCCAAATAGATGTTGATCACCAATATTTGAAACCCAAGGCAAAGTTCCATTGAGAATATAGCCACCTTCGCAGGGTGTCGCTGTGATTTTAATCTTCTCAATACCTGCGAAATGCTTCATGGGATTAGACAAGCCCGTACCTGCTAAAAGCTGCCCTGTCGCAACCTGTGGCAGAATCTGCTCCCGCAAAAAAGAATTATCAGTATTTTGTAAATACCAAGAGCAGGCATTGTGACACCAAGCCATGAAGCCTGTACTTAGACAAACTTCAGACACCATCTCGATCGCCCTAATTGCTGAAAGTACGCCCCGACCAGTGCCACCATGTTCTACGCTAACGACTTGTGCGTAGGCTCCGATTTCCCCAATCTCCCGCAAAAAATTTTCAGGATAAATCCCCTGCTGATCGATCTTAGTAACATCAGGCACTAGTTTTTGGGCGATCGATCTCTTTAAACTTTGCATCAATGCCGCGTCAGTGAACAGCATTTTTGGAGATTGTTTTGGTCTGGCATCACTAACCTGCATCTTGCTTTCCTCTTACTTAAATGATATTTATGATTTTTGAGTAGATAAGTGTGATAAAAAACAAAATCCAAAAGGTTGTGGTATATGCTGCGCGTGCGCCACAGCCTTTTTGGGTTTGTTCTTTCTTTTACCTTGCTACTTACCTTGTAGAACCAAATAAGTAGCTAATTCTTGATGCATCCAAAGGACAGGTTTAGATTATCCTTTTATCTTTACAGATTTATGCCAAGGAAACTTCCATATCAACAGGATTACGGAAAGTGTTAGCAACTGGTGACCAGTAGTTAGCGTGTTCGAGAAGTTCCGTAAGCTCTTCTTTGGTAGCATCAGATTCGATATCTACTTTCACCCGCACAGCACTGATCCCAAGCCGCTTTTTCGACAGGTCACCAATACCCCAGACACCTGTAATGTTAATATCGCCCTCAAGGTGCAGTTCTAGTTTGGAAAGAGTGATGCCGCGCATGATCGCGTTGGCATGAATACCGACAGATAAGCAGGAACCAAGGCAAGCCAGCAGAGCTTCTGAGGGATTAGGAGCAGTGTCTTGTCCCAAGAGAGTTGGTGGCTCATCGATGACGTGTTCAGGCAGGTTTCTCACAAAATTAAGGTTGCGAAACTGACCTTCACAGACAGTCTTAACTTTTAATGTACCGATAACGTTGGGGTTTGCTTGAGCTTTGATCGCAAGAGCTTCTAACCCATCTTTGCTAATAGGACGAAGGGGAGTAACTACAGTGGTACTTGCGCTGGTCATAAATATTTATCTAATTGCTTGTGTTTTTTAACTAGTTTAATTAAATAGAATGTTCTATTTAATTAAACTATAAACTATAAAACTAATTCCGTATATATCCATACAAATAGCAGGTAAGCTGACGTAAAACTCTATTGTAATTTGCCTATGTAGTCGCGGATTACAGGCGTGAAGATTTTGACAACCTGCTGATATACTTCCCTCTTAAATCTGACAATCGAGTCAAGCGTCTTGTCGATCGCCATAAACTGCACCACTCGAAACTCGCGATGGTGAATATCTAACTGACAAGCGGAAGCAGAGTGATCCCAATAAAAAGCAAACCAACGTTGTCGTTGACCACAATAGTTAGCCCATTTTCCTGACAGTTTTAAGGTTGAAGGAAAATCGTAATACAGCCATTCTGGATGGACATAGGCTAGCACCGCATCGTCAATTCCCACTTCTTCATACAGCTCTCGCAGCGCCGCCGCTTGTGGATCTTCACCATCATCGATACCACCTTGAGGAAATTGCCACGAATCAGGTACACCAACACGTTCGCCAACTAAAACTTCTCCTTTGCGATTAAATACAATAATTCCCACATTGGGGCGATAGGATTTTTCTGGAGTCATCGATTTTCATATAGATAAAGAAAAAGCATAGCACCGTCATGAATTATCATCTAAAACATAAAAGAGGGTGGCGGCGCTCCGCGCTGCCACCCTCTTTTATGTTTTGGAAATCCTTATAGCCTATTGTGGCTTTAGAGAGATTTTTACAAAAGCGCAAAGCGCTGTACTAGACCAGCGCTGTTTCTAATTTGGTTACAGGCTCTACTTTTAGCGATCGCTTAGGCGTTGGCAAACCGACCATCTCCGCATTACTTGCGCCTGGGGGAACCATCGGATAACAGTTTTCATCCCGCTTGACTCGAAAATCAGCAAATACAGGACCATCATAGGCAAGGATCTCGGCAACTGCCGATTCTAGATTGCTTGGATCAACAACCTTCATCCCTTTAATGCCAAAAGCTTCGGCAAGTTTTACAAAGTCTGGCATCCCAACTTCCATATTTGAAGAAGAGTAACGCTCGTCATAAAAACTTTCTTGCCACTGACGTACCATGCCCTGCCAACCATTATTGATAATGATCACCTTGACATTGATTCCATACTGAGCCAACGTGCCAAGCTCTTGGATATTCATCTGGATGCTGGCATCGCCGCTAATACAGATAACCTGATCATCAGGCAAAGCCACCTTAGCTCCCATCGCCGCAGGCATTCCATAGCCCATTGTGCCAAGCCCTGCACTAGAGATCCACTTGCGGGGACCAGTTTTGATTAGTTGAGCAGACCACATCTGGTGCTGTCCAACATCAGTAGTGAAGTAAGCATTAGGAGCTTGCTTGCCAAACTCATAAATTACTTGCTGTGGTGACAAAACATTGTCATAGGTGGGAACTTCAAGGGGATAGTCTTCTTTCCATTGATCAAGTTGCACAAACCAATCTTTAGTTTGCACATTTTCTTCGTAGCTAGTTGCTTCAAGGATTGCTTGTAAAATCTCCTTGACATCCCCCACGATAGGCACATCGGGTTTGCGATTTTTACCCACTTCCGCAGGATCAATGTCAACGTGAATCACTTTTGCGTCAGGCGCAAATTTGTCTAACTTGCCTGTAACGCGATCGTCAAATCTAGCGCCAACAGCAATTAGTAAATCACAACCTTGGACGGCAAAATTAGCATAGGCAGTACCATGCATCCCCAGCATTCCCAACGAAAGATAGCTGTTTTCGTCATAGGCTCCTTTACCCATCAGAGTTGTGGTTACAGGCAATTGGAAGCGTTTTGCAAGTTCGGCAACCTCGGCATGGGCATCGGCAAGGACTGTACCGCCACCTGCGTAGAGTAAGGGTTTTTTGGCTTCACGGATTAGCGCGATCGCTGCCGCAATCTGATGCAAATGTCCTTTAATCTTGGGCTGATATCCAGGTAAATCAATCTCAACTTCGGGTTGATAGTCAAAAAACTTTTGGGCAATATCCTTAGGAATATCAATTAACACAGGGCCAGGACGACCAGTTCCTGCAATATAAAATGCTTCTTTAACAATTCGCGCAATATCTTCGGGTCGGCGAATCACATAGGAATGCTTGACTATCGGCAAGGTGATGCCCCAGATATCGGTCTCTTGAAAAGCATCAGTTCCGATCGCATAGGAAGGAACTTGTCCCGTAATCACCACCATTGGAATCGAGTCCATCTGAGCCGTGGCGATTCCAGTCACAAGGTTAGTTGCTCCAGGTCCTGATGTGGCGACACATACTCCCACCTGTCCAGTGGCTCGAGCATAGCCATCCGCCGCATGGACAGCGCCCTGCTCGTGGCGCACTAGGTAATGCTTAATTTCTCCCCTAGCTTCCGACTGATAAATTTCATCGTAGACTGGTAGAATTGCTCCACCTGGGTATCCAAAAATATGTTTAACGCCCTTTCGTCTCACACTATCGATGAGAGCAAATGCACCCGTTGTTCGCAAAGTAGCCTCCTCTAGACTCTGAACTTCAAAATTGAATTAAGATTTGACAAAGCATTATTAATAATTTTTTAGGTGCTTTTTTGAAACTTAACCCTCGTAATCATTACGAGTAAGGATCTTTTGGCAAGCACCTTAAGTCTTAGATCTGTAACAATTGTAGCGATCATAACATAGACAAGTTAGCGCTTAGCTGTTAATCCCTTTCTATAGCCGTAGTCAGTCTTGTTAGGACTCAAAACCAAGAAACGAGCTGCCGCGCGGAGCGTGGCAACTCGTTTCTTGGTTTTTGATTGGTGACAGCTATAGTAAATAATTAGCGATGTGCGGATTAGCTTAAAAATATTAATAAATATGTAAGATTTACCCCACCGAATAGATCTTTACGTTACACAATGCCGACAAGTCTCATTTGAAAATATAATGATTCGGTATTCCAACTGTCATATATCCTCTACATAACGACTCATGAGTGCAAATTCAGAAAAAGATATTCCAGTGAATATCTACCGCCCTGCTAGCCCATTTATCGCTAAGTGCGTTGCTAATGAAGTGCTGGTTAGACCAGGTGCTTCTGGCGATACGCGCCATATCAAAATTGACATTTCTGGAGGAGATCTTCGTTATCTAGAAGGTCAGAGCATTGGTGTCGTCCCTCCAGGCGAAGACAAAAATGGAAAGCCAAATAAACTGCGTCTCTACTCGATCGCTTCAACCCGTCTTGGTGATGAATATGATGGTAGGACCCTGTCTTTGAGTGTCAAGCGCCTAGAATACCAAAACGAAACTGGTGAGACTATTAAAGGCACCTGTTCTAACTTCTTAACTGATCTCAAACCAGGTGACGAAGTTAAACTGACTGGTCCAGTGGGCAAAGAAATGCTCTTGCCTGACGATCCCAATGCCACTGTGATCATGATCGCTACTGGTACAGGTATTGCTCCATTCCGCGCTTTCTTATGGCGGATGTTTAAGGAACAGCATGAAGACTACAAGTTCAATGGTTTAGCTTGGCTCTTCTTTGGCGTACCTACCGATACCACAGTTCTTTACAAGCCTGACCTTGAATGGCTGGCTTACAAGCACAAACGTAATTTCCGCTATGATGTCGCGATTAGCCGTGAGCAGAAAAATGCTGAGGGTGAAAAAATGTATATTCAAAACCGTATGGCTGAGTATGCTGATGAATTGTGGGAGCTAATGCAAAAGCCGACTACACATACATATATGTGCGGTCTGCGGGGTATGGAAGATGGCATTGCCGAATTCATGACCAAGACGGCCGATAAGAGTGGCGTTGTGTGGAAAGACTTCGAGAAGCAAATGAAGCGTGACGGTCGTTGGCACGTTGAAACTTACTAAGTAAATAAGAAAAGACGAAATGGCGCAGCCATTTCGTCTTTTCTTATTTGGAGTGAGTGGTGGCGCTCTGCGCCACCACTCACTCCTTTGGTTTTGCCGCTATGTGTGAGATAATCATGGGGCTAAAACTGTTGCAGGGACTATAGTAAAGTGGAATTACTTTGGCTGCTCGTAGGCATCATTATTGGTACGATCGCCTCAAGTGCCTGTTGGTTTAGTTGGAATTATGCAAAGGCTCAGCGCAATCGTAAATTTAGAAAACGTTCCCGTCCTGCGGCTAGGTTAAAGTCCCTTCTGAGTTTTCAGTCTTGGGTGCTAAATATTAAAAGAAGAATTCAACAAGACTATTCTTCAGTAGCGGCGACAACTGATCCTGCTATTCAGAATATAGATAAAACGCAAATAATTTGGGAAAACATTGTCGAATCGGCTCCAATTGGTTATGTCCAAGTCGATCAAGATAATCGCTTAACCGTTTGTAACCAAAGAGCCGCAGCAATGATGCATATTTCAAATCATCAACAGGGCTTAAAGCGGAAACCATTTTTGCTGCAACTGATACGCTCCTATGAGCTAGACCATTTAGTTGAGGCAACCCGATCGCAAAATGTCGGCACTCAGACTGATTGGGTTTTTCATCCCGCGATACCTGACCCTGCTGACCCCATACCACAGCAAGGAAGACCAATCCGAGCCTTTAGTGTCTATCTGGGCATGGGGCAAGTTGGCATCTATTTAGAAGACCGTCAAGAGGCGATCTTGATCGCGCAACAACGCGATCGCTGGACTTCAGACGTTGCTCATGAACTTAAAACACCACTAACCTCAATTCGCTTAGTTGCCGAAACCATTGAGGCGCGGGTCGAGCCTTCTGTAAAGATTTGGGTAGATCGTTTGATCGGCGAAATTGATCGAATTACTAGTTTAGTCAAAGACTTACTAGAGCTAGGTCAGATGGATGTTGGGCTAGCGCCAGCTTTAAGTATTAGTGAAGTGAATTTAGCCGATTTGGTGCGATCGGTATGGAAAACCCTTGAGCCGATCGCCAATCGCAAAAAAGTTAGTCTTAAATATATTGGCGATGAACACATTAGCGACGAACAGTTAACGGCATTGGTCGATGAATCTCGCATCTATCGACTGCTACTCAATTTACTTGATAACAGCATCAAGCATAGCCCAAGCCTCCAGTCAATTACAATTGTGATTAGTGTTGTCAATGCACAACTCCTGATTGAGACCATCGATGCTGGCGAAGGTTTTCCTGAAGAAGCTTTATCAAATGTTTTTGAGCGGTTTTATCGCGTCGATCCTTCCCGCACAAGGTCAGGACTAGATCGTGGTGGTAGTGGTTTGGGACTAGCGATCGCCTCTCAAATCGTTGCCCTCCATCAAGGTAAAATTATTGCCAAAAATCATCCTGAGACTGGGGGAGCTTGGATTACAATCACGCTACCATATCAAAATCCATCGAATCAAAATCCATCGAATCAAAATCCATCGCTAAGTCATCCATCATGAGCGCAGAAAAACTTCTGAGAGATTATGCTTCTGGTCGGCGCGACTTTGCCAGCTTAAACTTGGCAAATGCCAATCTGTTTAACAGTGATTTGATAGGCGCTAACTTGACTAAGGCTGATCTTAGACGCGCTAATCTGGTATTAGCTTATCTCAATAAAGTTACCTTTAATCATGCCAACTTATCAGGAGCGAAATTAGGCGGGGCAACGCTCAACCAAGCAATCATGATGAGTACGAATCTGTCCGAAGCTGATTTGCATGGAGCCATGTTGCAGCGAGTAAATCTCTTCGGTGCAAATCTATCCCTCGCCAATCTCATGGATGCTAACCTCAGCGAAGCCGATCTCCGTAGTGTCAATTTGCGTGGTGCTAACCTACGTTGTGCGATTTTGAGTGCTGCATTGATCAGAGAAGAACGTGGATACCCTCCTACATCCATGAGTGGAGCAAATTTATGCAAAGCTGATTTACGCGGGGCAAACTTAACGGGAACTGATTTGTCAGGTGCTGACCTATCTGGCGCTAATCTTAGTGAAGCAACCTTAGCCAAGGTTAATTTACAAGGCGCAAACCTCAGTGGGGCGATCGCTACCAATGCGATCTTTACAGAATCAAATTTAAGCAGTGTAAACCTTACTGAAGCTAATTTTAAAGGTGCTAATTTTAATAGGGCTGATCTTAAAAATGCCAATCTCCATTTAACCAATCTATTTGGAGCTAACTTGACCAAAGCGAATATCAGCATGGCAACGTTAAGTGGCGCGGGCTTAATTCAGGCTGTGCTGACGGGGTGTGACCTCTCGCGATCGCTTTTAGATGGTACAAATCTGAGCCAAGCGACCCTTGTGGATGCCTACCTAGTTCGCGCTAATCTCGATGGAGCAGATCTTAGCGATGCCGTCCTGACCAGAGCTGAGCTAAGTGGGGCTAGTACAATTGGCACAATCTTTAGTGGTGCAACCATGCCCGATGGCAAAATTCACTCATAATCAAAACCCAAGCATTGAGTAGCGCCGCTCCGCGCCGCTACTCAATGCTTGGGTTTTCAAAAACATCTTGGTTTGAGTTTGAGCGCAAAGCACTGTAAGTCCTAGTAAACTTGACTGTAGCTATATTTGTACCAAAAGGTAATAGAGGATTATGGAAGATCTTGATCTTCTGGAGGAGGTAATTGATAGCCTAGAGCAAGATGTAAACGTTTTACGAATCAAACGTTTGATTTTGTTTACTTGTCATGATACTTGGTCTAACGATGTTAATGAGGTTAAAGCTCTACATATTCGTCAGCTTGTGCGTGAGGTAATGGTCATGTTTCCCGATCTAAATATACTCAAGCAAATGCTCAATAATCACGTTAAGCAGCTTAGTAAACAGTCAGATTATTTGCTAGCTGCGGACAATATTATTGATAGTCTTGGATTTCTCTACACCTTACGCGATGAAGGTAATCTACCTGAAAGTTTCTTAAATCCTCAAGCAGCAGCTAAAAACAATAAAAACAAATCTGCCAATCAGAATAACAATTTCGAGAAAAATGAGTATGACACGATTCCCCATCGACATAATCTGAAATATTTAACAAATCTCTTTGACTTGCGATCGGAAATTTCCCGAAATATTAGCCCTCTCCATGCCAAAATCCTATTGTTTTCCAGTCTCAATCATCGATTTAGTCCCCAAGAGCGAGATTGGTCGCCACTTTATACCTACGATCTTGACGATCTGATGCAGCTTATTTTCCAAACTTACGAAACATTTTCTGGCTTAGAGGAGCATCTTAAACAGGTCAGCGAGACCCTAGATCAACCTGAAGATGCAAAACGAGCTTCAGCCGTGATTTTGCAAGCCTTAAAGCCTTTTTATTAAAATCTGGTAAAACCCTGTGGCGATCGCAACAGGTTCTAAGCTACTTACGTCACTACAGCCTGTCATTATCACTAATTCAAAATCACTAATTCAAAATCACTAATTCAAAATCATTAGCTAAAAAATCATGACTAGTTTGCCAGATCAGCAAGAATTGAGAGGACTTGCCTACGGTGTTTGTGGAGTCATAATTTTTAGTATCACCTTACCAGCAACTCGGATCGCTCTAACTGAGTTCGACCCAATATTTGTGGGTTTAGGACGTGCATTAGCGGCGGCGATGTTATCTCTAATACTTTTGCTAGCTACACGTCAACCTCTGCCCCATTGGCGATTCTTGCCTAGTTTTTTAGTTGTGATTATGGGGGGCATCGTTGGATTTCCTCTGCTATCTACATTAGCCATGCAAAATGCTTCAGCCTCACATGGAGCCGTAATTATTGGGTTACTGCCTTTAGCTACAGCTTTATTTGCAGTTTGGCGCGCGCGGGAGCGACCATCTCTGACTTTTTGGTTGTTTGCGATCGCAGGTAGCAGTTTAGTAATTATCTTTGCCCTAGTTTCTGGTAAAGGAATGATTCAGGTTTCTGACTTAGCTTTATTAGGAGCAGTGGGTACGGCAAGTTTTGGTTATGCAGAGGGAGCAATTTTGGCGAGAACTTTTGGCTCTTGGCAAGTAGTATGCTGGGCGCTAGTACTTGCGTTCCCCTTCGTATTGCCGATTGTCTGGCAATACGCGCCCGATACGCTGCCTTCTGTATTTAGCGGCGCAGGACTAGGATTTTGGTATATCAGCTTTTTTAGTATGTTTTTCGGATTTGTCGCTTGGTATCGTGGGTTGTTTTTGGGCGGTATTGCTCGCGTTGGTCAGTTACAGTTGTTTCAGCCTTTTCTGACGATTTTAGCTTCCGCCTTAATTTTAGGAGAGCCGATGACAATCTCCACCTTGGGTTTTGCGGGTGGGGTACTTTTATGTGTTGCTCTGGGAAGGCGTAGCCAATTTTAGCGATCGCCTAAAATAAAATGATTACTTGTTTGGCACTGCCTAATGGGAAAATTATTCAGGTTAAAAAGTATGTTTGGAAGTTGAATGGATAGACGTAAATTTTTAGCTGGCGCAGTGATCGCCTCGATTGGGGGATGTCAATGGGCAAATCCCTTTGACCAACGAGAGCGACTTAAAATAATGGGTTTGCTAGGAGCGATTCCTAGCAAAGTGATTAGTCAGTTTGAGTCAACTTTTCCACTAAAAGTAGAATT